>ENA-OWRC01000273-OWRC01000273.1-human-gut-metagenome-genome-assembly--contig:-NODE-273-length-69876-cov-10.239727_pt1 | contig 69876 bp, 69 predicted proteins | sample MGYA00248268_ERZ651895 | MGnify/ENA primary metagenome ERZ651895 (study PRJEB26924, sample SAMEA4378242) | human gut metagenome | biome: human gut; feature: human-associated habitat; material: faeces...
AGACGTTGTATGAGTGTTGATTTTAGCTTTATATCCTAATTTATTAAATGTGTCTTTTGGTATAAGAAAAGCTGTGGACTAAGCGATATTGAAGTCGCTTTCTGTCTCACAGCTTTTTCTTTCTTTTACTATGAATGGTAAATGGAATAGACTAAGTCCAATCACTCCAAGCATGATGACTCTAAATAAATAGATATAGTATCCATGGTTTAGGTTAAGGAATGGAAGTCCTTCTAATGGTGGTCTTACAATAAACATAAAGTTTGTATCATAAACTGCCAAAATAGAATTCATATATAAATTGAAAACTAATAACGCAAATAATACGACTAAATTGTTTTTAAATGCCTGCATACCTAAGTTCGCATGTTTGAAACGAATCAAATATAGAGAAAACCATGTTAATGTTGCATGATACATGAAACATTGATATACATTGGCTACATTAAATTCAACGCCATACGTTGGAATCAAGATAGCGGCGATTCCTCCACAAGTACCGACAACCGCAAAAAAGTTGATCATTTTTTGTTTTAGTGGACCATCCTTTCCAAAAGTGATGTAGGCCGCAATAAACAATAAGATACTGCAGATATGGAATGGAAGGGATTGCGGATTTAAATGCATTCCTCCATGTGTGCTTGGAATCATATCTGACATCATTTTTGTGGTTTCGCTAAGTAAACATATAAACATAAAGAAGTAACAAGCGTTTTGTAGCGTGAAATCTTCTTTTTTCGCATAGTGATTCATAATTAGGATAAAAAGAATACAAATTCCTATCCATATAAAGTGTTTTGTAGTCAACAGATTATATCATTCAAAACATAAGTAAACAATGATAAATTTCTTAAACTTATCTTAAATACAGTGATATACTTAGTCGTTAGTGAGGTTTTTATGAAACGGATTGATTTTGAAAATGATACAGTGACAAGAAATATAGTAAATGCTGCTTTCCCTTTATTAGTAGCACAAATAATGAGTCTTCTATACAACGTTGTGGACCGTATCTATATTGCTCGAATTCCTAGTGTTGGTACATACGCATTAGGCGCTATTGGATTATGTTTTCCTTTGATTGTGATTATAAATGCATTTTCGAATCTGTTTGGTAGTGGTGGTGCGCCATTGTTTTCAATCGGGCGAGGAGAAAAGGATAGTAACAAAGCTAATTTAGTGATGAACACATCTTTTACAATGTTGATAGTATGTTCGATTGTTTTAATGATTGTTCTTTATCCTTTGTTGAAGCCTATATTAACTTTGTTTGGAACATCCTCATCAGCCATGAAATATGCCTATTCATATATGATGATTTATCTAATAGGAACACTACCTTCCATGCTTACTTTGGGGATGAATCCCTTTATCAATGCACAAGGCTATTCAACAGCAGGTATGTGTTCAGTTTTGATTGGTGCCATTATGAATTTAGTGTTAGATCCTATATTCATTTTCTTATTTAGACTTGGCATTCAAGGTGCTGCCATTGCAACTGTTATTTCTCAATGTGTTTCAGCTATATTTGTGTATTGGTTTTTAAAGAATCGTTCGGAATTAAAAGTAAGATTACTTAAAAAAGAGGAATGGATTGTTTGTAAAAGGTATGCGCAAAATATTGTTAGCTTAGGAAGCAGTAGTTTTATTATGCAGCTGACAAATAGTTTGGTTTCGATTTGTTGCAACAACGTGCTATCCATAACGGGTGGAGACATTTATATTTCAGTTATGACTATCATTTCAAGTGTAAGACAATTAGTAGAAACACCGATTCACGCAATCAATGATGGTTCTAGCCCAGTTTTAAGCTACAACTATGGAGCTAGAAGAGCAGAACGTATTCGAAAGGCCATTAAGGTAATTTCTATACTTGTCTTTGGCTATACAGCCATAGTTTGGAGCACCATTATTTTGATTCCACATATATTGATTCAAATCTTTAGTTCCGATCCTGTATTAATAAGGAATACCGTGCCAGCTTTGAACCAATATTTTGCAGCCTTCATATTCATGGATTTGCAGTATATTGGACAGAATGTATTTAAGTCATTGAATAAGAAGAAACAAGCCATCTTCTTTTCGATATTAAGAAAAGTCATTATTGTCGTTCCTCTTACATATATCATGCCATTATATCTTCATATGGGTACAGATGGTGTATTCTTGGCAGAACCTGTATCGAATGTGATTGGTGGAACTCTTTGTTTTGTGACAATGCTAGTGATGGTAATGCCAGAATTAAGGAGAATGGAAAATGAAAATGTGATAAAATGAAATTCGCGAGGTAGAAAAAATGGTACAAGATATTTATCCACATAAATTACACAATGAATTTGATCCTAATGTACAGGCAACCCAAGAGGATGTATTGTTGTGTATTGTGAATGGAAAGATTTTAATTCATTTAAATTGTTTTGAGAATAAGGAAGTTGTTTTTCCTAAAGTGAGTGACATACAAGTTGAAAATGTAGAGTATCGCTATTTGTTTTCAATTGATAATACGAAATATTTCTTATGTGATATGCGATTAGAAGACAATCAAATTCCATCTGGATATGGGTATGTTGAAGAGAGAAGTTTGCGTATTGAAGGGATTGGCCCAAAAGACAATTTATTTGCGGCCATTACTGGAAAACATTTGGCGGATTGGTATCGAGATACTAAATTCTGTGGAAGATGTGGACATAAGATGGTGCATTCAACAACAGAAAGAGCGATGGTCTGTCCAGAGTGTCACAATACAGTCTATCCAAGAATTATGCCGGCTGTGATTGTAGGTGTAATCAATGGGGATAAGTTGTTGCTGACAAAATATCGTACGGGATTTAAGTATAATGCGTTGATTGCTGGCTTTACTGAAATTGGTGAAACGGTTGAAGAAACGGTAAAACGTGAAGTTATGGAAGAGGCTGGAATCAAAGTCAACAATATTCGTTACTATAAATCTCAGCCTTGGGGAAGTGCTAATGATATTTTGTTGGGGTTCTTTTGTGATGTAAAGGGCAATGATGAAATATCTATGGATACTAATGAATTGAAATATGCAGATTGGGTTCAAAGAGATGAAATTATTCTTCAACCAGGTGAATTTAGTTTAACGAATGAAATGATGAAATTATTTAAGGAAAATAAAGTAGAGTGAAAGTATCACACTCATTCTTCTAAAAATGATGAGGATATGGTACAATAAAGCGTGTAAAAAATATTTATAGAAAATAGGAGTGAAAAATTATGGCAATTTCTGCAGGTGATTTTAAAACAGGATTAACTTTAATCGTTGATGGTGATCCTTGGGTAGTATTAGATTTCCAACATGTTAAACCTGGTAAAGGTGCAGCTATCTTAAAAACTAAGATGAAAAACTTAAAAACAGGGAATACACAAGAAAGAAACTTCAATGCTTCAACTAAATTTGAACAAGCTAACATTTCTAAAAAAGCAGCTCAATACTCATATGAAGCAGATTCTACATATTACTTCATGGATTTAGAAACATACGATACTTATGAATTAACAGCTGAACAAGTTGATTTCAACAAATACTTTATTGTTGAAGGTGCTGAAGTATCTTTGATGTTCTTCGAAGGAGAATTATTATCTGTTTCTGTTCCAGAAAAAGTTGAATTAACAGTAGCTGAAACAGATCCAGCCATCAAAGGTGCACCATCTAACCAAACTAAAGATGCAACTACAGATACTGGATTAACATTAAGAGTTCCACAGTTCATCGAACCAGGTGAAAAAATCGTTGTATTCTCAACAGATGGAAAATATGCAGGAAGAGCTTAAGCGCTCTTCTTTTTTTAACTATGAATAAAGTTGTATTAATTACAGGCGGTGCTCGTGGTATTGGAAGTGCAATCGCATTGGAACTCGCAAAACATGGTTATGACATTGTCATTAATTATTTAACTTCTAAACAGCCTGCCAAAGAATTAAAAGAAAAAATTGAATCTCAATATCATGTTCATTGTCTTACAATTTGTGCAGATGTATCCGATGTAGATCAAGTCAATATCATGGTTAGTGAAGTTGAAGAGAAGATGGGTGGCGTAGATATACTAATTAATAATGCGGCTGTGGATCTTTCCAATTTGTTTCATTTAAAAAATGCCGAAGAATTTAAAAGAACATTCGATGTAAATGTTGTAGGTGCTTTTAATTGTAGTAAAAGAGTCTATAAACATATGTTGGATCAAGAATATGGAAGAATCATCAATATATCAAGTACCAATGGAATTAATACGTATTATCCAATGTGTATCGATTATGATGCTTCAAAAGCAGCCTTGATTTCAATGACACACAATCTTGCGGCTGAATTTGGACCCTATATCAATGTGAATTGTGTTGCTCCAGGCTTTATTGGAACCGATAATGAACTCGATGGCTATGATGAAGAGTTCTTAAAGGAAGAAACAGAAAAAATCATGGTGAAACGTTATGGAAAACCAGAAGAAGTGGCCTATCTTGTTCGTTTCTTAATTAGTGATGAAGCTAACTTCATCAACAATTCCATTATTCGTATCGATGGTGGACAGATGGGTAGCTGTTAAAAAAGTGGTTAAATCCCTATATTTAAAGTGGATTGACCACTTTTATTCTTTATTGATTGAAGTATCGTTTGAATCGATTCGCAACGATTCGCTTATCGTTGCACAAAATAATGCAACGATTCGACAATCGTTTGAAACAAAAAAGATGCACTAGGCATCTTAGTTGTTTTTCATGTTTGTTAGGGCAAGAAGAATAGAAAGTTTTCCATATTCTAATGTTAATCCACCCTGCATATATAAAGTATAGGGTTCAACGACTGGAGCATCTGCACTTAGTTCGATTGTACTTCCTTGTGTAAAGCTTCCAGCAGCCATAACTTCATCAAATGGATAGCCAGGCATTGGAGCGGCCATAACACGAACAAATGAATCAATAGGACTTGTGGATTGAATGCCTTGTGTAAAGCTAACAAGATTTTCTTTCGAGCCCAGTTCTAAAGTTTGAATGATATCCGTTCTTTCATCATTATAAGCAGGAGATACATTCTTGTATCCTAATTTTTCTAGCATATAGGCTGTAAAAATGGCTGTTTTTAAAGCACTCTTTACAGCATTTGGTGCCATGAAGATACCTTTAAAGAAAGAGTTGTTTAAGTTAAAGTTTGCACCCAAATCCTTACCGATTCCAGGAGCTGTTAAGCGTTCAGCCACCATGTTGATCAATTCTTTATTACCAGCTACATATCCTCCGGTAGAGGCGATTCCTCCACCTAAGTTTTTCATTAAGGATCCAACCACAACATCAGCACCAATGTGTCCTGGCTCTAATTTTTCAACAAGTTCACCATAACAGTTATCCACCATGATAATAACGTCTTTGTTTACTTCACGAATCTTTTTGATGATACGCTCAAGCTTTGAAATGGTTAATGATAAACGGTGGGCATATCCTCTAGATCTTTGGATTTCCACTAATTTCACATTGTTTTCTTTTAAACGAGAAATAATCTTATCATCATCAAAATCATCATTCACTAAATCAATTTGTTCATACTTTACGCCACTGGCTTTTAAGGATTGTGTAGAATCACCACATAAACCAATCATTTCCTGCAAAGAATCATAAGGAGCACCAGAAATGGAAATCATTGTATCTCCATGTTTTAATAGAGCAGATAAAGTTAAGTATAAAGCGTTTGTACCACTCATGATTTGAGGGCGTACCAAAGCATCTTCACATCCGAGTACTGTCGCAAAAATACGTTCAATCTTATCACGACCTTCATCGTAGTTACCATATCCGTTGATATCCGCAAAGTCAGAATAAGAAACGTGGTTCTCAATGAATGCAGCTAAGATACGATCTGAATTGTACAAACATACATCATCAATTTTTTTATAAATATCTTTTAAAATGACATCCGATTCTTCTGCCATTTTCAATAAGTCTTTATCAATTTGTTCTAAAATCATAAATAACCTCCAAAAGTCCACTTCTTCTATTATACACGATTTATATATTTGTGGTATGCTCAAGTCAAGATATGAAGGGAAGTAAAAAATGGAAAAAGTATTATTTTTAGATTCGCCCATGAAAGAAAAGCCATATGGTTCAATGCGTATTCAAGAAAAGTTTGGATTCGGTCCTATGGACAAAAAGATACTCCATCCAAGGTAATATCGATTTGTTGGTAAGTGTGCCAAAATAATTCTGATTTTATCATTTCTAATCATTTTTTTTGTAGAATTCTACATTTTTTCTGACTATAAATTAATGATACACAGATAAAAAGTGGCCTGTATCCTTTACTTTAGGATTTTTGACCACTTTATTTTATCTACAATCATTTTTTTTCTGTAGAATTCTACGCTTTTCAGGATTTATGAAAACTTAGAATGGATTTGAAGAGATCCCCATCTGTTTCAATCATAAATGTACCATTCTGTACTTCTGTAAAACTTTTTACGATGGCTAGTCCTAAACCACTTCCAGATTCATGCCTTGATTTATCTCCACGCACAAAACGTTCGGTGATATCACTATCAAAATCAAGCGGTGCTTTTGAAGTGTTTTTCATTGTGATCACAACTGAATTACCAATATCTTTCACATCCAAAAATACACGTGTGTTTTCAAGTGCATACTTAGAAATATTCGTAAATAAGTTTTCAAAAATACGATACGTCTTATTTCCATCCAAACATACATGAATTTCTTTTTCTGGAAGATTTGTCACAAGCTGTAGATTTTTAGCTTTTAGAAGCTCTTCATTTTCTGCACATACCTGCTCCATAAATTCAATGATGTTAATATCAGAATATTCTAAATCAATATTACCACTATTGGCTTTGGATACTTCAAACAAATCTGTGATTAGAATGCTTAGACGATCGGTGTATTGATTCAATCGTTCTAAATAACTCTTTTTATCTTCCTCACTAATACTAGGATCGTTTAATAACTCTACATAATTTTTAATACCTGTTAATGGTGTTTTTAAATCATGTGATACATTTGAAATCAATTCTGTCTTTAGATTTTGTGATTGTACTTGTTCTTTTACAGCTTGTTCAAAACCATCCTTAATTTGATAGATATTATTATTTAAAGATTGGAATAAACCAGAATTTGCAGGCTTGATATTCTCAAAATTACCACTCGATAGATCTTCTGTCATATGTAATATGTCTTGGTATTGACTTTGCACATTTTTGATCTTCTTATAGCCCACAACACTAATGCCAATTAATGCTGTAACGACAACAAAGAAAGAGAAGAATGGAATGTTAAGCAATGATATAAACGCAAGAATCAAAATCAGACATATTGAGAAAATAATATATTTTTTAAGGATTTCATCCGATAGATCGGTTGAAATGATTCCTTCTACTTTATTTGAGAAATAAAGAATAAAGTTACCAATTAAAGTTCTATGAAAGAACCAATCTTTAATCGATGTTGTAAATTGACATTTTAACCAATATACGGATAAACCGATAAAGAATAGAGTGATGGACCACGCAAGAATGTTGGCTCCATATACGATAGGCTGACTCAATTCAATATGATAACGATTTAGAATGTGTAAGAATGTACCTTCAATCGAATAGGCAGTTAATATACATGTACCACTAGCTAGTAGGGCATCAATTGTTAGAAATAATAGGAATGCAGGTTCAAATAACCAGTTATTCACATGTCTAAAGATATAGGCTTCTTTTTCATACGCATATTTATTAAGGAAGACATATAGAGCGATAATGGCACTACAAATCAAGAAGGAAGTCACAAAGAAATAGGTATATTGATCGGCATCTAAATCTAAGAGGTCAATTAGACTTGTATTATCATAATTTAAAACAGCTGGAATATAGAATGTTAATACGACATCACTTGGCATATGAAGTGTATAGCCTGGAAATGGCTCTCCATCACAATAATATGTGCCATCACAGTATTCATAATACTTTTCACTGTTATAGTTAATAAGATTCACAATATTATCCGTTACATTTAAAGTATTCGAATCCAAAGTGTCATAATATCTTGTATCTTTTTTCTTTACATTCACATTAAATTGTTTTGAAGTGATTTTATTGTTCACATCACACGTATAAAAGAAGTTTGGATCATTCTCAAAAATATTTTTTGCGCTAGTTAAAGACGAGTTTAACCCTTTTTTTATATCCTTTTGAATATCTTCCGGTGTATCTTTCTCAAAAGTAATATATTCATACTTTGGATCTTGTTCCAATTTTTTAGCTAGAATAAAAGCTGTAAGATTTTGTTCTAAAGTTTCAGGAAGCTTTGTTGGAGTAGCTGTAGAAACATTTGGATAAAAACTTGTCACTATGCAAGAACTAATGATGCATAAAGCACATAGTATTGTTAAAAAAATATTTTTCTTTTTCATTGTATATTCTCCATTTTATAGCCCTGCCCCCATACAACCTTAATATAAATAGGCTTTTTAGGGTTGGCCTCGATTTTTTCACGTAATTTACGAATATGAACCATAATCGTTTCCGTGTTGATAGCTTCTTCTTTCCATACCAATTCATAGATTTGTTGGCTAGAAAAGACTTGTCCAGGGTGCGAAATCAATAGTTTTAAAATATCAAACTCTTTTGGCGTTAATTTAATATCCCTTGAATTTAACGTCACTCTTTTTGTCGTATTATTTAACACAAGATCACCAATCATATACTCATCTTCGTTCTTTGTCTCATTTTTTAGATTTAAGATTTGTTCGTATCTTCTTAAATGCGAACGCACTCTTGCGACTAGCTCCATACTTTGAAATGGCTTTGTGATATAGTCATCGGCGCCAATATTTAAACCTGTGATTTTATCGATATCTTCACTTTTTGCACTTAAAAATAGAATCGGAAAGTCATGATGTTTTCTTGCTTCCATGACCATAGAAATGCCATCCATAATAGGCATCATAATATCTACAATGGCTAAATGAATATCATTTGTTTCAATCTTTTCCAAGCCTTCTTTTCCATTTGCGGCAAGAATCACATTGTATCCTTGATTTTTCATATAAATTCCGATGGCTTCACGAATCCCTTGTTCGTCTTCTACCACTAATATTGTATGTTCCATAAAGTTCTCCTTTTAATAATGTAAATAAAATCCAATGCATGCGCATAATATTCCAATGTATAACATAATTATAACCACCTTTCGATAATTTGAAACAACTGCGTAAGACCATAAGAATAAGCCATCAAAGATAAGGGTTTACCCAAAAGAATGATCCAGACAAATTTTTTGAGCGACATATGTGTCAGTCCTGCAAGCATACACAAGAGATCATCGGGTGCACAAGGTAAGAAAATAGCTAACATAAAGAAGGTATCAAATTTATTTTGATCATATGTATACTTCATATATTTGTCGTAATCTTTCTTTTTACATAATTTTAGAATGATTCTATGACCATATTTACGAACAAGTAAAAAGATGCATATGGATCCGATACAAATACCTATATAGTTATATATAAATCCATTTACTGCTCCAAAAGCTGTAATACCTAAGGCACTTGATGCACCACCGGGAATAATAGGAATAATCACTTGAATGATTTGTAGAAGAATAAAAAGTAGGGGTGCCAAAATGCCTGCCTTAGATAGTGCAGATTGTAGAAGCTGTGGATTTGTGAAGTATCCTTGTGAAAAGAAATAAACGCAAATAAGAATCATAAGGATAAATCCAAAGTGTGTTATGTTTTGTATGTTTTTATTTGTCATAAATTATCACCATGATTAATATAACGAATAAATATTAATTAACTTTGGTGATAAATCTTAAAGTTTTCTAAATAATTGAATCAAAAAGTTGGAAAAGTTGTTAAAAATGGCATAAAAAAGGTTGGAAAAGTGGATAAAATACAAAAATATGGGTTGGAAAAATAGTGTAAATTGTAATAAATGCTTTATATAAAAGGAAAACAAAAAACTTGTGTCAATTATACACAAGTCTTATTCATCAGCTTTGTAGTACGAATAAGTAATGGAAGTTCAGCCACCAACATACCAATCCATCCAGCTAGATATGAGTATGGTAAAGCTTCGATGCCTAGATGTAAGCTAAATACAAGTGGAGCAGCCACAATAACTCGAACTGTCATATTCACTAGACTTGAAATGAGTGTAATCTTTAAATCTCCAATCCCTCTAAAGAAGCCTTGGACTCCATTGGTGAAGGCAGGAAGAATATACATGATGGAAATTAAATGTAGATAAGTCACTCCATGCATAATAACTTCTTCATCTTGTACAAATAGACACATTAATGGTTTTGCGAAGATAAAACATACTAGAAAGATAAATATACCGTAGATGAATTCTAAGACCATTCCGCAACGAAATCCCTCCTGCATACGATTGTTATTTCCGGCACCCTTATTTTGTGCCATTAAAGCGGTCATAGAGTGAGCAATGTTTTGTTCCGGGGTATACGCAAAATCATCAATTCGATTAACGGCTGTAAAAGCAGCTACAACCGATACACCCATCGTATTGACAATCATTTGAATACCAAGCTTTCCAAGTTGTACAGTCGCCTGCTGCATTGCGCTGGCCCAGCCATACGCAATGGTTCTTTTTAATAATGAAATATCAAATACCAGCCATTTTTTACCCAGTTGTAGAAGTGGCACTTTCTTTTGAATATATAGAATGCAGAATACGCAACATAAAGCTTCACTAATCACAGTAGAAATGGCACATCCTTTACTTCCTGCATGTAAAACAACCACAAAGAATAAGTCTCCAAAGATATTTAGAATGGAACTGATAATTAAGAAATATAGGGGGGATTTACTGTCGCCTAAAGCGCTTAGTGTACTCGCAAAAAAGTTGTATAAAAAGGTAAAGACTAAACCGGCAAAGATAATTTGAAGATAGGTAGTAGTCACATTTAAAATGGATAGATCTACCTGCATAAATTTAAGAATTTGTGGTGAAAAGAATATGCAGACAAGTGTTAATACAAGTGAAAATACAAGCCCTGCAAGCATAGTCGTGCTCATTTGACGAGCAAGTTTTTCTTCTTCTTTAGCCCCATAATACATGCCAATCAATATGCTTGCACCCATGCAAAGTCCATTTAGAAATAGGATGAATAATGTCGTGATTGGATTACAAATTCCGACTGCGGCCAAAGCTTCTTTCCCTAGAAAGTGGCCTACAATAATACTGTCAACGGCATTATATGTTAATTGGAATAGATTTCCCAATACTAAGGGAATGGTAAAGTGAACTAACATAGGTATGATTTTGCCTTGTGTCATATCTTGTGTCATAATCAAATTTCCTTTTTTTGTTCATATTTTGCGCTTTTTCATCCAAAAATTCAATATTATGTTAGAATAGTCTCATGAAAATTTCAGTAGAACAATTAAAACAATTAAATAAAGAAGAATATATCTTAATTGATATACGTGATGCCGAAGAAGCCTTTAAAAATCCAATCGAGAACAGTATTGTATTAAGTGGAGAAAGTGTTTTATCCAAAGAATTTGATTCAACTAAGAAGATTATTGTCGTTTGCGCACAAGGCTATGTTAGTGATATAGTGGCACAAAGATTGCAGAAAAAATATGAAGCATATAGTGTAGATGGTGGATATGTTTCAATTGTTATGGATAAGATGAACACAAATGTGTCGGATGATTTTTGCGCTCAAGTCGAAAGAAGTATTATTAAAACGTATCGAAGAAAGATTTGGTCAAAATTTACCAAAGCCATCCGTGATTATGAGCTTGTCAAAGAAGGAGATTGTATTGCGGTATGTATTTCGGGTGGAAAAGATTCGATGTTGATGGCAAAGTGTTTTCAAGAACTGCATAAACATTCACCTGTTCCTTTTGATGTGAAATATATTGTGATGGATCCAGGTTATTCAAAAGAAAATCGTGATGTGATTGAAAGAAATGCCAAAAAGCTAAATATTCCAATTGAAATCTTTGAGAGTGATATTTTTGACAATGTTTTTAATATTGAAAAGAATCCATGTTATATATGTGCAAGAATGCGAAGAGGTCATTTGTATAACTATGCCAAGAATTTAGGGTGTAATAAAATCGCTTTGGGACACCATTATGATGATGTGATCGAAACGATTTTAATGTCGATGTTATATGGTGGACAAATCCAAACGATGATGCCAAAGCTGCATTCAAATAACTTTAAGGGTATGGAAGTCATTCGACCACTATACTTGATTCGTGAAGATGACATTAAGGCTTGGGCTAAACATAATGATTTGTATTTTATTCAGTGTGCATGCAAATTCACTCAGGCTTGTGCCAATGAAACGTGTTTAACACAATCCAAGTCAAAGCGTTTAGAAATGAAAAATTTAATCAAGGAATTAAAGAAAGTCAATCCGTTTGTCGAACAGAATATTTTTAAGAGTGTCGAAAACGTGAGCCTTAAAACAGTGATTGCCTATAAGGATGATAACGCAAGACATCACTTTTTAGATACATATGATGAAGAGGGAAATGAATAGTTTCTCTCCTTTTTCATTATATTTACAAAAATGTAATAATTTACATTGACTATTTTTCACTACGTTCTATAATGGAATTATTGTGGAGGAAACGAATTATGTATAAAACAGAAAGCTTTAAACCAGATACTTTTAAACCAGCTCGTTTTGAGTCAGATGGAAAAATTACATTGTCAGGAAAAGAAATTCCATATCATACAATTTGTGAAGACAATGTCATTTATGGACCAGATGGAAATCCTGTCGCATCGATTTTTACGTATGCCTATTTTAGAAGTGATGTAGAAGATACATCCAATCGTCCTGTTGTCTTTGCGTATAATGGAGGTCCTGGATCAAGTTGTATGTATGTACATGCAGGTTTTTTAGGAACACGTCGTATGCAGTATGATGAAGTGGATCGTGAAAGTGCTTTTGGACCTTATAAAGTCATCGATAATCCAGATTGTTTGATTGATATTGCGGATATTGTATTGATTGATCCTGTTGGAACCGGATATGGTGTATTGATTGATGAAAGTAAGAAGAAAGATTTCTTTGGCATTGAACAAGATGCAGAAGCCTTATTGACAGTTCTTGAAGCTTGGGTTCGCCGCTATAATCGTGGCTTGTCACCAAAATATTTATGTGGCGAAAGTTATGGATGTACTCGTAGTGCAGTCGCTGCTGGAATTGCTGCCACAATGGGAAGAGAAAGAGGCTATGGTATTGCCTTTGATGGGATTGTGTTCATCGGAAATACAGTTACTGTAGGTAAATACTTTGGTGAAGGCTTACCTGTTGAAACAAGTGTATTGGGATTTCCTACATATGCAGGTGTAAACTGGTATCACAATCATCCAACCAATCAAAGTGTAGAAGATTTTGTAAAAGAAGCTAAGGCTTTTGCAGACCATGATTATGTACTTGCACTTTATAAAGGAGAAGCCATTTCGGAAGAAGAAAAAGAACATATCTTAGAAAAAGTAAGTTATTATACAGGTGTTTCTAGAGAATACTTGATTCGTCATGGCTTAAAAATTGATGATGATGACTATCGTCAAGAAGTATTAAAGACAAAAGGAAAAGCTGTGTCTCGTTATGATGGTCGTGTCACTCGTCCTTTATTAGAGCCTGAACAAGATGAAATCAAAAAGGCATTGTGGGATGATGCGACAGCCGATCGTTACGATACATTCTTCTATGCTGCATTTACAGGAGATCTACTTCCAAAATTAAATGTAAAATTAGACCGTAACTTTATTCCAGGAACTGATTATTATATGCATTGGGATAAAGAAGAAAAGAAAGGTACAACCGCAGAAGAATTACGTTATGCCTTGACGCGAAGACCAGGAATGCGAGCATTCTTTGCGAATGGATGGTTTGATCTATGTACTGAATTTGGATATGCATGGCACACAATGGATCATGCAGGGCTTCCTAGTGATCGTGTATTCTGGAAAGGGTACCAAAGTGGACATATGATTTATCTTGGTGAAGATAATGTTCATGAATTGTGTTCGGACATCCGTGATTTTATTCTTGGTAAGAATCCTAAATCTCAATTTTAATAATGGCTCACTTCGGTGAGTCTTTTTGACGTTAATGGGAAGAATTGTTGTTTTCTTTGAATAATACACAACTTATTAACATTTCTTATTTTCGTTAAAATATGCAGATAAACATTTATGATTTACGTGAAATAATGCAATGCAATATTTTTAAAATTCGTTAAATGTATGCGTTGCACATTTTTGAAATTCGTTTTATACTTTCGATAGAGGATAAAGTATATGATATTTAAGAGAAAAATATATAATGATTTACTTAAATGGAAAGAGTTGTCCATTGGAAAATCTGCAGCATTAGTAGAAGGTGCTCGTAGAATTGGAAAAAGTACAATTGTTGAGGAATTTGCGAAAAATGAATATGATGATTATTTAATATTAGATTTCGCATTGGAAGGAGAAGAAGTTAAAGAAAACTTTGTTAAAAATATTGGGAAATTAGATGTTTTCTTTAGAAACCTATTCTTGTTAAAAGAAAAATCTTTAAAAGGAAAACGTTGTGCCGTTATTTTTGATGAAGTACAATTTTTTCCTGTCGCAAGACAAGCGATAAAATATTTAGTAAAAGATGGTAGGTATGACTACATTGAAACGGGTTCTTTGATTTCAATCAAAAAGAATGTGAAAGATATATTAATACCTTCTGAAGAATATAGAATTAAAATGTGGCCTATGGATTTTGAAGAATTCTTATGGGCAAACAATGATGATTTTACATTTTCCATAATAAAAGAGGCCTTTGATTATAGAAAACCATTAGGAGATGCGATTCATAATAAGATTATGACGAAGTTTCGTGAATATCTTGTGGTTGGAGGAATGCCACAAGCGGTAGAGTCTTTTGTGAATGGTGAAACATATGAACAAATTGATTTCGTAAAGAGAAATATTTTGAGTTTGTATCAGGAAGATTTGACAAAATATGATGATGAAAATCATGAAAAAGCTTCTGTTGTATTTAAAACAATTCCTGAACAGTTAGAAAATAAGAATTCACATTTTAAAATGTCGAAAGTGGACAAAAATGCAAGATATCAAAATTATATAGACGCGATTTCTTTTATATCCGAATCTGTGATTGGAAATGAGTGTATCAATGTTACGCAACCTGAGCTTTCTTTGGAACTCTATGCTGATCGTAGTAATTTCAAATTATATATGATGGATACAGGACTATTGGTTTCCATGGTCATGGCAAGTTCTTCTACAACAGAGGATAATATATATAAGTCATTGATTTTTAATAAATTGGGTATAAACCAAGGTATGATTATGGAAAATATGGTAGCTCAAATGTTGAGAACAAGCGGACATGAATTATATTTTCATGAGTATATGTATGCTTCTAAAGATAAAAAAGAACACAAGTATGAGATTGATTTTATTACATTGCGTAAAAAGAAGATTTGTCCTATAGAAGTTAAATCATCAGGCTATAATTCACATAAATCATTTGATTATTTTATCGAAAAATATCCAATCAAAGTAGATGATCGATTTATAATTTACACAAAAGATTTGAAATATGAAGATGGAATCACTTATATTCCACTATATATGACAATGTTAATTTAAGAAAGCCGTTGGATTACTACCCAACGGCTTTCTTATAAGGCATTTTTGCACGCATATCTTTTAATCGATCTAATGCCGCTAGTAAAGTTTCATCTTTTTTCGCAAAGTGGAAACGAATATAGCGATTTTCTTCTTCTTTAAAGAAACTAGATCCAGGAACTGCCGCTACACCCACATTTTTAATGAGATCCACACAGAAGTCTAAATCCGAATCGTAGCCAAACTCACTGATATCGATCATAACATAGTAAGCGCCTTGCGGTTCGGTATGTGGAATATTTAATTCTTTTAAGCCATTGATGAATAGCTCTTTCTTATGTGTATATAGCTTTTGTAGTTCATCATAATAATTATCCTTAAATTCAAGACCGACAACGGCAGCTTCTTGTAGAGGAGCAGCGGCACCAACCGTTAAAAAGTCATGTACTTTCTTGATTTGTTCGATGATATTTTCTGGGGCAATACAATAGCCTAAACGCCACCCGGTAATGGAATATGTTTTAGATAGGGAACTACAAGAAATGGTTCTTTCAAACATACCCGGTAAAGAGGTAAAATATGTATGTTTGTATGGGGCATATACAATATGTTCATATACTTCATCCGTAATCACATATGTATCATATTTTATGGCAAGACTAGCGATATATTCCAACTCTTCTTTTGAGAAGACTTTTCCACAAGGATTGCTTGGATTGCATAAAATCAACGCTTTTGGATTTTGTTTAAACGCATTTTCTAATTCTTTTTTATCAAAGTTAAATACAGGAGGATGTAAAGGAACATAAATTGGATTGGCACCACAAAGAATGGTATCTGCTCCATAGTTTTCATAAAATGGGGAGAAGACAATCACTTTGTCGTTTGGATCACAAACACTCATCATGGCCGCCATCATAGCTTCGGTACTTCCACAAGTGATAACGATATTTTTGTTCGAGTCTAAATCTAGATTCATATATTTTGATTGTTTCTTGGCTAAGGCATCTCTAAAGTTTTGGGCACTCCAAGTAATCGCATACTGGTTAAAGTCTTCATGAGCAACTTGTTCGAGTCGATTCAATATTTCTTTTGGTGGATCAAAATCAGGAAATCCCTGCGATAGATTGATCGCATCATATTGATTTGCGATTCTTGTCATTCTTCGAATTACAGAATCTGTAAATGTCTTGGTTCTTTTTGATAATTCTTTCATAATCGCACTTCCTTTTTTTCATTTTTTGCATTGTATCATTTTTTTGGGGATTGTAAAATAAAAGTGAGGTGATATTTGATGGAAAAATCAAAAGTATACTATACGGATTTTCATACACGTAAATTAGGTGAGGGTTTACCTACAAAATTGCAATTGTTGGCTAAGAAAGCAGGAATTGCCAATTTGAATCTAGACGGAAAGTTTGTCGCAATCAAAATGAACTTTGGAGAATTAGGAAATATTGCATATTTACGCCCAAATTATGCACGTGCCATTGTGGACGTGGTAAAAGAATTAGGGGGAAAACCATTCTTGACCGATTGTAATACAATGTATCCAGGATCAAGAAAGAATGCCTTGGAACACTTAGAGTGTGCCTGGCAAAATGGCTTTACACCACTTACTGTAGGATGTCCCATTTTGATAGGAGATGGACTAAAAGGAACAGATGATATTGAAGTGCCTGTCGTTGGTGGAGAATATTGTCAAACAGCTAAGATTGGTCGAGCTATAATGGATGCCGATGTCTTTATTTCTTTGACACACTTTAAAGGCCATGAATCAACTGGATTTGGTGGAACCATTAAAAATATAGGTATGGGATGTGGTTCACGTGCTGGTAAAAAAGAACAACATTGTTCAGGTATTCCGCATGTTGATGAAAAATTATGTCGTGGTTGTAAACAATGTCTTAAAGAATGTGCAAATAATGGATTGGAATATGATGAAACAACACATAAGATGCATATTAATGAAACAAATTGTGTTGGCTGTGGGCGCTGTTTAGGTGCATGTAACTTTGATGCGATTTCCTTCAATAACTATAATGCGAATGAATTGTTGAATAAGCGTATGGCGGAATACACAAAAGCTGTTGTGGATGGACGTCCTAACTTCCATATTTCTTTGATTGTGGATGTTTCACCAAACTGTGACTGTCATGCTGAAAATGATTTACCGATTCTACCAAATATTGGAATGTTGGCATCTTTTGATCCACTTGCCCTAGATCAAGCATGCGTAGATTTATGTATGAAGGCAAAACCAATGCCAGGATCACAATTAGATAAACATCTACATGATCCAAACTTCTGTGATCATCATGACCATTTCACAAATTCGACACCGGAATCGGAATGGAAATCTTGTTTAGAACATGCACAAAAGATTGGCTTGGGAAATCGAGAATATGAATTAGTTGAAATGAAATAAACCGTAGCTAGGCTGCGGTTTTATTTAAAATGCGAACTAAAATTGGAACAACAATCAATTGAAGGATGATGCCTGGAAGACAAGTAATAAAGCTTGCCGTCATAAATACAGATAGTGTATAGCCTTGTGTACTTAGGATGAATGTATTCACAAAACCATTCACGATTCTTCCTGCAAGCATCGCAATAATTAAACTCATGTATAATTTTGACATTTCATTTTCTTGTGGAATATATTTCGAACATAAACCAGTAACTAAACCATATACGGCTAGTTCAATCATCATTTGGGGCAAAATCATAGCTGGAGGCATTCCTGTTGTCATACTGGAAAGAAAGGGTGTAATCATTCCACATGCCAAACCGTATGGGGTTCCACAAAATAATCCACAAATCAATACAGGAATGTGCATGGGTAAAAATATGCTTCCGGCATTTGGTATCACATGAAAGGCCATGGGAAGCAATACGCCTATCGCAATGCATAGAGCACAAGATACTAATTTTTTGGTTGTACTTTTCATAATCTAAATTCCTCATTCTTTAAAAAACAAATTCTTTTAAACGAGAAAATGCTTCTTCTACTAAACTTGTTGGTAAAGCTAAATTCATTCGAATCGTATTGGGGTTCATAAAGGGACGCCCATCTTGCCAACATACACCATAGCGAACGCCTTTCTTTAAAAGTTCATCCATGGTGATATCGTGTGTATCTAAATACTTTGTGCAATCTAGATACAACATATACGTTCCTTCTGGTTTTATGACTTCAATACCTTTGAAATGAGTGCGGATAAAATCAATCGCAAAATCTACATTATTCGCAATCACCTCATTAAGCTCGCTAACCCAATCCAATCCATCTTTACAATAAGCACCCATAAGGGCATGAATACTTAATATGTTAGGTGAGTTATAGTGAGATAAAGAAGCCTGTTTATTTAATCGATCACGAAGATATTTATCATAAATGATATGGTATGAACCGACTAAACCTGCAAGATTGAAAGTTTTACTTGGAGCATAAGCGGCAATCGTTCTTTTCTTGGCATCTTCACTTACAGATTGTGTAGGAATATGCGTATTTTCTTTACGTACTAGATCCGACCAGATTTCATCACTAAATACTAAAACATCATGTTTTTTACAGATGTCTATAAATTTTTGGATTTCTTCCTTTTTCCATACTCTACCCGTTGGATTGTGTGGAGAACAAAATATCGCAAAATGAATATTGTGTTTGATGATCTTCTTTTCAATATCCTCATAATCAAGTGACCAGTTATTCTCTTTTATTAATGGACTATCAATAATTTTTCTTCCCAAGTTATTTAATGTATGAATAAATCCAATATAACAAGGGGATTGTACTAGAATGGCTTCACCGCTAGATGTAAAAGCCTGTAAAGCACTTGATAATATACCAAGAACACCATTTTCATATCCGATAGCTTCTTTTTCTACATCTATGCCATGTGTTTCTTTTTGCCAGAACTGAATGGCTTTATAGTAATCTTCTGGCATTTCAAAATAACCAAAATGAGGTTCATTGATGCGGTTGATCATGTGTCTTTGAATGTTTTCAAAAACAGGATAGTTCATATCTGCAACCCACATAGGAATCCTAGAAAAATTTGGATCTACCTCTACATCTTTGATAGGTAATACATCAAGGGCGAGTGCATCATGGCCTTGACGGTTTAATAGTGTAGTAAAATCGTATTTCATGATAAAAAACTCCTTATTAATTTAATAATATAATTTGAAAAGTGAATATGCAATTTGATATTTGCTTTTTTTCTTGTTGGTTTTGTGGGATGATTAGATTAGAAAGAAGGGATGCATATGCGTACAAGATTTTATAACGCACGAGTACTCACAATGAAAGATTTTGATATCTTTTTAGGTGAAGTTTGGGTGGAAGATAATAAGATTATATATGTAGGAAAAGTAAAAGATTCTTCTTTTTGTTTTGATCGAGAAATAGATGTACAAAAGAATCTAATTATGCCAGGATTTATTAATGCACATACACACTCTGGAATGACATTTTTAAGATCAATAGCCGACGATATGCCACTTCAACAATGGCTTAACGAAAAGGTATTTCCTATTGAGACAAAACTTTCGGAAGAAGATATTTATTATTTTTCTAAATTAGCTATATTAGAATATCTAACGAGTGGAATTACCACAAATTTTGATATGTATTTAAATCCTGAAGCTATTGTTAAGGCAAGCTTAGACATGAAATATCGTACAGTTTTATGTGGAGCTGTTAATGATTTTTGTCTATCTGTAGAAGATGTAGAACGCTGCTTTAATGAATATAATAAAGAAAATAGTTTGATTTCTTATGTCCTTGGCTTTAGTCATGAATACACCAACTCCAAAGAAAAGATTCAACAAGTAGCTGCATTATCTCATAAATACAAAGCACCTGTTTATACGCATTTAAGTGAAACAGAATATGAAGTAAATACATGTAAAGAAAAGACGGGACTTAGTCCTGTTGAGTACTTATGTGATCTAGGTGTATATGACTATGGTGGAGGGGCCTTTCATTGCGTGCATATGAGTGAACATGATTTGGATTTGTTTAAAGAAAAACATTTAAATATCGTCACAAATCCAGCATCCAATCTAAAACTAGCTAGTGGCATAGCTCCTATTCAAGCAATGCTTCAAAGAAAGATTAATATATGTCTAGGTACGGATGGGCCAGCCAGTAATAATTGTCTAGATATGTTTAGGGAAATGTTTTTGGTGACAGGACTAGCAAAATATAAAAACTGTGATGCTTCTGCAGTCGATGCTTATGAAGTGTTGAAAATGGCAACTGTAAACGGAGCTAAAGCTTTAAATTTAAATTGTGGTGTACTTGAAGCTGGAAAGTCGGCAGATTTAATTATTTTAGATTTACATCAACCGAATATGCAGCCAATTCATAATATCGCAAAAAATATTGTATACAGTGGATCTAAATCCAATGTAAAATGTACTATGGTCAATGGTAAAATTCTATATGAAGATGGACACTTTCATGTAGGATTTGAGATTGAGGCACTATATGATGAAGTACAAAAAAGAGTAGGAAGGTTAATGCGATGAATATACAGATTTTTGGGAAGAATAAGTGTTTTGATACAAAGAAAGCACAACGCTATTTTAAAGAAAGAAATATTAAGTTTCAGTTTATAAATTTAGACGAAAAAGAAATGAGTAAGAAAGAATTTGAGAGCGTGCTTAGACAAGTTGGCATCGATTCCATGATTGATCCAAAGGCGAAGGATAAAGAATTATTGACAATGTTGAATTACTTGTCGGATAAAGAAGATAAAGTGTATCTCAATCAGCACATATTAAAAACGCCAATCGTGCGAAATGGCAAATTGGCGACAGTAGGCTATGAACCAAATATTTGGAAAACATGGGATTAGTCTTTGTATAAGAAACAATCTTTTTCATGAGAATAAATCACACCGATGGCTTGAAGAAAGGAGTATATAATGGTACTTCCTACAAACTTCATGCCTCTTTTTTTTAGGTCGTTTGAGATGGAATCTGAAAGAGTCGATGTAGTTTTTCCTGTTTCATAAATAATCTTTCCATGTGTAAAAGTACATAAATAATTATAAAAAGTTTGATACTCTTCTTGAATGGATTTAAAAATCTTTGCATTTGAAATACTCGCTTTGATCTTTAATTTGTTTCGAATAATATTTGGATTGTTACTTAATTGTTCGATTTTCTTTTCGTCATACTCAATGACTTTATCAATGTCAAAATCATCATACGCCTCTTTAAAAGCTTCTCTTTTATTTAGAACACACTGCCAACTAAGACCTGCCTGAAAAGATTCAAGTATCAACATTTCAAATAGATATTCTTCATCTGTATTCAGTTTTCCCCATTCATAATCATGATATTCAATATATTTTGGATTGCTTAGATTGCACCACGTACATCGTTTCATGATTCCATTTTAAAGTAGATAAAATGTGAATTCAATGATAAAATTGAATCAGTTGGTTATTCTCACTCGAGAATAACGGAAAGGATTTTATGCAAGATTCATTTGGTCGAAATATAAATTATATGCGAATCTCATTAACTGACAGATGTAACTATGCTTGTTACTACTGCCAGCCAGACATCTCAAAACATCTTTGTCATTCGGATATATTGACGTATGAGCAAATTTTAGATATTTGTAGATGTGCCATTACTTTAGGAATCACTCGATTTAAAATCACGGGTGGAGAACCCACACTTCGTAAAGGTTATATTGATTTTATTCGTAGATTGAAAGAAATAGATGGTGTAGAACAAGTAACTCTCACAACCAATGGAAGTTTATTTTCTTTTACAGATTTAGATGAACTAAAAAAAATAGGGCTTGACTGTATTAACTTTTCAATCGATACACTTGATGAAGCGGAATATTTGAAAATATGTAAAAAGAACAATTTGAAGAAGGTTTTGTTGAATTTAGAATATGCCTATCAGATTGGTATTGTGGTGAAAGTAAATTGTGTTGTGGACAATCTATTTTCATTTTCTCGATTTGAATCTATGTTAGAACTTATCAAAGATAAAAAGATTGCGTTACGCTTTATTGAATTGATGCCATTAAAAAATAGTGATCGAAACACAAAAATGAATGAATTAATTGAATATGTGCAAAAGAATTACATATTAAATGTATATGATCATAAGCTTGGTAATGGACCAGCCTACTATTATACAATACCAGAGTTTCAGGGATACATTGGTTTTATTGAAGCTTTACATAATAAATTTTGTCAAGACTGCAATCGTGTACGCTTAAGCAGTGTAGGACGTTTGAAATTATGTTTATTCCATATGGATGGTGTGGATTTAAAACCTTATCTAAATAATTTGGAAGAACTAGAAAAAGTGATGAGAGAATGGATATTCAAAAAGCCCAAGGAACATCATTTTGAAGAAGAACATTCGTCGACGGTGATGAATGAAATTGGAGGATAAAATGGAATTAACACATTTTGATGAGCATGGTAATGCACGTATGGTAGATGTAAGCAAGAAGGATATTACTTCAAGAAGTGCTTGTGCCGTTGGAAGTATATTAGTAAATAAAGAGATTGTTGAAAAAATAGAACATAGTGATATGAAAAAAGGAGATGTACTTGGTGTAGCTCGTATTGCCGGAATCATGGGCGTAAAAAAGACGAGTGATTTGATTCCTTTGTGTCATCCTTTAATGATCAATAAGGTCAATATTGATTTTGAGATTGATAAAGTGAATTGTTTGATTTATGCATATTGCACCGTTAAATGTAATGGAAAAACGGGTGTAGAAATGGAAGCTTTGACAGGTGTAAATATTTGTCTTTTGACAATTTATGACATGTGTAAAGCTGTAAGTAAAGATATGGAAATAAAAAATGTACATTTGGTTTCTAAATCAGGAGGAAAAAGCGGGGATTTTGTATGGAAGGAATAATTAAAGCTATTTGTATCAGCAAACAAAAGGGAACAGAAAAACATCCGGTTCAAGATATTGAAATCATTGAAGATCATGGACTTGAAAAGGATGCGCATGCAGGTAAATGGCATCGCCAAGTTTCTTTATTGTCCTATGAAAAGCGTGAAGAATTTAAGGCTAAAGGTGCCAATGTAGAAGATGGTACCTTTGGAGAAAATTTACTTGTTTCAGGTATTGAATTTACAAGTTATCCTGTAGGAACACAATTTAAAATTGGGGATGTATTACTCGAACTGACGCAAATCGGTAAAAGTTGCCATTCTCATTGTGCCATCTATCATCAAGTAGGACAGTGTATCATGCCTCGTCAAGGTGTATTTACACGTGTAATACATGGCGGTCACATTTGTGTTGGGGATAAAGTGGAAGTCATTGAAAATAAAGATTCTAGAATGCGTGTAGCCGTATTGACATTAAGTGATAAGGCAAGTATAGGGCAAAGAAAAGATGAGAGTGGTCCATTGATCGAAAAGATTATGACAGAACATGGATACAATGTGACAAGTGTGACAGTGATTGCGGATGACGAAAATGAAATTGTTTCGCAACTTATTAATTTGAGTGATCGTTGCCAAAATGATTTGATTCTTACAACTGGAGGCACAGGACTTAGTGTTCGTGATGTGACACCAGAAGCCACAATGAAAGTCATGACTAGAAATGTTCCAGGTATTAGTGAAGCATTGCGCTATGAATCGATGAAGTATACAAATAAGGCGATGTTGTCTCGTGGCGCAAGTGTATTAAGAAATAAAACGTTGATTATCAATTTACCAGGAAGTCCTAAGGCAGTAAAGGAAAGTCTGGATATTATTTTAGGACCATTAAAACATGGTTTAGAAATCATGAAAGGGGAAGCGAGTGAGTGCGCAAGGAAGTAATTTGGATTTAACGCCAATTTGGATATCTTTAAAAACCGCAAGTATCACCATTGTGATCACCTTTATTCTTGGATTACTTGCCGCATGGTGGATCTATTCAAGAAAGAGTGAAGCTTTGAAAATGGTCTTTGATGGAATTTTTACTTTGCCTATGGTTTTACCACCTACAGTAGCTGGCTTTTTCTTATTGATGATTTTTGGCGTAAATCAACCCATAGGCAAATTCTTTATGAATGTATTTGGTGTTCGCATCGCATTTAGTTTTAGTGCGACTGTGATTGCAGCTGTGGTCATTTCATTTCCACTCATGTATCGAAATTCTAGAGGTGCTTTTGAACAAGTGGATACAGATTTAGTATATGCCGCAAGAACTTTAGGAATGAGCGAATGGAACATTTTCTTGAAAGTATTGATACCCAATGCCTTGCCAGGAATTATTAGTGGTGGTGTACTTGCGTTTGCGCGTGGCTTAGGTGAGTTTGGGGCAACCGCCATGCTTGCAGGAAACATCATAGGAAAAACTCGAACACTTCCTGTAGCTGTATATAGTGAAGTGATGAGTGGGGATATGGAATCGGCTGCTTTTTATGTATGGGTGATCATTGGTATTTGTTTTACAGCTGTGATCTTGTTGAATCTATATCAGTTGTATGTTCGAAAGAAAAGGAGTTTCTAAATGTTGGAAGTACAAATATATAAGAAACTTGCAGAGTTTGATTTAGACATTTCCTTTCAAGTGAACGACAATATTTTAGGGCTTATGGGCGCTTCAGGATCCGGTAAAAGTATGACATTAAAATGTATAGCTGGAATTGAAACGCCAGATCAAGGACGGATTGTATTGAATAATCGCGTTTTATTTGATTCAGAAAAGAAAATAAATGTACCGATTCAAAAACGAAATGTAGGCTATATGTTTCAAAGCTATGCTCTATTTCCAAATATGAATGTATATGAAAATATTAGTGTGGGATTAAGGGCTAGAAAAGTAAAAGACGTGGATATCGTGGTTCAAAAAGTGATGCAGCAATTTCGGATTTTTGAACTTGCTTCAAGATATCCCAAACAATTATCGGGTGGACAAAGACAAAGGGTGGCATTGGCTCGTTTAATAGCTTATGAACCAGATGTTCTTTTATTGGATGAACCATTTAGTGCTTTAGATGAAGATTTGAAGAAAGATTTATTACAGGAACTTAAAAGTGAGCTTCAAATTTCAAAACCGGTTATTTTTGTATCACACGATAAAGAGGAAGTAAATTATTTGTGTGATCTAAAATATAAAATTAAACAAGGAGAGATCATATGAAAAAAGGTTTAAGGATTTTATTGGCTGGAGTTATGGTCACAAGTTTATTTGGGTGTAGTTTTAATGAACCAAAAGAACGAGTAAAACTTACAATTGCGGCAGCCGCAAGTTTGGAAAACGCGTTTGAAGATAAATTGATTCCAATGTTTGAAAAAGAATATCCAAATGTAACGATTGAAGGGGTCTATGATAGTAGTGGAAAATTACAGCTTCAAATTGAAAAAGGATTAGATGCCGATGTATTTTTTAGTGCAGCTACAACACAGATGAGCGCTTTAAAAGATGAAGATTTAGTGGATGCCGATTCAATTTCAAATGTATTAGAGAATAAATTGGTGTTGATCAAAGGAAAAGATAGCACTACAACAGTCACTGGATTTGACAATATTGGGGATGCTTCCATTATTGCGATTGGAGATCCAGAAGTAGTTCCTGCAGGAAGCTACGCAAAGGAAGCTTTGACAAACTTAGGTGTATGGGATTTTATTCAAAATCGTTTAAGCTTAGCAGGAAATGTAACGGAAGTATTGTCTCAAGTTGAAACACAAAATGCAGAAATTGGTTTAGTTTACGCGACAGATGCTGCAAGTAGTGATAAAGTAGAAGTAGTGGCAGAGTGCGATAATTCATTATTAGCTACGCCAGTACTATATCCAATAGGTCGTGTATCGACTACAAAACATAAAGATGAAGCCAATTCATTGATTGAATTCTTAAAGAGCGATAAAGCTTTAAAAGTATTCAAAAAATACGGATTTAAAGAAGGAGAATAAGATGAAATTAATCAAGACTGAGGATGCCGTAGGGCATGTACTTTGTCATGATATAACACAGATCATTAAGGGTGTCACAAAAGATGCCCTTTTTCGTAAGGGTCATATCGTGACAGAAGAAGATATTCCTTTATTGTTGTCAGTAGGGAAAGAACATTTATATGTTTGGGAAAACGACGAAAGTATGATGCATGAAAATGATGCGGCTATGGTTTTGTTAGACATGTGCAAGAATGATTATATGTCGTATGGTGAGATCAAAGAAGGGAAAATTGAATTAAAAAGTGAGATTCACGGACTATTTAAAGTAGATCGTAAGGCTTTGTTTACTGTAAATTCATTTGGACAGATGATGATTGCGACTAGACACTCAAACACAGTAGTAAATCCGGGAGATAAACTTGCGGGTATGCGCATTATTCCTTTGGTGATTGAAAAGGAAAAAATGAAAAAAGTAAGTTCTTTGATTTCTTCTCCGATTCTTGAAATTAAGCCGTTTGTATTAAAAAAAGCAGCTGTGATCACAACAGGAAGTGAAGTATATAAAGGAAGAATTCAAGATACATTTACACCAGTTATTCAATCTAAATTGGCTGAGTTTGGTTGTGAAATGGTGTATCATGCGATTTGTGATGATGATGATAAAATGGTGACAGAAAAAATCAATGAAGCTTTAAAACAAGGCGTGGACATTGTACTTTGTACAGGCGGCATGAGTGTGGATCCAGATGATCGAACACCACTTGCGATTAAGAATACAGGGGCGAATATTATTAGTTATGGTTCTCCAGTTCTTCCTGGTGCTATGTTTTTACTTGCCTATAAAGGAGAAGTTCCAATTGTTGGTCTTCCAGGATGTGTGATGTATGCCAAAAGAACAGTATTTGATTTAGTACTTTGTCGTTTGCTTGCCAAAGATGCAGTGACATATGAAGAGCTATGTGATTTAGGTGAAGGTGGATTGTGCTTAGGATGTGATATTTGCACATATCCGAATTGTGGATTTGGAAAATGAGATATAAACTAAAAATTCAAATTGGTAATAACGAACCAAATTTTGGCAAAGGCGTTGTAGAACTATTGGAGTTATGTGATAAGTACGGTTCTCTATCAAAGGCTTATAAAGAAATGGGAATGTCAAATTCAAAGGCTTGGAAAATCATCAAAAGAGCTCAAGAAGATTTAGGGTATGAGTTGGTTTCTACAACGAGTGGTGGAAGTCATGGTGGAGGCTCTTGCTTAACTTTAGAGGGAAAAGAATTGGTACGTAAATATAAATTGTTTCAAAAAAAAATAGAAATGTATTCAAAACAAGTGTTTAAGGAAGTATTTGAAGATGAATAAAGAGGAAGTATTGATTATTACTTTTAAAAGTATTCAAGATGTTCTAGATTTGGAGTCAAAGACAAAAAACGGACGTATGATACCAGTTCCAAGTTGTGTTAAGGCAGGATGTGGTATGTGTTTTATGTCAAAAGATTTGGATGAGGAAAAATGGAAAGCATTTTTAAATGAACAAGGTGTTTTGTATGAGGATATAGTAAGGGTGAATTTTTAATGAATGAAAAAATATATTGTAAGAGTGGGGGATGTAGTGCTAAATTGGGCGCTAAAAAATTGAGTCATATTCTAGAAAAAATTGATTCTTATAAAGATAGTCATGTCTTGGTTGGCTTTGATTCAAGAGATGATGCAGCTGTTTATCAAATCGATGAGAATCATGCGTTTGTATCTACTTTGGATTTCTTTCCACCTATGGTTGAAAATCCATATTTGTATGGTCAGATTGCGGCAACAAATGCACTAAGTGATATTTATGCGATGAATGGTACACCCAAAACAGCTTTAAATATTGTATGTTTTCCAGAAAATGAAGATTTGAATATTTTAGGTAAGATTATTGAAGGTGGAAATAGTAAGTTAGTTGAAGCTAAGTGTGCTTTGGTAGGTGGACACTCTATTCGTGATGATTCCATTAAATATGGATTGAGTGTAACGGGTTTAGTGAATCCCACCGATGTAAAGAAAAATAATGGTACGCAATGTGGGGATGTTTTGGTTTTGACAAAGCCCTTAGGTGTTGGCTTGACATTAAATGCGTTACGTATGGATGATTGTTCAAAAGAAATGCAGGAAAAAGTCTTTAAAAGTATGACTACATTAAATAAGTATGCGTGTGATATCTTTAAAAAATATTCCGTACATGCCCTAACCGATGTAACAGGCTTTGGTTTATTGGTGCATTTAAATGAGATGTTAGACGAAAAAAATAGTGCAGTAATTTATAAAGATTCGATTCCATATTTTGATGATTGCCAAAAGTATGTCGAAGAATTTTATTTAAGTGGGGCAGCACAAACCAATCGCAATAGTGTAGAGGGTAAGATTTATTTTGATTGTGATTTTTTTACAGAGGAAATTTTATTTGATCCACAAACAAGCGGTGGCTTATTGGCAAGTGTTGCTAAAGAGGATTTAGAAAAACTTGAGAAAGATTTTAAGGAAAATAATCTTGAATTGTATGTTGTGGGTGAAGTCATTGATAAAAATGAATATAATGTATATGTAAGAGGTAGTAAGATATGAAAACTTTAGATTGTAGAGGATTGGAGTGTCCACTTCCAGTTGTAAAGACAAAGGAAGCTTTAAAAGAAGAAAATGTAGTTTCAACAATTGTGGATAATGAGATTGCGGTTGAAAACTTAACGAAGTTTGCGAAAGTAAAAAATTATACGGTAAATTCTAAAAAAGAGGGTAAGGATTATATTGTTGAAATTTCAAAGGGTGATGAAGAAGCCGATTTTGAAGTAGAATATACTTATGCAGATTGTAGCTTGGCTAAGCCTAAAACGGTTGTAGTGTTCGCCAGTAATGTGATGGGTTCCAATCCGGATTTAGGTGCGATTTTAATGAAATCATTTATTTTCTCTTTGACAAAACAAGATGCTTTGCCAGATGAAATGATTTTCTATAATGATGGTGTAAAAATCACAACGACAAAGAGTGAAACTTTAGAAGATTTAAAATATTTAGCGGATAATGGAGTAGAAATTGTAAGTTGTGGAACTTGTTTAGATTTCTTTCATTTAAAAGAAGAACTTCAGGTGGGTTCAGTCACAAATATGTATGATATTGTAGAAAGAATGGAGAAGGCTGATAAAATTATCAAGCCATAAGGATTATGAATAAATGTGTTATTGTGCGTGGTGGAGGAGATATCGCAACAGGGACAATATATAAGCTTGTAAAAAGTGGATTTCAAGTGTTGGTGTTAGAAGTTGAAAAGCCAAGCGCAATACGAAGAAATGTTGCCTTTTGTCAGGCTGTGTATGAACAAAAGTTTACGGTTGAAGATATGACGTGTATTTTGGTTTCAACAATCGAAGAAGCTAAAAAAGTGATGTCTAAAAATCAAGTCGCCATGATGATTGATCCTAGTGGCGAAATGATTTCTAAAATAGAACATATTGCCTTGGTGGATGCGATTCTTGCCAAGAAGAATTTAGGTACGACAATAGATATGGCACCTATTACGATTGGTTTAGGTCCTGGCTTTTGTGCAGGAAAAGACGTGCATGTAGTTGTGGAAACAATGCGTGGGCATAATCTAGGAAGATTGATTTATGAGGGTTGTGCTTTACCAAATACGGGTGTTCCTGGAAATATTAAGGGATATTCAAAAGAAAGAGTGATTCATTCTCCTTGTGCAGGTGTTTGTCACAATGTCAAAAAGATTACAGATATCGTTGAAAAAGGAGAAATTATTGCGTATATTGATGAGACACCCGTGTATGCGAGCATGTCAGGTTTACTTAGAGGATTAATTCAGGATGGGTACAATGTAACATCTGGATTTAAAATGGCAGATATTGATCCTAGAGTGGATGAATATCAGAATTGTTTTACAATTTCTGACAAGGCACGTTGTATTGGTGGAGGCGTTTTGGAGGCGATACTGCATGGTTTATCTTGATCAAGCTGCGACTAGTTTTCCTAAATTAGAGGAAGTCAAACAAGCTGTAATGAGTGCATTCGATGTGGCAGGCAATGCGAATCGTAGTTCAAATATGGATTCTTCACGTTTGATTTTTGAAGCAAGAAGAAATATTGCACAGTTTTTTGGATTGTCTGATTTTCATCGTGTTATTTTAAATGGTGGAAATACCGAGAGTTTAAATACTTGCATTAAAGGAATCTTAAAAGAAAAAGATCATGTGATTACTACCTATGCAGAGCACAATAGTGTGCTTCGTCCTTTATATGAGTTAGAGGAAAAAGGAATAATCACATTAACGATATGTGCTCCTTATTTAGAGGATATTAAAAATCATATTCAAAAGAACACTCGAATGGTTATCATGACACACAGTTCCAATGTGACAGGTGAAATCTTTGATGTGGATTTAATTGGACAGTATTGTAAAGAATGTGGTGTCCTATTTATGGTAGATGTAGCTCAAAGTGCAGGTCATATTCCTGTGTCTATGGAAAATATAGATGTTTTATGTTTTAGCGGCCATAAAGGTCTATTAGGGATTGGTGGTATTGGTGGCTTTTGTGTAAAAGACATGGAAGTAAAACCATTGATTTCTGGTGGAACAGGTATAGATTCTTTTAATCCACAAATGCCTGAGGCATATCCAGAACATTTAGAGGCGGGTACGCAAAATATTGTAGGGATTGCGGCTTTAAAAGCAGGAATTCAATATGTTCAATCTCATCAAAAAGAGATTGTGGAAAAGGAATGTTTTTTACTTCAAAAACTATATGAAGGTTTATCTGGCTATGTAGAGTTTTATTCATCTTTAGAAAATTCGACACCTATTGTGGCAATAAATATTCCAGGTAAAGATAGTGCTTATGTGAGCGATTTATTAAATTATAAGTATGGTATTGTGACGCGTTGTGGTGCGCATTGTGCGCCCTTGATGCATAAACATTTAAAGACAGAAGAAAGGGGAATTGTACGTTTGTCTATATCATTTCAAAATACAATAGAAGATGTTTATTTTGTGGTACGTGCAATTCAAAAGATTTCAAATGATTATTAGTGTAATTGGTTCGGGTGGAAAAACAACGTATATCCACAAGTTAAAAGATAAATATGTTTCTTTAAATAAGACCGTTTTAATGTGTACAACGACGCATATGTTGATTGAAGAAGATACCTTAGTCGATCCTGGTTATGATGAAATCATGCAAAGAATTGAAACATATGGATATTGTCATGCGGGAAATCGTTGTGGTGACTTGAAAATTGAGGCGTTAGATGAAGAATTGTTAAATCAATTAAAACAAGTGGTGGATGTGATACTGATAGAGGCAGATGGTTCTAAACATTTACCTTTGAAGTTTCCTAGAGCTAATGAACCAGTCATTGATTCAGATACGGATGAGGTTGTGTTGATTTCAAATCTAAATGGATTAAATCAACCAGTAAAAGATGTGGTACATCGTTACGAGCTTGCGAATTTAGATCCAAGTGAACTTGTAACACCTAGAATTATGCAAGATTTAATACGTGCTTATTTAAAGAAACTAAATAAACCTGTTACAATTCATGTGAATGGAGCTAGTGATTTGTATACGCGTTGTGTAAAGGCTTTATTAGAAGAAAATATGGATGTGAATCTCATTCGAAAGGAATGGTTTAATATGCAGCCTAAGCTAGTAATTTTAGGTTGTGGTCATGTCAGTCAGTATTTGGCTAAAATGGCTAGTATATTAGAACTATATACGATTGTGATTGATAATCGTAAAGAATTTGCGAATTCTCAACATTTTCCTACGGCCGATGAAATTCATTGTATCGATTATGCTCAAATGGACTCTGTATTACCAGATGAAGAGAATGCTTGTTATGTGATCGTAACAAGAGGACATAAGGATGATCGTCTTTGTCTAGAAAAGACGATTCGTAAACCTCATTTATATTTGGGTATGATTGGAAGTAAAGGAAAAGTAAAAAAGACATTTGATGCTTTGATTGAAGAAGGATATTTGAAGGAAGAATTATCGAATGTGCATGCTCCAATTGGTTTAGATATTAAGGCACAGACGCCGGCTGAGATATCGATCAGTATTTTGGCGGAACTTATTGAAATAAAAAATACAAAGTTTAGTTCAAGTGTTTCGAAAGAATTATTAGAATCCAATATGCATGGAACTTTATGTATCATCATCGATAAAAAGGGTTCAGCACCAAGAGGGGTTGGCAGCATGATGTTAGTGCATAAAGATGGAGTCATTGATACGATTGGTGGAGGAAAAGTTGAATATCAGGCTATTTTAGATGCCAAAGAATGTAAGAAAGTTATGATTAAAGAGTATGATTTATCCAATGCAGAAAGTGCTACATTAGGCATGATTTGTGGTGGATATAATAAAGTCTTGTTTATACCGGTGTAGAGGAGGGATTGGATTTGAAGAAAAGAAGAAGACGAGTAAGAAAGTCAGTGATTTTTGTGATTGTTGTATTACTTTTGATTATTGCGTTGTTGATTTCGATGATCGCAAAAAAAGTTAGTGATAAAGAGGTAAGTGAACCTAAACAAGAAAAGACAACAGAAACAAAGAAAGAGAATAAGAAGCAACAAACAAATTTACCAAAGGTGAAAAAAATAAATCAAAGTGGTGACCCATATGAGAATACAGTAACGGTTTCGGATTTAGATTCAATCTATATTCTTGTGAATAAGTATTCAGGATTACCAGCAGATTATGAACCAAGTGATTTAGTTCAGGTACCTTCGAGTGGTGAAAATGAGAATGTGCGCATGCGAAAAGAAGCGGCAGAGGCATTTGAAAAGTTGATTGAGGCAGCATCAAATGAGGGGTTCATTTTGAATGCTTGTTCAGCTTATCGTTCTTATGCATACCAAACAGATTTATTTAATAGGGGAGCTGCAAGCAATGGCGAAGAGTATGCGGATCGTTATTGGACTCGTCCAGGATATAGTGAGCACCAATCTGGATTAGCAGTTGATATTCGTATGGATAATGATTGTAGTGATTTAGATGCCGTTCGAAATAATTCGCACTATGATTGGTTGTTAGAAAATATGCATATGTATGGCTTCATTTTGCGTTATCCTGATGATAAGGAAGATAAAACTAAAATTGCGCCTGAAAGCTGGCACTTGCGTTATGTGGGTCAAGATTTGGCAACGTATTTGTATAAAAATAATTTAGCGTTAGATGAATATTATGGAGCTTAGGCAATCATTGGATTGCCTTTTTTTGATTTATCAAATGGTATATTGTATACTAAAAATGACGTATATAAAGGATAAATACATGATGATTGATAAAAAGATAATAGTAGGTGTAAGAAATAAGGATGCGAATGCGAAAAAAGAGCTTATTTCATTGACGCGAAATCATTTGATACAAACGATTTACAAGCGATATATTGGTTTAGAAGAAAAAGAAATCAATGATATCTTACAGGCAACGTATACATATGCATTTATGCATATGGATAAATTGAGTGATGATAAAAATTTTTTGAAGTGGATCACGGTTTTGTTGAATAAACAATTGCGTGAGTATATGCAGGCTAAAGAGCATGCGGATGTAACTACAGCTTTGCGTGGACTTCCTCAATATAGACAATCGGATGTGGATGATTGTTTAAATGAGATGCCAGAAAATCAAAAGACAGTGACGATCATGCATTGTCTAGGGAAACTGAAAGAGAAGGATATCGCGAATCGTTTAAAAATGAGTGAAGAGGGAGTGGCTCGCTTATTAAAGAGTGGTAAACAAAAAGTGAAAGATGTATTGGAAAAGAAGTGACAATGATATTTATTATTGTCCTTTTTTTTGATTTCGCATAAAATGTAGGCATATGAAAAGAGACACAAAAAGAGTATTAATACTATCACTTAAAATAGGTGTAGGAAGTGCAATTGCGATTATCTTAGCTTATTTTTTCAAATTGGATAATCCAACAAGTGCAGGAACGATTGCGTTGTTATCTTTGTTGACAACAAAGTGGGGAACAATGAGGCTTGTTCTTAGAAGAATTTCCACCTTCTTTGTGACAATTTTATTCTGTTTTATTTTCTTTGAATTAATTCCAAGCCATTGGCTTGCGTTTGGACTAGTAATTGCGTGCTTAGTTGGGTACAGTGAAAAAATGAAGTGCCAGAATACATTAAGTGTAAATGCGATGATTGCCGTGCATTACTTGAGTTATTTGGATTTTAGTCTTCACTTTATGATGAATGAGTTTTATTTGATTTTAATTGGAGCCATTATTGCCTTCTTATTGAACCTGGTTCATGATTATAGTGGAGAAGAGGAGTATTTGAATTCTTGTATGATTTATATGGAGGACAAGATTCAGAGCTTGATGTATCAAATTGTTCACTATATTCAAAGTGAAGAAAGAAACACAACAATTTGGAAAGAATTAGAGGATATAAAAGAGCAAGCTGAAAAATATATCCATATTGCGATGGAATATCAGGATAACACGTTTACGAATTTGCCAGATTATTATATTCGTTATTTTGAAATGCGTGCTTTACAATGTGACATTCTGCATATGTTGCACTATAAGATTCGAAAGATTCGTAAGATGCCAAAAGAGGCGAATGAATTAGCAAATTATATTGAATATTTAATTCCGTTTATTCATGAAAAAAATGATCCGCAGCCTCAAATTACTTCACTTCATCAGATGTTCAAAAACAAGCAGGGGGAGGCTCTTCCTAAAAGTCGAATTGAATTTGAATCAAAGGCAATGCTTCTGCATATTTATATGGATTTAGAAGAGTTTTTATACACAAAAAAGAAGTTTATTGATCAAACGACAGAGGAACAGAAAAAGTTGTATTGGAGATGATATACATGAAATCAATCATTATTGTAACTGTTGTATCTATTATAGTTTCTATTGGAATCTATAAAGGAATTCGTAAAGTATTATATAAAAAGGATGTCACAAATAAGGCTAGTTTTGCCAGATTAATAAAATATATTTTGGTTTTTATTAATGGAATGATTTTTCTTGGACAATTTGAACAGACAAAACCTATTATGTCCTATCTTGCTGCATCGAGTGGAGTGGTTGCCCTAGTTTTAGGTGTTGCCGCTAAAGATGCCTTTGGAAATCTATGTAGTGGTTTAATGATTTTAACGTTTAAGCCATTTGTCGAGGGCGATTTAATTAAAGTCAATCAAGGTGAATTAATTGGTTATGTTGAAAGTATTCGCTTTCGTCATACGATCATTCGTACGTATGAAAGTAATCGTATTATTGTTCCAAACGCAACATTGAATTCGGCTACGATTGAAAATGCATTTTTTCAAGATACGCGAAAGAATAATTATTTAGAAATTGAAGTATCTTATGGAACGGATATTGATTTGGCGATAGATATTTTAAAGAGTTTAGTTGAAAAAACAATGAATGAATATGAAATTCAAAGCGAGGATCCAATTGAAGTAAAAGTAATCGATTTTTCTACAACAGGCATTGATTTGCGTGTTGTTGTTCCAAGTAAAACGAGTTTAGAGGGTTTTGATATGCTCGCAAAAATTCGTTATGAACTTATAAAAGAGTATGAAAAAGCGAATATTCATTTTGGAAATTATTCAGTAGAGGTAAGTCAATCATGATAAAAGTATATACAGAAGTCTTGGAATTTAATAATTTAATGTATCGCTACATGAGTTTACCTAACTCATTATCTTTGGCGGATTTAGCTTATTATACATTGGCATCTTACTTATCTGAAGAATATGCTGATTTTGTGATTGAGTCGAATGGTATTCCTTTTGCGTGTCCAAATTGTGAGGATGAACAATTTAATAAGTTACCTTGTGCTTCATCGATTCAACCAGATTTCAAAGAGGGAGATACTTTTAAGATGGTTTATGATCTAGAAGAGCCTTTTGAGATTGAAATTCAAGTTGAAAAAGTGGATGATATAGAAGAAGAGTCTAGTGTGATCAATGGTCGTGGTTTTGCGATTTGGGATGGCTTTAAAGAATTTCAGGATTATTATTATCAATCCATGGAATTATTTAAAGAATATGTGAAAGCGAATGATATGAATTTATCGGATTTTCCTGTGGATGAAGATCTTGATATTATTGAATTAAACAAGGTATTGGAAGATAATTTTGAAGAATTAAAAGATGTGTATGAGGGTGAGTAGATGAAAGTATATGAGATGAGTTTTCGTGATATGGATCAAAAAATGGTAGAGATTCATGGCGTGAAAATGGTTAAGCTTTTAGAGAAGATGGGATTAAAGTTAGATAATCTATATGGTGCATTAATGTATGGTTATATCGATCATAATGCGGGCTTTATTTTTGAAATCGTAGCTTTGGAAACAAAGAAACGTAATATTGAATATCGTATTGTGCCGATTGGTGTATCTTGTAAGATTCCTCGTTTTGATGTGCAGGAAATGGATATTCAAATCTTGGATAATGTGAATGTGGAATTGTTCCAAGATAAGATTGATATGGTTGAAAAGGCTACAGAAGTTTCTAAAGAATTAGAAGAGCTTCGTCTATATAAAGAGTTGGATTCATCCAGACATTTAGAGTATCCAGATGATATTATGGTGTATTTTCTAGAAGAAGGAAAAGATGTAGAGGCATGTTGGGTTCGTCTTGAAGGAATACAGGATGGAAAAATGTATGGAAGTGTATTAACGGATTTGCGCCAGGATTTTGGTGTGAAAGAAAAGGATACAATTTATTTTGGCATGACAGAAATGGAAGATCACAAGTTGGCGTGTGTGTGGGTGAAAGAAGATGAATAAAGAGGATTCATTATATTCTATTTATGTACAAATATTAAAAGAAGAATTAGTGATGGCTATGGGTTGTACAGAGCCTATCGCGATTAGTTATGCGTGTGCTAAGGCAACGCAAGTGCTAGATCATTTGCCAGATCGTATTGTTGTTAAGGCAAGCGGAAGTATTATTAAAAATGTGAAGAGTGTTATCGTGCCTCATACAAATGGTTTAAAAGGGATTGAAGTTGCAGCTGCTGCAGGAGCTTTATATGGGGATGCCGACGCAAAACTTGAAGTACTTTCTAGTGCGACGCGTGAACAAATAGAAGAATTACCAGAATATGTTCAGAACACAAATATTACAGTGCAGCACATTGAACAAGGTCATGTATTTGATTTAGAAATTAATGTTTATTATGAACAAGAACATGCAAGTGTTCGTATTGTAGATACGCATACGAATATTGTGCAGATTGAAAAAGACTGGAAAGTTGTCTTTGAAGATAAGACGACAAGCTTAGAACATAAGGCGGATCATAGTGCTTTGATTATGAAACAGATTTGGGATTTTTCACAAACAGTGGATATTGAGGATGTAAAAGAAATATTAGATCGTCAAATTGCTTGTAACATGGCTATCGCAAATGAGGGAATTCATAATTCGTATGGTGCAAATATTGGTCATGTGATCTTGAATATGGATTTGGATTGTGTAAAGACAAGGGCCAAAGCTTATGCGGCGGCTGGGTCGGATGCAAGAATGAATGGTTGTGAACTACCAGTAGTCATTAATTCAGGAAGTGGAAATCAGGGGATTACTTGCTATGTTCCGGTTGTTGTATATGCCAAAGAATTGAATTCTACGCAAGAACAATTGTATCGTGCTTTAGTTTTATCGAATTTGACGGCTATTTATATTAAAACAGGTATTGGTACTTTATCAGCATTCTGTGGGGCTGTTAGTGCCGGAGCTGCAGCAGGAGCTGGTATTGCTTACTTACATGATGGAACATATGAAGAAATTCAACATACCATTGTGAATGCGTTAGCTATTCTTTCGGGAACCATTTGTGATGGGGCAAAGGCTAGTTGTGCAGCTAAGATTGCTTCTAGTATAGATGCCGGTATCATGGGATATTATATGTATAAAAATAAGCAACAATTCTATGCGGGAGATGGAATCGTTGCTCATAGTGTGGATGAAACAATTCAAAATATTGGAACTCTAGGTTCTCAAGGAATGCTTCAAACAAATGATAAAATTATTGAGATGATGATTTCTTGCGATTAAAAGTCGATAAGCGAATGATTAGTTGAGGTTCATATTCCATATGGACGATACGTTTTCGTTCGCTTTTTGTTTGTTCTAGAAGAATGTCTACAGCTTCCTTACCTTTTTCACAAGCACCATGATCGACGGTTGTAAGTTGAATTTGTGGGAAATCTGTTTCTGGAATATTGTCAAATCCAGCTACACTTGTTTTGATGTTGTGATCTTTTAAACAGGCTAAGATACCTAAAGCTGTCATGTCATTATTTCCTATGTAGGCATCGTATTTATCACCTAAAATTTGTTTTGTCAAACGATACCCGTTTTCATATTCCCTTTTTTCAATTGGGTACATGTCAAATTGTTTAGAAGAACTAAAGAATACTTGTGTGTTGGATATTACACTTTTTACACCTTCATATCTTTCGTTTCTACCTATTTCTGTTGTATCTAATGGACTTGAAATATACGCAATTTTCTTATGTCCTAGTTGTTTTAAATGATTACCTAATAGATTTCCACATTTAAAACTATTGAGTTCAATCGAATCACAATCGAGATTTTTTGGCTTATCTCCAATAATGATGCATGGAATTTGTTTGGAAAGTGCATTCCATTCATCAACAAATTTTGGGGGATATAGAAGAATGATTCCACATGGTTTTAATAGTTTTAAGCTTGAAAGTGCATGTTTTTCGAGCTCATCTTTACGAAGTGTGGAAATTGTAAGAATTTGTGTTTTGGTCTTGTTTGCTTGTTGAATGATGCTTGAAACGACCATAGAATAATATGAATTTGATAAATTCGAACAAATAACGACAATCGTATTCTTAGTATTTGAATATCTTTTTTTTACTTCTGGCTTTTTATATCCCATTTGTTTGGCTGTTTTTTTGACAAGTTTAACAGTTTCTTCTTTGAATGATACATTTTTATTATCACTTAAAATCATAGATACAGTGGATTGTGATACATTTATAGCTTTGGCTATATCGCGTGTAGTTACTTTGTTTCTTTTTCCCATAATGAACCTCTTTTGATTTATTTTGATTAATTTATTGATTACTAATCAAATTATTAATCAAAACCTATTTTTATCTTACACCATTTTATTTGATTGTCTAGCTATTAATCAATAATTTGATTAATAAAATCAGTTGGCTTTACCCGTTTGAAAGGAAATAAAAATAGGCGTATCGTTACTTTGAAAGAGGTGTGAACTATGTATGATTGTATAATAATTGGAGCAGGTATTAGTGGATGTTCTTTAGCTTTTGAATTGAGTGAATATAGTGGAAAAGTATTGTGGTTAGAAAAAAATAATGATGTGGCAGATGAAACGACCAAGGCCAATAGTGCTATTATTCATGCGGGCTATGATCCAGAGCCAAATACTTTGATGGCAAAATATAATATTTGGGGTAATAAAATTATTCCTTCTTTATGTAAAGATTTAGATGTACCTTGTAAAAATATTGGTTCTTTAGTTGTTGGATTTAGTGAAGAGGATGACAAGACTATTGAAATGTTATATAAGCGTGGTGTGGAAAATGGTGTTAAAAATCAGCGCATTATTAAACAGCCTGAATTATCAAAAATGGAACCAAATTTAAATCCAGCTTGCACAAGCGCTTTATATGCACCAAGTGCATGTATTATCGATCCTTGGCAGTTTGCGATTGCACTGAGTGAAGTGGCAATTCAAAATGGTGTAGAGCTTCGTTTGAATGAAGAGGTTACGAGTATAAAAAAAGATGGAGATATCTTTATTGTGAACGAAAAATATAAAGCTCCATTAGTCGTAAATTGTGCAGGCGTTATGTGTGATCGTGTTACGGGTCTAATTAAAAAGCCGGATTATAAGATTACACCAAATAAGGGTGAATACTATTTGTTGGATAAATCACAAGGAAACTTGGTTCATCATGTGATTTTCCAGTGTCCTACAAAGATTGGTAAGGGTGTATTGGTAGCTCCTACAGTCGATGGAAACTTGATCGTGGGTCCTACAAGTGCAAATACAGATGTGGATGATTATTCAACAAGCGCTGCAGGTTTAAAAACAATTCGTGAAAATGCGATTAAATCTGTACCGTATATGAAACTTCAAGAAAATATTCGTACATTTGCAGGATTGCGTGCAAGAAGTGACACGAAAGATTTTATTGTTGGTGAAGATAAAGATGTACATAATTTCTTCTCGATTGCAGGTATGGCAAGTCCTGGTTTAAGTAGTGCAAGTGCAATCGCATTAGATGTTGTGAGAATGATGCAGGAAAAGGATTATTTTTTAAATTTAAAGAAGGATTATGTTTCTACAAGAAAAGTTGTTCGATTTAAAGAAATGTCACATGAACAAAGAAAAGAATATATTGAAAAACATCCTGAGTATGGTCGTATTATTTGTCGTTGTGAAACGATCAGTGAGGGAGAAATTATTGATGCGATTCGTCGTAGTCCAAAACCAGTGAGTTTAGATGGAATCAAACGTCGATGTAATGCAGGTATGGGAAGATGTCAGTCTGGTTTCTGCGGACCTAGAGTACAAGAGATTCTTGCCAATGAGTTGGGCGTTAGTCAACTAGATATCATGTTAGATAAGAATGGTTCTTATATTTTATGTGGAAGAACAAAGGAGAATGACGATGAATAATAAGTATGATGTAGTAGTCATTGGTGGTGGTCCTGCAGGTCTTGCCAGTGCGATGGCAGCCAAACAAAATGGCGCAAAATCTGTTTTGATTATTGAACGAGATAAAGAGTTGGGTGGTATTTTAAATCAGTGTATTCATAATGGTTTTGGTTTACACCACTTTAAAGAGGAATTAACAGGCCCAGAATATGCCGGTAAATATATTGATGAAGTCAATAAGACAGATATTGATATCTTATTGGATACAATGGTTATTGAGATTACGCCAGATAAAATGGTGTATTGTTCAAGTAGCATTCATGGATATTTAATGATTCAGGCTAAATCAATTATTTTAAATATGGGTTGTCGTGAAAGAACGCGTGGTGCAATTGCGATTCCAGGCACAAGAGCTTCTGGTGTATTTACGGCAGGTGCAGCTCAGCGATATGTGAATATTGAAGGGTATATGCCTGGTAAAAGAGTTGTGATCTTGGGTAGTGGTGACATTGGTTTGATTATGGCGCGAAGAATGACTTTGGAAGGCGCAAAAGTTTTGGCAGTTGTTGAAGTTATGCCTTATTCGAATGGCTTGAATCGTAATATTGTTCAGTGCCTACATGATTATGATATCCCATTGTATTTAAGCCATACAATTACGGATATTGTGGGTAAGTCTAGAGTAGAAAAAGTTGTTGTTTCTAAGGTGGATGAAAATAGAAATCCAATTGAAGGAACCGAGATGGAATTTGATTGTGACTGCGTTTTATTGTCAGTTGGATTGATTCCAGAAAATGAGTTGTCAAAGGATTTAGGGGTTGAAATGGATTCTAGAACACATGGACCTATTGTTTATGAAAATATGGAGACTTCTATGGAAGGGGTATTCGCATCAGGCAATGTTGTGCATGTGCATGATTTAGTGGATTTTGTAAGTTTGGAAAGTGAAAAAGCTGGAATGGGTGCTGGTCGATATGTTTCAAATGGCGAAGTATCTAAGAATTGTGTCGTTAAGACGATAAATGGAGATAATATTTCGTATGTGGTTCCGCAATATATTCGTAAGGATAATGTAGAAAAGAGTGTTGAACTATCTTTCCGTGTAAGAAGACCAACACAACAGGTAAATATTGTTGTGAGGGATGGGGATACTGTAATTGCGAAGTTTAAAAAGGAACATGTGATACCAAGTGAAATGGAGAAGATATCTATTCCTAAAGTGTTGCTTGAAAAGGCAGATAAAGAATTGGTTGTATCTGTAAAGGAGGATGTGCAATGAGAGAGTTAATTTGTATAACTTGTCCTAAGGGGTGTCACTTAAAAGTGGATGAAGAAAATGATTATAAAGTAACTGGAAATGGCTGTCCTAGAGGTGCAATCTACGGAAAAAAAGAGTGTACACATCCAACTCGTGTGGTGACAAGTACAGTTAAAATTGTAGGTGCTGAAATTGAGAGATTAAGTGTGAAGACGAATGGGGATATTCCAAAAGAAAAAATCTTTGATGTGATGAAAGAGTTGAATCATGTAGTTGTGAAGGCGCCAGTACATCGTGAAGATGTAATTGTCTCTGATATTTGTGGTACGGGTGTTGATTTAGTTGCGACGAAAGACTTATAATATTTCTGTTAAAAAGTGGGGAGCTTTTAGGCTGAGAGTAGGCTAGTCCTAGACCCAATAACCTGATTTGGATAATGCCAACGTAGGGAATATATCTTTTTGATAGTGAGCTGCAGATTGGGTTTCTGCAGCTTTTTTCTTGGTGGTGAAAAAATGAATTATTCTATTTTTGATGTGGATGGAACAATACTAGATTCAATGGGAGTATGGAATACTTTGGCAAGTCGATATGTTCAAAGTTTGGGTATAGTTCCAGAAAAGAATCTTGATAAAATTGTTTCAGATATGAGTTTAGAACAGAGTGCAACATATTTGAAGAAGCATTATGGAATCAAAAAATCAGAAGAACGAATCATTTCAGAAGTATTGAATCTTATATCGGATTTTTATAGGTATGAAGTGAAGCTTATGCTTGGGTTTAAAGATTTTATTTCACATTATGATTCAGTCAATGTGATTGGTACAAGTTGTGATGAAAAGCTAGTAAAAATTGCGTTGAATAGACTGGGTGTGTTAAATAATTTTGAAGATATTATAACTTGTTCAAAGGTGAATAAGTCAAAGGATGATCCGGATTTTTATTTGGCTTGTGCACAAGTTTTAAAACAAAGACCAGAAGATATAGTTGTGTTTGAGGATGCAGATTATTGTATAGATGTGGCAAGAAAAATTGGATTAAAGTGATAAAAATAAAAGATTGGAGAGATTTAAATGAAAAGTGCATTAACAATTACGGGAAGTGATTCGAGTGGAGGAGCAGGCATTTAGGCAGATATCAAAACAATGTGTGCTAACCATGTATTTGCGACAAGTGCAATTACGGCATTAACTGCGCAAAACACATTGGGAGTTACAGGTATTGTGGATGTAACACCTGAATTTTTCGGTGAACAACTAGATGCAGTATTTACAGATATTTATCCGGATGCTGTAAAGATTGGAATGGTATCAAGTTCTAGTTTGATTGAAATAATCGCAAAGAAACTTAAGGAATATAAGGCAGAAAATATTGTGGTCGATCCTGTAATGGTTGCGACAAGTGGTGCAAGATTGATTAGTGAAGATGCGATTGAAACATTAAAAAAAGAATTGTTGTCTTTAGCTACTTTGATTACTCCAAATATTCCAGAAGCTGAAGTACTTTCAGAAATGGATATTACGGATGAAGCTAGTATGGTTGATGCGGCAAAAAAAATCAATGAAACTTTTGGATGCGCTACTCTAGTTAAGGGCGGTCATCAAATCAATGATGCGAATGATTTATTATATAGAAATGATTCATTTACTTGGTTTAAAGGGAAACGTATCAATAATTCAAATACACATGGTACGGGTTGCACTTTGTCGAGCGCAATCGCATCAAATCTTGCGAAAGGATTTGATTTGGATGATTCGGTAAAACGTGCAAAAGATTATATTTCAGGTGCGTTAAGTGCAATGCTTGATTTAGGTAAAGGCTCAGGTCCGATGGATCATTCGTTTGCGATAGACAATGAATATACAACAGAATATGAAGGATAATAAGAAAACCATTCTAGTGTTGGTGTCTAGAACGGTTCCTTTTTGTTTATTATTATTTTTTAGGAGAGAGATATGAATATTGGTTTATTTTCTATATTCATCGCCTTATCTTTAAGGCACTTATAGAATATCATTCTATGTTGTCATAAATTTAGTATAACTTTGGTAAATCTTGTGAAATCCGATTGAATTATGTGAAATTATCAAAAAATGCATTTTTTCTCGAAAAACCTTCTAAAAAAACGTTTAAGAATATGGAGGCAAGAAAAGATGAAGATAAAAGATAAAACAATGAAAGAATTTCTAGAAAACAATGCCTATTTTGTCGATTTCTTTAATGCATACTTCTTTGATGGAGAAAGAGTTCTTAAACCAGAGAATTGTGAAGAACTCGATTCTGAAATGAATGATTCGAATATGGATCTAGAAAAGCATGTAGATGTGATTCGTAAGTACAATGATGGAAATCTTTATAGTGCATTTATTATTGAGAATCAAAGTTATGTGGATGCTTCAATGGTTGTAAGAGCGGCAACATATGAGTATGTAGCGTATGATCGAATGTTAAAGAAGTTAAAGAAGAATAAGGCTAAAGAAAAACTATCCATGGTGCACATTCTTGTGTTCTATACAGGAGAAAGGCCTTGGAATGCAGCATACAAGCTTTCTGAACTTGTAGAGGTGGATGAAAGATTTGAATCCTATTTCCATGACTACAAAATGAATCTGATTGAAATCACAGGAAATACTTCATATAATTTTAATGAAGAAGACGTACATAATCTATTCTACATATGTCGAAGTATTTATGATCAGTCTATTTATGAAGGAAAGAGTAATAACTTTGGACTTGTGAAGAGCAGTGTGTTAAAAGTAGTCAAGACATTAACGGATGTAGAATGGTTGGATTTAGAAGAATTAGAGGAAAAGGAGGAGATTGAAATGTGTGAGGCTGAAAAGAGATGGCTTGAAGTAAAGTCAAAAGAATGGGAAGCTGAAGGGATAAAAAAAGGAATTGAACAAGGAATTGAACAAGGAATCGAACAAGGCATTGAACGAGGTAGTGAGAAAAAAGAGCTTGAAATGTATCAAAAAATGATGGACAAGGGATTTGAAATTAAAGCTATCGCATCTATCTTCTCAGTAAGTGAAGAGTCGATTGAAAAGCTGTTGATGAAAGCTTAGGCCAATTTGAAAAGAGATGGCTTCGAAAAAGAAGATACGTTCTTTTGTTCAATGTTTGTAACAATGGATAGGAGGAGATGAAAAATCTCTTCTTTTCTTTTTCGTCTGTGATATAATAAGGTGACTTTGAAAGGATTGAAAAAATGGTATTTCTTTTATTAGTAGTAGGTATGGTCCTTTTAATGAAGGGTGCAGACTTGTTTGTGGATGGCAGTGCAAGTGTGGCTCGTAAATTAAAAGTGCCTTCAGTTATTATTGGTTTGACAATTGTTGCGCTAGGAACAAGCTTACCAGAAGCAAGTGTGAGTATTACAGCTGGTTTAATGGGCAGTAATGAAATTGCAATTTCAAATATTGTAGGTTCTAATATTTTCAACACGTTGGTTGTGGTTGGAACAAGTGCAGTCATTACTCCATTTTTAATGGATCAGGATATTTTGAATCGTGATTTAAAAATCAATATTTTAGTGAGTATTTTACTTTCGATTTTTGTGTTAAATGGAATGTTGAATCGCTTTGAAGGAATTATCTTCTTGGTGGGTTTAGTATTATTTATTTTAAACTTGATTCGTAGTGCAAAAAAGAATCGTGTTGAGGATGAGAAAGTTGAAACTTTGTCGGGAATCAAATGCCTGATTTATATCGTGATTGGTGTTGCGTGTATTATTTGGGGTGGAGATATCACTGTAGATAGTGCAAAACAGATTGCAGCTATGCTTGGTATGAGTGATACTTTGATTGGTTTAACTGTTGTTTCAATTGGAACTTCTTTACCTGAGCTAGTAACAAGTGTTGTTGCGGCAAGAAAAGGTGAGAGTGGATTATCTTTAGGAAATGCGATTGGAAGTAACATTATGAATATCTTGTTTATTTTGGGTGCTTCAAGTACAATTCATCCGATTGCGGCCACTTCACAGAATATTTTTGATACTTTTGTCTTGATTGGTGTATCTCTTTTGATTTATGGCATTGCCAAAAAGGGAGATACAATGACAAGAAAAAAGGGGATCTTTATGATCCTCGTATATGTCATTTATATGATTTATATTATTGTACGCTAGGCGAGTCCTAGCTTTTTTTCTTTCCTTGGGAAAGAATAGCTCGAATGGAATTGAAAAGAATGGGCTTATATTCTTCAATAGGAAGGGGTTGACTATGAAGAATACTGTTGTAGCAAGTACTTCCTGTAAGTTCAACTATTAAGTAGAGTATGACTTCTGAATTTTCAAATTCATATCCATTTGCGGTTGCGATTTCGTTAAATTCTTTTATAAGATTGAAACTATCATTATCAATAGCCGTATTTAACTGAGCATGGAATACGCCCCAAGATAGGTTTCTTTCAACGAATTTTAAAATCAATGGATTGTTTTCTAATCGAATCAATACTTGATTGATCAAGAAGATAACAGAGTCTTCAAAATTACGAATATCGTTTTTTTCTAATTGTTTGTGGGCTTCTTCAAAAAGACGATGTGCTTCTTTTTGAATTAGAATATCGCGAATCTGGTATTTATCTTTGAAATAAAGATAGAAAGTTCCTTTTGCGACGCCTGCACTCTTTACAATATCATTTACAGAGACATTTGTGATGTCTTCTTTTGTGAATAGATTAAAGGCAGCCTGTAAGAGGTTGTTTTCTTTTATTTTCTTATTTTCGATTATCTTACTTTTCATGCATATCACCATCCATATTATAATCAATAATTTATAAAATACAAATAAAAATGACCGATTGAACATATTAAAACAATTGTATATTGGGAATTTTAAAAAAATAAAACAAAAATATTGACTAGCGGTCAGTTTGGTACTATACTCTTCACGTAGTAAAGGAAAGGATAGAAAAAAAGGTGATTCGATATGGATAAGATGTCAAAATGGATAGTTAAATATCGTAATTTGATTTTGGCCGTAGCCATCATACTATTAATTCCAAGCGCAATTGGTTATTTCAATACAAATATTAATTACGATTTATTATCTTATTTACCTTCAACTTCAGAATCTATGAAAACACAAAAGATTCTTGGGGATGATTTTAACTTATCGAGTGTAGACTTCTTGGTTGTCAACAACAAATCAGATCAAGAGGCCGCAAAAATTAAGGAAGAGATCAATAAAATTGATGGGGTTGAAAAATGTATTTGGAGAGATGATGTATTAGATATTTCAGTTCCAAAACAGGCAATTCCAGAAAGCATTCAAGATATGCTTTATTCTGGCAACAGTACAATGATGATTGTTACATTTAAAGAGCCAACATCGTCAATGCGTACAATGAATGCGATTAGTAAAATAAAAAAATATACAAAAGATGATTGTTACTTAGGTGGTATTTCAGCCATCAGTGAAGATACTAAAGATCAAACAGAACATGATACACCAATTTATGCAGGCATTGCCGTTGTATTATGTATGATCGTTTTGTTCTTAGGATTAGAGAGTACAATTGCTCCGGTTGTATTTATGTTAGGAATGATTTTCCCAATCGTTTATAACTTTGGTACAAACGTATTCTTAGGTGAAATTAGTTATATCACAAAGGCTTTGGCTGTTGTATTACAGTTAGCTGTAACTTTGGATTATTCCATCTTCTTATTGCATAGATATCAAGAAGAAAAACAAAAACTTCCAAATGAAGAGGCTATGGCAAAGGCTATCAAAGCTACGTTTACTTCAATTACTTCAAGTTCAATCACAACAATTGCAGGTTTCGTTGCCTTGTGTGTAATGCAGTTAACACTAGGTAGAGATATTGGTATTGTCATGGCAAAAGGTGTTGTTCTTGGTGTATTATCAACCATCTTTATTTTGCCAAGTTTGTTGATGTTCTTTGATAAAACGATTGAAAAGTACAAACATAAAACAATTTTGAATGAGTTACATAGAGTACCTCGTTTTGTGATTCATCACTATAAAAAGATTCTTGTTGCCTTCGTGTTGATTTTCATTCCATTTGGATATGGACAGTCACATACAAATATCTATTATGATTTGATTTCTGGTATGCCAGGTGATTTTGCGAGTATCATTGGTACAAATCAGTTAAAAGATAAATTTGATATGACAACAACACATTTCGTTTTAGTGGATGACAAATTAACGACAAACGAAATTCAGAATATGTGTTCTGAAATCAAAGATTTAAAAGGAATTCATAACGTATTAGCGTATGAAGAGTTTGTGGGTCCAGGACTTGCATCCAACTTTACTCCAAGTGTAGTAAAGGATATTTTCCAAAATGGTGGAAAGAAATTAATTGTTGTGAACAGTGATTATAAAGCTGCAACCAATGAATTAAATACACAGTTAGATAAAATGGATACCATCATTCATAAATATGATAAGAAGGGTATGATTGGTGGAGAAGGAAGTATGACACGTGATTTGATCACAACAACAAATACAGACTTTGCGATGGTTAACGTATTATCTGTAATCATGATCTTTATCATTGTTGCCTTAACATTTAAATCATTTGCACTTCCAGTCATCTTAGTACTAACCATTGAATTTGCGATCACAATCAATATGGGTATTCCATTCTTTACAAAAACTACACTTCCATTTATCGCAAGTATGGTTATCGGAACTATTCAATTGGGTGCCACAGTAGACTATGCCATTTTAATGACAACGCGTTTTAAAGAAGAATTATCGCATGGTAAGAAGGTTAAGGAAGCGGCTTTGATTGCGATGGAAAAATCAAGTGTTTCCATTATGACAAGTGGATTCTCATTCTTTGCCGCATGTATCGGTGTAAGCTTTGTAGCTAAGATGGATTTAATTAAATCATTAGTTATCTTATTAGCACGTGGTGCATTAATTTCAGTCGTAAGTATCTTATTAGTATTGCCTTCATTGTTGATTTTCTGCCACAAGTTCATTGAAAAGACGACAAAGAATTGGCCAGAATCAAACATGGAAGCGAAAGGAGAATAAATATGAATTTAAATCATACAGTAAAAGTAGTTGGTAGTGTATTGTTGAGTGCAGTTATGGCAGGAAGTATGATGCCTGTGACTGTATTTGCGCAAAGTAATGATGAAAATCCTACAGAAAAAACAGAAACCGTTTATTCTGTATTAAACTCAGATGGTTCCATCAGTGATACAATTGTATCTAGTTGGTTACATGATGAGGATGGAATTAATAATATTAAAGAAACTTTAAACTTAACAGATGTTAAGAACATTAAATCAAATGAAAAACCTTCAAAAGACGGAAATACATATACATGGAATGCGAAAGGAAATGACGTATATTATGAAGGAACAGCCACAAAACAACTTCCAGTGTCTGTTAAGCTTCGTTATGAATTAGATGGTCAGGAAATGTCTGCAAAAGATATGGAAGGTAAGTCTGGTCATTTAAAATTAACAATTTCTTTCACAAATAACTATTCACAAGTTAAAAATATCAATGGCAAATCAATCGTAATTCACCCTAGTTATTTAGCTGGTGGTATGTTGAATATGAGTACCGGTAAGTTCTCAAATGTGAAGTGTGAATCTGGTAAGATCGTAAATGATGGAACAAATGAAATGTTGGCATTTGCGAATATTCCAGGTTTGAATGAAACATTAAGATCTGCAGGTTTAGACAAAGTAAATAATCAATTAGGAATTAGTGATGATGTAACAGTAGAAGCGGATGTCAATGATTTTGATTTAGGATCTATCATGGTTGGTATGACAAATGAAATTGATTTGGCAAGTGAATTAGGTGAAATTGGTTCCGTATCTGAATTAACAGATGGAATTGATCAATTAATCGAAGCTGATGATCAATTGATTGATGGATCAAAACAATTGTATGATGGAACAACTCAATTAAAAGAACAAGCTGCTCCATTAACAGGTTCATCTGATCAAGTAAGACAATTATCTAGTGGTGCTATCCAATTAAATGATGGTGTTAAAGCCTTACAAACAGGTATTACTCAATATACGGCTGGTGCTAGTGCAATCAATGAGGGTGTTAACCAATTGTATGGTATTCCTCAAAATGTAGGTTTAATCCAATCTGCCGTTACAACTTCAACGGAGGAACAAGCAAGTTTAGTGGATGGTTCGCAAGCTGTTGCAGATGGGTTAGGACAATTGTTAGATAAATTAAATGGAGCTAATGTAACAGCATCGGTTAAAGAAATGAATGGTTTACTAACAAAATCAAAAACGGATTTAGAAGGAATGGCTAAAACTTTAGGCGAAGATAAAACAACTCTTGAAGGCATGCAAACAGATTTAACAAATGCATCTACTAAATTATCTAAATTAACTCCTTTAAAGGATAAATTGGATACATTGGGTACAGAAATTGTAACTAAAGAAACACAGAATAATACTGCAATTGCAGATTATAATTCGAAGAAAAAAACAGTCAATGATAAAATCACTGCTATTAAAAATAGTATGAATACTGAGATTGAAACATCTATTACTACACTAAGTACAGCCAAACAGGCATTAAATGATGCTGGCAAGACTGATGAAGCAAATAGTATTCAAACTCAAATTGATGCATTGAATAAAGAAAAAACTAATGTAGATGCAATTAGTACCATTGAAGGATTATCTGAATTGCAGACTTTAACAGAAGAGTTTAATACATTAAATGAGACTCTAGGTACTGTTAAATCTACTATCTCAGATATGAGTACATTAGTAGGCAAATCAATTAGCGATTTAGAAGGTTTAGCAACAGATGTTCAAGCAGCATTGACTACAATTGATACATTAAGTCAAATTTTATCTGGATCAACTGAAAAAGTTGAAGGTATGCAAACTATGCTTAACAGTTTAAAACCTGGAGTTACAGAACTATACAATGGAGCGTTAAAAATTAATGCTGGAGCAATTAATTTAGGAAATAAGTTGGGTGAACTACAAACTGCTTCACAATCTGGTGTAGATAAAATTAAAGCTGGTACTACTCAATTAACATCAAACAATGCTACATTAAATGGTGGTGCTAGTGCATTATCTGAAGCAACAGGAACACTTGCTGGACAAAGTGGCACATTCAATGAAATGGCTGATGGATTAGATACATTGGGTAAGGCATTTGAAACATTGAATTCAGGTGCTAAACAATTGTATGAAGGTAATGAACAATTCAAGTCTGAAGGATTGGATCAATTAAAAGAAAAGGTTGATTTAGGTGTTGGAGAACTTGAAACATTACAAAGTGTAATGGATGAAATCAAAGCTATGAACAAAGAATATGCTTCTTACTCTGGTGCTCCAGAAGGTGCTACAGTAACGAGTCGTTATGTATTCCGTACTAAGGAAGAAAGTTCTAAATAGTTTAAAAAGGTATTCTTCGGAATGCCTTTTTAATTTGATATTCTTTGGTTGGCGTGTTAAAATAAAGAGGAATTTATATGGGGGTATATAATTATGAAACATATTAATACAGTAGATACTCGTAACTTGTGTGAAAGCGCAAAAAATGGTGGATGTGGAGAATGCCAAACTTCTTGCCAATCAGCTTGTAAAACTAGCTGCGGAATCGCTAACCAAGCTTGCGAAAATAATAAAGAAAGTAAGTAATTAAGAAATGCCGAAGTGATTCGGCATTTTTAATGCCGCCTTTAAGGCAGCATTTTTTAAATTTTGAGGAGGAAATATAGATGATTCATCAGTATAAGATGTTTAATCAGAATATTGTATTGGATATTTGTTCAGGAAGCATTCATGTGGTAGATGAAATTGCTTATGATATGATTGCTGAATTTTTAGATAAAGATAAAAACACCTTGGTTTTAGAAATGAAGGAGAAATATCCTAGTGTTGAAACATCTGAATTAGAAGAATGTTACGATCAAATCTTAGAATTAAAAGAACAAGGTCGCTTATTTAGTGAAGATACATATGAGCCAATGGCAGGCCAGTTAAAGGCAAAGACAAGTGGCGTTATTAAAGCTTTATGTCTTCACATTGCCCATACTTGTAACTTGAATTGCTCGTATTGTTTTGCCAGCCAAGGAAAATACCATGGAGATCGTGCATTGATGAGTTTTGAAACGGGAAAACGAGCTCTTGATTTCTTGGTGGAAAATTCAGGAACACGCAGAAACTTAGAAGTGGATTTCTTTGGTGGAGAACCACTAATGAACTTTGATGTGGTTAAACAATTGGTGGAGTATGCTCGCAGTATTGAAAAAGATGCTGGAAAGCATTTCCGTTTTACATTAACGACAAATGGTATGTTGATTGATGATGACGTAATCGAATTTGCGAACAAAGAAATGAGCAACGTTGTTTTAAGTTTAGATGGACGTAAAGAAGTGCATGACCGTTATCGTGTGGATTATTCTGGTAAGGGAAGTTTTGATACAATCGTTCCTAAATTCCAAAAGTTAGTAAAGGCTCGTGAAGGTAAAAATTACTATATGCGTGGTACTTTTACACATGCCAATCCAGACTTCTTAAAAGATGTGCAACAAATGTTAGACTTAGGTTTTAGAGAACTAAGTATGGAACCTGTTGTTGCCAAATCCGATGATCCTGCTGCATTAACGGAAGCAGATCGTGAAGTTGTGAAAAAACAATATGAAGATTTAGCGAAGTTGATGTTGGAATATGATGAGAAGAAAGATCCATTTACTTTCTATCACTATATGATTGATTTAAAAGGTGGACCATGTATTTATAAACGTATTTCAGGATGTGGTTCAGGAACTGAATATATGGCCGTAACACCATGGGGAGATTTATATCCTTGTCATCAATTTGTAGGAGAAGAAGCCTTTAAATTAGGAGACATTTATACGGGTGTCACAAACAAAAAGATTCAGGATGAATTTGCATCATGCAACGTATATGCACGTAAAGAATGTGCAGATTGCTGGGCAAGACTTTATTGTTCTGGAGGATGTGCAGCCAATGCATATCATGCGACAGGATCTGTCAAAGGTGTATATAAAGAGGGTTGTGAACTATTCTGTAAACGACTAGAGTGTGCCCTTGCCGTAGCCATTATTCGTGATATGAAAGAAAATAATCATGAAGACGCCGATTGTTAGTTTTCTAAAATCGTATCAAGAAAAATCACCAGTAAGAATGCATATGCCAGGCCATAAAGGTGCTGGCATTCTTGGTTTTGAAGGAATGGATCTTACAGAAATTTATGGAGCTGATGAGTTGTTTGCGGCAGAGGGGATCATTAAGGAAAGTGAACAAAATGCTTCCTCTTTATTTGGCTGTCCAACCTATTACTCAACGCAAGGCTCTACTTTATGCATTCAAACGATGTGCACAATATTATGCCAAGATGCTAAAAGTAAAGGGAAGAAAGCTAAGATTCTTGCAGGAAGAAATGCGCATCGAAGTTTTATTCATGCTGCTGCACTTTTAGATTTTGAGATTGAATGGTTATATGGAAAGAGTGATTACTTATCTTGTAAGATACATGCAGAGGATTTAGAAAAGGCGATTATTGAAAGTCTTCCAACGGCTGTATACCTGACAAATCCAGACTATTTAGGAAATCTTTTGGATATTAAGTCTTTAGCTAGTGTATGTAAAAAACATAATGTACTACTCGCCATCGATAATGCGCATGGTGCATATCTTCGTTTTTTAGAACCGTCTTTACATCCTATTGATTTAGGAGCTGATCTATGTTGCGACTCTGCTCATAAAACACTACCTGTACTTACCGGTGGAGCTTATCTTCACTTAAGTGATTCTTTGAATCAAGTATGGGCTAGTGATGTTAAACATTTTATGGAATATTTTTCTTCGACAAGTCCATCCTATTTAATTATGGCATCTTTAGATGCGACAAATGAGGTGTTGGATACTACGTTTAAAAAATCCTTGTCTGAATGTATTCAAAGAGTTGATGGATTAAAGAATACTTTGATTCAACATGGATACACGATATTATCTGATGAACCTATGAAGATAACGATTTCAACGAAAGAGTTTGGCTATACTGGAAATGAAATTGCAAATCTTTTAATGGAATGTGATATCTATCCTGAATTCTATGATTCAGACTATATTGTATTAATGCCATCTCCATATAATACGAAGGATGACTTAAAACGATTAGAGACATGTTTATGTGGAATTGAAAGAAAACCTCTTTTAATAAATAAACCACCAAAATTAGAACAATCTAAAAAAGCCATGAATGTGCGTCAAGCTTTATTTTCGTCAAGCATAACATTGGATGTATCTAAATCATTAGGACAAGTATGCTCCAGTGTGACTGTATCTTGTCCTCCTGCGATTCTTCCAGTGATTCCAGGAGAAGTGATTAGTGAGTCTTCTATTGAAGTCATGAAATATTATGGTATTGAAACCGTACGAGTTGTCAAAGAATGACAGCTCTTTTTCTTTTGTATATGTGAAACCGCTAACAATTGAAGTATAATAAAATAAGAAATAAACATACGAAAAGGAGGAGAATCAAATGTTTGACAAATTGTTTGAACCCATACAGATTCGTGGTATGGAATTAAGAAATCGTGTTGTCATGTCTGCGATGGGAACACATGAAAGTGCGGAAAGTGAAGATGGAAAGAGTGTTACGGATAAGTTGATTGCGTATCATGTGGCTCGTGCAAAAGGTGGAAATGGATTAAATACAATTGAAGTTACAAGTGTTGATGCGGCCAGTGCACCTTTTGGATTCTTGTCGATTGCCGAAGACAAATACATTCCAGAATTTAAAAAATTAAATGATGCCGTGCATGAAGCTGGAGGAAAAACTTGCATTCAATTATGGCAAGGAGGATTGGCAGTAGCTTCAGATCAAATGGCTCAGATCTTAGTACCAAATGACTTACCATTAAGCCCACAATATACAGTGCCAGCTATCACAAATGAAAGATTACTCGATATAATAGATAAATTTGGACAAGCTGCAAGACGTGCAGTAGAAGCTGGATTTGATTGTTTAGAATTTCATTGTGCACATAACTATTTACCACACTCCATGATTTCAGGAGGAATTAACCATCGAGGTGATGAGTGGGGTGGATCTTTTGAAAATCGTAAAAAATTCCCGTTGGAATGTATTAAATCGATTCGTGCCAATATGCCAGAAAACATGCCACTATTTATGCGTGTGGATTGTCATGATGACATGTTAGAAGGTGGACTAACGGTTGAAGAAGTGATTGAATTTTGTAGGGATGCCAAAGAATTAGGTGTTGATGTATTAAATATTAGTCGTGGAAATATCTTAACGGCAGCTACACTATATGAAGTGGCTCCAGTGGATATTGAAAATGGATTTAACGTAGAAGATGCTGCACGCATTCGTAAAGAAACAGGTATGTTGACAATGCCTTGCGGACGTATCAATACGCCCGAATTTGCGGAAAAGATTTTAGAAGATGACAAGGCCGATTTAGTTGTCATGGCACGTGCTCAACTTGCCGATGCCAACTTCTGTAATAAGGCTAAAGATGGTAAAGTCAATCAAATTCGCTATTGTATTGGATGTAACCAAGGCTGCTATGACTCATTCTATGCATCCTTATATAATCCAGCTATTAAACACATTACTTGTATGCGAAATCCTGGCTTATTAGAAGAGGTTACATTAGGCTTAAAACCAGGATCTGTTTCTAAAAAAGTTGTCATCTTAGGTGGTGGAATTGCCGGTATGGAAGCAGCTCTAGATTTAAAAGAAACAGGCAATACACCAATCTTATTTGAAAAGAGTGAAAGTCTTGGTGGACAATTCTTATTGGCCGGGGCTATTTCGGCTAAAAAAGATTTTAAGAATGCGGTAGATAAAATGATTTTGGATGTTCAAGAATCTGGAATTGAAGTGCACTTAAATACTGTTGTTACTAAGGAAATGCTAGAAGAAATTAAGCCGGATGCACTCATTGTAGCGATTGGATCAAGTCCATTTGTACTTCCAATTGAGGGTAGTGAAAAAGCTATTATTGCACATGATGTATTGAGTGAAAAAGTAGAAGTACTAGGCGAAAATGTAGTCATCATTGGTGGTGGTCTTGTTGGTTTTGAAACAGCAGAATTCTTGGCTGCAAGACAAAAGAAAGTCACTGTTTTAGAAATGAAAGAAAAAGCTTTACAGGATTTAGGCCCATTGCGTCAAATTACAGCGCAGTTTGCGATGGCACAAATGCCAATCACAATTGAAACAAGTGCAACTGTAGAAAGAATTGAGGATCATACAGTTGTTGCCAGTGGCAAAGAATATCCATATGATAGTGTCATTATGGCTGTAGGATCAAAGGCAAACGATACAAGTATGTATACAGATTTAGGTATTCCTACATACATCATTGGTGATTGTAAAAAAGCAGGTGTTGCTTTAGATGCATTTAAAGATGCTTATCATGCCGTATTAGAAATTAATAAGTGAAGTCTTAATCGGCTTCACTTTTAAATTGGTCAATATATTTTTGTACAGAATTTGTCATTTCTTTTGAAAAATCCGAATTGTATTTTCGATTACAGAAAGCTGTTGCCCATTCATTTAATGTTTTATTTCCAGCTTTATGTTCAAACATATTTTCTAGTTCTTTTTTGTCTTTTCTATGATATTGATTGACACAAACAATATCTTCTAATTTACAGCGTTCGGGTTTTTGTCTTTTAAAATGATCCTCTGCAGGATATCCAAGTACTAACATGCATACAGGGACTACATATTCACTTAGATTTAATAATTCTTTATGTATATCATGCTGCTCTAAAATATCCCCGATGTAACAAGATCCAATCCCTAAACTTTCGGCAGCTACAACCGCATTTTGTGCGGCAATGGTCGCATCTGTTGTTGCGAGTAATAAATCACCTACGCCTGGTTTTCTTGGATTGCAATTTTCATGGTTAAATAAATCATACCATTTTTGAAAGTCGGCACAGAAAATTAAAACCATTTCAGCTTGATTGATAAAAGGTTGATTGTCACAAGTTTTAGATAGTGTTTCTTGCAGTTTCTTATCTTGTACATCAATAATAGTATACATTTGTTGATTTCCTGCACTCGGTGCCTGCATGCAAGCTTCTAATATCAATTTTCTTTCTTCTTGTGAAATTTCTTTATCTTTAAAAATACGACAAGATTTGCGGTCAAATAAACTTTGAATGATTGGATTCATAAACATTCCTTCTTTCTTTTGAAAATATTTTACACTAGATATGGTATTATTTAAGTATGAAACTCAAAGAAATTAAGAAAAATGCACATAAAAATGTAAAAACACATTATGCGACCTATTTAGTGTTATGCCTTGCGGCAGTACTTATGGGAAGTGAATTTAGTTCGACTTTATCTCTTTTAAAACAAGATAATGCCAAGAGTGTTTCCGGCCTATTAATGCACTCTTCTATTGTGAAGTCGATGACATTTTTACTTCCTGAAGACGTCTTTGGTACGACCAACGGTGTATTTGCACATGTGATAAATGGAATTACTTCAGGATCTTTTGTGAAGACGTTGTTTTTAGGTTTATCTACTATTATTCATTCGAAAGATATTGCGAGTATTTGTTTTGTCGTAATAGGTTTATGCATATCTGTGTTCTATAGAATATATATTGTGAATGTATTGCCGGTTATTAATCGCAGACTCTTTTTGGAAGGAAGGGTTTACGCAAAACTTCCACTTGATCGATTGGTTTATTTAATGCGAATTCGTAAACAGATGCATGTTGCGTTTGTGAAGTTAGTGAAATCTATTATTTTGACAGTTATGAATTTTACAGTTGTAGGAGGAATATATTTTTACTACGCATATTATTTAGTGGATTATATCTTAGCTGAAAATCCGACGATATCTTTAAAAGATGCACTTTCTTTATCTCGAAATATGATGAAGGGACATAAGTTTGAATGTTTTAAATGGCAATTTTCAATGGCTGGATGGTACATTTTGGATGTTTGTACATTTGGGATTAGTGCTATATTTTATTCAAATATGTATCGTATGTCAGTAATGTGTGAATTTTACACATTAAGAAGAAAAGAATTTCAAAGTGCTATTTTAAATGATACGTATTTATTTGAAAAACCAAGTAGTGCTTTGATGCGTAATACGTATTCGGATGTAATTGCGGCATTGAATGCGAAAAATCCAATGGAGAATGCGTATACGGGTATTAAAAAGTTCTTGTGTGATAATTTTGGGATTATTTTTCATTTGAGTTCTAAAGAAAAACAATATGAAAGATATACCTATAATAAAATGGAAGCTGAAACTATGATTACCGAAGTGTATTTATTGTGTTATCCAGTGCGTTTATCTCCAATTGAAGAGGCGTATAAGAAGTCAAATCTTCGTGTTTTACATCCAAATCGAAATTATACAGTAACATCTATTTTAGTCTGTTTCTTCTTTATGTGTTTTGTTGGATGGATCTGGGAAGTCAGTCTATCAATGATTAGCTATGGATGTTTTGTGAATCGCGGAGTTTTACATGGTCCGTGGATTCCTATTTATGGTTTTGGCTGTGTTTTGATTCTGCTTTTATTAAAACGATTTAGAATGCGTCCGAAAGTTGAATTTAGTATGGCTGTGCTTCTTTGTGGATGTATTGAATACTTTACAGGTTTCTTTTTAGAGCTTACGCATAATGGTCAAAAATGGTGGGATTATACAGGCTACTTTTTGAATCTTCATGGAAGAATTTGTGCGGAAGGTTTATTGGTGTTTGGCGTTGGTGGTATGGCTTTTGTCTATGTGATTGCACCATTAATTGATAACTGGGTTAAAGAACATTTAAATAAAAGATTATCTACTGCCTGTTTAGTTTTACTTCTTTTATTTGGTGCAGATGTTGTTTATTCACACTTTGAACCTAATATAGGAGAGGGCGTGACTCAATGATAAAAAAGTTAAATGGAAATCAAATCAAGATGATTGCGATCATTGCGATGTTTATGGATCATTTCGCAACTACATTTTATCCGAATTATGAAAAGTATTGGTGGCTTTTATTGATACATTTAATTGGAAGAGTAGCAGCACCTATTATGTGGTTTATGGTGGTTGAAGGCTATACACATACGCATAGTTTAAAGAAATATTTAGAAAGATTATTGATTTTTTCAATTATCGCTCACTTTGCGTATAACTTCTGTTTTGGCATTTCTTTGATTCCTTTAAAAGATTCTTTATTAAATCAAACAAGTATTATATGGCCATTATTCTTGTCGGTGATTGGTTTATGGGTAGAAGATCAAGAATGGAAAGATGTAAAGAAGATAGGTTGTATTCTAATTCTTTGTTTGTTGGCATTTCCAAGTGATTGGTCATGCTTTCCAATTCTTTGTACAAACCATATTTACAAAAATCAAGGTAATTTAAAAAAACAAGTATTAGGTATGGCTTTGTATATTTCTATGTATGTAATGGTCTATTGTTTATGTATTGATGTAGTTTATGGTTTGTTGCAGTTTGGGATTATTTTAGTCTATCCGATTATGTCTTTATATGATGGAACAAGAGGAAAGAGTATATTTATGAAATGGTTCTTCTATTGGTTCTATGTGGGACATTTAGTTTTGTGTGGATTGATTCGTGTAATGATGTAGAGGTAAAGAATGGATGAGTAAAAAAGTACGTAGAGTGCCAGTTGTTCTTGATGCAGGTGAAATTAAAGATTTGCCACAAGAAGATATACGGATGATTTTAAGAGGGGCCGATGAATTGATTTCAACTGGCGGAAGAAGTATGTTGGCTAAAATATTAAAGGGTTCAAAGGATAAAAAGATATTTGAACATAAACTAAATGAATGTCCTGCTTATGGATACTATCAGGATATGAAGTTGGATGATATCACAAAATGCATTGATTGGATGATTAAGAAAGATTATCTCAGAATTGAATATGATTATCGTCTTCCTTTATTGGTATTTTCAGAAAAAGGATGGCAAATCGAAAAAGAAACATTTGCCCAAGAACTTTATCAGAGAATCTGTTTAGATGTAGAAGAAAAAAAGGCTCGTGTCATTTTTGAAATGAAAGAAGTGAATAGACAAGTTGTCATGCGTGTGCTTGATAAAATAGAGAAAGATGGAACTGAGGAATTTCTGCCTTACTTAGAAGCATGGAAAATGTTGGAAGTGAAAAAAGTTGCGGCAAGAATTGCAGAAGTAGAAAATAAGATAAGTAGGCGTATATAGAGGTGCAAAATGACAATATTAATATTTGGGATGGGTAACATTGGAAAGAGTACTGTTGGTGAGTTGTTGGTAAGGAAAATAGGTTACGATTTTATCGATATGGATACGAAAATCAAAGAAAAATATGATACGATGCTTGGGCTTCAAGATGAATATAATGATCAATATGAACGGGATGAATTGCGTGCAGAAATGATTTCTTCTTGGATCAAAGAAAAAGAAAATGTAGTGATTGCCTTAAGTCCTGTTGTGTATTTGGATGCGTATGAAGACTTCTTTGAAGATTCAGATATTATTTGTTTTGACTTAACGGATCGAGCCGAAAATATTTTTAAGTACTTGGAGTTTGATAATCTTTTGCACATTCCTCAATCGTATTTAAATAAGCATAAGGCATATTATATTTGAGAAATACAGGCAGATTTTGATTATTTCCATACTTTGTATGCATCAAAAATGGATTCGATTTCAATGGATGGTAAAAGTTTAGATGAAATTGTAGAGAAGATATGCAAGAAATATAAATTAGTCTAAGATTGTGGTATAATTTTTAGGCAAGTAAAAACATACATGACAGGGGTGCAATTGCTGAGAAAAACCCTTATTACCTGATCTGGTTAATTCTAGCGTAGGGAGTCATATCGATTGATAGTGGCACTCTAGGGTGCCTTTTTTATTTTGGAAAGGAGGCAATCATGAAGAAAAATCGTAGAATTGTCATGCCGTTGCTTGTGTTTATTCTAGTGATTGGTGGATGGGAATTATATGTTCGTGCATTTGATATTTCACTTTATATTTTGCCTAGTCCATCAAAAATTATCAGTGCACTTATTGAGAATATGGATATTTTGATGCAACATTCGCTTGTTACATTGGAAGAATCTGTTTTAGGTCTATTGATTAGTACTTTCTTTGCGATTGTGATTTCCATTGGCATGGATTTATCCAAAACATTTAAGACAAGTATTTATCCATATTTGATTGTGACACAAACCGTTCCTATTATGGTTTTAGGACCTTTGTTTTCAATTTGGTTTGGATTTGATTTGTTGCCTAAAATCTTGATTGTTATATTTATGTGCTTTTTTCCTATTGCGATATCCTTTACGGATGCGTTGTCGCAAGTGAGTGAAAAAGAAATCAATTTATTAAAAAGTTTTGGTGCCAATCTATTTCAAATCTATAAAATTGTTAAGATTCCTTCTGGTGCCATTGGCTTATTTTCAGGATTAAAAGTAGCGGCTACTTATTGTGTTGGCGGAGCTATTGTAGGTGAATGGCTTTCAAGTAGAGCAGGACTTGGCTATTATATGCTTCGTGTGAAAAATGGGTATATGTTGGATAAAGTTTTTGCGTGTGTATTGATGATTATATTTTGGAGCATCCTATTGAATTTAGGGGTGTCTTTATTGGAAAAGATATTGTTTCCACATTTACGAAAAGGAGAAAGAAAATGAAAATTTTAAAAGCGATGTGTGCAGCTGCTGTTGTGTTAAGCTTAGTTGGTTGTGCTCAAACATCAAATTCAGATGATAAATTGACTAAGGTTACATTGATGTTGGATTATACGCCAAACACAAACCACACTGGTTTTTATGTGGCAAAAAACAAGGGGTATTATAAAGAAGCTGGTTTAGATGTAGATATTATTGAACCAGGTGATAATGCGACAACTTCTATGGTTGCAGCTGGAAAAGCTGATTTTGGTGTTTCTTACCAGGAAGATGTTACATATGCCTTGACAAGTGAAGATCCACTTCCTATTAAAACGATTGCGACAATTATTCAACATAATACTTCTGGATTTGTTTCTTTGAAGAGCGCAAACATCAATTCTGTAAAGGATTTCGAAGGAAAAACATATGCAGGATGGGGAGCACCAAGTGAAGAAGCTGTTATTAAAGCAGTTATGAATGAAGCAGGTGCTGATTTTAGTAAATTAAACATTGTAGGATCAGACGGATCTGGAATTGCAGGACTTAGTGATGAAGTAGGAAAGAATAAAGTGAATCTTGGATGGGAATTCTATGGTTGGGCTATTATTAAAGCTATGCAGGATGGATATGATTTAAACTATATGCCTTTAGCGGATTTAGATAGCCGTTTGGATTACTATACTCCAGTAATTATCACAAACAATAAAATGATTAAAAAGAATTCGGATACAATTCAAAAATTTATGGAAGCTACTAAAAAAGGATATGAATATGCGATTGATCATCCAAGTAAAGCAGCTGAAATTTTACATGATGATGCTCTGACAGATACAGATTTGAAATTCCTTAAGGAAAGCCAAAAATACTTAAGTAGCCAATATGCAAAAGATGCAGATTCATGGGGTGTTATGAAAGATTCTGTATGGGATAATTATACAGATTTTATGTATGAAACAGGATTGATTGATCACAAGATCGATGCGAAAGACCAATATACAAATGAGTTTGTAAAATAATGAAGCTACAGGTTGAAAAACTAAATCTTGAATTTTCTGGAAAAGAAATATTGCACGATATTTCTTTTTCTATTCAAGAAGGAGAATTTGTTTCCATTCTAGGTCCGAGTGGTTGTGGAAAATCTACTATTTTAAATATATTAGCCGGATTGATTGAAGATTATTCAGGACAGCTTTTTGTGGATGATGAACGTATTAAAGGTGTCAGCTCTCATTTTGCGTATATGCCACAAAATGATTTGTTGCTCGAATGGAGAACCATTTTAGATAATGTATGTCTATATGGTGAAATCAATCATGATAAATCGATGAAACAAAGAGCTTTAAAAGAATTTGAAACATTTGGCCTTTCTGGATATGAAAATGCATATCCTTCTAGTCTTTCAGGAGGAATGCGCCAAAGGGCAGCCTTCTTAAGGACTTCTTTATGTAAAGCGGATATTCTTTTATTAGATGAACCATTTGGAGCTTTGGATGTCATCACGCGTAATGATATGCAAGATTGGTTGTTACAATTGAGAAAGAATTATAATCGTACGACTTTATTAGTTACACATGATATTGATGAAGCTTTATATCTATCGGATCGTATTTTGATTTTATCGAATAAGCCAAGTCGTATTTTGCAGGAAATTGATTTATCGAAAGAAAAGAAATCAAGAGATTGGTTATTTTCTCAGAGTGTTTTGAAAAAACAGGTTTATGAATTATTAAAAGGTGAAAATCATGCATGATGCACATTATCATTATTCAAAAGAAATAAATGCGCTACAGAATGAATATGATATTTCTGGTATTTGTAACGTCGCAAATGAAAAAGAATTTGAACTTGTCCAACAAAAGCAGTTGTTCTATTCTTGTGGTGTACATCCTTGGAATGCAAGTTTAGATATATTTGAATCTATGCTTCCTTTGTTAAAAAAGGCACCCATTATAGGGGAAATTGGCATGGATAGTGTATGGTGTGATGTAGATTTAAAAATTCAAAAAGAAGTATTTGAAAAACAACTTCAGCTTGCACAAGCATTAAATAAACCCGTCATTCTTCATACAAAGGGTCAGGAAAAAACGATACTTGAATTGATTCGTAAATATCCAAATACATATATTGTACATTGGTATGGATGTATGGATTATGTTAAAGAATATGATGAGGTGGTATCTTATTTCACGATTGGTCCCTCAATCGGAAAAGAAGAGGAAGTAACGCATTTAGTAAAACAAATATCTATGGATAAATTACTTATGGAATCCGATGGTATTGAAGCTGTGAAATGGGCTATTGATAGTGACGATTACCTGGCTGCTTTAAAAAATGAAATTACGATGGTGGCTTCGTTAAAGAATCAATCGTATTCTGAGGTTGAAAGTATTTTGGATCATAACTTTTCAAAATTAATAAAAAAATAGGAGAATTTCTTCTCCTATGCAAGACAGTCATTGAACTGTCTTTTTATTTGTTCTTCATCCATATTCTTTCCAATAAAGACCAATTGATTGATTCGATCTCCATATTCTTCATCCCAGTTTTTGGCTAGTTGAGGGTTGGCCTTTAATAAATCTATTTGATCTTGTTTTGGTGCTGATGCGATCCATAATGAATCTTCTGTAAGGGAATTTAATTTACCGGCTTGTTCAAATAAGTAGGCAGAGTCTGGCTGATTATCAAACCATACATAACCTTTAGTACGAATGACGTTTGGATAGTTGTTTAATAGATTTGTGAATTTTTTTAAATCCAATGGCTTTCTTGTTTGCCATACAAAAGTAGAAATACCATATTCTAAGGCTTCACCTTCGTGTTCATGATCATGGTGGTGTTCGTGTTCTTCAATTTCATGAAGCCAACCAATGTTATTTTGAGCTTTTTCATAATCAAAGTTATGTGTGTTTAAAAGTTCTTCTAAATTAACTTGGCCAAAGCTAGCTTCAATGATTCCGGCATCTTTGCATAATTTATGAATGACTGCCTTGATTTCATTTTTCTCATCTTCATTAACGGTTTCTGCTTTGTTTAAAATTACAGTATTACAGAATTCAAGTTGCTGCATCAATAAAGAGTCTAAAGAATCTTCATCTTCTACTGGTTCTAATAAGTGTTTACCACAATTGAATTCATTCGATAATCTAGCCGCATCGGCAACACAAATAATGTTATCTAAGTGAAATAATTCAGGTAATCCTCTAGAATATAGTGTTTCATTGGCAGCTGTGATGGTTTGTGCGATAGGAATAGGTTCACAAATACCACTGGCTTCAATAATAATATAATCAAATTTGTTGGATGAAGCTAGTGCAGAAAGTTGCTGCAAAAGATCAAGCTTTAATGTGCAACAAATACATCCGTTGGTAAGACCTACAACGTCTGTATCTTCTTTTTGAATTTGTGCATTTTTATCAATGAGTTTTTGGTCAACATTGATTTCACCAATATCATTAACGATAATCGCAACTTTATATCCTTCTTGATTTTTTAGAATGTGATTTAATAAAGTAGTTTTACCAGCTCCTAAATAGCCGGTTAGTAATAAAATAGGTATCGATTTTCTTTTCATTTTCAAAACCTCCTTTACTTATTGTATAATATTTGCGATAAAAAGGAGTAAATTTTTTATGACAATTTTATATACATCCTTCCATATATTGGATTTAGATAATGATATGGTACAAAGAAAAGAGATGCCGGAAGAATTTCAAGTCTTTGTGAAAGAATATATTGAATACGCAAATTCAAATGAGAAAAATAAAATGTATACCATTCATGATGAACAAACGCAAGTGGTTTCTTGTATCCGTCAAATGGCTTTAAATCAAGATAAGTGTGAAGTGCTTACAGATAGTATTGCGGATAAGCTTTTGACAAGCGAGCGTCTAGCACAGGCGAAAATTTATCATATGGGTTCGAGTGTGAAAAAGGGAAGTTTGATTCAGGTTTTAATACAAAATAGTAGTGATGAACTTTTATATGTGGTTGCCAAAGTAGAACATTCCAAGTGGTATGATGGAAGTGATTTATCAAAGAAGTATGGCTTTTCAGGGGATAAGAAATCATTATGGAAATCCGCTGTTTTTTCGATGTATGAAATCAATTCACATATCGTATTCAAAGATATTAAAGTATATTCGGATACGATGGCTAAATATTGGACGGTTTCTTTTTTAGAATTGGATGAAGCTAGGGATGATGCAAAAAATACGTATTCAGCATTTAAGGCTGTGGATAATGAATTGAAAAGTGCGGTAGAGCCAGTTTCTAAAAAAGACTATGTGAAGTTATCCAGTGAATTACAGAATGTAATGAATACGCCGCAACAATTAAATTACAATCAATGTATTGATCAATTGATTGATTCGTATTCTTTTAGTGAAGAAGAAATCGAGAAAGATGTTATTAAAGATTGCTTATTAGCGCTTCCTGAACGTAAAAATTTTGATACGGAATTTAAGGTAGTTCCTGAAAGCTTAAATAACAAGCGTACAAAGAAATTTCAACTATCACAAGGTATTGAATTAACAATTCGTTCGGATGCCATGGAATATCCAGATAAGATTGTATCGACTGTCGTGGATGGAAAGCGTGTCATTCAAATTGTATGTGAAGATGATGATACATATGATGCTTTTGCTTAAAATAAACTGAAAGAATTTAAATTTGTATAATTCTAAAAATAGTGGTTTAATTATATCATTATTTAAAGGGGGATTTTAGATGAAAAAAACAAAATCATTAACGATTCTATTAAATGTATTTGCCGTTCTATCATTAGCTTATACATGTTATGCGGCAATCCAAGCCTATAATACGTTTATTTCATATTACAGTACAAATATTGATGTATTGAATTTAGTTATGTATATGATCACAACATGTTATCAATCACTATGCTTTAGTGTGCTTTTCTATGCTTTAGGTGTGTTTAGTGAGAACTTTAAAAAGCCAGAAGAGCCGGTAGTTGTTGAAGAAAAAACAGAAACAACTGAAGAAAATAAGAAGGAAGAAGAGAAATAGTTTTTATACTGTTTCTTTTTTTTTAGGGAATGTTTATGAAGAAAGATTTTGTAGAAGGGGCCAAAGCAGCAACTCCAATTATTTTAGGCTATATTCCTGTTGGCATAGCATATGGTATGTTGGCTAAAGCAACAGGATTAACATTTTTTAAGGCATTGAGTTTTTCCTTGTTTGTGTATACAGGAGCTGGACAAATGGCTGCTGTCACAATGTTAGCCCAGAATGCTGCTTATGTAACAATTGTGTTTACTGTTTTTATATTGAATTTACGTCATATAATTATGAGTACATGTATTATGGAAAAGATGGAAAAAACAAGTTTGCCGATTCGTTTACTTTTATCTTTTTGGATTACAGACGAAGTATTTGTGGTATCAATGACAGATAAGAAAATTAATAAGTTAACACCTGCATTTCTCGCGGGATTATCCTTATTTAGCTACCTATTTTGGAATGTAGGATCGGCTTTAGGTATATTGTTTTCAAGCGTATTACCGAGTATTGTATCTAAAAGTTTAGGTGTATCTTTGTATGCGATGTTTATCGGTTTGTTGGTGCCAAATATGAAAAAATCGATTCGCTTATTGTATGTTGTGGTTTTGTCAATGATTGTAAATTGGGTATTAAATCAATTCTTATCGAGTTCATTATCTATTTTAATATCTACGCTTGGTTGTGCATTGATAGGAATGTGTTTTATCTCCAAGGAGGATTTACAATGAAATTTGTGGGATTGATATTTTTTCTTTGTTTATCAACATATATACCAAGGATGCTGCCAGCTTTGTTCATGGATAAGATTCAAGTATCTAAAAAGGTTAATATATTCTTACAATTGATACCTTATACGGCGATGGCATCCTTGATTTTTCCAGCTATATTATATGTAGATGAGAATGTATGGATTGGCATTATAGCAAGTGTTGTAGCGGTTATCGCAGCTTTAAAAAAGTTACCTGTAATCGGTGTTGTTTTAGCAAGTGTGATATCTTGTGTAATATTTTATATGTTTATGCTTTCATAGAAATGTAAAAATTTTACAACGATATTGTAAATCGTTGCAAACGGTGATATAATTTCATTGGCTTCGAAAGGAAGTTTTAAGAAGGTTTGCGTCAATAGAAATCAATTTTGCTCCTTCCTCAAGTTCACTGATGATTTCGCATTTGACGTAATAGATTAGGCCTGAGTGAATCCGGGCCTTTTTGTGTGTTACAATGGTTTTGGTGATAGTATGGAACGAATTGAAAAACAGATGGAGTTCATCTTAGAAATCGACAAAGAGAAACAAATCAAAAGAAAAACTTTACAGAGTAATGGAAAAGATTTTGAAGATGATGCGCAACACGCTTGGCATATGGCTATTATGACATTACTTTTGAATGAATATGCGAATGAAGAAATTGATGTAGTAAAGACAATTTCAATGTTGTTGATCCATGACCTTGTAGAAATTGATGCGGGTGATACATATGCCTATGATAATCAGGGCTTGAAAACACAAAGTACAAGAGAAATGCTTGCCGCAAATCGTATTTTTAATTTATTACCAGAAGATCAGGCAAAAAAGATGTTTGATTTATGGAATGAATTTGAGGAAAGAAAAACACCAGAAGCTAAGTTTGCCAGAGTGATGGATAATTTCCAGCCAGTTATGTTGAATGCAGCTACTGATGGAAGAATGTGGGTTGAAAATGGTGTGCATTTAGAACAAATTTTAAAAAGAAACGAGAAGACTCATGAGGGTAGTGAAGTGTTGTGGATGTATATGTATGAGCATTTTATTATGCCGAATGTTGAAAAGAAGAGAATCAAAAGGTGATTCTTTTTTGAGAATACTACTATACAAAACAAAGTAGTGGTGATAAACTAGTAGTGAAAGAGGTGGTTTGATGAAAAAGATGGGTATTATAATAATTGTTTGTATCCTTGTATGTATTGCAGGAGGTAGTTTTCTTGCGATTCATTTGATTCGTAATGTAGAAGTTTCTGAAACTTCGATTTCAAATGTACGACCAGTAAATTATGAGAAAACAGAAGCTTTTACATCTGTTCAGTTAGATTTGACAAGTATGGATGTTAAAATTGAAAAATCAAGCGAGAATGCGATTTCTTATCGTTTACAAGATGCGAAGAAACAAAAGCTGGAATATTCTATTCAGGATGGTGTTTTAACTGTAAAAGAAACAATTTTAGATAAACACTTTGTAGGTCATGATGATAATGAAGTAATTCTTTATACGACAAATGATTCTTTGACTGTGAATGGCAATCTTGTTGCGGGGGATGTTGAAATTCAAAATGTGGCATTAAAGGATTCTAGAGTAACAAGTGTGTCTGGGGATATTTCAATTGAAAATGGAAGTTTAAATAATTGTAGCTTCATCACCACAAGTGGAGATGTTGAATTTGATGGTCAATTGACAGGGGATAATACACTAGAAACTACTTCTGGAGATCTTAGTGTAGAACATATTCAAAATGTATCTGTTACAGCTTCTACTCTGTCTGGAGATATCGAGATTGGTGAAGAAGAATTAACTGGTTCTGTAACTCGAGTATTAGGCTCAAATAATGCAACATTGACATTAAATACGACAAGTGGTGATATTGAGATAAATTAAAAGGCTTAACAGATGCATTAGTGACATGTTGATATATTCGACATTAATGGTGTCTATTTAAGAATTATTGTATAGGTGTAAACGAAAGAGAGACTACACTTATGACAAGAACTTCAAAA
>ENA-OWRC01000278-OWRC01000278.1-human-gut-metagenome-genome-assembly--contig:-NODE-278-length-69327-cov-23.128984_pt1 | contig 69327 bp, 70 predicted proteins | sample MGYA00248268_ERZ651895 | MGnify/ENA primary metagenome ERZ651895 (study PRJEB26924, sample SAMEA4378242) | human gut metagenome | biome: human gut; feature: human-associated habitat; material: faeces...
CTGGACATTTTATGGCGAGCTATGCTTACAGCATATCTCTCATCATTGCTAATATCGCCATCGCGGTTTCTGCCGTAGGTTATGGCGCAGCTTTCTTTGGTGTTGACCTTAATGCAACACAAACAAGCCAAGTAACAATTGTGCTCTTGTGGTTTGCAGCGATTTTGAACTTCCGAGGCAATCGCTTCACAGGTCGACTCAGCAACATGACTATTTGGGGCTCTATTGTTCCGGTTCTTTTAATCGGTACAATCGGCTGGTACTGGTTTGATCCGTCTATCTATTGGGCGGCATGGAACCCAAATGATCTTCCGCTTTATGATGCGGTAAAACAATCTATTTCCCTAACTTTATGGGGCTTCCTAGGGTTTGAGTCCGCAGCGGCTAATGCTGATGCTGTTGAGAATCCAAAGAAAAACGTACCTATTGCAACTGTAGCAGGTACATTAGCAGTGGCGGTGGTTTACATCTTGTCCACAAACGTTATGGCCGGTATCGTTCCTAACGTTGACTTATTAAATTCTAACGCACCATTCGGTTTGACATTCGTATACATGTTCAATGATACAATTGCAAACATCGTTATGGCTGCTATGGTTATTTCTTGCTTTGGCGCTTTACTTTGCTGGCAATTCACATTGTCTCGCGTATTCAAAAGCGCAGCGGAACACGGTTACTTCCCTAAAGTATTCGCTCGTGTAAATAGTAAAGACGCTCCTGTTCGTGGCGTATTTATTTTACTCGCTGTTGAAACATTACTCACTTTGTTCACTGCAAGCGATTCCTTGCGTGAGCAATTTGAAATCTTAGTAAACTTAGCGGTTGTAACTAACGTAGTACCGTATGTATTGTGCATCTTAGCAGTACCTACAATGATGCGTATGGCTGGCGTAGCTGAAAGTCGTATTAAACGCTCTAATTACTTGTTCGGTATAGGCGTTCTTTATTGTCTATATGCAATCTACGCATGTGGCTTTGATGCTATGGTAGGTAGTGCAGTAGCGGTAAGCATCGGCTTCGTGATCTATGTTTTGCGTAAAGCGTGGGATACACGCAGAGCGCACCGCTTACAACAAAGTATCGATTAACTGAATATCTCTCGTCTTATTAGAGGCTGTTACTTAGTAACAGCCTCTTTTTTGTATTGTACGTAAGAGTGAGGTCGCTATGGTAAGACAGGTTAAATTTTACTTACGCCTATTTTAAATCTTTAGAGATTCAAGATATATATTCGGTCTTTTAGGGGTTTAAGATGTATAGATACTATATTTATATTAACTATACTTATGAATGGTATAGTTATTAATTATAATTGATAGGTAGTTGATACAGGGATAAAAATTTTTTTTGTAGGTATGAAAAAAAATATGAGAAAATTACCATTATCACAATAATTAATATATATACAGTTGTATACAGTTAATATGGTAAAAAATCATATATATAAAGTGATTTACATAAGTTTATACATAAATAAGGACTTAATGACTAATCGATAATTTTTATTAGTATAAAAATTATATAGAAAATATACGATGTATACATACCCCTAAGGGGTATGAGTATTGAAAACAGAGTATTAATATAGTATATTTATAATCGATAAAAACGAATGAACTAGTGAGTGTCGGTGTTCACCGAGCGTAAAAGAGGAAAATGGGTGTAAATCTCATACTATGCAAATAGCTGTAATGAGGAGCAAGATTTCATTATAGGGTCACTGGGAAACTGGGAAGGCCGAAATGTTGCGATGAATCTGAGTCAGAAAGCCTGCTCTAAATGCATGGTATTCATATACTGTGCTTAATTTAGGTTAGTCAGGAGACTAGCCTTTTTTGGTTTTTTTCTGGCGATTATATTTCCCTTATTTTCGCGTATTACTGCTGGGTTGAGCGGATGATAACATTAGTTTTCGTTTGATTTGTTGTTAGTATTTAGAGAGTTTAGGAGGCGCCTATGGGCAAACGCTTTGTCAAACAGTTGGGGCAATTTATTGTGACCTTGTTTGGCATTACATTTTTGACATTTTGTCTCACCTATTTAGCACCAGGCGATCCAGTAACGATGCTACTAGAAACGGCAGATACTATCGTGTCTCAGGAGCTCATCGATGAGACTCGAGCTCAGCTTGGGTTAGATAAGCCGTTTATAGTGCAATATGCAAACTGGGTTGTGAATGCAGCACAAGGTGACTTGGGAATGAGTTATTCGGCTAAAAAGCCAGTAGTAGATCGTATGTTGGAGGCTTTACCGGGAACAGTAATGTTAGCGGGTACTGCTTTAGTATTCACTCTGCTTTATGCGTTGCCAGCAGGGATTATAAGCGCCTTAAATCGCAATAAGTGGATTGACTATTTGTTACGATCTGCTTCCTTCGTTGGTGTATCTATGCCAACGTTCTGGTTAGGTCTTGTACTTATTTATATCTTTGGTCTTAAACTAGGTCTCGTACCTATTGCTTCATCTCGAGTGACGCCAATTGGTGTTATTTTGCCAGCTGTTACCTTAGCTGTCGTAGTTGGTTCTAAGTATATGCGCCAAGTAAGACTCGTTATCCTTGAAGAAATGGAAAAGGATTACGTTATTGGTGCTCGTGCTCGTGGTGTCAGTGAGACAAAAATTTTATTCGGTCATATTCTGCCAAATGCAATATTGCCACTCATCACGATTCTCGGTGTTGTCATGGGTTGGTTATTAGGCGGTGTAGCGGTCGTAGAAATGGTATTCTCTTGGCCTGGTCTAGGAAACATGGCAGTTTATGCTATTACCATGCGCGACTATCCATTGATCGAAGGCTTTGTATTGTGGGTTGCCTTAGCATATATGTGTATTAACGCATTGGTTGATGCATCATATATCTTGTTAGACCCTAGATTGAAACGGGAGAGAGCATGATGGCAGAATTCATTCAAAAACATAAATTGTTCTCTTTCTATAGCAGCTTGATGATTCTCGTAGTTATCGTTGCTATCTTTGCGCCTTGGCTCGCACCTGGTGATGCTTTCACCTCAAATATGAGCCAAGCATTGCAAGCGCCAAGCAGTCAACACTGGTTTGGTACGGATAAATTGGGTCGTGATGTATTATCTCGCGTCATTTATGGTACTCAATTATCCTTGTTTATGGGTGTTACAATCGTAGTTATCATGGTGAGCATTGGTACAATCATCGGTGCTGCTGCAGGTTATTTCGGCGGTAAAGTTGAAATGGTGCTCATGCGTTTAGCAGACATCATGTTATCCTTCCCGGGTATCGTTTTGGCCATTGCTATTGCTGGTATCCTTGGTGGTAGCATCGTGAATACGATTTTAGCCTTGTCCGTTGTAGGTTGGGCAAAATATGCTCGTATCGTACGTTCCATGACTTTGAAAGTACGTGGTGAAGAATATGTAACAGCAGCCGTTATGATGGGTGCTAATACATCAACGATTATTAGACGTCATATTATTCCTAATATTATGCCTCTTGTTATTACTACAGGTGCACTAGATATTGGGGCAATCATGATTGAGGTAGCAGGTCTATCCTTCCTAGGCTTTGGTGCTCAGCCGCCAACCCCAGAATGGGGCCTTATGCTCAATGAAGGCCGCCAGTACTTGCAAACGAGCCCATGGCTCATGGCATTCCCTGGTATGTCCATCCTTATTGTTGTTGCTATTTTTAACCTTTGGTCCGATTCCTTGCGTGACGTAGTGGATCCGAAGAACCAAGGGTAATCTATGAGATGTATTCATTTTCTAGAACTTTCTTTTGTGAAAGTATCTAGATGAATAGATTGTAATGTATGTTTTTTCCATCACTGACTGTGTGGGATTGTCATAGTCATGATGTGTAAATTATTATGTTTTGTATGTCATTGTACAAGGAGATTTTACATGAAAAAATCTTGGAAAAAAGCCCTCTTAGCAGGTCTTAGCATTGTAATGATGGGTTCTTTCATCGCAGGTTGTGGCTCCGATAACAACGGTTCTGCCAATAAAGATGTATTGAAAGTAGGCGTAACTAACTTCGCCTCTACCTTAGAGCCTACGGAAAACTTCTTCGCTTGGGTTGTAATGCGTTATGGTGTAGGCGAAACATTGGCTAAATTCGACGAGCAAATGAAACCTCAACCTTGGATTGCTTCTAAATGGGAAGTATCTCCAGACCATAAAACATGGACGTTTACTATCAACGATAAAGTAAAATTCTCCAACGGTAAAAAAGTAGATGCTGCAGCTGTTAAAGCATCTATCGAACGGGCTTTTGAAAAATCAAATCGTGCAAAAACGTTCTTTGAATATGATTCCATCGAAGCAAATGGTCAACAATTGGTAATTCATACGAATAAAGAATATCCTAATATGCCTGGTCTTTTGGCTGACCCATTATTCTTAATTGTTGATGTCCAAGCTGAAAAAGATGGTCGCGACTTTGCTAAAGAAGGTCCTATCGGTACAGGTCCATACGTAGTTAAATCTTTCACAAAAGAACGTGCTGAAATGGCGGCCAACGAAAATTACTGGGATGGTACAGTACCTTTCAAAACTGTAGAAATTCCTTCTATCGACGATCCTAATACGCGTGCTATGAGCTTGCAATCTGGCGATGTTGATATGGCGGTTAACATCGGTCCTGGTGAAATCGGCTTATTCCAAAATAACGATAAGTTTAAGGTTGATGAAATTGCATCCCTTCGCGTAGTATTGGCTCGTATTAACCAAAAAGGGATTCTTGGTGATGACAAAGTTCGTGCTGCTGTTATTTCCGCAACAGACCGTAAAAACTATGCAGATGTATTGTTAAAAGGTACATTCATTCCTGGTTCCGCTCCAATTCCACCATCCATGGACTATGGTTTCAAAGATTTGAAAGATCCTAATGCGTATAATCCTGAACGTTCTAAACAATTGTTAGCTGAAGATGGTTGGAAAGATACTGATGGTGATGGCATCCTTGATAAAGATGGTAAACCATTAACATTCAACTTCGTAGTATATAATTCTCGTGCTGAATTGCCACTTTATGCAGAAGCCGTTCAAGCTGACCTCAAAAAAGTTGGTATCGACATGAAAATTAAAACAGTTGACTATAACTTGATTGATAAAATGGGCCAAGACGGCGACTATGACATGCTTATCTCCAATATCGTAACGGCTAATACAGGCGATCCAATCTGGTTCTTGGCTAACTACTGGCATACAAATGACAATGGTTCCAACCCTCAAAACGGTTCTGGTTATTCCAATCCAGAAGTTGACCAATTGTTAGATGCAGCTGAAACAGAATTCGACCCTGCTAAACGTCGTGAATATGCAATCCAAATTCAACAATTGTTGATGAATGATGGCGCTGCATTATTCTTAGGTTACCCTAAAACTAATATCGTAACTGGTTCTTACTTGAAAGGTGCAGTTATGTACCCAAGTGATTACTACTGGATTACAAATAAAATTACTAAATAATAAGGAGCTATAATGGCAGAAAACGTACTCACAGTAGAACATCTTAGTATCGCGTATCAAGGCGTGCCTGCTGTTATGGATGTAAATTTTACCTTGGAACGTGGCAAGGTATTGACCATCGTAGGGGAATCCGGATCCGGTAAGACTACCGTGATTCGCGCCCTTATGGGGTTACTACCGGTCGGTGGTGAGGTTACAGAAGGGACACTACTATTTAATGGTAAAGACCTTCGGAATCTTTCTAAAGCTGAATGGCGTTCCATACGTGGTAAAGATATGGCCATGATTTTCCAAGATAGCGGTAGTGCACTCGACCCGATTGTACGCATTGGTAAACAATTTAGAGAACTATTCAAAGCTCACATTGAAATCTCCAATGACGAATGTGATCGTCGTGCTATTGAATTATTAGAGTCTGTTGCGTTACCTAATTGCGCAGATATCCTTCGCCGCTATCCACATGAGCTATCTGGCGGTCAACGCCAACGTGTTGGTATTGCCATGGCATTAGCCTTAGACCCAGCATTACTCATCGGTGATGAACCAACATCTGCTCTAGACGTGACAACACAATCTCAAGTTGTTATGCAAATGATGGAATTATCTAAAGTGCATAATTCCGCTATCGTTATGGTAACCCATAACCTTGGTGTAGCAGCGTATATGTCCGATTACATCATCGTTATGAAAAAGGGCCGTGTTGTAGATGCAGGTACGCCACAAGATATCTTAGAAAACCCATCTAATGAATACACAAAACAACTAAAAGATGCGGTACCAACATTGGGAGGAGGTCGTTACATTGACTAACTACGCAGTAGAATTAAAAAATGTATACAAACGATTCCCACTTCCTACTGGTGGCGAACTTGAGGCATGTAAAAATATCAATATCACCCTTGAAAAAGGGCAATCTCTTGGTATTGTAGGTGAATCTGGCTCTGGTAAAACAACATTGGTTCGTATGATTATGAAAATGTTGCCTATTACAGAAGGTGAAATCTATGTCGATGGTGTTGAAATTCAACATATGAATGCAGAACAAACAAAGGAATACCGTAAAAAAATTCAAATGGTATTCCAAGATCCATCTGCTGCATTTAACCCACGCATGAAGGTTAAGGATATTATCCTTGAACCACTCTATAACTTTGGCCTCTTGGAAAAGGGTAAGGAAGAGCAAATTGCTGGTGATTACCTTGAAATGGTAGATTTACCGCGCGAGTTCATGCATCGATTCCCTCATGAGATGTCTGGTGGTCAACGTCAACGTGTAGCCATTGCTCGTGCTATCGTATTAGAACCTGAAATTCTAGTATTAGATGAAGCAACAAGTGCTCTTGACGTATCCGTACAGGATTCCATAGCGTACCTATTGGCTCGCTTACAAAAAAAGAAAAATTTAACATACCTATTTATTGCTCATGATATTGCTTTCATTCGTACAATGTGCCACAAAGTGGTTGTTATGTATAAAGGTGCTATCGTTGAAGAATTAGATGCATTCCATTTAGCTGATGCGAAGCATCCTTATACAAAGGTTCTATTGAGTTCTATCTTTGAAATTGGTCAAGATCATAAACCACTTACATTAGAAGAAGCTACGTTAGAAGCATAATAGTATATGCATGAGGCTCACTTTAAAATAAATTAAAGTGTATAGGTTAAGTAAAATAGCAGTTAGTTGATGGGCTAACTGCTATTTTTTCAGGTTCTTAAAACAATATTGGGGCACAGGCGTTGAATATAATGGTTCTGGTTTCTCTAGTCCGCGCTTTGATGAATTGATAGATCTTGGTGAAAGCGGGGCTGATTCAGTTATACGACGTAATGCCGTTATTAATGCGCAACAACTTATGCTAGATGAATCTGTAGCATTGTTCCTTGGATATCCTGAAATTAATATCGTAGGCAATAAACACATCGATGGTATTAAGATGACACCATCCGAATACTATATGATTACGAAAGATTTAAAACGAAAATAATTGCATCTGTAACAAATTATTCAGCCCAGTTATAATTATATAAATAGTTCTCATTTGCTTGATTAAATACAATAGATTATAGTGTTTTTATATTGATATAATAATTCATTTATATCGATAATTATTGAAAAAGTTAAACGTATAGTAGGAGGTTAACATGGGGCTTAAAAAGTATTCATTGTTTGGTGCTTTCATATTATTAGTGGGAGCTTTAATCTTTTCAGGATGTGGAAAAGATACAAATAAAGATACATTAAAAGTAGGTGCTATGTCCTATGCAGAGTCTTTAGAGCCTACGGAGAATTACTTTAGTTGGGGGATTGTTCGTTATGGAATTGGAGAAAATCTCGTTAAATTTGATGATTCTATGAAACCACAACCATGGATTGCGTCTTCGTGGTCAGTCGGAGATGATCACAAGACTTGGACTTTTTCTATCAATGATAAGGTAAAATTCTCTAATGGTCGTAAGGTTACGGCACAAGCTGTTAAGGAATCCTTAGAGCGTACATTTGAAAAAAGTAAACGGGCAAAATCCTTTTTTGCCTATGACTCCATGGAAGCAAATGGGCAGACTTTAACCATTCACACCGATAAGGTGTATCCTAATCTACCCGGACTACTAGGTGATCCTTTATTTTTAATTGTAGATGTTCAATCAGAACGAGATGGCCGTGATTTTAGTAAAGAAGGCCCTATTGCTACGGGCCCTTATGTGCCTATATCTTTTACTAAAGAACGCATTGAGTTAGATAAGAACGAAAATTATTGGGATGGTGATGTGGGATTTAAACATGTAGTGGTAGATTCTATTAATGATGTAAATACTCGTGCTATGGCGTTGCAAGCAGGGGATATTGATATGGCTGTTAATATCGCCGCTGGTGAGTATGGATTATTTAAAGATAATAAGGATTATATTATTGAAGAAACCCCATCATTGCGTGTTGTTATGGTTCGAATGAATCATAATGGATATTTGAGCGATATTAATGTAAGACGTGCTTTAGTTGCTGGTGCAGATCGTGAAAATTATGCTACAAAACTTTTTAAGGATACCTTTGTAGCGGGACGAACTCCATTGCCACCATGCTTGAATTATGGATATAACGATATCAAAATTCCTGAAACGTATAACCCAGAACGTGCTAAAATGTTGTTGGCACAGTCTGGTTGGGTAGATAGCGATGGAGATGGTTATGTAGATAAGGATGGTAAAAAGCTACGTCTTAATTTTTATACTTATACAGCAAGACCTGAGGTAATCTTATATGCAGAAGCATTACAGGTTGATTACAAAAAAATTGGTGTTGATGTGAATGTAGAAATCGTTGATTCTAGTGTAGTGGATAAGGTGACACGTTCTGGTGATTATGATTTGGCAATAACCAGTGTTTCAACTGCTAGCACTGGTAGTCCTGTATGGTTCTTAAAACAATATTGGGGGACCAACATAGATGGCTCAAATCCGACCAATGTGTCCGGTTTTAGTAATCCTAAATATGATGAATTACTAGCTTTGGCTGAAACTACTGTTGATGATACACAACGATATAATGCCATTGTTGAGGCACAAAAGATTTTGTTAGACGATAGTGCATCCTTGTTCTTAGGTTATCCTAAGATTAATATGATTTGTAAAAGCTATATAAAAGGGCTTAAGATTTCACCTAGTGAATATTACATCATTACGAAAGACTTGAAAAAAGAATAAGGTTTACTATTTGTAATGCAATAAAAGGACTAGTCTTTAGACTAGTCCTTTGTGCTGTGTAAATATTATTTTTTACTATCTACCGCATCAAGATCATTCATATCCACCTCGTTGGCACGGCCAATCATGCGATTGTATTTTACATATAATTGTGTATATGCTTCGCCATAGGAGGAGTTGATGATGATGTAATTTCTTGCTTCTGCAATAAATTCTTTTACAGCATCTTGATATTGTTTAACCGCAACTTGCGTTTCTGGTTTTGTACCAGGTTGCAATTCATTCAAGCGTTTTGTAATTTCTTGTAGATTGGTTTCGACCTTTTGTGTATCTGTATTACCATCAGGATCGATAATATCAATGGTTTGAGATAATAGTATATTTAATTCGATGAAATTAACTGCATTGACTCTATTTTCATCAGCGAATTCTTTCATGCGTTCTGTATACAATTCATTATTACGATTTTCAAGTGCTAAATCGTATGCATTATAGGCCGCATTGAATTGATCTGCTAATGGTACATATTGGCTAGCTAAGTTATCACTACCAACAAAATTATCTTTTTCAAAAGTTCTATCTGTGTAGTAGTTTTGAAGTTGGTCGGCCACAGGAATTAATTGCGATAAGATGGTAAGTAATTCATCCGTCGCTTTATTTACATCCTCATATGGTGTGGAACTTTCTTCTTTAGCTGCTTCAAGCTGAGATTTTAATTTCTTATAGTCAGGTAATGTTACAGACGTATTATGTGTATGATTGCGCAATTCTTCAAGGGTTGGTTGTATTTGATAGGTATAGGCAACACTATTTAAATTAAATGTATCAGCAGCCTCGATATAAGGTCGTAAGGCATTGATCTTGTCCTCAATAGTAGAGCGATATAATATTGTAGTTGCTTTATTGGATAGGAAATGATAAGCGCAATAAATCCCACCACCAATAACAGCAATCCCTAGAATTACGGCTAAGATTAATTTAATATAACCCTTTTTCAATTGCCAATACTCCTTATAAAACGTGTTTGTGAAAAAATATCTATACTTTATATTCTATACAGTTGATATCAGTATTATTATAGCATAGATTAAAGGGGCAAAAAAGATACATATAACTGATAATTATTAAATAAATATTAAATATTATAAAGTGATAATGGCTATTTGAGTGAGTAATATATTTATTGATATGCAATGCAGTGTATGTTTATTTCATATTTATAAGTTGGTATAATTAAATTAACAAATGGGAGGTGATTGGAATGGATTTTGAACGTCGCTATGATTCTATTGAAGAAGTTTTAGATGTAGCAAAGTCTGCAGAAGGTAAGCTTGTAAAGGAGTATGATGTAACTAATCGGCTTGAGACGAAGAAAAATAAGGGAGGCATAGGTCAAATCATTGAAGAAGGCTTATTTCATATGGCTCCCAATAGTCGTGCAGAAGCTGATTTTGCTAACCTAGATCTTGAATTAAAGGTTACTGGCATCAAAACAAATGCAAAGCAGACATCCTTCTCAGCAAAGGAAAGATTGGTTCTCAATATTATTGATTATATGGAAGAGTATAAGCGTACTTTTGAAAAATCATCGTTGTGGCATAAGAATAAAAAAATCTTGCTTATGTTTTATAAATGGATTGATGGTGTGAATAAAGGTGAATTTCCTATTCTTAAATCCGTTATCTATCAATTTTCTGAATCGGATTTAGCTATTGTTAAGCAAGATTGGCAAATTATTATAGATAAAATCAAAGCGGGTAAGGCTCATGAAATTTCTGAGGGGGATACTATGTATCTTGCTGCTTGTACAAAAGGTGCTAATGCAAAGAGCATGCGAAAGCAACCCTTTTCTGATATTCCTGCAAAACAGAGAGCCTATTCGTTAAAGAACTCATATATGACTGCTTATGTAAGACGAATTCTTATGAATGAAGACGTAATCTCAGTTTTCAAACCAGAAGAATTAAAGTCTAAATCAGTTGATGAGTTATTACATGAAAGATTTGCACCTTATATTGGGCGTACATTATATGAATTAAAGCGCCACATTAACTTTGCAGAAAACAAGAATAAAGCGATGTATGCTAATCTAGTCAGTGATCTACTTGGTATAAAAGGCACTAGTCTTGATGATACTGAAGAATTTGCTAAGGCAAATATCAAATTTAAGACTATCCGTTTAGAACCAAATGGTGTTCCGCGTGAACATATGTCATTTGAACAAATTGACTTTGATAGATGGCTCAATGCATCTTGGGAAGAATCCCAAGTATATGAAACATTTGAAAATACAAAATTCTTATTTGTTGTATTTCAATTTACTGAGACTGAACGAGAGAACCCTAACAGAGTACCCTATTTGAAAGGCATTAAGTTGTGGAATATGCCGGAGCAAATTATTGAGACTGAATTAAAAGATTTATGGCAAACGGTGCATGACATATTAGCAGTTGGTGTTGAACTAACACAAACACCAAGAGGGGTAAAAAATAATTTACCAGGAGCTAAGTTTAATGCCGTTTGCCACATTAGACCAAAAGCTGCTAATGCAGCCGATAAAGTTCGATTACCAGATGGCCAAATGATTACAAAACAGACATATTGGTTAAATAGAGAGTATATTGCAGAAATAGTGAGAGAGTTATAATTTATGGATTATAGTGAGAGAACTAAATTTAATTTTGAAGATGACTTGTTGGGAGAGCAGGCCGTAAATAAGTTTTTGGTTGATTTTCTATATGAAAGATTCAAAGAAAAAGGATATATTATTGATTTTGAAGTCTCTAGAGAGTTAAATAAACAGCATGCAGGAAGCGATACTGTTCTTACTCTTAAGAGTGGAAAGAAAATTGTTGTAGATGAAAAGGCCGCTATCCATTATGCAAAAACTAATTTAAAGGAAAAAGCTATGCCCACATTCGCCTTTGAAGTGTCTTATATGTATAATGGGCAATTAAAAGAGGGATGGCTGACTAATCCGAAATATAATGCAACACAGCGATATTTATTATGTTGGTTATGGGTACAGGCTGGGACCAATAAAAGCCGCTTAAAGTATGATGACATTGTGCAAATAGAAGCTATGATTTTTGAAAAGACCGACATTCAAGAATATATTATAAATATAGTCACTGCTGATACAGATATCGTAAAGTTTCATATTGTAGCTTCTGCTAAAAGAGTAAGTTTAGAAGAAAAAATCTTGCAAAAAGCACTTGATAAAATTGATGAACCTGTAGGGGAAGAGCCATATCCAAAGTGGTATTTAACTGGCAGGAATATATTATCAGAGCAACCTTTAAATATACTTCTTTATAAGAATCAATTAGAAAAATTAGCCAAATCGCATTGGTTAGTAACGAGAAAAGGACTTATAAGATTAGATAAATAATAGAAATAGATCTTGATCTTATCTCTAAAATCTGATATAATATGTTCGAGTAATTTATTGATAAGGGGTTATGATGAAGATATTTTCTATGTTTGATGGTGTAGGTGGGTTTATAGTAGGCCTTGAGAACTCAAGTAAAGAGGTCTTTCAAACACTATATTCTAATCAGTATGAACCATCGAGAAAGATACAAGATGCTTACGAAGTAGGCTTATATAGATTCCCTAATATGGAACATATCGGGACCGATGTTGCACTCATTCCAAATGAGAAGTTTGAAGAGATGAAGCAAAATGGCGTTGATATGATTGTAGGTGGATTCCCGTGCCAAGATTATTCTGTAGCGAGAAGTAAAAAGAATGAACTCGGTATTGAAGGTAAAAAAGGGGTCCTTTTTTGGGAGATAATTCGTGCTACCGAGGTTATTAAACCAAAATATTTAGTTCTCGAAAATGTAGATAGACTACTAAAGGCTCCATCTAGTCAACGAGGAAGAGATTTTGCAGTTATGTTAGCCGCGTTTAATGAACTAGGTTATTCTGTTGAATGGCGTGTTATTAATGCTGCTGATTATGGACGTGCGCAACGACGTCGTCGTGTTTTCTTCTTTGTATTTAGAAATGACACAAAATGGGGTGAACGCTTACATACAACATATGAAGCAAAATTCTCTAAAGATACAACTATAGAAGAACGATTAGCACAGTATCAGAAATATATTTTTAAAGATGGTTTATTTGGTCGTCAGTTCCCAGTAGAAGGAACAGCTGTTAAAAAACGTGTACATGCGAATCAGTTAGTGGGCGATATTGCAGAGGTTTCCGAAACTTTCAATGATGGTAAATTTTGGAATTCTGGATTGATGACTAATGGATATTACTATACTATTGAAACCAATCCAATTGTTGAGCCACCGATTACAATGGGGAAAATCGTAGTTCCAGAAGAAACTGTTGATGCTAAGTATTATATTATTGGAGACAAACTTGAAAAGTTCAAATATCTCAGGGGGCCTAAAAAGTTAATACGTACCTCAGCAGATGGTCATGAATATACCTATGCAGAGGGAGGGATGAGTGAATATGATTCCTTAGATTTGCCAGGTCGGACAATGCTTACATCGGAAGGTAGTGTCAATCGCTCAACCCATCTATTAAAAATTGATGGAAAATATCGTTTGATTACACCAATTGAAGCAGAGCGTTTACAAGATTTTCCGGATGATTGGACAAAATTCAAACTTAATGCAAAGGGTGAGGTTGAAGAAGTATCAGATCGGATGAGAATGTTCTTTATGGGTAATGCTTTGGTAACAGGTATAGTAAAACGCATTGGCGATGAGTTACAAAAAATAGATAAGATATAATATTAAAGAGGCTTTTATAGCCTCTTTTTGTATAATAACCGTTGCTGATTGTATTCTATACTTCCCTCGTATATAATGGTATTAACAGATTTGTATTTTTCGATATAATCACATGAAAGGAGTCATTATGTCTAATTTCATTACTCCTAACGAATTATTACCTATCATGGATGAGGTTATCATCCTCGATGCAAGAGGATTTCAAGATTATAAACGAGGTCATATTAAAGGCGCTTTTCCCGTCGATATAGATAAGGATTTGACCGGCCCTATCGGTGAACATGGGGGACGTCATCCGTTGCCGGATATGGAGCAATTGGCGAAAACCTTTGAAACATTTGGTATTAATGAAAACTCTAAGGTCGTTGTCTATGATTCTTGGATTTTCTTGGCTGGTCGACTTTGGTGGACCTTGCGCTACATGGGCCTTAAAGATGTACGCGTTCTATCTGGCGGTATTGAAAGATGGGTGAAAGAAGGTCATTTGTTGACTAAGGATCCTACCCCTTTGCCTACAGAATCAACGACATTTAACTATACATTGCAAACGGATATGACCATGAGTCGTAACGAGGTATTAGAGGCGAGTAAGTCTGGTTCTCATGTTATCATCGATGCCCGCGCCCCAGAACGTTATGATGGTTCGGTGGTCGATGTTATGGATGGCATGACAGGACATATTCCGAGGGCTGTTAACCATTTTTATGAAAGTGGCTATACTTCGGAAGGTCCTCGGTCTATTAAGGACTTAGAAAATGAGTTCTACAATGAAATCTATCAACAAAAACCTGTTGTTACCTATTGTGGATCTGGAGTTACCGCATGTAATGCGCTACTTGTTATGAGTGAAGCGGGACTTAACTCTGCTTTGTATGTAGGTAGTTCTAGTGATTGGGTAACCTATGATGAATTCCCAATTCAAACGGGGGTTGAAACATTATGAGAATGTTAAATCATATTTTATCGGTCGTTGCATTTGCTTATTTATGCTATCATTTGTATACCTATGGCCCTGGTCTATTCAATGTAACGGTTATGATTATCTTTTTGTTATCCGTTGTGGCGAATTACTTTAGATATCGTAAGGAAAACGAAATGAAAGCCAATGAAGCATCGCGACAAGCACGCGCTCAAGCTAAGCATGATCGAAAACATAAACATGCTCGTGAAAGCTAACTTTCACAAATGATATTGTATATAAATGCCTTATAAGGAGTATCAATGAAATTAATATCTTGGAATGTAAATGGATTGCGTGCAGCCGTAACAAAAGGCTTTATCGATTCCTTTAACGAATTAGATGCAGATATTTTCTGCTTGCAAGAAACAAAATTACAACCCCATCAAATTGAATTAGAATTACCAGGTTATGAACAATTTTGGAATAGCGCCGTGAAAAAAGGCTATAGTGGAACCGCTGTATTTACACGTATTAAACCGATTGCGGTGACAAATGGTATCGGCATTGAAGAACATGACCAAGAAGGCCGTGTCATTACTGCTGAGTATGATAATTTTTATCTCGTTTGCTGCTACACGCCGAATAGTCAACGTGAATTGGCGCGTTTAGACTATCGTATGACTTGGGAAGATGCGTTCCGTGCATACCTATTAGAATTGGATAAGAAGAAACCGGTTATTCTCTGTGGCGACCTCAATGTGGCTCACAATGAAATCGATTTGAAAAATCCTAAAACAAATCGTAAGAACGCTGGCTTCTCCGATGAAGAACGGGCTAAGATGACAGAATTGTTGGAATCTGGTTTTACCGATACATTCCGTTATTTGTATCCTGATGCGGTTGATGAATATAGCTGGTGGTCCTACATGGGCAAGGCTCGCGATAGAAACGTAGGATGGAGAATTGACTACTTTATTACATCTAAACGCTTGGATGACAAAATTAAAGAGGCCAAAATCCATCAACAAATCTTTGGTAGTGATCACTGTCCAGTGGAACTCGATATTGAATTATAATATGTGATATGGTGAAAGCTTGGCTTCATATATCGATATTAACGTATAAAGCCTCATCTATGGATGAGGCTTTCATAAGGAGGAACGATGGCACAAAAGCAAAAAGCCGTTGTATTATTTAGCGGCGGCGTAGATAGCACAACATGTTTGGCGCTCGCCATTGAGCGATTTGGCAAAGAGAATGTGGTGCCCTTATCCATACAATACGGCCAAAAACATAGCAAGGAATTAGAGGCTGCAGCCAACGTATTAGCATACTACGGCATAGAAGGCAAAACAATGGATGTAACAAACCTGTTTGCATTCAGTAATTCATCCCTATTGAAGCAGTCTACAGAGGACGTCCCTACCGGTTCCTACAAGGAACAACAAGATGAACATGGGGAAGGACCCGTTAGCACCTATGTACCATTTAGAAACGGCCTGTTCCTATCCGCTGCGGCATCCTTAGCCTTATCCCTCGATTGTGGCTATATCTATTATGGAGCCCATGCCGATGATGCAGCTGGCAATGCATACCCAGACTGCACAGAAACATTCTACACATCTATGGGTAATGCCATCTTTGAAGGCTCCGGCAAAGAATGTTCCCTCGAAGCGCCATTCATCAATAGCAACAAAGCCGACGTAGTCCGCGAAGGCCTACGCTTAGGCGTACCATACCAACTCACCTGGTCCTGCTACGAAGGTGGTGAACACCCGTGCGGCCATTGCGGCACCTGCATCGACCGCCAAGAAGCCTTCCGCGCAAACGGCATAGAAGACCCGTCATATTAATTGAGCGCCGTTTGGTGGGCGGATGTTAGGTTAGCGTAAAGAATGCATTGAGCATATACCGTTATGCAATAGAATTGATTGCTTTTGCAGAGCGACTTTAGTAGGTCAAGGCCCTCGGCCGAAGACCGTTAAGCTAGCTGGAGCGGGTGCGAAAGCAATCAATTCTATCACCACAATAACACCTAGCCGTAACAAATGATTTATGTTATGATAAATATTGAGCCAAACGGCGAACAACTACATAAGACAGTTTGAAACCATCCTGTCTCTAAACAAAACTACGGAAAACATAAGCATATTCGAGCATGGTAGTTTTGCCATGCTCTTTTTTATTGATAAGGAGGTGAGTGCATGATTTCTACACGAAAATTAACGATTTCTGCTATGGTAGTAGCATTGTATATTGTTCTTATTTATCTAACCCAAGGAATTTCCTTCGGTGCGTACCAAATTCGTATAGCTACATCTTTATATGCACTTGCTTATGCCTTTCCGTTCTTAATCGTTCCTATGGGCATAGGTAACCTCATTTCTAATTTCTTGTTCGGTGGCCTTGGTATCCTTGATATGGTAGGTGGCTTTGGTGTTGGTATCTTGACGACTAGTATCATCGTATTGATGCGACGCGCTGGACTTAGCGCGTGGTGGGCAATGTTGCCAATCACTTTAGTACCTGCATTATGCGTGCCATTGTGGCTTAGCCCACTCGTAGGTGTTCCGTACTGGGCGTTGGTAATCAATTTATTGATTGGTCAAACAATTCCAGGCATCGTAGGTGCTACATTGGTGAAAGCTCTCGCATCTCGCCGTACTGTAGCCGCTCTGATGAATGCCATTAAATAACTACATAGTATGAAATATAAAATGACTGACTTTCACAATGGAAAGCCAGTCATTTTACTATATGGAATTGTAGGAGAATAACCTTAGCAATTGTAGCCACGAAGTGTTGCTTCGATGACAAGTCGTTCGAGGGCTACCATGTATGCAGCTAGGCGAGGTGCTACATTGTATTTTTGTTGCATTTGCCATACTGCTTCAAAGCTGTTTTGCATATTTCTAGTGAGGCGTTCATTTACTTCTTCGAGAGACCAGTAGAAGCCCGCTTTGTTTTGCACCCATTCATAGTAGGATACAACTACACCGCCACCATTGGCAAGTACATCAGGAATAATATCGATGCCTTTTTCAAAGAAGTATTTATCCGCATCATTTGTAGTTGGACCATTAGCACCTTCTAAGATAATCTTAGCACGTACATTTTCCATGTTGTCCTTATTAAGTTGATTTTCAAGGGCTGCTAGATAGAGGATATCTACATCTTGGGCTAACAATTCTTCACCGGTAATGGTAGTCATGCCTGGCTCGGAGTAACCAACCAAGGAACGACCATGAGAATTAGCATATTCATAAGCTTTTTCAACATCAAGGCCATTTGGATTGTATAGATTAACAGCTACGTCGCCGATAGCTACAACCTTAGCACCCGCTTCTGCAATGAGGCGAGCACCAACGGACCCTACATTACCAAAGCCTTGAACGGCGACAGTCATGTTTTTAATATCTAAGCCTTTTTTAGCTAAATAGCATTGCAATGCGATAAGGCAACCGCGGCCTGTAGCTTCATTACGGCCTAGGGAGCCGCCTACTTCGATAGGTTTACCTGTAACGATACCTGGGCTCCATTCGCCTTTTAATGTGCTGTATTCGTCAACAATCCAGCTCATGATTTGTGCATTTGTATTTACATCTGGAGCAGGAACGTCGGTATTAACACCGATGATAGGTGCAATGCGACGTACAAAGTTACGCGTTAACCGTTCTAATTCGCGAGGGTTCAATGTTTTAGGATCAACCTTGATGCCCCCTTTACCACCACCATAAGGGATATTAGCGATAGCATTTTTTATAGTCATCCAAGCCGCTAATGCACGAACTTCGTTTTCATCAGAATCTGGGTGAAAACGAAGACCGCCCTTGGCACTGCCACGCAATGTGGAGTGTTGGCAACGATAGCCTTCATATACGCGGACTTCGCCATTGTCTAATTGTAGTGGAACGGACACCTTGAGTTCGCGCTCTGGATGGCGTAGCACTTCATAATCATTTCTTGTGTAGCCAAGCTTTTCGGCCGCTACATCAAGTGTGTTTAACATGTTTTCATAGGGATTATAGTTTTGCATATAAAAGTCCTCCTGATAATTCAGAATCAATGGATCGTTTAAATGTCTTGCTATTTATTGTATTCGACATGGATGAATGAATACCCTACATACAATGTTAACTATATTCTATAGTTGGATATGATTGTAAATAGTTAGAGCTTTCACAAAAAATAGGGTCCTTATTCCAAAGAATAAAGACCCTAAGAATCGGTATATATTATTTTTCGATTGTATCTTCTACAGGTGTAGCAGGTACAGAGGAGTCTGTAGTTTGACCTTCGCCCCACCATACAATACCGAATGTATGATTAAGAACGGAACGGTTAAATACAGGCGTATCGATACCAGCTTTACGTTGTTTGATGTAATCATCAAGTGCGAGACCTGCTGTACGGCCCATGCGGACAATGGAGCTAATGTTTGTTAACACTAAGAACGCCATGAATAAATCGGCTAAGTTCCACACGAGATCAAGGGAAGCGATAGAACCGATGAATGTCATTAGGACTACGCCGATACGGAATAAATGGAGACAATATTTTTTGTCTGTTAAGTGGCTGATGTTGATTTCACCATAATAGTAGTTACCGATAAGGGAACTAAAGGAGAACATTACGATGAATACAGCAACAGCAGTAGGTGCCCAGGAACCGAGCTCTTGAGCTAGGTTATGTTGCACAAGTGCTACACCAGTAAGCCCTGTTGTGCTATAGTCGCCAACCATGAGAACGATAAACGCAGATGCTGTACAGATAATGAATGTATCAAGGAATACACCGAATGCTTGAACAAGGCCTTGTTCTACAGGGTGATTAACAGCGGCTGTTGCAGCTGCATTTGGTACAGAACCTTCACCGGCTTCGTTGGAGAATAGACCACGTTTAATACCGTTCATTACAGTAGCGCCTAATAGACCGCCACCGGCTGCAGATGGTTCAAATGCAGATGTAACGATTGTATAGATTACATGAGGGAATTGGCTGATATTGGAGATGACTACGAATAAGGCAGTCGCAATGTAAAGAACAGCCATGATTGGAACGATAATTTCAGATGCTTTGGCAACGCGGCTGATACCACCAAAGATGATAAGACCGACAAGTACGGCTACAACAACACCAGTATAGGCTACATCAAAGTTGAAAATTTGAAGGGATGCAGCCAATGTGTTGGCTTGTACAGAGTTGTAAATCCAACCATAGGTAATGCTGATTAAAATAGCGAATAAAACCGCTAGGAATTTGTTGTTAAGACCATAGCGGATATAGTAGGCAGGACCACCGTAGAAACCGCCTTTGGCAACAGGTTCCTTGTAAATTTGAGCGAGTGTACTTTCAATAAAGCCAGTAGCAGCACCGATAAGGGCGATAACCCACATCCAGAACACGGCGCCAGGACCGCCAAGTACAACGGCGATAGCGATACCAGCGATGTTACCAACACCTACGCGAGATGCGGTACTAACGCAGAATGCTTGGAATGAGGATACATGGTTCTTTTCTGTTTTTGAACCAGCGCCAGAGGCGACAAGGCGAACCATTTCCTTAAACATGCGGATTTGAACGGCGCCAGTGGTCATCGTAAAGAATAGACCAGCACCGATGAGAATAAAGATGATTAAGTAGTTCCACAGGTAGGTATTGACCGTGGAGACTGCATCATTGAGTAGAGCTTCCATAAAACTAACCTTTCTTTAATAACACTATAAAATTTGTATTTATTGTACCAAAAAATGAAATATTCTTCTATAGAATATAACAAACACGCATACATAAATACGATTTATATCTATGTATGCGTGTAGTATGTAGTCATTTAGGATTTTCTGGCATTATATATTCTCTGTACTAAAGGACTTGGCATCCTCCATGCCTTGTAATAAGGTTTGTTCAGAATGTTCCATGTGGATGCGCGCTAGTTTACGAGCTTGTACCGCGTTATGGGATGCAATGGCTTCGACCAAGAGGCGATGCTCTTCCCACGTTTTGCGTAACCGGCCTGGTTGGTTCATGGAAAAGCTGCGGAATCGGTATGTTTGTTCACGCAAGTTGTGAACGATGTCTGCTAAGCGTTCATTACGGGAAGCCTTGTAGAGGACCTCGTGAAACGCTACGTCTGCGGCTACTACACTATCCATATCTTTGTTTTCCATGTGATCGCCGATTTCTACGAGCATGCGCTCTAGCGTTTCTATTTCATCGCTTGTAATGCGCTCTGCTGCAAGGCCAGCGGCTAATTCTTCAAGGGCGGAACGGATTTCGAATACTTGGGTAATATCCTTTAACGAAATATTTGCCACATAGGTACCGCGACGTGGAACCATTACGACGAATCCCTCAAGTTCGAGTTTGCGAATAGCTTCGCGGATAGGGGTTCTGCTCACACCGAGTTCTTCGGCGAGAGGAATTTCCATGAGGCGCTCGCCCGGTTTAAGGGTGCCGTCCTGAATGGCCGAGCGTAATGTTTCACTCACTACTTCGCTTAATGGTTTATAGGCATCTAGACGTATAGGTTGCAATCGTTTTGTCATTGTACCTCCTCCTGTGTGCAGGTTTTTGTAATTAGTGAAAGCCAGTTATGACCAGCTTTTTTGATCTCTTCTTGTAAGGACAATGCTTGAGCCGGTTTTTCTAATAAGACAACCATGGTAGGGCCACTACCGGTCATGATGGTTGGATAGTCACGGCTCGTAAAGAACTCTTTACACGTAATCAGTTCTTCGTAATCAGGGAATAATAATTCTTCAAATGTATTAGCACTATTTGTGAAAGCCCCATACATATCATTTTGTTCCAAATGGTGTAATACATTAGTAATTGTATCTGATGTGGCGTTGGACTTGCCGTTATAACGTCCATATGCCGCTGCAGTAGATACAGAAATTTCAGGTTTTACCAATAATAGCCAATGAGGTTCAGGGGATGGATGATAGACGAGTTCTTCGCCGCGACCTGTACCACGAGCCGTGCCACCTTTTAATAAGAATGGTACATCGGAGCCGAGTTTAGCACCTAATGTCATCAACTCATCCATGGTGAGGCGCAAATCCCAAAACTTATTGAGGCCTAGTAGCATTGCTGCTGCATCTGCGCTGCCACCGCCAAGACCTGCCGCCGCGGGTACGCGTTTCATGAGGTGAATAGCGGCGCCTGCCTTACAGCCTGTGTATTTTTGTACTTCGCGCAATGCTTTTAATGCTAAATTGCGTTCATCATAGGGGATGAGATCTTGAATATATTGTGGTAACTCTGGTGCTACACCGGAGAATACAACGGAGTGATGTTTGGCAAAGTAGATAGAGTCCGCCAAACGAATAGACTGGAATATACTGTCGATATTGTGATATCCGTCATCGCGTTTACCAGTAATAGCAAGGCCGATATTGATTTTACTATGACCTAATTGTTCGATACTTTTTGACATAAAATCCTCGATGCGACATATGATTTGTACAAATTTCTATACCATTCGTACATGAGATTAAAAATGATTGAAAATAAACATTAAGTAGTTTATGATGAAACTGTATATGTATGTAAATATATAGTGATAATGCTATATATTCAATTAATTAATTATAGAATATTTATAGTGAAATGGCAATTTAGGGAGGCCTATATGTGGTCTAAATATAAGGATGATATATATCAATGCATAATCGTTGCCATTGGCTGTGCTATTTTTGGCGCTGGCATCGACGCGTTTGTGTTACCGCACAAATTGGTGAGTACCGGAATTAGTGGCATTGGTCTTACACTCTATTACCTCACAGGACTTTCCGTCGGTACATGGAATGTGATTTTAAACATTCCTATATTTTGGGCGGCTTGGCATTGGCTGGGTAAGCGCGTGGTAGTCAATACCTTGTACGGTACCGTTATGTTGTCCTGGATGGTAGATGCCTTTGACTTCTTGCAATACAATATGGTCATTTCTGATCCATTGTTGAGTTCCATGATGGCTGGTATTACAACGGGGGTAGGCCTTGGTATGGTGTATCGCGTTGGCGGCAATACGGGTGGTCTTGATCCGATAGCATTGATTGTTCGAAAATACTATGGACTTCAAATGGGCTCCATTAATAGCGTCATCAATGCTGCTATCTTAGCAGCAGCTGTGTTTGTGGTTGGCCTAGAGGCCGTAGCGGTTACACTCGTATCGTTGTATGTATATACGATTATTACAAATAAGGTCGTCATTGGATTTAATCAACGAAAGGTGGCTTTCATCATTACCTATCGAACCTATGAGGTTTGTGATGCGGTTATTAGTAGGGTTGGTCGTGGTGCGACGATTATCAATGGTATCGGTGCTTATACTAGAACGCCGAAACAGATTGTGATGGTAGCTGTTAATTTGCTACAAGTCAATAAATTAAAAGAAGTTATAGAAGAAGTGGATAATGAGGCTTTCATTCTTATTACAGATGCACAAGAGGTTATCGGCAAAGGATTCACTACACCTGTCGTGCCGACGCCGATAGAAAATCTCGTCAAAGAATGTAAGGACAATGCTCATTATATAGAACACAAAGATTAGAATAAGGAGGCTAGCATGGCTCATGCATTAGCAGGAAAACCTGTTCGAGAACAAGATATTATAGATGTACAGACCATTGTAGATGCATATTTTGACAATGTTCCAGATGTGACAAATCCTACACAATTGGTTTCATTCGGCACATCTGGCCATCGTGGTACCTCCGTAGATGGTACATTTACAGACCTCCATGTGGCGGCTATTACACAAGCCATTTGTGATGGTCGTAAACAATTTGGTGCCACTGGTCCTATATTCGTAGGCCAAGATACGCATGCATTATCTCAGCCAGCGCTTGTGACAGTTCTCGAGGTGCTAGCTGGCAATGGTGTTACAGCCATGGTGGATTGTGATATGGATTTCGTTCCAACACCTTCTGTATCACGCGCTATTATTCGATACAATGAAGAGCATGACGATAAGGCGGACGGTATCATTATTACACCATCTCACAACCCACCTGATAATGGCGGCATTAAATATAATACGATTATCGGTGGTCCTGCTGATACGGTGGTGACAAAATGGATTGAGATGCGTGCCAACGAGTATTTGACTGCCTATTGTGAAAGCGAGGACTTTAAGCGCATTAGCATAGATAATATTGAACCTACTGCACAAGTGCCATATGACTATAAAGGCTTATATGTGGAAGAATTAGGCGATGTTATTAATATGGAGGCCATTAAAGCGGCCGGTCCAAAGGTATTGGTGGACACATTAGGTGGTAGCGGTGCCAGCTATTGGAATGCTATCAAGGAACGATATGGTCTTGATTTAACTATCATTCATGATGATTATGATCCGACCTTTAGTTTTATGACCTATGACCATGATGGCAAAGTTCGTATGGACTGTTCTTCCACTTATGTGATGGCTTCGGTTATTAATCGAATCGGGGATTTTGATTTAGCAGTTGGCAATGATCCTGATTATGATCGCTATGGCATTGTCGTGTCCAGTGGGCTTATATCGGCTAATACATTTTTAACATTAGCAGCTCGCTATTTATTTACCACGCGCGGATGGAAAAATAAGGGTGTTGGTAAGACTGTTGTATGCACTACGATGATTGATAAATGGGCTGCTGATGCTGAAACTCCTGTGTTTGAAGTACCTGTGGGCTTTAAATATTTTTCACAGCTTTTATTTGATGGAGCCATTGGCATAGGTGGTGAAGAAAGTGCGGGCGCTTCCTTCTTGAAAAAGGATGGCACTGTTTGGACTACTGATAAAGATGGTATGATTATGGCTTTGTTAAGTATGGAAATCATGGCCGTTATGGGAAAAGCTGCACTAAAAATGGCTGACGAATCTCTTGAGGAGTTTGGAAATCCAAGTTTTGGCCGTATTGATGCACCATGCAAAAAAGAGCAAAAACAAATCCTAAAACAAATGAGTGCTGAATTAATTACTGCCACTACTGTTGATGGTGATCCCATCACGAATATTCGTACCACATCATTGTATAATGATATGCCAATCGATGGTGTACGCGTAGAAACTGATAAAGGCTGGTTCGTAGCTAGACCATCTGGTACAGAAGATTTATACAAAATTTATGGTGAAAGTTACAAAGGCGATTTAGGTCTTGTGGCACTACTCACTGCAGGTGAGGAAATTGTCAATGCTGCATTAAATGGCACCATAGAGACTGAATGAGCATTCTCATAAAGTTTTCACGCTCTTAATATGATATATGTGATATAATATATTAATATAGTTTATAGAATGAATGAATTTTCATTTACATAGTTTGTAGTGAGTCAGAAAAGGTGATTGTATGAAATTAGTAGTTACCGTAGTTGGTGTCGACCGTGTAGGTATCATTGCTGGTGTCAGCAGTATTTTGGCAGACCACAAAGTAAATATCTTATCTATTAATCAAACGATTCTAGATGGTTTGTTTAATATGATTATGATGTGTGAAACCGAAACTAACGACGTAAAAGATTTAACATCTATTCAAGATGCTTTATCCGAACTAGGTAAAACATTAGGCGTAGAAATTCGTGCGCAACATGCTGATATTTTCCTTAGTATGCACCGCGTAGGATAGGGAGGCGCACATGTTATCTATTGACAATATTCTTGAAACGAATCAGATGATTCATGATAACAAGCTCGATGTGCGTACCATTACAATGGGCATTAGCTTGTTAGAATGTGCATCTAGCTCTGGTAAAGAACTCTGCAATCGCATTTATGACCGTATTACTAAAGAAGCTGAACATTTGGTTAAAACCGGTGAGGACATTGAGCGTGAATTTGGTGTGCCTATCATCAATAAACGTATTTCTGTAACGCCGATTTCCTTAGTGGCTGGTGGCAGTGATTTAACATCTTATGTACCAATTGCAGAAGCGCTTGACCGCGCAGCCAAAACTGTGGGTGTTAATTTTATCGGTGGTTTTTCTGCACTCGTTACGAAAGGTGAGACTAAAGCTGACCGTATTCTTATCGATTCTATTCCTGAAGCGTTAGCCACAACAGACATCGTTTGTAGTTCTGTTGGTGTTGGTTCCACTAAAACAGGTATCAACATGGATGCAGTTCGTGATATGGGCATTATCGTTAAAAAGACGGCTGACCTTACTAAAGATAATGATGCACTTGGTTGTGCTAAGCTCGTTATTTTTTGTAATCCTGTAGAAGATAATCCATTTATGGCAGGTGCCTTCTTCGGTGTAACTGAAGGTGATAGCGCTATTTCCGTAGGTGTATCTGGCCCAGGTGTTGTAAAACATGCTCTTGAAGCAGTGCGTGGTGAACCATTTGACGTTGTGGCCGAAACTATTAAACGTACGGCGTTCAAAATTACACGTGTTGGTCAATTGGTAGCACAAGAGGCATCTCGTCGCCTTGGTAAACCATTTGGGATCATCGACTTGTCCTTGGCACCAACGCCTGCAGTAGGTGACTCCGTAGCTCATGTACTTGAAGAAATGGGCTTATCTTCTTGTGGTTGTCATGGCACTACAGCAGCATTAGCATTGTTAAACGATGCGGTGAAAAAAGGTGGTCTTATGGCATCCTCTCACGTAGGCGGTTTAAGTGGTGCTTTCATTCCGGTTTCTGAAGATGCAGGCATGATTGATGCTGTATCTTGTGGTAGTCTATCCCTTGATAAATTAGAAGCTATGACTTGTGTATGCTCTGTAGGTCTTGATATGATTGCTATTCCTGGCGACACATCAGCAGATACAATTTCTGCTATCATCGCCGACGAATCCGCTATTGGTATGATTAATAATAAAACAACAGCTGTACGCGTTATTCCAGTTCCTGGTAAAACCGTTGGCGAAGTTGTTGAATTTGGCGGCCTTCTTGGCTATGCTCCAATTATTGAAGTAAGCCCATACAGTGCGGCTGAGTTTATTGCTCGTGGCGGTCGTATTCCAGCACCTATTCGCAGCTTAACAAACTAAGTTGAAGCCTCGAATTTATTGGATTCGAGTTGTTGGAGGTGTACTTATGAGTGAGTATGTGCCTGATTATGTGTGGGCCTTTGTGTTGGCTCTCGTCATAACCTTTGCACTAACCCCCTTGGTTAAGCGATTTGCTGTTGCCGTAGGGGCCATTGATAAACCTGATGCTCGTAAAGTGCATCATGGTGCTATTCCCCGTCTTGGTGGATTGGCTATTTTTCTTGGTTATATGGGATCTGTGCTATTTAATAATAGTATTCCTCATGACCATAAATTATTCGGGTTCGTATTGGGTACTGTAATTTTAGTACTTGTTGGTATTTGGGACGATATCCGACAAATTGAACCGAAGACGAAATTGATGGGGCAAATTATTGCTGCCGCCATTCTTGTGGCCTATGATATTCGCGTAGACTTTATCAACCTCCCTTGGGGTGGTGTAGTTTATTTAAAATATTGGGCCATTCCGTTGACCATATTCTGGATTGTAGGATTTACCAATATTGTCAATTTAATCGATGGGCTTGATGGCTTGGCAGCAGGGATTTCCTTTATCGCTTGTATTGCCGTATGTGCGATGACATTACAATTAGGTCAAATTGATTTAGCTTGTATCGCATTGGCTCTTGCAGGCGCTACGGTAGGTTTCTTGCGGTACAATTTTAATCCCGCCAAGATATTCATGGGAGATACCGGTTCGATGCTCCTCGGCTATACCTTAGCAGCTATATCTGTTATGGGTGCCGTGAAAACGGCAGCTACCATTGCTTTAGTTGTTCCAGCTATCGTTCTTGGTTTACCTATACTAGATACATTGTTTGCTATCGTACGCCGTAAGATTAGTGGACGACCTATCTTTAAACCAGATAAAGGTCATGTACACCATCGTTTATTGGCACAAGGTTTATCTCAAAAACAAGCAGTATTGATGATGTATGCTGTTACCGCTATCTTTGGTGGTGTTTCGGTTATCGTTGCAGAGGTTAATGCTTGGATTGGTTGCGTACTAGTCTTAGCTATTTTCCTATGTAGTATCTATGTGGCTCGTCGCTTGGGTGTTATTACTCATAGTGATGCGGCGGGACATCCCTTACCACGCCCTACAATTGAACGTAGCGATTTAGATGAAACTATTTCGTTTGATCGCAAAGAATTGGCAAAAGCATTAGAGCATTCAGATGATGACTCTAAAAAAGAGTAACCAATGTAGGGGCGCATTGCGCCCCTTTTTTATTAGACTCTGTGGAGGATGAGTAAATGTTGAAAGTAATGACTATCTTTGGTACAAGACCAGAGGCAATCAAAATGGCTCCGCTAGTAAAAGCCTTAGAAGCGGCACCAGATATGGAGCCAATTGTAACTGTAACAGCACAACATAGAGATATGCTAGACCAAGTGTTGCGCCTGTTTGACATTACGCCTGATTATGATTTGAATATCATGAGCCAAGGTCAAACGTTGTACGATGTGACAAATCGTGCATTGATGGGATTAAAATCCGTTTTAGAAGAAGCAAAACCTGATGTAGTACTCGTTCATGGTGATACGACAACAACCTTTGCAGGTGCGTTGGCATCCTTTTACCAAGAAATCCCAGTAGGCCATGTGGAGGCAGGCCTTCGTACAGGTGATATTTACTCTCCATTCCCAGAAGAGATGAACCGCAAATTAACAGGGTCCTTAGCAACATATCATTTTGCACCTACCGCTAGTTCTGAAGCGAATTTAAAACGAGAAAATATTAATACTGATCACCTTTATGTTACTGGTAATACTGTAATTGATGCACTAGATACAACGGTAAAAGATAATTATGTCTTTGATGATGCGGCTATTAATGCACTCGATCCAAATAAGCGCACAGTTCTTGTTACCACACATCGTCGTGAAAATCTTGGTGAACCTATGCGCCATGTGTATCAAGCCATTCGTGATTTACTGAATGATTTTGATGATATTCAAGTGGTATTCCCAGTGCATAAAAATCCTAAAGTTCGTCAAGTAGTTCGAGAGGAACTAGGAGATGTTGACCGTGTTACACTTATCGATCCTCTTGATTATGAGCCATTTGCAAACTTGATGGCTAAGTCCTATTTAATTCTTACAGATTCTGGCGGAATTCAAGAAGAGGCTCCTGCTCTCGGTAAACCAGTTCTCGTATTGCGCGATACTACAGAACGCCCAGAGGCTGTTGATGCTGGTACGGTACGCCTTGTAGGTACTGATAAAGACGCGGTATATAAAGCTGCTCATGAGCTATTACATGATGCAGTAGCGTATAAGACGATGTCGAATTCGGTTAACCCCTATGGTGATGGCAAAGCATCTGAGCGTATCTTGCAAGCTTTACGTCACGAGTTCTTAGGCGATGCTAATCGTCCTAATCGATTTGGTAAATAATATGGACAAGGATATGGTGAAAGCTCTGGCGATGGCTACATCGGCAGGGCTGACCCTTCTATTTTGTATCGGTGGATTTATCTGGATAGGATATGAACTGGATACATGGATGGATACCATGCCATTATGCATGGTTATTCTTGGATTAATTGGTGCCCTAACAGGCTTTTATATGTTATATAAACAGATACAATAATGCCATAAAGCCGGTAAATATACGTATTTACAGGCTTTATTTATTTGCAGATTGTTTTAGATTTTTTAAAATCAACTCGGTTGCTCAACCGTTGCTCAACTTTTGGAGAAAGTTAAAGACGCATAATCCTCACATAAAAGGCTATTCTTATCAGGTAATTTATTTACTGCTGCTACTAATTCAGACACGTCTTTGTGGATATATACTTGATTGGTTACGTCCGAATGTCGATGACCTAATATAGTTTTTGTCGTAGCTTCCGATATACCGATATGAATTAATAGCGTAGCGCATGTATGCCTTCCATCGTGCGGGAGGTGCCCAGGGAAATGCTTGTTTAAGTAGTTTCGAATAGCTACTAATAAGTGCTTAGGCGTATCTTTCGGAAGTAGATATTCGTGCCGTTGGAAGCTACTTAACTTATACCACTCCTTAATGAATGGTAGGATAGATTCCGCAATCGGTATGATGCGATTCTTACCTGCTGCAGTTTTACTGCCACCAATCATGTATCTATCTTTAATATAAACATCTTTTAGTTTAATGCCTTGGATTTCACCAGGTCGTATTCCTGAATATATGTACACCAATAATATGCGAGCATCCCGGTCTGTTTTTGCCAGCTCCCATAAATGAGATATCTCAACAGGTGTAAAAGGTTTATGGATTTCAGATTTTACCTTTTGTGGAAGCGTTACAAGCGCAGCATAGTTCTTATCAACGATATCATTTTTGATAGCAGCGTCAAAAGTTGCTTTCATAGCAGTTTTAATTTGTACTAAAGTTGTATGGCTTTTATCTGCATACCTGTCAATGACGTCTTGCATATGTGCAAGTCTTATGTCCTTGATAGGTATTTTTAGTAGATGCTCAACCTTCTTTTTATTGTAAAGATAGCCGCCTTTTTCTAAAATAACCCCTTTACGTATCTTATCTTCAATCATCCATTCCCAACATTGGCCAAAGGTCGTATCCTTGACTTCATATTGCGGAGCATTAGCATCATAAGCCGATAATGCATTATGCGCTTCTTTTTGCGTTGCAAAGGTGCCTATTGATTTACGTAAGGGCTTACCCTCAGAATTGTATCCGAGAGTCACCACGGCTCGATATGGCTTACGTAGGGGCTTATGCTTCATCTTGTAAACGGATCCTGTTCCGTTGGCGCGTTTCATGGCCATAGATATATCCTCCTTGTTTATAGTGAATAAGCCTCAATAGTTCCGAATTTGTTGACGTCAACAAATTCGGAAGAACCCACATCAGAACTAACTTTTTTTCAGCATAAAAAGCCCTATTCAGTACGTGCAATTTTTGCACGTACTGAATTTTTGTATCTGCAAAACGATATAATAAAAAGACCCATCCTGGTGCGCTGTAGTCGTTAAACCCTGAAGCGTGGATGGGTACTGGTACCCTTATTATATCACGCTGTGCACGGACTGTTATAAATTATTAATGCTGACGGAGTCTACTTCTCCCGTATCCGCTTTGATTTTCACAAAGAACATACCTCGAACCATTGCGCCAAATCCATTTTGTGCGTCAACCGTGCCACGAACGGTAACGCTATTATCATAACGAATGACTTGTTTTATATCAAATTTAGCAGTAGATGGTGCCTTTAGTCGAGCGGATACAGCGTCTTTAGCTGCCACTTGATATGCTGCTTTTTGTTGATCACTAATATAGACATTGCTAATGTCGTTCATCTTTTGTCCATTTTTGTAAACTGTAGAGAAGCTGTTTTCGATTTCACTAACTTTATCATTTTTGATGCGGAAGAATGTTTGTCCATACTTTTCATCAACAATGTAATACACGCCTTGCTGATCTGCTACTTTATTTACATTACCGAACTCAGTGACCCCAACGCTTTGTAATTCGGTAAGTACTTGCTGGGACTGTTCTTTTGATAAACCTGTTGCATCTTTAATATTATCAACAGGCCCTCCGCAGCCGGCAATACATAAAGCAGTAATTAAAACCCCTGTTACTAACACTTTTTTCATTTTTTTTATCTCCCTAAATTTTAGACAGCATATAAGTTCGCCCTATAGGCGACCAAGCTCCTAGTAAATCTCTAGCACTCTTAAATACGTCGTATTCCGATTTTGTTATACACGATATTACTTGCTCGTAGTCAGATCTTGTTTTTATATAAGGGAAAATATCGCTGAGTTGATTGCTGTAAAAGTTCAAAAGATCTTGGTTAATTGTTGGCGTTTCCCTATACACTTTGCTACTTGCTAAAGAAGCTGCCTGTTTGCTTAAGCCAAATAAATGTCTGTACATAAAATATAGATCCTGAAATGTTGCCGAGTCTTTACGATATTTAGAAATTGCGCCTAAAACTAATGTAGTTGGCGCCAAAATTTCTCTTGTAAACGTATTAGCCTCCCATTCCATTAGCTTTCTTTCGTCTTTACTGCTGTTCTGGCACGCTAATTGGTGCTCACGAATAATGTGCCCTGCCTCATGATAAATACTCCATATTTTGCGGGCTTTGGTAGAAACCTCTGAATTATATAATAGATGGAATTGTTGTGTTGATGGTAGATAATATGATACGGCATCATTTGATTGCGTTAATCGATTTAGTTGAAAGGAGCTTATATTATAATCCCTCTCAACTTCTTTGTAAGTCATTATGTTGACTCCGTAGTTATCAACTAAATATCTTAATATGGGTCTGGCTGTTAGTTTTAAATTATTAGTTAGTATTGGTCTGATTTTATTAGCTGTTTGTATTACATTTTCTTTACTAGTCGATATCATCATCCTCAGGCATTTTACCTCCTTGCTTAGTATAAAGATATTGAGCATAAGAACTTAGCTCCTTTTTAGATGCATTGTCTAACGATTTATAATTTCGTTGTAATGCAATTAAATCAGGATCAAATGAATCATCTAATCGAGAGCCGTCTTCTAATGTGGCTAAGTAGTCCGCGGAAATCCCTAATCCGCTACAAATTTTGAGAATATTATCTATAGATGCTCCGCCTACATTTTTAAGAATAGATAAAAGCGTCGTATAAGGCATGTCTATTGATGCCGCAAATCCTCTAATACTATCTATTTGTAGTATTCGTTCTTTTAAAAATTCTTCTCTTGTCATTGTTTTATACTCCTAACTAATTATCTTGTACCTAATTATATCATTATAAACACGATATTTCAATATATAAACACGATATTTCATATATAAATTAGCTTGCAAAGAATATTAAACAACCTTAAATTTGACATACACGATATTTCGTACTACAATTAAGCCATAAAGACACACGATATTTCGTGTGTATGTATAGGTATTTAAGTAGATAGAAACGAGGTGAGACGATATATGTACCCAAATGTAAATGCAGAACTTGGCCGCCTAGGTTGGAGTAGGAAGGACTTATCTATTAAGATAGGAATGAGATATATGACACTGGTAGATAAATTAAACGGAAAATATCCTTTGCTACTTAGCGAGGCTATTAAAATTAAATCTGCACTCGGCGTAAGTGAGTCCTTAGATTATCTTTTTTTTAAAAAATAGTACGATATTTCGTATATTCGGTGGATAAAAATATGAATAAAGTAGTACTAGATGAAACTAAATTACGTAAAGCTATGAAAGATGCATTGTCATTTGATTTATTAGTAAAGCATACAAAACTGCGGGCAAGTACTATTGATAAAGCTCTCAGGGGGTACCCAATTAGATACGAATATGCACAACAAATTTGTATAGTACTTGGGATTCCTCCGGAGTATTTAATTCTAAATTAAAGGAGGTAAATATGATCACTAAAACAATTGCCGTTTGCCAGATGGCCACGGTATTGGGATGGACCATGACTGCGGTTCGGGAATGCATCGCAAGAGATAAATTCCCGTTTGCGCAGTGCTGGCAAACGGGAGGCAAAAAGGGCAGAACGTTTTCCATAGATAAGGACGGGTTCAGACACTACCTATCTAATACACTTGGATGGACAGACAGCAAAATCGATAAAGAGTTTAAGGAGGCACACATCGTATGAATGGGTTCTTAAAAGCGGCCGCACTGTTCATGATTATCGGATCTGTGGGAAGTATAGAGCTTGACCGTATTGGATTTATGCAAGCACTGTTCCAGATATTATGTGGCTTCATGGCCTGGATGGTATCTGAGTACAGAATTGAGGTTAGACGATTACGCCGTAAATTAATGCGCGACCGTCAGGTACAGAGCTATAGATTTTAAAGGTAGTACGTATGAGAACTCAGCGCTGTACGAGATGTAATAAGAGGCTAAAAGGCCCCTACCAGTATTGGAACTTTACGACAGGCGCACCGCGCGCCGTATGTAAAAAATGTAAAGAAATACATCAACCCGTAAAACAGAGGAGAATATTATGCCAAAAATAAACATTACAAAATCAGCAGTTCGTGACTTTGTCCGTAGTGAATATTTGAAAAGGTATGATCCTTTGAAAAAAGCACGAACAGAAGCTTTACGAAACGCCGTAGAAGCAAGCTCTCTATTTGTAAAATTTAAAGATTTATTATCTTCTGCGGAATCGGTTGCAAACGCGCTAGAAAAGGCAGGTTACGGTTCAACATTCAAACAAAGCCTTGTCTCTTGTGATGTGATGTTAAACCGTATGATAAGCAATTTGTGGACGGCGCGAATTGATAACCCAAAAGATGAGATTAAATTACTCTATACAATTGCAAAACCGTATGATGAAAAACTTGAAAAGTTAGAGAACGCTTATCAATCTGCGCGTCGTGTTATCGATGCCGCCCCTGGAGGTAAAGCGGCTGCCGATATTTTAAAATCGTCAGGGCTTGACTTTTATGAGTGGCAAAATACTGACAAGGGAACAACATTAGATTTAAGTGCACTGAAGGGCGGTGATTAAATTGCAAGACTGTACAACGTGTCCTGATGAATGCTTAGGCACAAAAAAATGCCCTCACGCACGGCAATGTGTAAAGGGCCCATAGAAAAATATCCATTTAAAGTATATCACATAGTTAAACCGAAAGGAAACAGAACAATGATCGAGTTAAAAATCACAGTAGAAACCGCTAATGAATTAAATCAAGAAATCAAAGACCTATACCGAGCTATCGTAGGTTCTTCTATAGATAAAGCCGATGCTATCGACCGTGCAAAGGAAGAAGTTAAGGCTAAAAAGGCAAAAGCTACTACTAAAGTAGAAACCCCAGTCAAAGTTGAACCGGTTAAAGAAGAAGCACCTGCTCCTAAAGAAGAAGCACCTGCTCCTAAAGAAGAACCGGAAACTCCTGCAGAGGAAACTCCAGTTAAAGAAGTCCCTAGCCTCGAAGCAACTCGTGAGGCAGTGAAAGATGTAATGGCAAAAGCCGCTGATAAAACGAAAGCAAAAGGCGAATTCAAAGCCTTCTTAGATAGCATCGGCGCTGAAAAGGTAACATCTGCTACCGATGAACAACGTATTCAAATTATGGAATGGGTGGCTAGTCGTGGCTAAGAAACACGCTTTACTGGGCGCATCCAGTAGCGCCAGGTGGTTAGTATGTACACCTTCTGCAAGACTGGAAGCGATGTTCCCTGATGAACAATCTCCGTACGCTGCGGAAGGTACTGTAGCGCATGACCTGGCAGAATCAATCCTACGCCATAAGCTTGAAGGCAAAAAAGCGCCTAAGCTAGACGATTACTCAACTGAAATGATAGAAGCCGTTAACCGATATGTAGATATCTGCGAAGAAAAGGTGAACGAGGCTCGCGCCCGTTCATCTGATGCGGAAGTAATGATAGAAGCAAAGCTCGACTTCTCTCGTTGGGTACCTGAAGGGTTCGGTACGGGTGACATGGTAATCGTAGCCGATGGCATCCTAGAAGTGATTGACCTGAAGTACGGTAAAGGCGTTCCTGTTAGCGCTGTTGAAAATACACAAATGCGACTTTACGCATTAGGTGCTTACGACGTGAACGAGTTCCTATATGATGTTAAATCGGTCCGTATGACCATCGTTCAGCCAAGACTGGACAGTGTGTCTACTGATGAAATGGCACTTGAGGAACTGCTCGATTGGGGTGAAGAAATCAAACCAATTGCACAACGTGCCTTTAACGGTGAGGGCAGTTGTACGCCTTGTGATTACTGTAACTTTTGTAAAGCACGGCACACCTGCCGGGCATTAGCTGATACTTGCCTTACTGTTTTTTATAAGGATGGCGGCAAGTTAAATCAATTGCTAACTGACCAAGAAGTGTCCGACATCCTGTTGATGAAGGACCTAGTCACGAAATGGATTAAAGGTGTTTACGACTTTGCCTACGAGAAAGCCCTATCAGGCGAGAAACAATGGCCGGGCTTCAAATTAGTGGAAGGTACGTCAAGACGAACTATCACTGATCCAGAAGCAGCGGCGCAGACCTTGCTCGACAATGGCTACAAAGAAGAGGAAATATTCAAGCCTCGAGAACTCGAAGGTATTACAAACTTACAAAAGGTACTCGGTAAAAAGGGCGTTGCCGAATACTTAGAAGCGTATATCGACAAGCCGGAAGGCAAGCCTACACTTGTACCGAATAGCGATAAACGCCCAGCAATTAATACAGTTGAAACAATGATGAATGAATTTGATGATGAGGTATAAACACAATGAATAAAACAGTAACAGCGGTTCTCGCGATTTCCGCGTTGGCTGTCAATGTAGCCGGCGCAACTAGCAACAATACGGTAGGTGGTACAGACAATACCATATCTACGAATTCTACTAGCTCAGCAGTATGGGGCTTTCAAAACAACATCGACGCAAATAATGCGCTAGCCTTTGGCACTAACAATACTGTAACTGGTGAAAATGGGTTCGCAGGTGGTAACAATGCAACTGCAGCAGGTCGCAATAGTTTTGCATTCGGCAGTCACGCCGAAAGCTTGGTGGAATACACCATAGCGATTGGTAACCAAGCAAGAACGGCGTCCTATGATAGTGTAGCCATCGGTAATGGCGCGTTCGTATCTGGTGAGTCTAGTGTGGCCTTTGGCCGTTCCAACAACGTGACCGGAGAAAACTCCGTCGCGGTTGGCGCTAACAATGGCACCGTAGCAGGTGGCCAGTCCGCCGTAGTTGGCTACAACAATAAAATCGGTTCCCAAAAAGAACAACTCGTGTTCGGCTCGAACTCCGAAGCTAACGGCCAAGGAGCTCTCGTATTTGGTACACACGCCAAAGCATTAGCTACTGATGCACTCGCATTCGGAAACAATACAATCGCGGATAAGGCAAATAGCGTTGCGCTAGGAACTAATAGCGTAACAGATGATGCAGTAAATCAATTGCAAGCAATGGTTAATAATACGACATATGTATTTGCTGGTACAGATGCAACATCAGTAGTAAGCGTTGGTAGTAAAGACCGTGCAGGATATGGTGGCGTAAAACATTATGTTCGACAAATTCAGAACGTTGCAGCAGGAAGAGTGGATGCATCTTCAACTGATGCAGTAAATGGATCACAGCTACATGCTGCATATGATGCCATTAATACAATGAGTGAAGATATGGATGCACACAATCGTATCTTAGCAAATCACGAGCAACGAATTGATGTACTATATCATCAAACGCATAATGCTTTAACAAATTTAAAATCAGACATTAGCCGATTAGATGGCCGAGTAAATAAAGTAGGTGCAGGTGCGGCTGCATTAGCTGGACTACATCCTATGGAATTCAACAAAGATGATAAATTCAGCGCATCTATTGCATATGGCCATTACAACAATGCCAATGCAGTAGCATTAGGTTTGTACTACAGACCTAATGAAAAAGTACTACTAGGCATTGCAGGTACATTCGGAAGTGAAAACATGTACAACGTGAGCGCATCTTTCAAATTTGGTAAAGGTAGCGATTACGTAGCGGAAGCCAAGGATGCCCAAAGCCGTATCTCTAAGCTAGAAGCATTAGTAGCGAAGCTAATGGCAGAGGTTGAAAAATGACCTCTGTACGAGCTATCGCAAAAGAGCTCCACGAACGTGGTCACTATCTCGATGAGCTCTACCAAATTACTATTGCCTATGCCACTAGCTTACACGTTCGCTATTGCGCAGTAGATGCTAAGTGTGAGGCGATAGAGGACTATTATAAAACTGAATTAGACCTTTCGAAATATTCTTGGGAAGAAGACGATGAGTGGATTCAACTAGATGACGAAAGGTCTGATATCGAAGATGAATTAGATGAATTGTTTAATACAGTAATAGGGTTTGACTATGAACATAACCCATTTAAGAAATAAGGAGACAGTAACGTGGCTAAATTAACAACTGGTGTAGTAAGACTTTCTTATGCAAATATTGCGCAACCTCGTAAAAACGATGATGGCAAATCAAAATACAGCTCTCAAATCATTATTGATAAAACAGATAAGAAGACAATCAAAGCCTTTGAACGTGCGATTGAAGAACTCAAAGCGGATCCAAAAGCAGTTGCTAAGGTAGAAGGCAAAGCAGCATACCTCAAATTGAACTTACGCGACGGCGATACTGATGAAGCAGTAGTTGACCAACCTGAAACATACGCTGGCAAATACTTCATTAACGCTAACAGTGATAAGCAACCTATCGTATTTACTCGCGACAAAATCAAAATGGATGACTTCGACATCGAAGAAGAAATCTACTCTGGTGTATACGCGCAGGTAGCACTTTCTGTGTTCGCTTATAACTTCAACGGTAAGAAGGGTGTAGGCTTTGGTCTAAATGGTATCCGTAAAGTTAAAGATGGCGAACGCCTTGGTGGTGTTCATGTATCCGCTGACGACTTTGGCGATGATGATTTAGGCGACCTAGACGACGATGACGAATTCATCTAAGGAGGCACATATGGAGCTCAGTATTGATGTGGAAACCTATTGCGCCTGCCCTATTAAATATGGAGCACAGCGATACGTTGACGACCCAACATTTGAAATACTGCTCTTTGCCTATAGCTTTGATAACGAACCCGTCGAAGTAATTGATATGACAAAGAATCCACTGCCCGAAAGGGTGGTGGACGCTTTGTATAATAAGGAAATTACAAAGACCGCGTTCAATGCAGCGTTTGAAATGCTATGCCTAAAAGAGTACTTCCCTGATGCGGACTACACGAATTGGGAATGTACCTCTGTGCTAGCGTTATACTGCAGTCTACCGGCAAGCCTTGATAATGTGTCTAAGGCTTTGAAATTAGGAGAAGCCAAGGATTCACGGGGTAAACGATTGATTCAATTTTTCTCCGTTCCGCGTAAGCCTACTAAGACGAATCCTAAGTCACGGAATATGCCTGATGATGCGCCAGACAAATGGGCCGAATTTATTAAATACAACCGGCAGGACGTAGTGGTAGAAAAGGCCATTCGTAAACGCCTGCTTTCATTGAAACCGCCTGCCATTGAACATGAGTATTGGCTGCTAGATCAAGACATCAACTGGAGAGGCGTAAAGGTAGATATGGACCTCGTCGATGCCGCCCTTCAATGTAACGATGAGATAGTGGAAAAGGCTACCGCATCATCCAAGATATTAACAGGGCTAGATAATCCCAATAGTACGTTGCAACTTAAGGATTGGTTATCAAATCGCCTTGACTATGAAGTCGAGACGATGCGAAAGGATGACGTATCAGATCTACTATCACAGGATATTCCTTCTGATGTACGCACCGTACTAAAGAACAGGCAAGTTCTGGGTAACTCGTCAATCAAAAAATACTTGGCCATGAAAAATGCCGTATGCTCAGATGGTCGTATCCACGGCATGCTTCAGTTTTACGGAGCTATGAGAAGCGGACGATGGGCGGGTCGTGTAGTACAGCTACAGAACCTCCCTCGTAATTACCTGGAAGATTTAGACACGGCACGGGAAGTCCTTAAAAGTAGAGATGTCGAAATGCTAGACCTACTCTATGGAAATCCTGGTGATGTAATTAAGCAGCTCATTCGTACGGCCCTCGTAGCGGAGGAAGGACACCGCTTTATTGTAGCCGACTTTAGTGCTATTGAAGCACGTGTAATTGCTTGGCTTGCTCACGAGCAGTGGCGTCAAGATGTATTTGCGCAAGGTGGCGACATCTACTGCGCATCCGCATCTAGCATGTTCCACGTACCGGTCGAGAAGCACGGAGTTAACGGACACCTTAGACAAAAAGGCAAGGTAGCCGAGTTAGCGCTAGGGTATGGTGGCGGTGTAGGTGCCATGAAATCAATGGACACTAAAGGTGAGATTCCGGAAAGCGAACTCCCTGGAATTATTGAAGCTTGGCGACAAGCTAGCCCACGAATTACGAGATTTTGGAAGGATGCGGATGCTGCAGCCAAGAAAGTCGTAAAGACTGGCGAACCTGTACGAATTAGACAAGGTAATATTCGATTCTTTAAATCGAAAGGGTTTATGTTTATCGAGTTACCATCTGGTCGTAGACTTGCTTACGCAAGACCTAGAATAGGGCTCAATCGGTTTGGTAGCGAATCGATTGAGTATGACGGCATGGATCAGGTTAAGAATACATGGGGCAGAGTTGAAACCTATGGTGGAAAGCTCGTCGAAAACATTGTACAAGCCGTTGCAAGAGATTGCTTGGCCGCATCAATGTTAAGACTGGCCAAAGCCGGTTATAAAATTGTAGCCCATATCCACGATGAAGTGGTTATCGAAGCGCCAATAGGCGAAGGCAGTTTAGATGAAGTAATAGACATTATGTGTAAACCTGAGCCCTGGAATGAGGGCCTCATATTAAACGCAGCAGGGTTTGAAAACCCTTATTATATGAAAGACTAGGAGGAAGTCATTATGATTAACAAAGATCAAATTAAACAACAACGCGAAGCCATTGATAGCCTATACGAATTAGTAAAAAACGCACCTGCTAGCGAACGTAAAGACTCCGCTATGGCGTACTGCGAAGGCTGTATTGCCGCTTGTGATTTGGGTCTTAAGGTATTAAGCGGCAAGAAAGCAGAGGCCCCTAAGACTGAGGAAACTCCAAAGGCAGAAGAGCCTACGGTTACGGAAGAGCCTAAAGCCGAAGAAAAGCCAAAGCGTAAACGTACTACTAAGAAGAAAGAACCAGTAGAAGAAACATTGCTTGTAGTTGATGAAGCACCTGCAGAAGAAGACGATTTAAACGATTTGTTATAAGAAAGAGGTTAGCGCCTTATGAAGGTATTATTTAGTTTGTCAGTTAAAAAGCTGTATGACCTAGTACGGCGCAAGCAAGTGAACTCTTGGTCACCTGCTGTACATTACCACGTAAATTGCGGGCAATCATTTGCCTGCTTGTGGCCTTCCATATCTTCGGGGATGGGTAGAATCGTAGACCCGTATATGTCAAATGAGTTTTATTGCCCACAATGTGGAGAATTAATCTGTACTAGAGGCCTCGATGGTGATTGTGTTGCTGAGGTTTCGAGTAATGATAACATTCCTTTAAATATAGATCTGTCCATCATTGATAGGGGGTCAATATTAGATGTTAAATTTGACTATCACACCGTATACGTTGATAACGATATGCAGTCGATTTACCCTGGATACAAACCCCATCTTGTTGATATATTGCGTTTTGATTTTAAACAAGGAAAAGTATTCCTGGTTCAAAAGAAGCGTACTCGTGCCGATATAGTATCTGAAATCGAGCCTAACATATCGTGCTTTTACTCAAAATCGCTACCCTTGCGCTGGCTTGTTGCGACTCCAAATTGTCGATTAGCCGAACATAAAAACGAGCTAAAGACTTTTGCTAAAGTGCTAAAGGACGCCTACTTTACTAAGTTATCTAAGAAAGTAGGCTACAAAGTTAAATCTATTAGGCAGGGTGTTTTATTATCGGCCAAATATGGGGCCCTTGATAATTTGCTCCACAACCTTATATGGAAAATGCAGGCACCTGATGCACCTGCGTTAAACGATACCCTAGTTAAAGACTATGACACCTATTTTAGGCCTTTCGGATCTGATAAGGTGTGCACTTCAAATATTACCGACTTAACAAGTACTGGCACCCCTTTTATTAAAGCGCTAATACGGCTTTATGAATTGCCGGATAAGCGATGGGTTCGAAGATTACTGTCAATACGCCCTTTCTTTTATGTGAAAGTAATTAAGACGGCCAGCAAGATATTCAAAAGTATGGACTATCAAAAGGCCTTTACAGACCTCGTAGCGGAGGAAGGTGGAGGCACAGGATATATTCAATCGTGGCCAATATGGAATAGTGAACAAGCCTTGCTTATGTTTACAAAATTCCTATCCATCATGATGCACCAATACGGTGAGCGGCGTACTCTACTGTTCATTAAAAACGCCGATTCCTATTCTGAAATTAAAGATACATCCGATATGTATCTTAGATTATCAAGAAGCAAGAAGAAGGAAGTTTGGGTTAAACGAATTCAAATTAAAGACCTGCACGACGAGATTGTGTGCTTATCTAAATTTGAAGAAGCCGAAAACTTGCCAGTGCAACAGAGTCTGCGTCATAAAAAATTAGCAGATTCAGTTGAAGGGCTAACTTTCAACGTGATCAAGTCAACGCACGGCATCATCCGATTAGGTGTGCAATTGAATAATTGTGTTGGAACTTATGTAGATAAGGTAAAAGCCGGAACGTGCGCCATCGTAGGAGTGTATAAAAGCGACAAGCCTGTAGCATGTATTGAAGTTAATCCCAACAAGGATACAGATAACTTCGTTGAAATACATCAGGCCAAGTTAAAAAATAACAGATGTGTTAGTGATAACCACGACGTCAATTATGCTGTATGCCAATGGGTTAAAAAGCATAAATTACAAGTACCCCAATTTATAAGAGACATCCAATTTGCGAAGGGAGGAGCGATGTAATATGGATACAAATATCATCATAGCTACGGGCAGAAATCGCTCCGCCCGTAGCTGGAAGTCTCAGAAAATGACTTGGAGTGCGTTGGCCAACAAATTATCCACGCCAACAGTCACTAACGAAACGGCTGCTGAATACCTTAAAATGCCTAAGGACGAAAAGGGCAGACGAAAAGATGTAGGCGGTTTCGTAGGTGGCTATATCCCCAATAATGGTAGACGGGTAAGGGGTGCTGTTGAGGAGCGGTATTTAATTACTCTTGATGCAGATTCGCCTAGCGAGGATTTTATTTCAAACCTTGATTTGGAACTAGGCGATATGGAATACGTGCTATACAGTACGCACAGCCATACCCCTGATAATCCCAGATACCGCATTATCATTCCTACCGATAGAGTGATGACCCCTGATGAGTACCAGGCGGTATCAAGACGCATTGCTGATGATATTGGTATTGAATCTTTCGATTCCTCAACGCATCAAGCGGAGCGCCTTATGTATTGGCCAAGTTGCCCTAAAGATGTTGCGTATGTATACCAACATAATGAGGGGAATCTTATTTCAGTCGATACGTATTTGAGTACCTACAGAGACTGGCGTGATACGAGCCTTTGGCCGACATCAAGTAAAGAATCTCAAATCAGACTTGATGCGGCTAAAAAGCAAGGTAATCCATTAGAGAAAAAAGGATTACTGGGCGCCTTTTGTAGGAGCTACAGTATCACAGAAGCGATACATAAGTTTCTACCAAATGTCTATGCGCCAACGCAGCACGAAGACCGTTACACATATACAGAAGGCAGCTCAGTAGCTGGTCTTGTCATTTACGATAATGACACATTTGCTTACTCGAACCATGCGACCGACCCAATCAGCGGTAAGCTCGTCAATGCGTTTGACCTAGTACGAATTCACTTATTTGGCGCCGAAGATGCCGACGCGGATCCGCGCACCAAAGTAACAGACTTGCCTAGCTACAAGGCAATGCTTGACTTCGTTAACGAAGACGGCGCAGCACCTATTCTGCTCGACAAGGAACGCGCGGCCGATATGGACTTTGATGATATCACGGACGAGGAAGAAGACTTCCTTGAAAAGCTCAAACGTGACCGCCGTGGTACACCTGAGTCTGACGTGTTCAACTGCTTAATCGTTCTTAAATACGACCCGGCGTTAAAAGGTAAAATCCGTCTTGACGAATTCGCACACCGCTTAGTCGTAATTGATGATTTGCCGTGGCGAGGTAAGGACGAGACGTCATACTGGACAGATACAGACGATGCGTGTTTACGTAATTACTTTGCTACTAAATACCTTATCAAGGGTAAAGGCATTATCGATGATGCCTTACAGGAAGTCACGCAAGCCAACAAATTCCACCCTGTGCGTGAGTACCTAACGGGTCTAACCTGGGACGGTACATGTAGGGTAGATACTCTCTTTATCGACTACATCGGTGCCGAAGATACCGAATACATCAGGGCTGTTACTCGTAAATGGATGTGTGGCGCTGTAGCACGTGTAATGGAGCCAGGTGTTAAGTTTGATACTGCAATTGTATTATACGGCTCTCAAGGTCTTGGTAAATCCTTAATCTTAGAACGCTTGGGCCGTAAATGGTTCAACAACTCATTAGTTGACATCAAAACAAAAGATGCCCTTGAACAAATTCAAGGCTCTTGGATTAATGAACTCGCCGAACTGGCACCTACCTACAAGAACGATAATGAAATTGTAAAGGCTTTTATCAGTCGTACCTCTGACCGATTCCGCTCGCCGTATGGTAGACGGACCGAAGAGTACCCTCGCCAGTGTGTATTCGCTGGTTCCACTAATAATCTTATGTTCCTTAAAGACCGTACAGGTAACCGCCGATTCTGGCCAATCACAGGCGACAAAGATCGTAAGACGAAAAACGCCTGGGACATAACGCAAGATGACATAGACCAATTATGGGCAGAGGCTTACTATTACTGGTCTAATGGTGAATCGTTAGTACTCGAGGGAGACCTTGAGGAAGAAGCCCTACGAATTCAATTATCACACACAGAAGGTGGTGAACTCGTAGGACTCATTGAAGAATACCTCGAAATGCTACTTCCTGAAGATTGGGAGTCGCTAGATATCTTTGATAGACGCGATTATATCAGGAACTACGGCGATGACGATCATTGTGGTTCAGTGCAGCGGGAGCGGGTGTGTGCCCTTGAGATATGGTGTGAAGTGATGGAGGGGGACCGGAAGAACCTGCAGAACGCAAAGGCTAGGGAGATTACAGACATACTTCAAGCAATGCGAGGATGGAACCCTTATACAAAGGGAACTGGAAAAGCGCGTTTTGGCAGGCTTTACGGCCCACAGAGAGCGTTTGTAAGGGAAGGTACAGACCTTCTATCAATCTATAAACGCAATCACGAAAAGTAGGTGTGTCCAATTATTTGAGGTGTGTCCAATTATTAAATGGGTACAAATGTTTGTAAAAATATTTATTCAGCCCTATACATTGATAAATTTTGATATATGGTGATAATTGGACACACCAAACACGTCTGGACACACTAATCGGACACGGGCAAAAAGCAGATAACTTCTAATCAAATTAATAATATGTGTCTAGTGTGTCCAATTATTTATATAAAAAATAAAAAATAAATATATGAATAATCGTATGTATACGTATACACGTGAAAAACGCGAATACGCGTATATATATATTCTGGCAAAAAATCGGACAAATTGGACACACCCCCCCCATAAATCCAGTAATGGTGTGGGTTCGTAGGCGTGTCCGAGGGTGTGTCCAATTATTAAATGATAACGAGGTGAGAACATGGAAAAAGACATCGAGCGTTGGTTGGGAAATCAACTCAAAAATCTGGGGTGCATATATATGAAATTCGTATCACCTGGAAATGATGGGGTGCCGGACAGGATTGTAATCCTACCTGGTGGCCTAGTCGTGTTCGCTGAACTAAAGGACGAAAACGGGCGGTTAAGGCCTAACCAACGCGTACAGATAGAACGGATGCGAAAGTTGGGCGCTAGTGTTTCCGTAGTTACCGGCAAATTAGGGGCTACATTGTTTGTTGATGATATAAGAAGGGCGATTTATGGACTTTCATCCACACGAATATCAAAAGATAGCAATTCAAAGAATCATTAACCATACACACTATGGACTGTTACTTGATATGGGATTGGGCAAGACCGTTTCTACATTAATTGCTATCGAGCAGTTAATGTATGATCAATTCGATATTAAGAAAGTGCTGCTTATTGCACCTAAGAAAGTAGCCGAATCGACCTGGACGCAAGAGGCTAACAAATGGAGTGAGACAAGTCATCTTACGATATCATCAGTATTAGGCCCTGAAAAGGACCGCATCAAAGCCCTTGAAAGCGATTCTGATATCTATGTAATGAATCGTGAGAATGTGCAATGGCTGTATGAGTATTACTTGGATAAGCCAAAACAAAAATTTCCGTTTGATATGTTAGTCATCGATGAAAGTTCATCCTTTAAGAATCCACAGGCTAAACGATTTAAGGCTATGCGTAAAATGAGACCTTTCTTTAACCGAGTAGTCATTTTAACCGGCACGCCAGCACCCAATACCTTGATGGATGTTTGGGCGCAGATATATTTGTTAGACGGTGGCGACCGATTGGGTAAGACAATTACAGAGTACCGCAATCGATACTTTAAGCCAGATAAAACAAACGGGCATATCGTGTATAGCTACCGATTACAGCCCGGCGGCGATACCGCGATATTCCATAAGATGCAAGATATCTGTATGAGCTTAAAAGCTAAAGATTACCTAACACTACCTGAACGTATTGAGAACGTAATCACGGTAGAGATGAATCCCAAAGAATGGGCGCTTTACAAAGAAATGGAACGTGATCATGTCTTAAGCTTGGTTGATGATGACGATGTAAGTGCACTCAATGCAGCATCCTTGGCCGGTAAATTATTACAACTGGCCAATGGGGCTATCTATACCGATGAAGGTGAAACAATTATCGTCCACAATGAGAAGGTGGAGAGGTTAAAAGAATTAGTAGAAACGAATGAAGGGAAACCGATGTTAGTATTCTACAATTTCAAGCATGACCTACAAGCGATTAAAGAAGCATTTCCGAAAGCGGTTGAATTAAAGACCGACGATGATGTAGCTGAGTGGAACAAAGGAAACATTCAAATGTTACTGGCTCATCCCGCGTCGGCTGGATACGGTTTGAACTTACAAGCAGGTGGCAACATCATCGTGTGGTATGGGCTAACTTGGAGCCTAGAACAATATCAACAAGCTAACGCAAGACTTCATAGGCAAGGCCAAACGCAGCCTGTGATTATCCATCATCTAGTAACAAAAGGAACGATGGACGAGCAAGTGATGAAAGCTTTAGAGCGCAAGGAAGTAGGGCAAGATGCACTACTTGAAGCCATTAAATATCGTAAAGAGTTGTACAAGGAGTAAAGTATCATGCAAAAAAAATGCAGAAAGTGTGGCACGAAGTTTACGGTTAAAACTTCAGAAGATTATTGCCCGGAGTGCATGGAAGTTATGACACCTCCGCCGGCCGGTACTAAATTAGAGGTTAGGGAGTGCGAAGGATGCGGAGAGCCGTTTGAATATTTTAGAAAGCCACAGGGCAGGCCACGTAAATATTGCCCTGATTGTGCAATTAAATTCTGTCATAAATCTAAGAAGGAAGTTGAGGAGGAAGCAAAAATGACTACAGTAGACAGTAAAGAGACAGAAGGAAGACAGAAGGAAGACAGTAAAAAGTTAACTGTGTATGTGCCAACTGTTGAAGATAAGGATAAACTGTATGGCAATATCAAGCATGATGCCGTAAATCACCCATCGCACTATACAAGAGGTAAGATTGAAGTGATTGACTTTATCGAAGACCAACAACTCCCGTATCATCTAGGTAATGTTATCAAGTATGTCGCACGTGCTGGGTACAAGGGTGATAAACTCGAAGACTTAAAAAAAGCACGGTGGTATTTGGATAGATACATCAATGAGGTGATGGGGAATGGAACACTTTAAACAAGGTGACTGCGTGTTAGTATCGAATGATAACAAACATTGGTATCATAGGCACTTCTATCGTATTGATGATGTATGGGGTGGTACCGGTAAGGCGCTTGTGTATGCTGAAGGTAAAAGTCCATGGACAGTGAGCCGTAAGCACGAGGACCAATACAAACTGTACGAGATATGGAGCTATTGCAAGGGGGCGAAAGAGTGACCGATAAAGAGTACATGCAACAAATATTACGAATTGATGACCGCATAGATTCAATTAAGCGTGATATTGAGGCACAGATAGAACGTAAGGCAGATACCTTATCCGCCACGGACTACAGTAAGGACAGGATATCCGGCGGGCATTGCGGCGATTTATCAGGTATAGTAGCTGGTATTGAGCAATGTGTCGAACTGCAACGAAAGGAAATAGAAAGGTTAAAAGCCATCAAAGCAGAAGTCCGCTGGGTGATTAGCCAAGTACGGCCGAATGAGTTGGCAGTCCTACTGACTGAGCGATACGTACAGGGGAAGAGCTGGAAAGAGCTAGCCGGTATCTTATTCTATAGCGAGGCAAGAGTACGCGGCGAGCTACACGATAGGGCCCTGGTAGAGGTAGGACGTATACGCGCTAGATTGAAATAGCGTGGACAATACAAAACGATACAAAACAGTACATCGACATGTGGTATACTGTAAGTGTGAAAGTTGGGAAACTTCACAGAAGTGAATAAGAAAAGGACGCCAGATGTACTTGGCGTCCTTTTGTATTATGCAGGTTTAATCAATATCATCATAGGGGGTACCTGTTCGTTTGGCAAATGTGATCCTTTCAAATAACAAACTATACCAAAATAAATTCGCGACACCTTTGAGATGCTTGGGCATAAAATATAATAGCCTTGTTTAACTACAACCAATACATAATGTAAGAGATTTCCTTGAGTACTTAACTATAACAAATTACTACCATCCTATGGTGATATTGATTAAGCCTGCAAATAAAATAGAATCTGACTGCCAATAGAAAGGAGAGAATAGTATGACAGATATTACTTGCCATATTAAAGATTGTTTACATAACAAACGTAATAAGTGTACTGCTAATGCTATTGTCCTTGGCAGTAAAGGTAATTGCAAAGCCAAAGCCTTTGCTAAAGATATGATGAAACATTCACGTAAACAGCACTGGCGAGGGGGTATGTATGGGGGCTAGGGCAACAGCCGAAAGAGGGGGCCCTAAAGGTACTCCAAACAAAAAATATTTTCCGTGGGTCATCCGAACCCCGCGGAATAGCTAGTTAGTTATTTTTCCGAACTGCTGTTCGGCTTCAAAAACGGTCAACTTTTGAAAGGAGGCGAGACTGTGACGAATGTATCAATCGTTGACGAATTAGTATCATCTAAAATTGTGGCAAAAGTACTCGGAATCAGCTCTCGACGGGTTCAGCAGTTGACCGAGGACGGTATATTTGAAAAGGAAAAACGCGGACAGTACAATATTGCGAAAACAGTACAAGCATTTGTTGCGTATAAGACGGGAGAAAGTAAACTCGAAAAGAAAGCACGAGAAGGCGGATATGATGCAGAACGAACTTTGTTAACTCGAACTAAACGGATGATTGAAGAAAACAAACTGAAGATCATGAATGGAGAATTGCACCGCTCGAACACAGTTAAAGCCGTAATGAATCGAATGTTGAATAACTTTAAAAGTAAGCTCCAGGCGTTACCCTTAAAAGCGGCGCCTAAAGTGCTAGGGGAGACGAATTTGTTAGTCATTCAAGATGCGCTTCTGGATGAAGTCAATGAATGCTTAACAGAATTGTCAGAATATGACCCTAACATGTTCCACGATGAGTCTGATGACATCATTGTAGATGACGACGAGGTAGGTGAAGGTGATTGAAGCACACATGCAACCTGTTCAAAGGTTTGGCCGGTGTATTAAAGCCACCGCCAAAGTTTACTGCTTCAGAATGGGCCAACGCTAATGTGGTGCTTTCCACTGAGGATAGCGCCGAACCTGGGAAGTATTCCACCGATAGGGCGCCTTATCAAAAGGAAATGCTTGATGCGGTGAGTGACCCTGATGTTGAAAAAGTAGTCTATATGACTGGCTCGCAAATCGGTAAAACCCAGCTCATCAAAAATGTGTTGGGTTATTTTATTGACTACTTTCCATCACCAATTATGTTCATGCAGCCTACAAAAGACATAGCTAAAGAGTTTTCTAAAACTCGTATTGCTCCCTTTATTCGTGACACAAAAGTACTGAACGATAAAATGGCCGATGTAAAATCTCGGGACAGTGGCAATACGGTATTGAATAAGACCTTTCCAGGCGGCTACCTGACATTAGTCGGTGCGAACGCTCCAGCAGATTTGGCATCCCGGCCAATTCGTGTATTACTAGCGGACGAAATTGACCGCTATCCAGCATCAGCAGGCACGGAAGGCGACCCTTTGAGCCTAGCAGAAAAGCGTACTAATACGTTCTACAATCGAAAGCACGTGTACGCATCTACGCCATTGGCCAAAGGTACCAGCCGGATAGAGAAATTGTATCTAGGTGGTACGCAAGAGGTATGGCACATTAAGTGCCCTGCTTGTGGTGAATATGTATATCCGTCATGGGATAAATTCCACGCAGACGAGGACACAGGCAAGTACTACTTGGCGTGTGATCATTGCGGAACACTATCCGAAGAGTTCGAGTGGAAGAAACTGTATCGTGAGGGCAAATGGATTGCGGAAGCGCCGGAGAATTTGAAGAAGTACAATTGCCGAAGCTTTCACATGAACGCGTTTGGCTCGCCTTGGGCGTCTTGGGGGAAACTTCAAGATAAATACGAGGAAGCCACTAAACTCGGCACGGCTGGCGTTAAGACATTCTTTAACACTGAAATGGGTATCCCATATGAAGAGGATACCGAAACATTGCAATCGGAAGAACTCTATGAACGCAGGGAAGACTACGGAGCGGAGTTGCCAGACGGCGTACTACTCTTAACCTGTGGAGTCGATACGCAGGACGACCGCTTAGAGTGTGAAATTGTAGGCTGGGGGAAAGATTATGAGAGCTGGGGTATACAGTACTTTAGACTTTATGGTGACCCTGCTTACGATGCCGTATGGAAAGAATTGGACGATATTATTTTAAATCGAACATGGTCTTATGCCGATGGCAGAAAGCGTGGCGTATCCGTTACATGTATTGACTCCGGCGGTAGTAAGACTCAATCAGTATATAAGTACTGCTCAACACGATGGCATAAGCGCGTTTACACTATTAAGGGCGTAGGCGGTGCAGGTAAAGACCTGATTGACGGCTTGCCTACAAAGCTGAAGAAGTACAAAACTAAATTATTTAAGCTCGGCGTAGATACGGGCAAGGAACAAATTTATAGCGATTTGAACCAAGAAAAAGGCCAGCCGAGGTATTGCCACTTTCCAAAAGACCATGAAAAAGGGTATGGGAAGAAATACTTCGAGGGCCTATTAGCAGAAATGAAAGTGTCTAAATTAGTTAATGGCCATTTCAAAGAGCAATGGGTACTGCGACCAGGGCGTAAAAGAAATGAACCATTTGATATTAGAAACTATAATCAAGCGGCCATTGCTATTATGAATCCGAATTTCGATGCTTTAGAGGCTCGGAATAGTAAAGAGAATTATACGCCGTATCAAAATACAGCTCGTGTAGTCAAGGCTGGCGATACACCAAAGAAACGGACGAGACGACGTGTTAGAGGCGGAGGAATACGATTATGACAATCCTACAAAGGATTATGGAAGAACTAAATATTCGTGAAATGCACGAAATACCTACAGCTCTAACAAAGGTATTGCTAAATTCGAATAGTTGTTCGGAGCTTTTAAAGTCGATACAGCCTTACTATTCGTATGAGGCCTTACTTGCTGAATTCGAAGAACATAGTGCAGATAGAAAAAACTATATGCAAGACTATACGCCACAATGCGTGCTAGATATAATCGGCGGTATTACCCCCGGCGGTGATGTTCGCGATGTATGTGCTGGGATAGGCGGATTATCTTTGGCTAAAGTTAAGTCGGATAATACCGTGACACTAAGGCTTGAAGAGTATTCAAAAAATGCGATAGCCTTTATGATACTCAATCTACTAATAGCTAATATAGATGCGGAAGTAGTGGAGAAGAACGTTCTTACTGGTGAAGAGCTTGCGTACTATAAAGTAAAATCCGCGGTATCTGGCTTTGGCCAAGTATCTAAAGTAGATATGCTAGAGAGTAAAAAATATGATACCGTGATTAGCAATCCGCCATATAGTCAATCTTGGATTCCACAAATGGACGCACGTTTTGAAGGTTATAAGTTGGCGCCAAAGAGTAAAGCCGATTTTGCTTTTATACTCGACGGACTTTATTCGTTAAATGTTTCTGGCACAGCTGCCTTTATCCTGCCGAACGGTGTGCTTTTCAGAGGACAGGCAGAGGGCGATATACGACGTAAGCTGATTGAGGATAATTTACTTGATGCGGTCATAGGGTTGCCTTCTAATCTATTTACAAATACAAGTATACCTGTGTGTATATTGGTATTTAAGAAAAATCGCGCTAACAAAGACGTATTATTTATCGATGCGCAAAAAGATTTTGTTAAGAACAAGAATAAAAATATAATGACCGCCGAACAGGTGGAAAAAGTAATTAAAGCGTACAAGAACAGGGCAGACATAGAGCGATATTCTAGTAACATTAGCATGTCTACTATTTTAGACAATGACTATAATCTGAATATTCCACGCTATATTGACAGCTTTGAGCCGGAAGAAATACCGGATGCGGTACAGCTTGCTAAAGAACTTAACGAAATTAATCGAGAAAGTCGGACGTTGGGCTTAGAAATTGCGGAGATGTTAAAGCAATTAGTTTGTACGGATCCTGATGCAAAGAAAGAGCATGATGAATTTGTAAAAGAATTTACAGAGTTTTTGATATCTTCTGAAAGTGCTTGTACAATCGAGGAGCAAGAAGCTGTGATAAAAAAAATAGAAGATGTTAAGAAGTATTTACTTCAAAAGATGTTTGTGTAATGTTAAAAAATTACAAGAAATTTAAAATTACGGAAGTTGCTGATATACTGGGGCGTCCTAAGAAGAATCAAATGTATCCGGAGGGTTGTATTTGCTTGCAAGTATCGGCTAGTAAAGGGGAGTTGGTGTATTTAGCTGAGGCGCAACAAGTTGACGCTAAATATGTAGTGATTCAACCACGAAACGCAATCCCTTATTATTTATTTTTAATGATAGAAAAGGCAATGCCTGAATTTCTATATAAATATAGGCAAGGTCTAAATATATCAGCTCATGACATCAAACATATGGAGATATTGTGCCACACGGATGTGGAAACACAGGCTTTAATAAGCATGATGTTCCAATCTATGCATGGCACAAGTCTAAGCGCTCAACAGGGGGCGCTTTTTTAATGTGTGAAAGGAGGTGAAAGGATGGCAGAATGGACAATATATGAGGCAAAAGAGCATTTACAAGCGTGGCTAGAGGCGGATTTAGCATTGGCAACGGGCAAAGAGTACACCATTGGTAATCGCCGGTTAACTCGTGCGAATGTGCAAGAGGTGAAAGACCGCATCAACTTTTGGCGTAATGAAGTGGCTCGGCTCGAGAATAGACCTCGACGTCGTGCATATCGTGTCATTCCGCGGGATATATGAGTAAACGCAAGAAGCAGTTTATGAAAACCGCAGCTAGTAGGCACAAAGCAACGCAATATTCTGGGAGTAAAACAAACTCCGGCTATTCTAATCACGGCGCTAATAGTTTTAAATCTAGCGCCAAAGGGTACCAGGTTAACTCTCAGGATGCAAGGCACGATATCGATGCTAACTTTAGAATGCTACGGGCAAGGTCGGTAGACCTTCAACAAGGTACACCAATTGCAGCTGGCGCACTTAAGACGAATAAAACTAATGTTATTGGTCCGGGCCTAAGGTTTAAAGCCAATATCCGATATGAGGAGTTGGGGCTAACGTTCGAAGAAAAGAACGCTTGGGAACGTAAGACCGAACGTGAATTTGCAATGTGGGCCAAGCACTGCGATGCGCGTGAACAGACTGACTTCTATGGGATTCAGGCTCTAGTGTATTATGAAAAGCTATTGTACGGCGATGCATTTGTAAATTTACCGCTACTATTTACTCGAACGAATAAGAACCCGTACCCTTTACGGTTGCAGATTGTAGAATCGATTCTTGTAGCTTCTCCACCTAAATATATGGGTCGAGAAGAAGACGAGAATAACGATGTAATTCACGGCGTTAAGTTTAATAAATATGGCGCCGCGGTCGGCTTTTATGTACTAAATAAACTGTACAACTGCTTTAACGATGATCATGACTACACATATATTCCGAAGTATGGCACACAAACTGGACGACGGAATATTATCCAGGTTATGACGATTGAGCGAAGCGGGCAGTTGCGGGGCATCCCTATCTTGTCCCCGGTGATTGAGGACTTGAAAGTACTTAGCCGGTACAATGATGCGGAAGTCATGAAGGTATTAGTCAATGCCTTGATGGCAATCTTCATTGAATCGGAAGCACCGGACGACATGTCGCTAGGGACTGCGATTGACGAAGACGATCAAGTGGATGCTGATAACGACGAAACAATCGAATTAGGCAATGGCACAGTAAATGTCTTGGCACCTGGTGAAAAAGTGAATGTGGCTGAAAAAACGCCAATACCAACGAGCTTTGCGGACTTTACGTCCTCACTTATTAGCCACGTAGGTGCAGCACTAGAAATTCCATATGAAATTTTAGTTAAGCACTTTGGACAAAGTTACTCCGCATCAAGAGCGGCGTTACTCGAATATTGGAAGTCTGTTGAAACGCAACGTGCCGAATTTATTACTCAATTTTGCAATCCTATTTACGAGGAGTGGCTTACAATGGCCATTCTATTAGGTCGCATTGATGCACCAGGTTTCTTTGATGATCCAATCATCCGAGAGGCGTGGCTAGGTGCTGAGTGGTACGGACCTTCTCAAGGTCAATTAGACCCGCAGAAGGAAGCTACTGCAGCAGAAATTCGTGTTAAGAATGCATTTAGTACTCGTGCTAAGGAAGCCGCAGAGCTTACAGGTATGGATTATGAAAATGAAATCTTACCGCAACGTATTCGTGAACACCAATCTATGGATGAAGGAGGCTTGTTGAATGAACAAGGGCAACAAATTTCAGTTCAAAATTCGAACTCCGTTAAATCTGATTCAGGAAGCGGAGACGATTGACGTCGATATTTACGGCGTAGTCATGAATGGAATCGATTATTGGGGTGAAGATACGGGCGTTTCAAACGTACTATCACAACTCCAAGGGTTGGATCCATCTCAAAACATCGTTTTACATGTTAACTCTGTAGGCGGCGAAGTATCGGCGGGCGTTACAATCTACAACCGATTGCGAGCTTTACAAAATAAGAAATCTGTTATTATCGAGGGCCTAGCGGCATCCATTGCTTCTATTATTTCAATGGCAGGCGATGAAATTCATATGGCACTGGGTAGTGAAATGATGATTCACAACCCAAGCTCATATGCGTTTGGTGAAGCAGATGATTTTGAGAAAGCTGCGGAATCGTTACGCAAAACTAAAGAAAATCTTATCGATATTTACGAAGCTCGTACCGGGTTAACTCGTGAAGAAATCGCAACCATGATGGATGACGAAACTTGGTTAACAGCAAGGGAAGCATTGGAAAAAGGGTTCTGCACAAGTGTAGATGAATCCTTGCAAATGGTTGCATGCCGTAAAGGCACTGACTTAATTGTCAATGGCTTACCGATGAGTATGGATGTACTCAAAGGGTTGCCTGTTGATAAATATGAAGAGAAAGGAGAGGAGCCAATGGAAGTAACTGCTGAATTGTTACGTACAGATTATGCGGAAGTATATGATGAAGTATTTAATGCGGGCGTTGCTACTGAACGTGCACGTTTACAAGCCCTTGACGGGATTAATAACGAAGCACGAGCAGAAGCCATCAATCGCGCTAAATACGAAACATACGCTACTGTTCAAGATGTAGCTGTTGAATTACTCAATATGCCACAACCTGAACAACCAACTAATCAATTACAGCAATTAATGCAAGATGCTAATAATGCATCTAATCAAGTTGACACGGTCCCTGGTCAAGTGCTTGACGAGGATATCGATGATTCTGATAAGACAATGCAAATTGTTGATCGTGTAATGAAAGCACGCAATAAGAAATAAGGAGGGCAGATAATATGCCATATGTGGAAGAACAAAAGTTAGAGTACAAACCTCTAATCGCTGGCACACAAATGCCAGTCGTTACTAAAAAAGTAACAATCGGTCAAGATGCTGCAGTAATTAAGGCTGGCACAGTATTAGAATTAGAAGCTACTTCTAAAAAAGCTAAACGTGCGGATACAGATGTATACGGTGTAGCGTTAGCTGATATTGATGCTACGAAAGGCGATGTAGTAGCCGAAATTGCTGTAACAGGTGAATTTGCTACAGCGAATTTAGTATTTGCTTCTGGCAAAACAGCGGAAGGCTTCACAGCGAAAGCTGAAGCCCGCAACATTTATTTCCGTTAATAAGGAGGATACATGGATAATATTTACGCACCAAAAACACTTGCTGCGGTGGTTCGTCGTACTCCCGATGTGCCATCCTTTTTGAAAGACTTATTTTTCAAAGATACAAAAACATTCTTAACAGAAACAGTTTCATTTGACATTGTAAAAGGTCGCCGTACTATTACACCTTGGGTGGCACCCAACTCTACGGCACCTTTATCTCAACGCACAGGCATGACTACAACCACGTATAAACCTGCGCAAAAGAAAGAAAAACGCCCTATCACAGAAAATGATATCAAGGTTCGTTTAGCAGGTGAACAGCCATTTGCAGGCACTGTAACTCCTGAAGAACGAGCTATCCGACTCTTGGCGCAGGATACACAAGAATTAAAGGATAACTTGGTACGTTCTCAAGAAGTTATGGCAGCAGACGTATTACTCAATGGTCAGGCACACATCAAAGGCGAAGGCATTGATGATGTTGTAGACTTTAATTTCACCAATAAAGAAACATTATCTGGTACTGCGCGTTGGGGCCAATCTGCTGCAGAAATTGTGGCTAACATTGTCAAATGGAAAAAGAAATGCTTGAAAGCATCTGGTTTTAATCCAAATACGTTGGTAATGAACTCTGAAACATTAGAAGTAATGCTTTCTGATAAAAAAATCTTGGCACTATTTGATAATCGTCGTACCGAAATGGGTCTTTTGCAATTCGAACAAATGGCGGAAGGCGCTGTATATGTAGGTTTCATGGCCGGTCAAATTCAATGTAATGTGTTTACTTACGATAACTATTACGTAGATCCGACAGATGACCAAGAAAAAGAAATGGTACCTACCGGTAAATTGTTGGTAGCTTCTGATATGGCTAAATTCACTAAATTGTATGGTGCGAATACAATCATCCCTGGTGAAGGTATGGACTTTGTAACCTATGAAGGCGAATATGTATTACGTCGATTGGTTAATCATGACCCAGATGCGGTATTTTTGGAATTACAATCTCGCCCTATTTACGTTCCATTTGATGTAGATTCCTACTTCGTAGCGGACGTATTGTAATTGAAAGGAGGTAAGACTAATGCCTGTACAAGCAAAGCACGCGATTAATACCGGTGATTATGTGTATAATCCAGGTGATATCATCTCCGATTTAACTGTAGAAGAAGAACAGCGCCTAATTCGTTTAGGCGCTGCTGTTGTAGTTGGAGATGATGATAAAAACAATGCAGAAGACTCGTTAGCCGCAGCTCTTGGCGTTATGACAAATGCGGAATTGGCCGAATATGGCAAATCCATTGGTCTTGATTTTGCAAGCAAAGCCACAAAGGCGGACATGATTTCCGATATCCTTGCTTCTGATGCGGACGTCAATTTGGAACTCTTATCTGATGAAGCACTTCGCGTAATGGTATCTGCTGAACAATTGGATACTCCTGAAGATGCTACCCGTGAAGAACTCCTTGACGTTTTAGGTGAATAATCATGGGATTTAAGGCCTTTGCGCAAAATGACATTGAAAAGGTGTTTATCAATTCCAATGAATTTGCTGAAGTACATAACCTAAACGGTACGCAGTGCTATGCTGTGGCAGAAGGTCTTACCGATAAGCAGCATGTCGAAATCATGGGCCAGGATATTGACGGGTTGATTTACGATACGATTATAGTACACGTGGCCAAGCGGGATTTACCTGAGGTGCCGGAGTACAATCAAATCTTTCGATTCAACGGCCGCATTATGTTGGTTCAATCATGTGAAGATGACATGGGTATGCTAAGCATTGTCCTTAGGGGGAATAATTCGTGAGTGTAACTATTGACATAAAAGGGCTGAAAAACGGGTTGGCTAAGATAGACGCATTAGCTGTTGGTACTCCGAAGACTACCGCAAAAGCTATCAACAAGGCGTTGCCTAAAATCAAAAAGGCTACAGTTGATCGTGTTAACGAAGAATACCTAATTACTAAAGCGAATATTAATAAAACTATAAAGGTGGATAAGGCGGGCATGACCTTATCTGCCTTTATTCGTTCGAAAGGTAGACCAATAGCCCTTACTAAATTCAGAGTTACGCCAAAAAGTCCGCCTAAACGGAGAGGGCGTATAGTCAAAGCACAAGTAATGCGGAATGGTGGCGGAGGGCCAATCCCTAATGCTTTTATTGCTCGTATGAGAAGTGGACATATCGGGGCGATGTATCGTAAGGGTGCGGACAGGTATCCGATAGGGCAATTTCACGGCCCATCAGTACCAAGCATACTGGGTGATGCCAAGATATCCGCTTTTGTTGGGAATAAAGCAGAGCAGGAATTGCAAAAGCAAATGGAACTCGCACTTGACACATTAATAGGAGGGTAATCGATGACACCTACGCAATTAGCAACCGATTTGGGGGCGTTCCTAAAACAAGTGCATACTAACTATTTTAGCGATGACGCACAAGTAAAGGGGAATCCTTTATTGGTTGTACCGGGATTTTTAAAAATGAAAGAATCATCCAAGGAGGACCAATATCCACATCTTGTTATTCGCATTAATAAGATTGAGGATACCTTGCAGGGGTCAACCGTCCAATTATTTCTAATCCACGGAGTATATTCGGAGGATGTGGAAAAGGGGTGGATGGAGATTACCAATTTCTTAGAAACCACACGGCAAGCATTATTGGCCCATCCTGTTATTGCTAAGCGATACCGTTTAGTGCTGGATGATAAACACGGAATTGATACTGACATCCCTCCGGATCAAGCGTATCCGTATTGGGAGGGATTTATGACAGTTAAATATGATATCGAACAAATACGAGAGGAGATGATTATTTAATGGCAAAAACTGATGCACCAACTGGAGTTGTAAATGAAACAACTGGAGTTGTAAATGAAACAACTGGAGTTGTAGAAAAAACAGTTACATCTAAAGATGCTAAACAAGTAATCTACTTAGGACCTAATAGTGCTGAATTAGGTCTTTCCACAGGTACCGTTTATATTGACGGCATTCCTGCTACTGTGGGTGAAGATAAAGCGATGCTACGCTTATTGTTTGTGCCAATCAATAAGATTGCAGAAGCACAACAAGAATTAGCAACAGAAGGTACAGCGATGAATACCGCTTACCTTGAATTTAAAAAAGGAGGTCGTAGATAGTGGGAAACTATAGACACGGAATTTATACGAGAGAGGTCCCTACTTCTCTTATTTCTATGACAGAAGCTACGGCGGCCTTACCGGTTTATGTCGGCACCGCACCTGTACATTTGGCCACGGACCCAGCGGAAGCTAATAAGGCCGTATTGTGCTACAACTACGCATCTGCCACTACTCAATTGGGCTACTCTAAAGAATGGGATAAATACACATTGTGCGAAGCGATGTATTCCCAATTCTCTTTATTTGGAATGGCGCCGGTTGTTTTTATTAATGTTCTTGATCCGAAGAAACATAAGAAGACTTTGGCATCCACGCAAAAACAAATTCAGGATAAAGTCGTAACAATTGAAGACCCGGTATTACTCAATACGTTAAAGGTATCTGCTACCAATGGCGGAGCGGCGTCAACTATCAATGTTGATTATACTGCGACATTTAATGATGAAGGCAAATTGCTTATTGGGATTGTATCTACAGGGGCACTTAATAGCGCAACATCTGTTTGGGTATCTTATGATTACGTGGACCCATCTATGGTAACGGCAGATGACATCGTAGGCGGTGTGGATACAGAAGGTAAGCGTAAAGGTTTGGAACTTATTAATGAAGTATTCCCTCGCTTTGGCTTAATCCCTGGTAACTTATTGGCGCCAGGTTGGTCCCATAACACACTTGTAGCGGCTGTAATGAAAGCAAAGGAAACTACTATCAATGGTATGTTCCAGGCTATGTCCTTGTGTGATGCCCCTACGAATGAAATCAAAAAAGCAACTGCAGTTAGTGAATGGAAAAATAAGAAGAATTACGTCGATGAACGTCAAATCTTATGTTGGCCAAAAGTAGCATTGGCTAATCGTCAATTCCATTTATCCACACAACTCGCAGGTCTTATGGCTAAGACAGACGCCAAATATGACGATATTCCTTACAAATCTCCGTCCAATGAGTCTTTGCAAGCGGATAGTGCTGTATTGAAAGATGGCACTGAAATCTACTTAGGCCCAGATGAAGCAGCTTACTTGAACGGCCAAGGTGTCATTACTGCACTTAATTTCATCGGAGGATGGAGAGCTTGGGGCAATCGTACAACGGCATACCCATCTAATACAGACGTTAAGGACTCATTTATCCCAGTACGTCGTATGTTTAACTGGGTATCTAATACGTTGATTACGTCTTTCTGGTCTAAAATTGACGACCCAGGGAATAAACGATTGATTAATAACGTCGTAAATAGTGCCAACGCTTGGCTAAATGGCCACGTAGCATCTGGCGCACTTCTTGGCGCCCGTGTTGAATTTTTGGAATCTGAAAACCCAATAACAGATTTGTTGAACGGAATTTATCGATTCCATGTATATTTAGGTGTGCCAACACCAGCTCGTGAAGTTGATTTCATCCAAGAATATGATTCGTCTTACATGAGCACATTATTTAATTAAGAGGGAGGTAACTCATGGCTAAACATAGAGATAAGTTGATTGACTTTGCCATTTTTAGCTCGGGCAGAGAATTATATGGTTACGCCGATGTAACCTTACCTGATATCGAATTTATCAGCGATACCATCAAGGGCGCGGGCATTGCCGGCGAAGTTGATTTGGGTGTACTTGGTCAAACTAAGGCGATGAACATGTCCATTAAATGGAATACCATTGACAAAGATGTGACCGACCTTGCTAGTCAAAAGGTACATGATATCGAAATTCGTGGCGCACAACAATTATATGATTCCGCAAAAGGTGAATTAGTACCTGAAGCGGTCAGCGTATATGCAAAAGTTATGCCTAAGAAAATCGGTCTTGGCAAATTTGAACAGGCAAGTAAAACCGATACTTCTACAGAGTTTGAAATTGTATATTTCAAAATGACTGTCGGTGGTAAAACTCGTACTGAAATTGATAAATTCAACTATGTTTGTGTAATCAATGGTGTTGATTACTTAGCATCCGTAAGGGAGGCATTGGGTAAATAATGGCTACATATGATCGTGAAAAGCTAATTGAAGGCTTAAATAATTTAACTGGGTTTGACTTCACAAAGGCGGAACTTCGTGTCCGCCGTGAAGGCGATATGACCCCAGATGTTACATTCTCTAAACGATTTCAGGCAGAAGTTGCCGCCATAGCCTTAAAGGAAAGCGCAAAGGTATTAATGACAATGCCAATCTCTGAATTCACTGAGATGTGTGCTGAGGTAAGCGTTTTTTTATTGCGTGGTTCGGTAGAGAAAATGGGACTTCTCCCGGACAACAATGCCGAAGAATTGCCATCCGGCTTAGAGAATGCGGAGGCATAAACTTTTGGATGTCTACCCCAATTGCTGAAATAGCAGATTGGATAGATGATTTAGAATTTGTTCTTGAAGATGAAAAGCGCTTGAGGGAAGAGGAGGACTAATCCATCAAGCGCTTTTTGCGTACACAAATTTAAAGGAAAGGAGGAACTATGGCGGGTAAAGTATTTGAGATCGCTTTTGCTATAAACGGCGCCTTAGCGCAAGGATTTAAAACCTCGATGCAGCAAGCCAAAGGTACGTTGACGCAGTACGGTTCACAAATGACCGAGTTGAAAGCGCAACAAAGGGCTTTAGATTCTGCATTAAAGCAAGGCGTTATCTCTATGGACTCTTACCGCAATGCAACAGAGAAGGTTGGCAAGGCCTTAGACCAAACGGCAGCTAAAGACGCTAAACTCAGAAAAGCAATGCAAAATAAAATTGCCGCTGACGCTAATGCTAAAAGTGCTCGTAGTGATTTAGGTAGCACTATGGCCACTACCGCAGTAATGGCCGCTCCGCTCGTTGGAATGCTATCTAAAGCTGCAGACTTTGAAGCGGTGATGTCCAAGGTAAAAGCAATCACCGTATCTGATGATAAGGCAATGCAACAATTGACCGCCACTGCTCGAGAACTCGGCGAGAAAACAATGTTCTCTGCTACACAAGCAGGCGAAGCGATGACATATCTAGGCATGGCCGGTTGGAACTCTCAACAAATCATGGCAGGTATGCCAGGGCTTTTGAACTTAGCTGCGGCAAGTAATACGGATTTGGCGCGTACTGCGGATATCGTATCTGATGACCTTACTGCCTTTGGATTAAGTGCAGAACACGCAGGCCATATGGCGGACGTATTTGCTAAAACTACAACTAGCACAAATACAACAGTTGAAATGTTAGGTGAAACAATGAAGTACGCAGCGCCAGTAGCACACGCCTTTGGTGCAAGTTTGGAAGAAACAGCGGCACTTACTGGTCTTATGGCCAATAGTGGTATCAAAGCATCTGCTGCAGGTACTGCCTTGCGTTCTGGCTTCTTACGTTTAGCAGGTACTTCCTCAAAATCGACTAAAGCGATTGAGGAAATGGGGCTTTCATTAAGTGAAGCCACGGCACAACAAGAAGAAGCAAGAGCCGCATTAGACAGTCTGGGTATTGCTATGAATGATACCAATGGACCACGCAAGATGAGCGCAATTGTTCGCGACTTAGCGGATAAGACTAAAGATATGAGCAAGGAGCAAAAACTTGCTACGCTTGCGACTATCTTCGGTACCAATGCCGCATCAGCTTGGGTAGCTGTAATTGATCAAGGACCGGATGCGTTAGATAATTTAACGAAAGAGCTTGAAAACAGTGACGGCGCAGCAGCTACTATGGCTGAAACAATGCAAAATAATGCACACGGCGCGATGACACGATTACAGTCCGCGACCGAGTCAGTAGCAATTTCTATAGGCGGTACGATGTTACCTACACTTGCAGAATTGGGCGATTCCTTAGCTAATGAAGCCGCGTATGTGTCAAAAGTAGCCAGCGAACATCCGGAGCTCACTGAAGGCATTATTAAAACAAGCGTAGCAGTAGCGGGCATGGTAATCGCTTATAAAGCAGCACGAGCTATATATTACAGCGTAATGGCGGCACAAGCTGCATATAAGCTTATGATGGAATCAGAACGTGTAGCAACTATGCGCAACGTAATCGCATCGGGCATCCATAGAGTAGGTATGATAGCAAGTAGTATTGCCATGTATGCAACCGCTGCGGCACAATGGGCGTTGAATGCGGCAATGAGTGCAAATCCGATAGGGTTAGTTATCTTAGCTATTGCAGCATTAATTGGCGTGTTGGCATGGTTAGTTACTCATTTTGAAATTGTGTCCGACTTCTGCACATCGATGTGGGAATCTCCTACAGCTGCCATCATCGCTTTCATGGCAGGCCCTATAGGATGGCTGATTTATGCGGCTATGGGGCTAATTGCCAATTGGGACCAAGTAAAAGCCTGGTTCACTCTGTTATGGGAAGACCCTAAAGCAGCGCTTGGCCAATTCTACGACTGGGTGATGAGTAAACTCGGAGGTTTATTTGATTGGATTAGTGAAAAATGGGAATGGGTTAGATCTATTTTCAGTAAACCAATTCAGGCAAAAGTCGAGGGCACCGCAACGGCCAATGGGCAAACGGTGCAACATAACGCAAAAGGCGGTATTTATGGGAAAGGCGCGTTCCTTACTACGTTTGCCGAAGAATCCGATGAAGCTGCGATTCCTATCAATGGTACACCAAGGGCCGAAGCATTATGGCGTCAAACTGGTGCTATGATGGGGCTTTTCCCAGGTGAAGGCAACTCTGCAGTATCCGTATCCGCACCAATCAACATCACTATTAATGGTAATGCGGATGCAAGTGCTGTACAACAAATTAAAAGTGCTGTAGGCGGAGCGATGGATGACCTAGAAGCAAGACTTGCTGAAATCCAAAATCGGAAAGGGCGTGTAAGCTATGCCTAGTAATTTGCGTTATGTTACCGTCAAACTACAGTATGACCAAAAGGACATTACACAAGACCTGGTTCCTTACTTAAAGGATTTCAGCTTTAACGACGTCATGTCGGGAGAAGCTGACGATATATCAATAACACTACACGATATAGAGGAGCTTTGGATGTCCGATTGGTTCCCTGAAAAGGGGGCTAAGCTAACCGCATCAATCGTATTTCATAATTGGAATGAACCCGGAGACGAGATAGAAATGAAATGCGGCCAGTTTGAAATCGATGAAATTACTTGTAAAAACCCACCGCACGAGGTCACTATAGGGGCTGTTAGTGTTCCAGATGAATCCAAGTTAAGAGGGGAATTAAAGAGTAAGTCATGGGAGAAGACTACGCTCAAATCTGTTGCGGAGGAGCTCGCAAAAGGTGCAGGCCTTGAATTGTTTTACGATACACCTGAGACGATTAATTTAGATCGTGTCGAGCAATCGGACCAATCTGATTTAGAATTCTTGATGAAAGTCTGCAAGGATAACGGATTGGCATTAAAGGTTTCAGATAAGCAAGTGATTATTTTTGATGAAACAAAATTTGAAACAGAAAAAGTAGTCGCAACGCTAATTAAGGGGCCAATGCCTACAGACCTTACAGAAGAACAAATTAAGGGGCTTGGGGAAATCATTCCCTATCAGGGTAGCTACTCGTTAAAGACATCACTAAAGGATGTATATTGGGGATGCCACGTAAAGCACAAGAGCACTAAGCAAAAGAGTACTATTGAGTATACGTTTAAGGACCCTCACAAAACGCAGGGCAAGATATTACAAGTTAACCAGAGCTGTGAAACACAGGCGGAAGCGGAACGTTTGGCCAAGAAAAAGCTACGCGAAAAGAACAAGAATGAAATTACTGGTTCTGTTGCTATGCTTGGACATATCGTGTTGGCCGCATCAGCCACAATCAATTTAAAAGGATTCGGCAAATTCGACGGCAAGTATATCATTAGCAAATGCTCTCATAAGGTAGGAGGCGGATATACGCAAAGCCTAGATATAAGGAGGTGCTTAGATGGATATTAGTGTAGCGTTAAAAAATTTAATTCGTGACGGAATCGTATCTAGTACGGACCCTTCAACTATGACAGCAAGAGTAACATTTCCGGACCGCGATGGTTTAGTCTCATATCCACTCGAAGTACTTTCACACGGATCACAAAATAATAAACACTACTGGATGCCAGGTGTTGGCGAACAGGTATTGTGTTTATTTTTACCTCAAGATAATAATTTGTCCCAGGGCTATATCTTAGGCACTACGTACAATGCCAAAGATAGGCCCTCTTTTGATGGGCAGAATATCCACGGCATCAAATTTGCGGACGGCTCGACCGTCTCCTATGATGCGGACGGTGGAGGGCTCGTCATTAATTGTACTGGCAACTTAACTATAAACGCTCCTTCAGGGGACGTAGTGGTTAACGGAATTAGTTTAGTGTCACATACGCACGGTGGAGTTGTTCCGGGTGGCGGAAGTACCGGCACGCCGAATTGATAGGAGGTGAGTAACATATCATTATTTAGTAAATTAGGCAGTACTGCTGCCAACTATAAGAAGAACCTTAATTCACAAGGTTTAAAGAATTTACAAAATACACAATTAGGCGATGTGGCTTACTCTCGTCTATCTAATTTAGCCGATAAGTTTGGTTTAGGAGGATACTTACCACAACGCCAATTAGGAAGCTTTGGAAAAATTGTGTTTGTGGCATCTTCTCATACAGTGCGTACGTTCGATGCATTGGCACGGAATATCAACGCACGAACAGCGTCCCATGAAATCATAGGGCAAAAGCCGATACTTGAATTCTTGGGACCTGATGTGGATGATATTTCTTTTACGATGAACTTTAATAAGCTATTGGGCGTTGACCCTCTAAAAGAAATTGAAGAGGTGGCCAAGATGTGCCGAGAGGGACAAGCGGAACAGTTGATTATTAATGGTAAGCCGTTTAGTGAACACAAATTACTGATTACAAGTATAAGTGCCGCCATGAATACTATTGATAATCGAGGTAATGTATTGTCCGCATCCATTAATGTGACGCTGAAGGAGGCTCCGGATATTCCTAAAGTTGTAATCACACCTAAACAAGGAGGCGATACAAATGCAAATTGATGTAAGCGCTCGTCTTGATGGTATCGACTTTGCCCCCAAGGATATTCTTACCGAGATTATCCAAAATGTGCGAACTATTATTTCTACAACGCAATTTTCTGTGCCCCTCGATAGGCGATTTGGTATTGATGGTACCGTCATTGACCTACCACTACCGGTAGCAATGGCCAGAATATCTGCAGAGGTGATTCGGGCCATTACTGAATATGAGCCACGATGTAGAGTTGTGTCCGTTGACTTTGAAAGTACAGAAGCAACTGATGCGGAAGAAGGGCATTTGTTGCCTAAGGTATCAATCGCAATCAAAGATGAATGGCTAGAAAGCGCAGGTGGCTATGAAACAGTATAGAACCATCCAAGGCGATATGTGGGACGGTATCGCATTTAAAGTGTATGGCAATGAAGCTTATATGAATGTATTGCTAGAAGCTAATCAAGAGTACGCTCAATATGTGATATTGCCCGCTAACATTATTTTGAAATGCCCTGATGTGGATATAAGGGCGACTATTAATTTACCACCGTGGAGGCGATAATAATGAATTTACCTGAAATCAACTTTGTAACGGCGGATAAAGAAGCCGTTGAAAAGGAAATATTCGCCCTCTACACCTCTGTTACTGGGCGAAAGTTAGCACCGGCGGACCCTATTCGCTTATTCCTATTAACGATTACTAATATTGTGATTTTATTGTTAAACCGCATCAACGATACGGGCAAGCAGAATCTTCTGGTCTATGCTAGGGGAAATAACTTAGACCATATCGGCATTGCGTTAGGCGTGGAACGCTTACAAGCTACGGGCGCAGTCACTACTATGAAGTTAACCGCATCAATGGCAAGACCCGAAGGCATAGCCATTCCAAAAGGTACACGCTTTACTTCAGGTGATAACGTGTTTTTTGCAACTACAGAGCCTTACTACTTATCAGCTAATGAAACAACGATAAATGTAAAAGCCGTATGCACGGAGGCATCTGCTAAAGGAAATGGATATCCAGCAGGGTCGATTACCACTCTTGTTGATCCGATTCCATATATCGCAAGTGTAACCAATATTACAATCTCTGAAGGGGGCGCAGATACTGAGACAGATGATGCATTCCGCGAACGTATTAGGGAAGCACCTGAAAGCTTCTCTTGTGCAGGGGCCGAAGGGGCCTATGAGTTTTTTACAAAAAAAGCATCAGCACTTATTAGCTCCGTGAAAGTGGTATCGCCTAAACCGGGGGATGTAGTTGTATATCCGGGTCTTGTATCTGGAGAAATTGCAGGGGAAGAAATTATTAAATTAGTGGAAGCTACGCTCACCGATAAGAAGGTGCGGCCGCTTACCGATAATGTGTCTGTAAAAGCGCCAATTGCTAAGAATTATAATATCGATATTCAGTACTACATTGATTCGGATAATTCGTATTATGCGGACACGATTAAGAGTAGAGTCGATGCGGCGGTTACGGATTATATACAATGGCAGTCCGGCAAAGTAGGGCGTGACATCATTCCGTCCGAATTGATTCGCCGTGTAATGGAAGCTGGGGCTAAACGTGTTAGCGTAACATCCCCTGTATTTACTATTGTGAAAGACGGCAAGAAGGAAGATGGCTACCAAGTGGAATTGGCGCAGTGTACTGGTAAGACTATCACATATGGGGGTGTAGAGCATGAATAATCTCTACAAATTCAAATTAAAGGATACGCTACCGAGCTCGATTGCTAATGATGCTAATGTTCAAGCCTTAGCTGAAGTGGTAACGTTGCGACTTATGGCGTTGATGCCGTTCGTGGATAGACTAACTATCTTGTCGCATCTTAATGAGTTAAGCACGCCAATACTAGATGAGTTAGCCTGGCATTTACACGTTGACTTCTACGATGAAGCTGTAGCTAGAGAACAAAAGATTAAATTAATTTTGAGTTCTATCGCTTGGCATCGAAGAAAGGGCACCGTTGGATTAGTTGAGGAAGCTATCGGCGAACTGTATTCAGACTGCGAAGTTGTGGAGAACTGGGGCTACGAGGACGGGAAGCCTTATCATTTCAAACTCCAGATGTCTGGTTATATGATGACACCGAATATACGAGAGCGCGTGCTCCGTATATTAGATTTTGTCAAAAATAAGCGGTCCTGGCTAGATGGTATTGAGTATGTGCACGCTATTAATTCCGGCGGTGTGTATGTCGGTGGTATTGCAACAGCGGCAGGCAGTGCTGTAGCTGAACCTAGCTTGAAAATCGCGACAGGCCCACAAACGCAACAGCTTTGTGTCGGTGGCGTAATTACCGTTCACCAATTTATTCATATTTAGGAGGTATACATGGCGAAATATCCTGACGTCATTACTACAATGGCGGGGACAAATACTATAGCGGAAGCTAATGCGAGTAAGCAGGCTTTGATTTTTACAAAAATCGTTATCGGTGCAGGCGACATGCCCGCATCAATTCCACGCGCTACGGCGTTGACTGATAAGCGTTTGGAATTGGCGATTACTAAAAGTGTTAAAACAGGCGATGGTCAATTCATGGCGCAAGGTCTACTCTCGAATAAAAACCTTGAAGCCGGTTTTTATGCACGAGAAATCGGTCTCATGGCCAAAGCTGGCGAGAATGGACAAGAAGTGCTTTTCTCCTACACAAATGGGGGCAACTACGTTGACTACATCCCAGATAAGAATACGCCAATGGATAGCTACACATTTACGATTACTACTGTGGTCGGCAATGCGGAAAAGGTGCAAGCAATCGTTTCCGATAATGGGGTAGCCTCTGTGCATGATTTGGAAGCGCATAACTCCGATGAACATGCCCATGACAACAGGTTTAAGGCAATTATCGAAAAAGTCAATAATATGATTACTCCGACAGATGATGAGGCCAAACAAAGCCTAGCACCAACACTAGCATTGGTGAAAACATTGCTTTCTAATTTGAATATCAAAAATTCAAAAGATGTAATTAAAGCAATAGATACAGAGACTTTAGCAAGTTTGGGAGTTAGATATGATTTCAGTAATGTAAATGCTTGGTATATCTGCCTTGGTAAGCTGTTTGGGAATTTAATTATCCAAGGGGGAAAAGTAAATATTACTGTAGGGCGTAATATTTATATCGATGACACTGTATACCCTATTGCATTTAATAATCTCCCATCAGTTAATATTATTAATATTGCTGATACATTAGACCAAGATGGCTGGGTAACTAGCGCAATTAAATCTATCACAAATTTAAAATTTACTTATATTACAGCACAAAATAGTGTAACTGGCATTAGTTGGATTGCTATTGGTAATTAACCAAGGGGGAAA
>ENA-OWRC01000279-OWRC01000279.1-human-gut-metagenome-genome-assembly--contig:-NODE-279-length-69221-cov-6.113481_pt1 | contig 69221 bp, 83 predicted proteins | sample MGYA00248268_ERZ651895 | MGnify/ENA primary metagenome ERZ651895 (study PRJEB26924, sample SAMEA4378242) | human gut metagenome | biome: human gut; feature: human-associated habitat; material: faeces...
CGATAAAAAAGAGTCGTTGTTCGCGACTCATTTTTGGCTTCCCGTCAAACGAGGTTGCGAATTATGATCGCCTCCGACTCTTTTGTCAAATATTTTTTGTGCGTTTTTTCCTTTTTTCTTCCGAATATACTCTAACACCTTGTTTTTATTCTCTTTTTTCACTGCTGTCCAAATTGAAAATATGCATTCCCGCTTAGACGGAAGTCACCTCCTTTCAAATCAAAGGCTTGCATTTTCGGGACAAAAAGTAGCCCCTCTCTTGCGATAAAAAGGGTAATTGCGCCTGCATTCCTATCTCCGGAGGCTTCTCCAGGTTTCGTTTTCCGTCATTCATTCGTACATCAGGATAGTCAAGCCAGACTCGCAGACTTTTGTGTGTCATGAGATTCAGACGGACGAAGTGCAGAAGCTTTGGAAAAGACCATTTGTGCAAGGATCTCTGCTTGAGCACCTCGATGAGCAGCGTCACAATGGCAGCTGTCCAAATTTGGCTCATGACGGCGTTTTCGTTGGTGCCAATGAAGCTTTTGATCTTCAGGTTCTGCTTGATTTTCTTGAAGAAGAGCTCGATCTGCCAGCGTTCCTTGTACAGCGCCGCAATCTGCTCCGGTTTCAAATCCATATCGTTGGTCAGGAAGTTAAACCAGCGGTCGTTGTCTGTGTCGTGCCATTGAACGACTCGAAACTGAAGCTCGCCGCAAGCTTCTCGTCCGGCAGGACTATCGAATTCAAACTGGTAATCGCCATAGTTGTCACCCTCGCTGCGGCACCCCTTCTTCAGCGGCGTCGTTACGGCATTGTCCTTGAGGCGAGTGACGAATGTAGTGCCTCGCTTCGAGAGCCAGGCAAAGAGCGAGTAGTCGTTGTAGCCGCGATCCATAACGACCGTTATGTTGGCGGCAGGCAGTTTCTCGATGGTTGTTTGTGCCAGTGCGGCATCGTGTACCTTTCCGGTAGTCAGATTCATTACGCACGGCATTAAGTGGTCATTGTCGATGATGGTGTGAAGTTTGAACCCACCCTTCGATGTGCGATATTTCGCCCAGTCAAAGCGGCTCAGACAGACGGTGATGGTTGTCGAATCTAGCGATTTCAAAGGCTTTTTGAAGTTTCCTTCGCCCCAACATCGGCTTAAAGTAATCCAACAACAGCATGTAGCACTGTTCGAAGATTCGATAGGAACGTGTCTGGTTGGCATAGGCAAGCGCTGTGCGCTTCATAGGCTTGGCATCGAGGTGGTTGAGCTTGCCACAAGCCGAATACAGCCCATCGTCAAGTTCGCGCAACGAATCGCAGCCGGCGAGATGGCAGAAGAGCAGGGCGATGAAATGATCCCAAGCGCTGAACTTGGTGGCACTGCGTCGGGGGCAATGTTTGTCAAAATGCGCCAGTAGGCGATTTTTGGGCAGTAGATCAATCAACTGCGCAAAGAAGCTGGTAGGTGCATTCTGAAGAGCAAAGTCTGTAGAATTGCTGGCCATGGCGAGGGCTGTGTTGGGTTGTTTAGCGACTTTCCAATTTACATGTTTCCTCGCCATTTTTGTTATCTGCAGCACCTTAAATATCTGACATAGTCATGAAAAAGGGGCCGGCCCTTCGGTCACCCCCTCGAATTTTGCAAAACCTTCTGGCTTTGCAATTCAATTTGGACAGTAGTGAATACGGAGCCAAAGTCCGCGCCAAACTGGGCGGTCGCACCGAAATTCCACCTCCGTCCGGCTATCAGCTCTTTGCTCCCGGAATCGACACGTTCCTCAAAGAACATCTCTTTTGCGACATCTTCATTCGCGACAACCTCGACGCTCAGAGCCGCGAACTGGCGACCATCGGCGCGTTGGGCGGCATGACCGGCACTGCTGGCCAGATGAACTTCCACTTCAACGCCGCAATGAACACCGGCACCACACCGGAACAGATGCGCGATTTCGTCAAGGTCATCGAAACGGAGATCGGAGCCGACTACGCCAAGACGGCTCAGAGCGTTCTTGATCGCATCCTCGCAAAACGCAGCGTCCAGGCGAAGTAACGGGACAGCTCGCCTCATGCAGGCCAGGCTTCAAGCGCCCTTATTGTGCAGGATTGTCTTACCGAGCCGAAAGCTTTCACTACGGCCTTCGGCTCACCAATGGAGAAAAAAATGTCAACACAGAACGTCTCCGACTTCGTACATCCGATTCGCTTCGTCGAACGCAGGAAACTGCTTCAGACCGCCGCTGCGGTTGCCGCCGCCGGTGTCTTGCCTGTGGCTGCCGCCTCTGCGCCAAAGAAAATCACGGTCGTCACCGGCAGTCCGCATCGTCGAGGCGCTTCCTTTTTGCTGACCGACGAGTTCATTCGCGGCGCCAAGGAAGTCGGGGCCGAAATCTATCGATTCGATGCCGCCTTCAGGCGCGTCACAGCCTGCAGCGGATGCGACCATTGCGGTCTGGGCTCGTCGCCGTGCGTCTATCGTGATGACATGTTCGAGCTCAATCCTCACCTCATCGACTGCGACCTTGTTGTCCTGAGTACACCGTTGTACTACTTCGGATTTTCCGCGCAGCTCAAGCTTGTGATCGACCGCTTCTACGCCATCAATAGCCAACTTCACAGTCCTCGCCAGACCGTCTTGCTTGCCGCGGCCTGGAACAACAACGATTGGACGTATACCGCTCTGGAGTCCCATTACGAAACCTTAGTTCGATACATGGGCTGGACCGATGTCGGGCGAGTCGTTGCTACGTACAGCGGCACCCGCGGCATGTGTGAATCAACCGATTTCCCGCAAATGGCATACGAGCTTGGGAAAAAGGTAAGCACTCGTTAAAACCGAGAATATGCCATGAGGATTGTTTCTTGCTTCGAAACCGCCGATCCTCTGCTCAATTGGACTCGGCGCATGCGCCTTGATGCGGTTCTGCTGTTGCTCTTTTTCGTTGTCATGTACGACCGTCTCACGCAAAACCCGCTACATGAAGCCTTGGGCACGGCAAGTCTTCTCATCGTCTGCACGCATTTGCTTGTCAATCGCACCTGGTTGCGGCAACACTTCGGGACATGGTTCGGCATGGAAGTCAAGCGCCCACGACGACCAAAAGCAAAAAGTCGTGTCGGCACAATTTCCAACATCGTGTTGTTTGCGACCTTTGCCGCCTCCTTCATCTCCGGTGTGATGTGCTCGCCGACTCTGTTTGCTTCCGTAACACCGCAGGTTTGGCGCATGGATCTTTCCTATCGAACGGTCCATGTGTCACTTTCCATGTGGTTCTTCCTGGCTGCAGCCGTTCACGTCGGGCTGCACGCGCGGCTTGTCCTGGATAAGTGGGAAACGTCTCTGAAAACTCGAGTTCCCGGGTGGGTAGTCATTTTCGGCAAGTACGGAATTTTGGCGATATTGATCGTGTTGTCCGTTCAGATTTGGGTTCGGCGCGATTTTGCCTTTCTTCTGATGTGCGAAATGTCCTACATCACGGTCGAGCGAAACGAGCTCTTTTTCGCAATGCCGGTGGATCTGGCGATCTTCTTCTGTGTCGTTGCCGTCGCTGTGCATGCGCTCGCCAAAATAATTTTCGGCCGGAACTGAAAAATAAAAAAAGGAGACGAACCGAATTGGCACATCTCCTTTTCCTGGAATTTCGTGGGGCGGCGGGATTCGTACCACCCTGGATTTATAGGCATTCCAGAGGGTAAATATTTCCATTGCTACCTTTGTTACTACCAAAAATTCAGTTGCTTGCGAGAATTTTCACCACTGCATCTTTTTTCGCCGCTATTCCTTGAGAAAGTCTTGCACCCTCAACTATATGTTGTTTCCAAGATAAATAGAAGCCACTAAAAAACATGGTTTACAGAGCTTTCATATAGAATCAGGGTACCTGATTATCTCCCTGGAAAGGTAGGTGCTAGTGGTGACTCAAGATTCAGCAAACTCAGAGCGCATTCCGCGTTTTAGCATTGCAGTGTTTGATGCTGATTTGCTTGCAAAAACACGTGCGGCATGGGGGCAACAGACGATTGGTGATGCTAACAGCCCTTATTCGATAGTTCTGGATGAGGTAGAGTACTCCCTGTCAACGAATGCGACTAGCTCACCTAACCGTGTGGTGTTTTTTGCCATCATGGAAGGTGAGTTGGTGCTAGGAATCTCGGAACTGGTTTTCTGCAGTGCAGGAAAACGTTGCCGCGTTGTTAAGCAGTTGGATACCCATTTGTGTCCAAATCTTCATGACAAACTAGTTTTTGAAGAAGTTGACGAGGCCAAAGAAGAAGCGTTAAGCGTTTATCTGACCTCTATCCTTCACGCTTTTGCCATCAATGAAAATGTGCATCCAGAGGCTCTAAGGCTATACGCTCGAGAACCTGCTCAACTGTGGCTATTCCAAGAACTTGCAAAAGCGATCAAAGCGGAACAAACAAACAACTTGAAAGTTCACGTTACTGGTCGTTGGCTCAATGTCGAGGGATGCTTAGGAGGTGAAAAAGAGAATGTTCAATGATTTTTTTGTATCGAAGGATCTTCGTCCCAGCGACGAAACCCTTGATCCAGTTGCCAGGGCTCTTCTTGAGTCCGTCAAAAAAGTTGACCAAGACGCTTTAGCGATTGCTATTGCGAATTCGATCGACAAATATCAAGAAGAAGAGAAACTTGTAGCCTAAAAAGCTCGTTTCTAAAGGCCGCTTGATTGAGCGGCCTTTTTATTTTGTCCTTCGAACTATTGACAATGTATCCTTCTTTGAGGCTATTTCCTCAGAAAGTCTTGCACCCTCAGCAGATAGTTCTGCACCTTCTTCGAGTAGTCGCGTGCAACTGGAGAGTCGCTCTTTGACAGCGTCGCAGGAATCGGAGCTGGCTGCGGACAATCGGGCGCGATAACGTTCGGCTTCGATGCGCACCCGGTCAACATCAGCCCGAAGATCGACAGACTCAGCACGTGCGCACTCAAGCGCATCCCATGCGTCCGCAAGCTGTTGGGCTTGCGATTGTTCTTTTGCTCGGTACTCATCTGTTTTATCCTTCAGGGCCAAGGCGTGTTGAGCCTGCATGTCGGCAATGTCAGCCTCATAGAGCGCGGCGGCGTATTTGTAGCCGCTGACAAAAAGAACGACCGCTGCAATCAGCGCACCTCCAACTTTTAACCAGGCACCCATAACACGCTCTGACAAAAATTGCCTCCAACCATTTCCGTGGCGTCACGAAATAGGTCAAAGTTGCACAGAACAAGGCGCTCGCATCAGTTCGCGGCGTAGCTCCTCGATCTCCTCACGACGTCGCTTTCGTGCAACCTCTTTGCGAAGACGCTCAAGCTCTTCGATTTCGGCTTGCTCGTCAGCATCCGAAACCTCCACAGGCTTCATTAGGCGACCGTACACATCTCGCAGAGAGTTGACTCGGCTGTAGAAATTGTCGACTTCACACATTTTCAACACTTGGCAGTTCGATGCCTTCATCAATTGCGCGATCCGAAAGAATGCGGATGTACCCAGTCATAAACGCATACTGGCCATACAAAGCCTCCTTTGAGCTCGTCGGAGAGAATTCGAGCGTTCCTGCTTCCCACTTTTTGAGCATGGCATAAAGCTTTTTCAAGCGAATCACAGCCTGAAAATACTCGGCCTTGAAACGGTCCTTGTAATCAGCACTTTGCATCAGCTCGATTGTGTCTTTGAGTTCCATTTGATCTCTACTTAAGCTCGGTTGTCCCAACGCGCCCGGCGCCCGCGCGCATCCACGTGCACAAAAGTGTTGTAGATGCCAACGCCACCATCGGTCACCATGTCCAGACACAAGTCCTGCAGCTCAGGCAGGTCTTCCAAGTTTTCCGGTCGAATGTCTGCCGCAAGTCCCTGCACGTGGTACGAGTTCTCCACGCCGCCCACGGCCTTGTTGTGCTCAGGAGAGCGATAGGCACAGTTGACGATTATCGGTTTGCCCCACTTCTCACGGATTCGGTTCAGAAGATGCACGAGCTCTTTGCGCACCACCGTCTCGCCAAACGGCGACTTGGCTCCGTCCTTAGATTCAAACTCTTTCGTGTCGAAGTACCCGATTTTCACTTTTTATCTCCTTCGATCTTGTCGACCGTGTCCTCCAGCTTGTTGTTCAGCGCGCCGATGAGCCTGCGCAGAATCGGCGGAATCGAATGCCCATAACCCGCCTTCTCAAGGTTCTCGATGATCGACGCGAACTCGCCCAAGCCATACATGCAGATGACCATCGTTTGAAAGATCGACACCCCGATGACTGGCTCAAAAAGCACGTCCAAGCCGTGAGAAAGACCACAGACCGCAACGATCAATACCTTTCGCGTTACCCCGTCCCGAAGAATGTGGGAGTCAAAATCTCCGGTCTTTGATGCCGCGATCCAGCCGGTCAGGAAGTCGATGCAGATAAAAATGGCCAGCCACCAAACAAGAGGCCAAATCGCTTCTGAGAAAGCAAAGCCCCACACCGCGCCGGCTATCGACCCGAGCGCAGTGATTGATCTGTCAAGACCTAGGCTCGAGAAGTAGGACGCAAGGTCGGCCATCCGTTGCATCACTGGACGTCCTTAGAAGAACAATCGCCCAACGCCGCAGCCGAGCACGAACGCAATCGCGACCATTGCGAGCCAGTACGGGCGCACGGCGCGTCGCGTTTCAGCGTCAAGGCCGGATTTCCACTCCGTGATCTTCGCCTCAAGCTCATCGCTCACTTCGTCGACCTTCATACCAAACTTTTCTAAAAGCGCCTTAGCCTCGTCTTTCGTCATTTGAGATGCTCCCCCAAAAAGAACTGCTTCGATTGTCCACCGCCATGATTGACCTTTATGGACAGCTCACGCGCACAAGCATTCTTTCGGAGCAATCCGACTTCATGTAGCAGGCACAAAAAAGCCCGCATCAGCGGGCAAAGGGTTCAGTAGCCGCAGGCGTACCAACTCGTAGAACTATTCACATGATTTTCACCTGAAACTCCCGAATATGTGAATCCCGTCAAAGTCAAAGAGTTTCCACCATTCATAACAACACCGCCCTCAAACGTAGTGTTGTTGGGTTCTCCAGCGGAACCAAATAAAAGGCTCACAACTGTTTTCGTAAAAGGTTTTATAAACACTATATTTCTTCTCGTCGCGAAAACAGTTCCATAGTCATTTCCTCCCTGCTCAATGAATCCACTAGACCAAACTCTGTACCACTGTTTTCCGTCCTCGCTTACCCATTCTTCTATTACTTTAGAAATACCCCCCCATTCTGAAGGAGGTGGTTTAAGACCGCTTTGACGGTCGGATTAGCTGTTGCCATTTAAGCCACCTTTTTGGAAATCGTTGCGGGAAGATCAGGCCAGGTGACTTCACTCGGGAAGCCTTCCTGAATCGGCACGTCGCGCAGCTCCTGGCGATACGTCTTCAGCGCAACTGAGTCTTCTTCGCCGAGAGGGTAATCGGGCATCATCAGAAAGTCCGTCTCTGCCAGCAAGGCATCGCGCTTGGCTCGCACTTGTGCGGCGATCTCCTCTGTGGTCGGCTCCGGCACCGCCACGATCTGGAACTGACGTTTGCCTTCGGTCGTCTTTTCGATCTCTTTGATGTACCGGTCGCCATGCGAGTTGCAATGGACAGCTGCTTCGGGAGGATAGGTTTCCTCAAAAATTTGTCCAATAAAAAAGTCGTTTTCTTCCATTTTCAATGCTCCTTAATAGCCAAATGCGTACCAATTAATTCTTACGTCAGACCCGTGAGCGTATCCGTGGAGGTCCACGCTTGTTGGTGTTTTTGAGTAAGCCATAACCTCGGCTCTCTCCTCAGGCGTTATTCCAACTGTTGCGTACTCAGCCAGTGCAACAACCACATATCCGCTTCCATAACTGCCACTCGTGAACGGAACTCCGAAGGTAACTTTTACAACCTCATTCCCAACAGCTATTCCACCCTGCTCAATGAATCCTGACGAATACTTCCTGTAAAAATTCGCACCCTCGTGCCACTCCTCGACCACCTGATCGGCTTTACCAAGCTGGCTCTTGAACCACTCCAGAACCGCCTTAGTCGTGGGGTCTGCCGATACCCCCCCCCATAGAGGCAATTTTCTGCTTCAAACCATTCAATACCTTTTTGACCGTTTCGTTTGCTGTTGCCATTCTTATCTCCAGTACCCATAGGCATGCCAAACAACTACTGCCGATTTGCTTGAATACAAAGTAAATCCCGTAGTTGAAACTTGGTCGTAACTCACTTGTGGAATATCAGAAGCGGAGCTCCACAATGGCGTAGCAACAACAATTGGCCAGTCGTTTTCTTTCAATGCTGTAGGCAAAGAAATTTGGATTGAGGTCGTTCCGTTAAGAGCCGCCGTTCCGCCCATCCAGACCATGCCGGATTGCAGTTTCTTGTACCACGCAGACACGATTTCGTTGGCGTAGCCTCCGCCCTCGGCAATTGCGTCAACCGACCCACCATTAACTACCATCCAGTTAATTCCGTCACTTATCAAAGTCATTGATGAGCCATTACGCAGATCCTGATAAGCTGTAGAAGCACTCCACAAATTCCCATAAAACTGTTCACTACTATTGGGTCTTACCGTAACAACACTGCCCGGGAACCCAATATTGAGAACTGTGACTTGCTTGCCGACGCAATCCGCCGGAGCAGGCAAAGTAAGCTCAATTGACGAAGCTGTGTTGCTCGGTATCGTATACATCAAAACGCGATTGAAGTCGTTTATTGTCAATACCTTCGACTCGGTTATCGGCACGACCGGCGGCGACGTTAGAAAACGCAGCGTCTTCAAAACGTCTTGACTAGGCGTGACTGCCGCCAGTTGCTTGGCGACTTCCTGTGCGACTAAAGTTTTCAGATCGTCAGACAATGTTGTTCTCCGTTGCGAATTCTTGGAAGGCAGCCAATATGGACTGGGCGTCGTCGGACGTACTCGCCGAATCGGCTTTGCCCTGAACGCCGGCAGAAGCCACGATCTTGGCCATGAAGGTTTTGGTGCCTTCGATCGTTTGGTCGCCCGTCGTCTTCACAGTGGCGTCGAGCGCCGCCTGCAACCCCGTGATGTCGATGATTGCGTGGGTGTGCGTGACATTCGCCTTACCAGCCAGAGCCGTATCAAACCCGGTAATGTCGGCCGTACCATGGGTGTGCGCGAAGTCCGTGATTTCAGACTTCGTGTGCTTGTGTCCCACAGTCGAGTAATTGCCTTCGGGTTGCTTGCTGTCCAAGGCAGTTTGCAGCCCATTGACCTGAGCGATCTCGTGGGTGTGAGAGGACGGCGGAAAAGTCGCAGGTCGATTTTTGATGAAGTCCTTTTGGGTGGAATCCGTCTGTGCCCAGTCAGCCTGAATTTGCCCTTGCGACGCGTCATTGGCATAGCCACGCGCATCGTCACGCGCCTGCTCAGCTGCTGACGCGAACGCTGCTGCGGCTTCGGCTTGCTCCGTCGCTGCCGCAATCTTCTCGTTACCAACCGTTGTGACGGCCTGAACTTGCGTTGCACCTTCGTCTTGGACCGCCTTGACCTGCGTGGTGCCGGCCTGTTTAACAGCATTGACCTGAGTCGTGCCTTCGGTCTGCACCAAACCGATCTGCTCGGTCCCCTTGGCACCTACGGCCTGAATCTGCGTAGCACCAGCGCTGCTTACAGCGGTAATTTGTTCAGAGCCTTTAGCGCCGACAAGCCCAATCTGTTTCGTGCCTTCGGCCTGAACCAGTCCGATTTGCGTTGTGCCTTCGTTTGCAACGGCCGTTTTGGACGTCTGCTCGGTCTGCTGAATCTCTGAGATGGCCGATGTCTTGGCAGTCCCGATGTCCTCGATTGCTTGCTCAGCCGCATCCTGCGTATTCTGATAGGCCTCTTCGGCCTTGCCCTGAGCAAGCTCTGCCGCAGCCTGTGCCGTCTGCGCTGCAGACTCGGAGGCTGCTGCTGCTTCTGCTGCGGCCAGAGCCTCGTCTCGATAGGTGCCAGCCGACGCCGCGACTTCAAGTAGTTGCTGCTTGAGCTCTTCCGGAGTCATCGTGTCGGTCGCATCGACCTTGACCGTGCGCCCAAGAATTTCGACGAGCTGCTGAATCTGGACAACAATGCGGTCGAGCTCTTCGCTGATTCGCGCCGGCGGGAATCTCGTGTAGTTCGTGAGATCGAGAGTTTGGGTATAGTCAACGTCCGAGCCAATGACGAGCACAGCGCCGTCAGCAAGCCCAGCTTCCGCGGTAAGCGTGATCGTGCCGCCAGGCGAAGCCTCCTGATCCAGATTCAGCGTGACCGTGTAGTCCGTGCCCTGCTGCAGAGTCGAAGACGCGCCGTTCTCTGTGGCTGCTGTCGCCACATACACGTCGCCTTCGGTAAAGACAAAGAACCCGAAGCTGAAAGTTTTTTGGCCGGTGCCGTCTCCGATGTATGGCCCGGCAAGGCGCTTGATGTATCCGATCGCCATGAAAAAGCCCCCAAACTGTTGGAGGCATTTTCGGTTGAACGGATCGGCTCACGCGCACGTGGTGGATTATTCGTCCATCATTTGTTCAAAGCGATGTTGGCAATGACTGCAACGTCCACCATTTTCGGACAAGAACAATAGTTCATCTGGCTGTATTTGTTCTCCACATGCAGAACACTGCACATCACCGTGAGGCTCAATGTAATTATGGTAAACGTCCTGCTGGCTCTGAGACAGTTCAGACAAGCCCTTATCACCCGATGCCAGCAACTTGGCAATTCCACCTTCTGCCTTGGATTCATCCACAAGCCCCTCCGACAACGCATATTGGCAAACCATAGCCGCTGCGTGATCGAGTTCTGCTTGTTCCAACAATCGTTTCGTTACTCCCATACATCCTCCAAACAGCTGTGTTGGACCGTATCGATAAGACAACTATACGAAATTTGTGAAGTAGATCAAATTAGATTTTCCTCTACTCGGCATGCTGGTAGTCTTGTGCAATTGACGATTCAACCAAAGGTCCGACGCATCAACTCATCCGCCTCGGTTGAATTGGCCAGCTTCTCAATTCTTTCTAACGACCCCGGAGGAAAAGATTCGCAAATTCTTAGCAAAGTGTGCTCTTGTTCATCCCTTGTAAGCTCTGGCAAGTGTTCCAAAAAGCTCCGGTACCTGTTGAACATTCCTGCGTAGGACAGAAGAGCCGCGTCACTTCTATCTATGTCGTACTTGTCCTGCTGAATGCTTTCCTTTAAAGCCAGTCCAAACAGCATTTCTGCAGCCGCCATAACCGAACGTTGCTTCGCCATAATGACCAAATGAACCCTGATGTGGCGGTCATATTCCAGCATCCGCAAACCTTGATCTCGCACGAAGCTCAGGTACCGCTCTTCGGCATAAACCCCATGGAACATGGGGAGGATCCCCTTCTCAAAAGCGGCTTCAATTTTCAGTCGTGCCCGGGCGTTGCTAATTACCACCCAGAGTACGCAAACGGCTGCCACTCCCAATAGCAACAAAATCCATTCAGTCATTTCGCGCATCTCCTTTGCGTTTGTAGGATTTTTAATTTTGTGACAGAATAGCATTGTCACGCGAGTAAAAAGCGTGATCGGGATTGGAACCCCGGACGACTCGACAGGCGCGCAGCCGCCTTACGTTTATCCGTTTGAGCGGTATTTTTGTGCGTGCAAGATCACCTTATGGGTGAGGCCTGCGGGCAGCTTCGTGCTGGCCGTGTCCTGTTGAGCGGTAGTTCCAACCCGCAGTGCCTCGCCCACCCTCATGGAACTGGGGTGCGGGGCTCCTAAACTTTCAACAGGAGCTTCATCATGCAAGCCAAACAAGCCACCCGCGTTACCCGACTGGATGCCATCGCCGGTTCTGATCCGCATTTCAACATCTCTTTCGCCTTCAAGAGAATTGCCGACGGCTCAATGGATCATTCTTGCGCGCAAGAGATAGCGCAGAACTTCCGCATTGCAGCCGAAAGCCTCGTCATCGTCCTCCAGGACGCCATGGAAAGCACCTACGAAGGTGCCAACAAAGTCGATCGATTCACCGTTCTTCAAACGGTCTCTGACCTCATGGAAGCGGCCAACACTCTCGACAAGCTCTGCATGGAGGCCTGATCATGTCAAACGAACTGTTCGCATTGGTCTCTCAATCCATCGGCGGAGAAACTCAGCAGACTGTCACCGGGCGCGAACTTCACGCTGCACTGGAAATCAAAAAGGATTATTCCGACTGGGCAAAGTACCAAATCGAAAGAGCTGGTTTCGTGGAAGATGTCGATTACGCCAAAACGCAAGATTTGAGCTCCCCCAGCAAGGGGAACGCAAAATCTAGGGCTCAAGTCCGAATCGAATATCACTTTGCACTTTCTGCCGCCAAAGAAATCGCCATGATGTCCGGCTCGCCGAAAGGCAAGGAAGTCCGCCTGTACTTCATTGAGTGTGAAAAGAAGCTCAAAGAGACGCGCCAACAAATGGCGCTTGCCATTCCACAGACACTTCCCGAAGCCCTGCGTCTGGCCGCAGATTTGGCAGAGAAGAACCAACAGCTACTTGAGCAGGCCAAGATCGACACACCCAAGGCTGAGTGGTGCGACCGTGTGACAGCGGCAAACGAGCACATGACGATCACCCAGGCCGCCAAGACGCTCAATTATCCGCCGCGCAAGTTCAAAGACTACCTGCGCCAGATCGGATTCATCTATGCGAATTCCGACACCCCGATGCAAGAGCACATCAAAGCCGGCCGAGCTGTTCTGCGCTATGCGCATTACACGACATCAGACGGCCATGCTGTCGAAAAGCCCTATACGCACATCACAAGCAAGGGACTCAAATGGCTCTACGAAAGGATGGTCAGAGACGGGCTGATTGAACAGCAGCAAGATCTCTTTGACAAGACGGCATAAGCGATACGGTCCCCCGCACACGCGGGGGATTTTCATCACCAGAAGCCGCACCAAGAGAGTGTAAATTAGGGTTAGCATGCAACCTAAGCTTGCTTAATTGCTGTAGAGTTGCGTTGTAAATCTTTGGTTTACTTTTTGTCAGCTAGGCCATCGCTCTAGTTGTCTGTTTTTAAACGTTTTTCTACATTGCTTTCGTTAAGAAAACTTAACGCTTCGTGTAAAGGAGAGCTTGATGTTCCGCGAAGGATATGACGGGTGGTAATCAAATGACAATCACCGAAATCGTTGCCATAATAGCCCTGGTTTTTCAGGGCTTTTTAGTTTGGCTAGCCTATTCGGCGATAAAAAGAAACGAGCTGACTGCCAAGAAGCGCGCCATCGTTGATCACATCATTAAGCAGCGTGAAGATAAAGTTTTGGCAGAGGTTTTTCAGGAGTTGTACAGGCTCCGAGACGAAAAGCAAAAAGTGTCGGAGTACATCAAAGACCCAGAGAACTTTCGCAGAGTCCTCTACGCTCTGGACACCATGGAATTCACCGCTGTTGGCATCCGTTTGGGCGCGTTTGATGAAGACGTGTACAAGGAGTTACAGTGTACAAAAGTCATCAAGACTTGGGAATCTGTCAGCGGTTTTGTAATGGAGCTTCGCAACGAAAAGCAGAGACAAACCCTCTACCAAGACCTAGAACTACTGGCTAACAGGTGGAGCGCAAACCCAATCAAAGAATTAAAAAAATCGACCTATCGTGATCGTTAACGCAAACCCCGCTCTCGCGGGGTTTCCCATGTCTACCGGCTCTCCGGCATGTTCGCCATTCTTGGCGCGCGCCGCGGCAATCCTTCTCTGGGGTTCCACCAATACCCTTGACCTTGCGTTCGTCTGGCTCGATCCTGCTGTCGCTTGAAGTAGCCGGGACTCAGGAATTCGTTGAGGTCGTTGAGCACGGCATGATCCAACACCGTCTTGACGTACCAAACATTGACGAACGGCATATTTCCGCGAACGAGTCGCAAGGCTTTTGCCTCCGTGCTTGTCTCTTCGTTGTAGAGACCAACGGCCACGTCCCATGTGTCAAACGCCGTTCCTGCAATCGGTCCCAGGAAGTTAAGAACATTGGGGCTGCCGTACTGGCTCTCGGCAAACACGCCGTTGTAGAGCATGTCGCCGAACACACCAAGTCCACCGCCTTTCATAACCGCATTACCCCAGAACTTTGCGTCCGTCATGTCTTTCACGTCACGCCCGGCAAGCAGATCGGCGGCAGCCAAAGACAACGCTCCAAGCATCGTCGTCGTGGTAAAAATTGCCGCGAAATAAGCCACAGCTCCGGCCGTGTATCCATTCTTTCTAAGCATCTCGATTCGGCGAAAATGTCGCGTCATCATGTCGAACGGGAAGCTTTTGAAGAGCATGAAACTGCGCCAGAACTCACCGCTGCCGGTTCCTTTCTGCGCGCCTCGGCTTTGAGCCGTTCGCGTTGCGAGGGTCGGATCAAGAGAGGCGTAATGTGCCTCTGAATTGATGTGCGAAATAAGGCGAGTCTCAGCGCGCAAAGCGTCTCTTCTGGTCAGTCCGGCGGCAGAAAGCTGCTTGTCGGTGATGCTCGCAATGGACTGGCGCGTGATCATTTTGACGCCCTTGTACTCTTCGAGGTTGGCCAACTGAAAGACCTTCCAATCGGTCTCAGTTACGCCGTTGTTCCGAAGCAGCATCCGGTCGTAGTTGTCTAGCTGCGCCCACGTCTTGCTCTTGGCAAGCTTTCCTGTGGCCGCCATCATGTTCAGGGCAAAGACGCCTCGAATGCCGTTGGTCCATCCTTCGAGGAGACTCAGGCGCATGGTCAGATTGGCAACCGAAGATGTCCATCCGGAGCCGACGCTTTCGTCACCCCAACGGCAAAGCGCAGCGCCTGCGGCATCGGCCAGCATGCCGGCACGGGCGGCAAACTCCCGATCTTCTCTGCTGAAGGCTCGGATCACGCTGAAAGGCGCGTTAAAAACACCCATCCGCAAATTGACCGCCATCGCCGTGAAATAGGTGCCAATATCCGGGAAAGAGGAAATAAAGGCACCGCCAAGCTTGCCGGCAACCTGCAGATTGCGCGCCCCCTGGAAGAAGTCAGCAACAATGCCTGTGCCAGCGGGAATGTCGCTGTTGCCATTAAGGACATTCCACATCTGACGCATAGTTACGCCGAGAGCGCCATGCGAGTCACCATACTTCCAAAATGCCGCTTTCTCTCCTTCATGCGCAATAGCGTTCTTTAAATCTGCATCTGCCGTTCTGACCAGAACGTTGACGGTGGAGTTCGGATTCGGACCAAACGATTCGAGCAAAGCAATATCTCTGGCCATCGAGTTGACGTGTGACACAATCGTATTCATCACGTTGGCTCGGCCGAACTTGAGCTCGTAGGCCATGTAAGACTCGGCATCCTTGAAGTGCAATGCTCTGTGCCGCGAACCACGGTTTGCTCTGTTGCCGTTTCTGCCGGCTACTCGAGAACCGTATTCCTGAGTGTTCCCGTCCGTGATCAACGTGTCGAACACATCCGAGAGCATTTGGTGGAACTGCTGATCATTGAGAAGCCTCCCTGTCTGGGCGTCAAAATAGCGATCCCGATCCAAAAGCGGGCTGATGAATCGAATCCACGCCTGTCGGTTTTCCTCAACGCTGGGGGCTCTCTGACGCGTCACCACTCGACCCAAACGCTTGGCACCTCGTTGCAGCGGCTTTGGCGTTTCAATCATGTCCGCCGCCCGAAGCAACTTATAGACGTCGTGAGACTGCGGCATGGCGTAACTTTCGAGTTTGCCAATATCGCCGCCGGCTCGGTTGTACCTTTGCCGCAGGTCCTCAAAGACCTCTGCGATTTCCTTGGCCGCCTGTTTGATTACCGGGTCTCCGGAATCTTCGCCGTGCAGCTCTTTGACGAGCTTGTAAGCCGATTTGGCATCCTCAACAAGACCGGCGTATTTTGTGTCGATTCTCTTCAAAGCTTGGGAAATTCTTCCGGCGTAACCGGAACGCACGGCCTTCACCGAGCTAAATCCTTGTTCCAAGATTCGAGCAACCGAACGGGCGCCAAAGTGCCCGTCCTGAGCATTGTCCGCGTACAGAGTGAGGTTTCTGTTTACCTCGCGCACCTGCATAATGGCGCGCCTTTTCATGGAGTCAGCCGTGATGCGCATATCGTCGGCAAGGAGCTTCGCTGCCTGCTGAACTTTTTCACGCTTTGGCATCTTGTCGTAGGCTTTCGAGTCTCTCGTTCGGAGATCAAACATCTTCGCCTGCAACCCGGGAATCAAGTTCTCAGACTCAGCAGGCGTGATGCTTCGCCCGAGCAAATTGCTGATGATTTCTTCGCATTCAACCTTCAGTCTTGGCATTTTCAAATCCCATTGTTTCGATAGACGCACTCCGAGGCGTCAGGAAGTACATCCGCAAATCTGTTGATCTCATCGGCTGCCGCCGTCTCTGAACGGATGTATTCGCGGCCTGTGACAGGCGTTCCGTCTTCTCGGTACTCAATGACGGCATCGAGCTCTTTCGTCAGCAACTCTTCCTCGGGAACTCCCGTTGCTTCCTTCGTCAGACCCTGCTCTTGGAGCCGATCCGGGGCAGGCACTTCAACTTCGTTGGGCGTCTGTTCTTCCATGCCCAGAACTCTGCGGACGGCGTTCGCAACTCGATCCCACACCGAACCACTTTCTGGTATATTGGAATCAGGAACCGTTCCGGGATTCGCGGTTACGGTGTCCTCGGTAATGCCACGACTCTGCGTAGTGACCACTTCTGCCTGATTGGCGGAACCAGCCGGTCGAGAGTCAAGACGATTTGAAAGACGCGCAGCAGTATCTTCAGCGGGGGGCTTCAACTCATCTGGAGGATTCGTGGCAGTTACTCTTTTTGTCGAGTACGGATATTCCTTGTGCTTTTTCGCAGGGTCTTGAATGTAAATAGAAAGCAGTGTTTCCTCATCTGCGGAAACTTCTTCTAGCTTTCTGCTAACAATGACCAGTTCTCGACCGTCTTCACCGATCACTCTCCACGTTCTTCTGCCGCTTAGTTCAACAACCGCGGGGTTGTATTCGCGCAAAATCTTCGGCACATTGCGAAGATCGTCATCGGTTACTTTGAACTCTGGCTTTTCCTCTTTAATGTGCTTGACTGCAATCTTCACCAACCCGAAATCAGTACCTAACTCTGCCGTCTCGTTGTAACCCCGAATGCGGCCCTTCTTTCTCGCCTTGATTTTCCCCCGACGCACCGTGATCTGAGGATCGTCGCCAAGCGTCATGAAGAGCTCCAGCGGGTCGCCTTCGTACTGCCGCATCACCTGATGCATAGAATCAACGAGACGCTTCTGTTCAGCTTCAACACGTCCTGCATCCGCAATGGGTTCAGCAATATCAACCTTTTCGCCACGGTCGAGCGATTCGCGCACGCTCTGCTCCAGTCGTTCTGACTTGGATGTCAACCGCGCACTTTCCTTTGGAGCAATCTGGTCTTCATAAACGCGCTTTGAAAAGTAACGCGTGCGTGCAGCGTCAACCACGGCATGAGTCAAATCAACCGGCTTTTTTCCTGCCTTTTCGATCTGTTCCTCGATCTTCTCGAGAACCTTCGACTGGCGCTTAGGGGCTGATCTCACGGCCATTGCGCCGAAGGCGGCGCCCGTAATGATGTTTACGGCGTTCCCAACAGGGTCAGTAGGGTCGAATCGTTGAGCCTGCTCGCCATAGTCAGCGTTGTCTAGGATGAACTGAATAACGTTGTTCTCCGTCAGAAACATCGCCTCATTAGCCCCTGCACCGGCAACAGCAGACTGAAGTCTCGTCTTGCCTAGTGCCATCGGAATTTTTAGGGCCACGGCAGAACTGACAGCCGAGATTGCAGCCGCCTCCAGAGCCGTTTCCTTGTCAACACCCTCGTCTCTCAGGGACTGGTAAGTTTGAGTTCCGCTGTTCACACCGTAAACGATTGGAGCCGCGGAACCAAAAGGCGCAGCCATCAATGCCTTGGTCAGCTCTGTGCCAATGCCGAAAATTAACTGCGCGGCTTCTCCGGAGGCCGCTTCGTCCGGAGTGAATTCCTTCCTGGCTCTTTCGCGCAGGGTCTTGGCAACCGGATCAAAGCTTTCAGACTGCCGCTTGGCAAAGGCATCCACATCTGTGATGTCGATCCCCAACTCCTGCGCCTGTATCGCGGCGTCCCTGATTTGAGCCTCGATGTTTTCCTCACCAACGATGCCATCAAACAGTCCCAAACCTGCAGAAGCCGTCGTGAGTGTCGCGTTCGGAACGATGTCGGTCAGAGCCTCACCTGTGCCGTCAAAGAACCCGGTCTCACCAAAAGAGCGAGCCTCTTCGGTCACAATGGGAAACTGCTCGGCATCAAAGGTTTCGTCCGGCCGTTGCTTCTTGATCAGTTCAAAATTCATCGCTCCAACACATCCAAAACAAAATACGATCCATCAACGTTTCTGGCGTACCCGCTTTGATCCCGAGACTTCACAAGGTATCGCCCGTTACCCACGGTCTGCAGTTGTCGGTTTTTGATAAGTCGTGCAAACGTCTCCATGTCCTGGCGGTAACCCTCAAACACGACGTAGCCTTTTTCCTTGCCGATGCGTTTGACAGAAGCGTCCATCAAATCATTGAAGTCCCTCGTAAACCACCAGAAAGCATCACCTGAATAGGCTTGGTTATTGGTTTTGCGCCGAGGCAAGAGAATCTTTTTGCCGTTGTAGTCGGCCACATTTCCGAACACCGCGGTAAACGTTTCGTCACGCGTAGCACCGTCCTGTTGGTCAAAGGCAAACACCCCCGTAAAGGCATCTCGAGCCACATCAGCATCAGCAGACTCGTCGAACACGCCGACGCTTTGAGCGTCCGTTCCGATCTTTTCGTTAAACCAAGCGATATCGCCGCCATACTTCTCGCTGATCTGAGCATTCCCTTCGGAGAGCATTTGCTTGCCCACGAGGTATTTCTTGCCCATCTCCGGAACCGTGTCGGCCATCAGCATCAGAGCTGCGCCCAGGCGTTTTCCAGCTTTGTTGTCGGCAAGCTGACTGACAAATGTTCCGATGCCGAAATCGTTAACTGCGGTACCAACCTCGTCAGACGCCGGCACTTTCAAAGCCGCATAAAGGTTCCCGACAAATTGGACTTGTCCGCTTGCATCCAAAGACTCAAAGTGGTCTGTCAAATCTCCAAGTTCTTTCTTTGACAACAAAACCGCTTCGGTCTTCCATCGCTGAGAGACGGTCTGCGCCAGAGGAACTCGCTCCAGTAACGACCGGAAGGAGCTTTCTTGGCCCCAGTTTTTGATAGGAGGCAATGCACCATCATTCGAGTCCATAACGAACTGGATTGGATCGTCGTCACGATCTTTGATGATGGACTGGCCTGCCTTGTTCATGGCTTCCCAAGCCTTCATCTTGCCGGCAAAGTTCTCGTCACCGACCTTTGGTTTGAAGGTCTTGAGTTCTTTGGCAATTTCATCTGCCGACAGATTCCGAGCGTTGAACTTGAACTGCGCCTCTTCGTAGTCGAGCTCGTACTGTTTGAACTGCTTGAGACCTTTCTTCGGTCCATACGCTTCGGTAAATTGATCGAGCGCCATCTTCTCGGGATTGTTGCCAAGAAGGGCTTCTGCGAGGTTGTTTTTAATCTGCGTATTGAACTCGTCACCGCGCATCTGAATCATCTGACTGCGCAACTGGCGAGCACGAAGAACGACCGAAAGACGCTGATCGTTTTTGAGAGAATCGATGAAGGCGTCGCCAGTGGCCGCCCCCGGATCATCCATCCATGCGAGGTTTTTGATGTTGCCATCCTCGTCGAACGAGATCGGACGCTGTGCAAGGCTCAAGGCCAGAGTGTCGCGGCTCTTGCTGAAAAGACCCGATTCGATCCTGGCCGCAATATCGGCACTTACCTTCGGGCGCTGAGACTTGAAGACCTGGAGCGCCAAGACAGGGTTGTCCGATCCCCACGCTTCAAAGCGTCGAGCTGTGAAGAGGTCGTAAGACTGATCCTTGAGGCGCTTTACCTGTTCGGCCGGCAAGCCCATCATCGCGGCCTGATAATCGATCTCTTGCGTGATCGAGCCCCACGTCTTCTGCAGATAGGCTGTTTCGGCATAGTGGTTGTCGGCGTCCGTCATCAAAGACTGCACGCGCGCCTCGGAGCTTTGCAGGTGATACGCCCGAGTCTGTTGGCCATTCCACCGACGAGCCTGCTCGACGGCAGAACTCAATCGGTCTTGGATTCGGCTGCCAATGACTTCGCGCACCTGCGGCTGAAGGCTACCGACGATCTTATCCACGTCCGCCGTCATGCCTTCGACCGTGGGCTGGAACGCATCCATGGCGTTCTTACCCTGTTGCGTCATGTATCCGTTTTCGCCGCTCATGCGGGCGTTAATGGCATCAATCACCTGACGCTCGGCATCATCTGACTCGGCTTTGACCGTGCGCTGATGCTCAATGCGAAGCGCTTCGGTAAGCGAGTTCGACCACTCTTCGACAGGCTTCATCGCCTGCTGCATCATGCGGCCATAGGCATCGACGTTCACAGCCGGAGCACGAGCCGGGACAAAGCCAGAGCCACCGTTATCGCGCACCTGCGGCACGCCGCCTTGGAAAGTAGGAACAATAGGCATCCTTCACCTCTAGCCAAAAGACAACATGCCGTTGCGAACGCCCCAAGTCGGGCGCGGCGTCATCGCATACGCATCCGATCCGATGCCGGTCGCCTGCGGAAGATTGGTGCCGGAGTCGAAAAGCCCCATCGCGTCATAGAGCATGTAACGGTTAGCGATTTGAGACGCTCCCTGCAGAAGCGTCGTACCAAAATTCAATCCGGCAGACTGCTGTCCGGCCTCGAGCTGCAGAGCCTGGCCTTCGTAACCTGCGGCCTGCATACGCATGCCCCAATAGTCGCGCTGCGCGTTTTCTTTGATCTGGTTGGAGTCGATCTCTTTGATGATGTCGGTCGAAGCAAGCAGCTCAACGGAGCCGCCTTCGTTCGTCGCCAAGCCGTTCGCAGCAATGGCGGCCTTCTGGCTGCCCTTGACCTGACCGGCCTGCATTGTGAGGCGGACCTGATCTTTTTCAGCCGAGCGAAGTCGTTGCTGTGCATTGAACTCCATCATCTGCGCATTCAAGCGCGCGATGTTGGCCTGTGACTGCAAAATCGCATTGCTCTTATTCGTGATTCCAATAGAGCCAAAGGCATTGATAATGGTCGCCACGCCCATACCGGCGAGGCTCCCATATCCGAATGTCTGACCTGAATTCCAAGGCATAAAACCTCCCATTTTGGGAGGTATTGTGGGTGCGCGCGGGCGGCTCACGCGCACTTGCCTTTAGACGAGCTCGGCCTTTGTCGTCATGCCGATGATCTTTGCCGGCAGCGGGTTGTCCTGGCGGATGCAGCACTGTCCAGTCGCCTGCCACTTCGCATTCACTCGGACTTCAATTTCAGTCGTGAGCGGTTCGGGCGGCGATCCTGCAGACTCCATTCCTCGAGGCGGATACTCTGTCAGGGAATCAAAGGTCGGACCAGCCTTCAACCCGCTCGAGTTCACCACACGGAAAACCATTGAGATGACGTTCTTTTTGTGACTCGTACCAAACGATCCGTCCTGCAGAGCCATTGCCAGCGGCAGAGTCTGAGCATCGCACGTGTACGGCAGTCCCACGTGTACGACGCTTGCGGGCTCATCGAGCACAATCTTGCCGTTCGTCACAACCTGCGACGGCTCCACAGAACCGTCCGCCAAGATCGACACCTCCATGCCCTCGAGCCACGTGAGCCCCGAGATTTCCGTCTTCGACTCACCGCGGTACGTGCCGGAGCAGTCAAGGTACACGCAATCCTCAAGCTTTGTGTACTGGCGCTCGTGCATACGCTCAACAAAGACCTTGTCCGTGCCATTGATGTTGCGGCGGATCACCGCATACAGAATGTCCTCGTCTCCCTCAGCCACGACCGTACAGCTCAAGAATTCACCCTGCGTTTCGACCGTGCTGAAAGCGCCTACTTGCTGTTCCGGAACGTAGGTCAGAGCGATCAGCCTGCCGTCGGACGACACCGCCCAAACCATCGGATATGGCGCCTTGCCGTAGCTCAAGTCTTTGATCGTGAGGTTGTCGAAAAGATGCGGAGCGCGCAAGCAGAGGTCGGCCGTGACGTAGCCGCCTGCCTCGTATGAATAACCACATTCGCGCAGGTGTCCGCCGCGGGACGCCACATAGATCAGGGTCGAGCCAACAATGACGGGTTGCACCGGCGAGGAACCGAAGTAGCTCTGCGTGTTCACAGACAAAGACTTTTGCGTGATCACGTCCGAGTTCTTCGTTGTGGCCAGCCATTCGGCCGAGGCCGTCAAAAAGATCATGCGCGCCAGCGGAATGATGTGCTCAATGCGGTCGGCATTGCGAGCCACCACAGACGCGCTGATGCGGTCGTCATCCTGCGAAGGCAAGCTATAACCCATGTTGGACTCGGTGCCGGACTTCGTCGCCCACAAATAGTTTGGACGGTTGTACGTTCCGCCAAACCAGCGGCGGCCCTCGAAGTAGGACACTGCGCCAGGGTAGTCACCTGTCGTTCCGACGGTTGCCGTGGCCGTGGCTCCTGATCCTCCACTGCCCCCTGCTTCGATAACCACAGTCGGATTTGTGTATCCGGATCCGGGCCGCACCACTTGGATGTCTGTTACTTGACCCGCAGAGTTGATGTTGACCGTCAGCTCGCACCCGGTGCCGGTAGGATCGACAACGTAGGCCGTTGGTCGAGAAGGCAGCACCGTAGCATCAACCGTGAATTCGTCACCATATCCTCGAGTCGAAAAAAGCGAATGCTTGACCTGAGTTCCGGAAACAGGATACCCGTCTCCACCTTCTTCGACATAGAGATCATCAAGATAACTGACAGTCGCATTACCCGGTTTTGCTGAGTGCATCTTCGCCTTTACCACGGCACCTGACCCAGAACTTGCCAAAACTTGGCAGACTCTTCCGTCATCTTTCCACATCACCGCGAAGGGCATTGTGTCTGTCCAGGTGTTGTCATGCGCAGCCCCCGCATTGCTATCGGCGTAGCGTTGGCGATGGGCCCCAGTCTTTGCGACTGCGATGATCTTGCCCGTCTGACCGTACCCAGAACCGCCGTTTGTGACCGTCACGCTTTCGATACCCTTGGCCATGTGGAAAGGGTCGTCGTAAAGAGGAGGAGTAATTGAGGCATCTGGCGAAATGTTCTCGTCGGTGATCGTTGAGGCTTCCGTCTGCCCGATGTATGCCCAAACACCGCCCACATTGCGATAGACGCGGTAGAGCCCCGCACCCTCGACAGGGTCCCACGTGACGGTGTTGTAGGCACCATCACCGTAGGGGTTGCATTTAACCGAAAAAGACTCACTGCGTTCTGACTCCTGCGAGCCGTCCGCCTTGAGAGCCGTCACCGCGTACTCTCTCGTGTAGTCATCCTTGTTGGTAACAGAACTGTTAATCGTTTGAACCGCATTGACGTTTGTCGGCGCAGCAAGCTCGGACGAAAACGAGATCACACTCAAGCGCCAGTCCGTGGCCCCGTAGCGCCGGAGTTCGCGCGGCGCGTGGCTTGGATGAACAAGCGTCACAATGTCGGCCGACTGGACGTAGTGAATGTCGGCCACATCCTCATGCAGGTAAGGCGTCACAACCTCGTAGGGTTGACCGTCGTCGCCAAGCACAGTCTGCCCCATCGTGTGGAAGCGAATGTACTTCTCGCCGAACTCGAGCACGAGCGTTTGATCTGCAGCAAAAGTGAAGGGAATCAGGCGCGGAGGCTTTGTCGAATCCTTGACCGAATTGACGTGCTGAAAGCCCGGACGCGATACGATCGGGCCTTGTGGCTCGACCAAGAAGTTTCGGCACTTTGCCAAGCCGGACTGATACTTGGAGTCAGTCACGCGCGAGAACATCGAGTCGGCAATTTCGCCGCCGTTGAAGGATTGCTGATAAAGACGAATCTGCGCCATGTTCACACCCACCGGCTGGAGATTTTTGTCGGAACGAAAAGCGTCTTTTGGCGAGTCGACTGCGCATCGATCGTCTTTGCCAGCGACAAGGACTGCTGATACTGCTTCATGAGGTTTGTGGCCTCGGTCGAAGCAGAACTCTGACGCTTAATTGGGCCAACGAGATAGGACGCCAGGAGCACCACGAGCGGCTCCGTGAAGTACGCAGGATAGAGCGCGACCGAGTCAATGAACGCCGTGTAGTGCGCCACTGCTCTCTCTACGTTTGTGACGATCTGACGGTTAGAGTTCGCGGGGTTGTACTCAACGCGCCATCGATCTCGCGGCACGGGATCATCCTCAAAAGGACGGGCATCGTCCGGATCGATAGAGAACTGATAGTCCGCGGCCGTTGCACTCTTCTGCTCGTACAGATCGATGATGCGCACGGCGTCCGACGGATAGGCATAGGCCTTGTCCGATCCGTACAGCGTTGCATCCACGCCTGACAGCTCTGAGAGCCTGGCACGCTTCTGCGCAAAGCTCCAGTCCGCTTCTTCAAAGAGCCGACGCTTGGCCATCGGCAGCCAGCGACCGCAAAGCCCCGCGTTTTCTGAGCCGTCACTTGGATCGATCGAAACGACGTTCGCCTCTTCGCCCAGGAGCGAGAGAGCCAAATTGCAAATATCTACTTCTGTGGCCATATCAAAAAAGGGGATGTTTCCACCCCCTTTCCTTTAAAACGACTCTAGCCGGAGGCCTTAGTCAGCAGTCGGAACGATGTCGATGCCGACCTTCTTGTACTGGTTCGGCAAGCCGAAAGAAGTCGTCAGGTAGGCGTCGATCGTGCCGGTAATCGTGCCCTTGATGGTCGAAGACAAGCGCACGTGCTGACGATGCTTAACCGGCAGCGGGATTACGATGTCTTCCTTGACGTCTGCGCCAGCCATTGCGGGCAGAGTCAGGATCGACGCGAAATCCGATCCATCAGCAGAATCATCAACCGAGAACGTCACGCCGTTGGTCGTGGCGCCTTCTCCGGTGCCGGCCACCGTGGGATGGATCACGAGATAGATCGGATCAGCCCAGGCGCCAGAGTTCGGATGCTCCTGACCAAAGTCGTAGGCGTCCGACGTGATGGCGGTAGCGATGCTCTTCGCAGCGCAGAGCTGCATTTCAAGATCAAAACAGGCCATTTGGATCACCTCCTTTAAGAGAACGTAAGGGCATTGCCAGTGTTGCCGATCACGTCGGAACCAAGTTTGTGAATCGGAGTGTCGCCGTACGAAAGAACCTTACGGCCTGCGATTTCGGCCCACGTCAGGAAAGCGTTGTCCTTGTTCTGCATCTGACGGCGGAGAACCGAGCGGATCGTATCGTTCATGTAGAACGCGATACGGCCGGAAGCGTCGTCAGACAGCATTTCCAGAGCCTGCGTCATCAGGTCGATCAGATCAGGCGCGCCGGAAGTCGTGTTCTTCTTGGAGAGCTTGGACGTATCCACATTGCAGATGCGAACGACAGCTTCAGGGTCATACGCTGCCACGCCGATGTCCCAACCGAATTCAGTCACAAGCGCACGGAACGCCTTTTGGTTCTTGTCGTTGATGTACTGTTCACCCATGTTGTCTACCGTGAGACCAGGGCCTTCGCCGCCCTGCGGGTAGAACATGTACATGCCATCAGGCTTCCAGTTGATCAGCCAGATGTCAGTCAGCTTGCCTGCCGTCGTACCGCCCGCATTGATGCAGCGGTCGCCAAAGGCTTCGGAAGTCGGCACGACAATCTGAGACAACCCAAGGCAATCTCGGGCATCAACCGAAGGATCACCGTAGAAGACGCGGCGCACCGCCTGGCGAGCCAAGCCCTTCATGAAGCCTTCATCCTTGCGCAGACGCCATGCTTCGCGTTCGCCAGGCTTACGGGTGTTGTAGAGGGACACGTCCACCACGGAGCGCGTGCGAACCATGCTTGCCGTGTAGCGAGCCGCCGCACCCAGAACCTCTTCAGCATCCCAACCTTCGTTGTAGGCGCGAAGCTGACCTTCCGGGTACTTCGTGATGATCTGTCCCTTGTCCGTGTCACCGTTGTTTGCGGGGAGAATCACGCCCTGATCAAAGAAAGGCATGTAGTCACGGATCGTGTGAATGAGAACCTTACGGCTCACATCCTTGTCCGTCACCATGCTTTCGTAGTCGGCCAAAGTGAGAGCCTGGCCGTCAGCAATCAAACCTGCCATTTTTCTTAACCTCGTTTAGCGGATTTGTAGAAATCGCCCGGAGAAACCTTTCCATCGCCGGCTTCAGAGCCGCGTGGGAAAGAGCCTTCGCCGATAGCGCGTCCTGCTCGAGCTAGGAGCTTCAGCAAGCCCGGATGATTACCAATGGGCGTGTTCATGAACTCTTTGATATCCGGATCAACGGAACCATCGTCGTTCTTGGCAAAACGGTCTCGAACTCGTGCCACATCTGACATCGAGCGATTCCAGTCGGCCGACAATTCCTTGTCCGCCTGACTGCGTTCAGCCCACTGTTTCGACACCTCGGCAATCTGAGCCATCTGCCGCTGCGCCAGAACGGGAGCGACCTTGTCTAAAAGGTGCTGCGCCTGCGTCTGCGACAGATTTGTCTCCTTGGCCACTTCCTTGAAAGCGTCCATCACCTGGCCGTCGTACTTCAGACCTTCAGGAGCCTTGAAGTCCTCATAAGACTCGGGAGCGCCTTCCGGCTGCTCCTTCTTCTCGTCGGCAGGTTTCTGATCACCTTCAGGCTTGGAGCCTTCGCCATCGCCTTCCTTTACTTCACCCGTCGCGCCCGTCAGCAAATTGCCTTCAGGTTGCGTGGTAGCAGCAGAAGAAGCCGAGCCTTCAGCTCCGGCGGATGCAGCCTGCTCGTTTCCGCCTTCCATACCGGTGGCCTGATTTGCGCTTTCGGTACCGGCATCAATGTTTGTTTCGTCTGGCATGCTGTTCTCTCAACATCAAAAGGTAGAGATCAGGATCAAGAGAGCCCTGCAAATCGAGCCCAACGCTGCGGCGCCCTTCGGCAAAAGCCATCGAGAGCGCATTGGTGTTGAAACTCGAAACTTGGAGCTGGCAAAGGTCAAGGATCGAGAAGATCATTTCCCGTCCGTCCTTCGTGCTCATCGCGGCCTTGACTTGGTCGCGGAAACGGGCCATGCGTTGCTCACGCTGGAACTCGATTTCTTCGCGTGTTTCGGCCAAAGCCTGCAGATCAAAAGGGTCTCTTTTCCTCATGGCAGGCATCTTCACATGAGCAAATCGGCTCACGCGCACAAAAAAAGGCGGAGCCTCTCGCCGGAGCCCCGCCAAAAGCCGTCCATTGACGGTCCTCGGGAGTATTCGTTATGCCTGACCCGCCAAAGCGCCAAGAGCGTTAACCGCTTGACCGGCCATGGTGGAATCACCAGTCGGCACGCGACCAAGCTTGCTCAAAGCATCGGCGCCCTGCTGCATCTGCTCGGCCTGCGCTTGCTGTTGCTGCGCCTGCTGTTGAGCCTGGAGCTGTGCCTGAGCCTCGTCGTCCGGAACAACAACTGACGGCGCGACGCTGTAGTAGTCCGCGTATTCGTTCACAGCATTGAAGGCGTTGATCTTCAGCAATGCTTCGGGCTTGAACTGCGCGATCTGTCCGATCATGCCGAGGAAGTTCGTCAAGCCGTTGGCGCGGATTGCTCGCTGAGAGCGTGCCAGCATCGAGGTGTATTCGATGTTGAGTTGCTGACCGACGAGCTCCGGCGGAGGCGGAGGAATCTGCCCGGCACGAGCCAGAATGTTGTACGCGCGCTCAATGAGCGGTCGCAAAACCTCGTGATTCAGTCGAGAGAGCACGGGACCGAGCATCATGAGCTTCTCCTCATGCCTTTCCGCGACCTCCGTGGCCGTCATGTTCTTGGTTGAACCGGACAACATGAGGAAAAGGTCCACATTGAAAGCCTGATTGATGCGCTGCATCACCTCCTGCATATCGGCCGTCAAATGCTGCAGGTTGAGCGCCACATTGAATGCCGACTGCACCTGATGCGCAGAGTTCGGCATATCGACGTAGCTGATACCGCCCGGCAGGAAGTCGATTTCCTTGTCCTTTGCCGTAGTCGGAAGAATCTTCGGCGGATCGACTTGGAAGTCGATTGCGTTGCCCTTCTGCAGCTCTTGGTGTTGCAGCTGTTTGACGTCGCCAAGCGCCACCATGCCCGGCGCTTCTTCGGAGTAAATATCCGAACCGGACGCACCCCAACGGCCCACCACCGCAGGGAACTCGTTGTAGCCACTTTCCTCGAGGATGCCGTAGCCTTCGTCATCACCGTCCAACAACATGACGACGCTGCGCCACGGCATATTTCGACCGTCGATCTTGGACGGATCACGCTCAAATCGGGGCTCAATCGCGTGGATCACGCGGAAGCGCTTATCGACAGCCTTCTGGTCGTCGTAGCACATGAGGACATTGCGCCCCACAGCCTTGCGGCCGTACTTCGCAACAAGTTGCCCTGCGGTCATCGAGAATCGACGATAGAGCGTATCCGGCTCACCTTTGTAGTTCACGCCGATTGCGTACTCGCCAGCGACCAAAGGAACGCAGTAAAACCCGTTGGTCGGGTCTTCGAGCACGACAATAGCCATCACTCCCATCGTTCCGACTTCGCGCCATCCGTGGTGCAAAGCCTGATACGTGTTCGTGCGCGTGAAGGCCATTTCGAGGATGCGTTGCACCATATCGAGCCACTGCTTCACGGCGTGCGAACTGTCCAAGTTCGGGTCGCCAGTCGTGAGCGCAAACCATTGACTTGCGGGGTCGGTCATGCCCGACATGAGCCCTGCGGCCAGAATGTTTGCCGCGCGCGTGGCCGTGTTGTTGTAGATGCGATTCCAGCGACTCCGCGACAAGTTCTGCGGCGAATCGGCCGCCAAGAAGCGCCCCGACGCCGGCGTGATGAAGCGGCTGATCTCGTACCACTGATCGATGTACGGCGCGCGCTCGGTCTTGAGCTGCGTCCACCGCCGCAGGATCGAGTCGTGAAGCTCCTTGCGATCCATGACTCGTTACCCCAGCGTGGAACCACCACCAAGGTTCAAACGATCACCGGACACGCCACCGGCACCGGTCAGAAGTGTGCCGCCACCACCGCCCTGAGAGTTCTGCTGCAGAATGCCACTGATGTCTGCGCTGTTGCCGCCGTTCTGGCGACGCTGCTGCTGACGCTGCTGCTCGGCTACGGCCTGCTGTTGCTGTTCGGCCTTGCGAGCCGCGTCACGCTGTGCAGAAGCCTGTTTGTTTGCGCTGTACATACCCGTCAGGGCACTGGCACCGGCCACGATTGCGCCCGCAATGATTGCACCACTCATACTTTCCCCCTGATTCCACCTTCGGAATTGGTTGTCAAAAGATCCCATTCGTCTGTGAACTCTTTCTCGGCGTCCGCCACGGTCTTTGCACTTGAAGCAAAGATCATCGTGATGTACGTATCCTCAAGAGCCGCGAAGCACTGGCGGCGTCCGGCTTCCGCACGCAGAACTGCGTAACCGTCGATTGCCTTGATTGCGGGGCCAGCCGTCACCTGGCAACGCCCCGAGACAATGACGACCGTCGGCACCTTGATAAGCGCCCCGACAATGGCAGCACCTTTCGGCACAAAGCACGTCCGGATGTAAGTGCCGGCGTGCAGGAAATGCTCAACCGGAACCTCAACGGGCTTTTGCCGAAGCAGGTACGACGTCACGCTGCAGAGCGCCTGCAGGTCACTTGGAGACGACGGCGGCAAGGGCGCCGAGATGCACAGGTCGCTCATAGCTTCTTCCAAAAAAGAGTGTTCATTGGAGTGAAGAGCCTGCCGTAGAGCTGTGCGAGCCGGCTTCCGGAACGAGCGCCGTAGTAGATGCCAACAGCACCCATTTCGCGGGCCATTGCCTGAGCCTTGCGGATCAGCTTCAGCCCGGCACCACCGGCGCGATGCTTGCGGTCAAGCCACAGGGACTCGACCGAGGCCACGCGCTTGCCGAAATGCGGATAGAGCGTCGTCACGACAACGACGATGCCGACAATGCGCTCACCTTCGTATGCGGCGGCACACCGAACAGCATCGGCCTGTTCCATGCGTTCGTAGAACTCGAGCGCAGGAACGGCCTCCCCTAAGTCAGGGTTGCCGCTCTCTTCGCAGTAGTCGCTCACAATCTGGTCGAACTCGGGGCTCGAGTAGATCACGCGGGCAGGTACATCTTTCACTTCCATGCCCGTGAGTTTGGCCCCTTCGTTTCGGCTCACGCGCACGCACTAGGCGGCGTATGGGTCACGCGGTCTGCGAGAGGAGCCTTGGCGTTGTGTGCGGTGAGGCGACGGCAGATCGTCGAGGTATTCGTTCACTTGCACCGCAAAGGTCAGAGCCAGCGCGTCGGCACTGTCTGGCGAAGGAAGGCCGCGCGCTTTCATGTCTTCCTTCTTTTCGAGCTTGAGCTGATTCTTTGGTGTGTACCCATATTCGACACCCGTCAAGTCCGAGACAAGCTCCTCGTCGTCTTCGATACAGCCGCCCGCTTTGAGCCATTCGCGCATCTTTCCCCACATTTCGTCACGAAGATAGGCATATCGCTTGTCATTCGTGGGGCTGCTACCGAAGTTAATCGCGTTGACCGGATAGCCGTTGTGTACGAGCCAATCGACGGGGCTCGACCCAACGCCGCCAGTATCAACATTGATGATGATTTTGCGAACGCCCAAGTCCTTCAATTCGTTGTACCACTCGGCCACTTTCGCCCCGAGATCGAACCCGTCCAGGCCACTGAACTTTTTGCGCTTGAAGCTGCGGGCATCGAGTCCAAAGCGCGTCACCATGACGCTTCTGTCGTCACCGAAGCGTGCGACGTCAAGGCCGATAATGGCCACCATCCGGGTGTAATCGACATGAGGCAGAGCACGAGAGCCCGCCTCGTCAGCAAGGTTTCGAGGAATGAACTGCATAGATGATGCGTTAGGAAAGACACCGCGCACGCGCACTTTGAAAAAGTCTGAGTCCTCGCCATAGTCCTCGCGCCATTCTTCAATCTTCTTCTTGTCCGTGCCGGCTGCGTCACGGGCGTCGACATACATCGGGTCCCAGCGGTGGCGGAATTTGTGGAAACAGTCGAAAAAGCGCCCTGTCGAGCGCGTGGGGTTGCCAAAGCAAAGCCAAAAGATTTGCGTGTTTTGGTCAGTTAATGCGCCTTCAGTCACTTCCCAAATTGCGTCTGAAATGGCCGAAGCTTCGTCAAAGATCACAAGGATGCGACGCCCGGCGTTGTGCAAACCGGCAAAGCCTTCCGGCTTACTTTCCGACCAAGGAATTGCGTCAAAGCGCCACGTCTTGTCATGTCCCTTCTGCTTGGACGCAATCGACATGGCCGAGCACGTGAACCAGTCCTTGAAAAGACAGAGGCCGTGCCACTTGGCTACTTCAGCAAAGGTTTTCGTGCGAAGCTGTGACTCAGTGTTTGCCGTCACGACGCCGCGCGTATCCGGAAAAGTGCAAAGCGCCCAAAGGATGAGCCAGGCCACAAGACAGCTCTTACCAACCCCGTGGCCTGCAGAAGTCGCCTTCTGGATAACATCATGCCAAGCTGCGCCACTTTGGAGAGAATCACGCAGACTAACGAGTCGCTTGGTTTGCCACGTGTCAGGGCCAGAGAATCCGGCAAGCGTACCTTTTCCCCAAGGAAATGCAATCTGCACGAAGCGCAGCGGGTCGAGCGTACACTCGGCCGCCAGATGGAGCATGGCCTGATGCACGCCTGCCTTTGTGGTCAGGTCAAACTCGTTTGGGGCCATCGATCAAGCCTCGCAGAGATTCAGCCAAAGTCGCGATTGTCGCGTCCTTGTCTTCCTTTTCCTTACCCATTCCCAAGCAGGATGCCAACGCTTTGAGCGCAGACACCGTTGCCACTGGATCAACCTGACGCATTACTGGCGAGCCGTCATCGTGATACATCTTGCCCTGAAAGCCTTCCTTTTGGATCAGGACAGAGTTCACCAGTACGGTCTCTTTGAGCTTAGAAAAGACAAAGGCCGCATCGACGATTGCGGCTTCTCTTGCAGGCTTCCTGCGGGCTTCAATAGCCTCTTTGACCTTACCCAACCTTAGCAACTTGGAAGCTGTCACTTCAGCGGTTTTTGAGGCGTATCCAGCGGCAATAGCAGCCTGTTTCCCGTTCTTACACCCGTCACTCACATAGGCATTCACGAACGCCTCTTGTCTCGAATTCAGCACTTCTTTCGCCACCGTTTCACCACCTTCCAATCAGCGACGCTTTGAGAGCGTCTGGACCCATCGAGATAGCCCCTGACGGTTCTGATCGGCATATCCAGCATCTTTGAAATCTCACGCAAGGTATAGCCTTCCGCACGAAGCTCACGCGCATGATCGACGTCGGAGTCGAGGTACTTTGCGCCGGCATGATCTTCACCAATTGCCCGTCCTCCGTCATTCACTGCGATCTTCACTTTGACTGCAGAAAAGCCCAAACTCTGCCTTTCGGCCACCCGAAGGTGCCTCCTCTTCGTCATCGAATTTGAAGAATCTGGGGTAGACGAAACGCACTTTTGAAGTAGCGTCGGCGAGGCACTTCGCCCTTGCAAGGCTGCCAATCGGCAAAGTTCTTGCTTTGTCGGCGGCTCGAACAAGGACAGCTGCAGCATCTTCTGGCAGCAGAGTTGAGACGCCGATTTTTTCGTGCGGGCCATTTAGCACCTCTTTAGTACGCTTGGACATCCCAGCCACCTCCTGAACTTTTCTTTTTGGGAAAGACGACGAACACCGGAAATGGGTACTGAGTCGCGGCGCTCTTTGTTTTAACCTTTGCATCTTCAGCGAAAATCCGAGGCGAACCTTTTACCTCGTGCAGCTCGAGCGTGCCGTCCGGGCGCAGAACGAGAAAGTCGGGCGTGTAAAAACAAGCTCCTTCAGCGATCTTCAGCTTGAGAGCCTCAAACCAGTAGGCCGTGATCCTGCCGGCATGCTTCTCGCTTTCGAGGAAATTGGAGTAGGCCTTTTCTGTGCGATTCATCTGCCCGGACTTGAGCCGTCCCTTGGCGTAGAGCCGAGCCTTGGCGTAACCTTCAGCGAACATTTTTCTTCGGCTCCCGCATTTTTGCCCGTCTCATGTCTCGAACAGCATCGAGATAACCGAGCTGAAACCGCGTCCAGAGCTCGGGACGGCGTCGGTAGCTAGGCTGGTATTGGTTGAGCGCTTCGCCGCGAATAGCGGCCCTCCTGCCCTCGTCGTATGCGTCTTTGTCTCTATCGATCCCACTCATGCGTTCCCTCTTTGTTGTTCGTTGCTCTTCACTTGCTTGAAAATCCACGTCCTGGCGCTCATTGCCTCGTCCCACTTATCGATTTGCTCCACGAGCTCACGAAAGACACTCGTCAGCAGTCGCAGTTGAAGCACTACCACTCCAAGAGTGACCGACTGAATGAGCAACATCACCGCCAAAAAATCTTCCATGTCTCAACCCTTGTAAGCCTGATAAAAACAAACACCAATCACGAGCGCGGAAGCGACCATTGCACCAACGCCCCCAAATAGATGCCCGGCGACAACTATCGTCCAAGCAATAGCGCCAATTGCAGCAACAGTCGCAACTGCCTTCCACAAAGCCTTCCAATCCATCACTTCTCCTTACTTGGTCCTCCGTGAGATGATTTCGGTGTGCGCCAACACATTTCTGAAATCACCCCACGGAGGAAAACTTGAACTACACAGATATCCTTCAAACAATCGGCGTCGTCATTTCTCTGATCGGACAAATTCCCGTGTTCTATTACTGGTGGAAGTTGCGCCAACAGATGAAGCCCCGCATTCGATGCGACGTTTCATGGCCGGGCTACAACACAACACCACCTGGCGGAGTATTCGTGACGATCAGCCTGTTTCCTGGTGCTAAAGCAATCTGTATCGATTCAGTTGAAGCTGTGGGCGGTTCCGTTCGTGTTGCTGCAGCTTTATCCACGCAACCGAAATCGCCCGATTTGTGTTCTCTGTCCGGCGAACCAATCTCCGGTCCGTTGTCTGTTGGCTGGCACATTCCTTCGCGCGAGCAAGACGCACGGACTTTGTCGGCCGTGGCTTGCACAACCTGGCACAACATCGAGAGCCTTCCGCAAATCGCGTTGCAATTTGCCTGGTACGAAGAGACGAGAACTTGCGTCAGATGCATCCACAAACAAACGGTCAAAATCACATTGATCACGCCCAACAAAGAAAGAACCAGAAGCGCCCACGTTGAAACTTCGCTGTAGTTCATGCCGCCTCCTGTCCGCCAGGCAACGTCGCCGATTCCACAATCCCGACCAGGATTCGATCGACGGACTCACGCAATCCGTGAGTCAGGTGCGCGGTCTCACCGATGTCCGGAAGCTTTCCGTCTGCAGCTCGAACAGTGATTTGCTCCAGGTCTGCCAAAATTCGCTTAGCGTCCTCAATAGCCTGAAAGGCTTGTTCGAGTTTTTGGTTCTTGTTTCTGACAAAGGTTGCGTATGTCGTACGACGATTCATTGATCGTTCCTGAGTTTCATAAAAGTTCATTTACGTGCCCTCACTGCGGTGTATGTTCTGACATGGCTGTTGGCCCCATTGTCAAATCCATGAAGAAAGCGACATATGAGCCGGATCGAGTTCGTGATCCTTTCGACCAGCGCCCTGTGGATTTGAATCCTGAAGACTTCTTTGAGTTTTACGATCTGACGCGGTATGCGATTACTCGATGCAGTCATTGCGGAGGATTGATGTTCTGGGCTGACGAGAAACCCGTCTATCCATCTGGCAGCGGCATCAAGCCAGTCAAGTGCATGCCTGACAACGTGCGAGAAGTTTTCTGTGAGGCCCAGGCAATCACGACGCTTTCTCCGAGAGCTGCATGGGCGTTGCTTCGCGTTTGCCTTGAACGTCTTGTTGTCGGCCTGGGAGCCAAAGGCGAAAACCTTGAGCTGAAAGTTCAAAGTTTGGGGTTGTCGAAACGACTGCAAATGTTGTGCGATGCCTGCCGACTTGCAGGTAACGAAGCTGTTCACAAGGAGGGATTTGATTTTTCGCAGAGTTATGAAGAATCCCTTGCGATGACCTTTGCCCTGTCGAACTTCATCAATCATTTGGCCGATGAGTTCATCGGTCTTGAGATTCGAACCGAGGAAATCATTCGTCGCCTCAAAGAGGCCCGAGCCAAAAAGAAGTAACCCCATCTCGCCTCCTACGCCGGCCGAATGTGCTCGGCATCCATCATTGCCAGCGCTTCCTTTTCGGCCTGCGCTTGAAAGACGACTTCTTCGAATCGCTGAAGCCGCACGATCATGTCGGCCTTGTTTTCGGCCATCCATCGAAGGGAATCGACGATTCCCATCTTTGCGGACTCGATTGCGTGCATGTGGTCCTCTAGCGACAGGCGTAACAAACGGTGCCCGTCGTCAATCGCCGAGAACTTTTCAAAGATTTCAGTCGTAGTCATGGCCACCCCACGGAGTAATGCGGTTTGAATCAACGCAGAAAGCCGTTGCCTTACGGTTGAACCACAGCCCTAAGCTTCCTTCCCAATCGCCGTTACGCTGTTTGCACACCCGGATAAATGTGTCGGGGCTGTCGGCGTCCTCAACGGGCGTGAGGATGTTTTCCTGGCGACGCTTTTCCTTGTCGCGATTGCGCTGCACAATCACCTGGTTATCGACTTGATCCCCAATTGCGCCTGATCCTTTGAAATCGAATTTGCCAAGTTCGTCGGACTCGGTCTTACCCTTTCTGACGTGGTGGATCAGGTGAACGTGAACATTCATGCGATGGACCAAGTCGCAGATCATCTGCACCGTATTCTTTTGGGCATTGAAATCGTCTTCGTCCGCAACGACCTTGGCGAGGTTATCGATCAGCAGGTGCTTGCACTTGTATTGCGTGGAAGCCACAACACCGGCACCGAGCACGGCGCGCGGGTCAATGGCGCCTACATGGTCAAGGATGAAGAGCTTATGGCGGTACTGCGCGTAAAAGCGACGGACCTCATTCACGTCCTTGGTCTTTCCGCCAAGCCACTGGCGGATCATGCGCGCCCAGGTGAACTTCGGGAGCATTTCGAAGGACATGATGGCTACACGCTCTCCCGCATCTGCCAGCTGCATTGCGAGCTGCCCTGTAAGCAGGCTCTTTCCGTGTCCGTTGATGCCGCCCCAAAGCGTCACTTCGCCTTCGCGAAAGTACAGGTTCGGAGCGAATGGACACTGCACGCCGGACTGCAATCCCTCGAAGATGCACATGGTCTCGTCTTCGTACTCGTCGGCTGTACGAAAGATGAAATTTGTGGGTAGCGTCTCCCATTCGTCTATGAGCGCTTGCTCGTCGTAGGGCATTTCATTCATGCTGCTGCCTCTTTGAAAAAGTCTCTGTGGCCTTGCGTCTTCGGATTGAAAACCTGCAGGCCGTCTGTGAAATCGGTAAAGATCAATCGGGGCTGGTTCTCGAACTTCTGAAGTTCCTCAAAGATCACGTTCGCTCTCCGGCGTCTGACTTCGTCGCAATCGATCCAAACGTTTCGGTTTTTGCAGAACTCGAGATTTGCTCTCTGCAGCACGTCGTTGTTTTCGATCACCACCGTCAGACACTCACCCGCCAGTGGATAGTCCAGCTCGTGCTGGTGGGCCTTCGGGTTCTCTGAGACGACAAACCGCACGGAACTAAAACCGCCAAACGAGCGGATCTTGTCGATCAGCTTCTTATCCGGGAGCATGTCGCACCTCCTCCCAGACTTGACCAACGAGGTCTTCAAAGATTCCCGGCTGATCGTCTTCCTCGGCCTGCTGTTGAGCACGTATCGCCTCTGCGCGTCTTCTGGCTTTGGCTTCAGGCGTGAGTTCAAGCGGAGGCAACTTTGTCTGTTGGCTGTCCTTGAGCACCCAAGAGAGTTCAAACCCCTGCCATGCCCTTGCAACCTGTTCGCGCATGATTGCCTCCAGGTTCCATTCGGGATGACCAAGTCTTCGGGCTTCATCGGCTTTCTTCTTCAACCCGTCAATGACCGACTGGCTAATGACTGCTCTCTTGGCTTTTCGATTGGCTTTCCAGTCCGCAATGGCAGAGTCACTTACGCCATAAAAGTTCAGTTCGGTTTTCGAAGAAGGAGACGACTTGCGCGCATCGCGCGTTATATTCTTTTCCTTCTCCTTTTCCTTCTCCTTGTATGGCATACCGTATGCCATACCGTTTGCGTAACGGTTTCCGATACTGTCTTCGAATGCTTTTGCAAAACTCTCACCTCGCGCTAAACAGTGATTCCGCGCGGCTTCCAGCACGCTTTCAAGGAGCGAGCATTCGGGTAGAAGATCGAGAGCTGACGCCCAAGAAATGACAACTTTCGGATTGTCTGGGCCGTTGTACTTCAGATAGTTTTTGACCCAGAAAAGACCCCTATCGTCATACTCGACCATACCCTGTTGAGACAGTTCCTCATACCGTATGGCATACCGTTTCGGATCAAGGCCAAGTTCCTCCGCCACAGCTGATGCTCGGATAGGTAATGCCCCGAGGATTGTCATCGCTGGAGACGTGAGCAGGTATAGGAACAGAAGTTTGGCTTCGCTTGAAAGCCCCGCAAACTTCGCGTCGTTCCAGATACGTGGATCAATCTTTCTGAATCGTGCCATTGCTCGGCCTCATTGCTTCCCAAAAATCGGATTTAGCTTTTCGCGCGGGATGCCGAGAAGCCCCGAAACGCGATTGACTCGTTCCGGAGGGATGACTCCTTTTTTGCGCCAGAGCGAGACCGCTTGCTGGGAAACCCCGCATAAATTCGCCAGTGCATACGCTTTGCCGTTGAGCTGCTGAATGGCAAGCTCGACGCCGGACATTGAATTCAAGTCCTTTTCAAGTTTCATTCAACTCCCCCTTGTTAGAAACTGAAGGAAACTTTACTGCAACTTGAATAAAATATCAAGGCGCGCTTGATATGAAAATCTCAACTTCTCCTTGTATCCTGCAACGTAAGGAGAATCAATATGTCTTTCGCTAAACGTTTTGAAGAGGCCAGAGAGCGTGCCGGGTTATCCGTTGCGTCCTTGTCCAAGCGCCTTGGAGTCAGTCCGCAGTCGGTCTATTTGTGGCAGCAGGGATCAGTCCCCAAAGCGGCCAGACTTCGGGAGCTGGCTGATCTGCTCGGGGTTTCTCTGCAGTGGCTTGTGTACGGAAACGAAGAGCCGCGCTCCGTGATGGATTATCAAAACGGCGTCGTTGTTGTTCCGCAACTAAACATTGAACCCAGTGCAGGCTTTGGCGGTTTCGTTAACAGTGAAAGCGACTGTGTAGTGAAAATGATCGGCCTTTCGACGGAGTGGCTAAATCAAACCCTTCCCGGAGTCAACAGACAATCGCTTGTCGTTCATTCAGTATCCGGCGATTCGATGCAGCCAACGCTCAAAGATCATGATTTCGTCTTGCTTGACACCTCAGTCGAACAGGCGACGAGAGACGGTCTTTATATCGTCGGCTTTGATGGCCTGCTTTTCGCAAAACGCATCCAGGTCTTGCCCGGTCGGAAACTCTCACTCATCAGTGACAACGACGCCTACAAGCCCATCACGATAGATCTCACCGATGAGTCCTTCTCGTTCCGTGTGATTGGCAGGATTGTCTATTCATGGACTGGCGAGAAGCGATAAGAACAAAAAGGGAACAAAATGAAAACCAACATCTTGGTTGTGGCGATTGCGCTTATCGTCACAAACACAATGTCTTCAGAGGCATTCGCTGCCAGAGAAGAACTGAGCGATGGAAGCTACGTGGATGAGTATGGAGACATTCACGACAACAAATTCGAAAACGAAGACATTTTCGCACCCTGGAATGACCCCCTGTTAAAGGACGACATAATGGCCCCATGGAATGATCCTTTACAACAGGATGACATATTCGCGCCATGGAACGATCCTTTGGCAGGCCCAAGGGAGACAAACCAGTACCTTAGAGAGTCTGGGGAACGCGACTCCGAATACTATTGGAAGTAACATCACGTTAGAAACCATACTAACCGCCCTCCGGGGCGGTTTTTTGTACCTAAAACTTTGACATAAATCAAGTATTAATTGAGTTTTTAAAGTTTTTCGCTCAAGTGATACTTGATTTTCATTCAAGTCTGACTTAAAGTTCTCTTTACCAATTTTCAAGATTCACTTGATAAGGAGAACCTCATGACCACCACAAAGCATGAAGAGCTATCCCGGAGCATCTGTGAAGCCACGGTAGAAGTCGAGAAGGCTAGAGATGTCAAGCGTTACTGGGCCAGAAACGGCATGCGGGTGGCTCGAGCCATCAGTTCGTCACTCGACGATATCAACGATGGCATCGAGTGCGCAACCGACAAGGATCGAATCGAAGAGCTTCGCAGCGATCTAACTATGTGCATCGAGAAGCTCTTCGAGTGGCAAGAAACGATGGTTAAGCGTCAAGCAGCTTTAGAGGATCTTCGCCGCGCTCAATCTGCCAAACAAGCTCCCGAGAACGAGAGCAAACAGCCTGTCGGATTGCCCAAGCGCCTGCCTATGACGGCCTCCGCAGTGGCGGCCGAACAAGAAAAGGGCGCCGCATACGGATACGACGCCAAAGGAAACAGGGTCAGCTTAGGTGCAAGCCCTTCTCGACTGAAACCCGAAGAAGTTACTTCTGATCATGAGCTTGAGCAGGTTGCCCGTCAAGCGATTCGGGCTGAACAGATTTATCAGAAGGTGGCAGCTGAGCTGAAAGCAGCTCAATCAACGTCTGAAGCATCTTGTTCTGATTCTTCAGTTCTTCAGCGATAGCACCAAGTTTCCCAACAAGAAGAGATTCGTAGTTGTCCATACAAGTTTCCTCCGAAGGATGGTTAGAGAAAGTCGGTTTTTTCGAACTTGTTTCCGACCCTCTAATCATCCCACGGAGGCCAGGACAAAGGAATAAGCAAATGCTCACTCCAACCATCGACACCTTCGGCCTCGCACAGTCCGCCAGGGACATGAGGTCTGCTGCTGAGATCCAGGCCAAGTTCCGCAACGACGTCGACGATCTGATCTACAAAAGCCTCGAAAACGCCAGGGGTGGCACCCGAATCATCCTCGCGGACTACTTCGCGGACTTCCTGGAAGAGGCCTTCGGTGCCTACGACGACGCCGACACGTTGCGCAGCGAAGAGCGCGTTGCCTACCAGGACGCGATCACCGATGAAGAAGAGTGCGAGGCGGTCCGCCGCCACCCGTGGTGAGGAGAACTCACATGGAAAAGAACTACATAGACATCGCCTGGCGTTTGAGTCAGCCTGACAAAGAGATAGGTCTCACCATCTATCTGCCGGACGAAACAACGGTGTTCCTCACTTGCATTCCGTTTGATCAGTTCTGCGAGGCCATCAGCAACTTGCGAGAAGCGCGCTGCGTTTACGGTCGCAGCTTTGCAATCGAATACAACCGCGAGCATCTCCAGTTTTTCAGCAAGGGATCCGGCTTGTCTTTTGCTGCTACCGAACTGTTCGTCAAGAAGTTCATCCGTGAAGCCGAAGCATTCATAGACAGAGTGAAGGAGCTGCTCCATGAAGAAGCCTGAAGAAAGTTTTGCGCTGTTGTTCGCAGTTTTCGGAGGCTTCCTCCTTCTGATCCTGTTCGGAATCGGAGGAATGCCCGGCTACTGAAACAGCACAGAAGGCGCGCCCTTCTGTCTGCCGCTCGATACAAAGGCCCCGGGGCGGCAGACAAAAGGACGCAACTCAATAAAAGAGACGACGAGGTGGTGGAAGTCCACCGGACGCTATGAAGCAGTGTGGCAACTGTGGAGCCGAGCGCGGCACGGCTACGTAGTCAACCGTAGACCGTTAGCGGGGGTGCAGCCGCCCCGTCAGGCCAAGGCCTTTTCGAAAGAGAAGGCCCACGTGAGGCTGTTCAGTTTTTCGGAATTTCCGAAGGACTGAGCGGGTTGACGTGGACTTGTAACCAGACGCTGATTTGCGGTGCTATGCGTAAATATGCGTGATTTTCGCTTGACAAGATATAGAATGAGTGGTAGAAAGCGAAGCGCTTTCTACCACTGCTTCTCTATCACTAATTCTCAAAAAGGAGGTAGTCATGACGAACGATGCCGTCTTTCGCCCGCTAGATAGCCTCCAATTAATGGCATACATCATTGAGCGTTGCAATGCATTGGGGGTCGGTCGCCTAAACATCACCAAGCTACAGAAGTTAATGTACTGTTGCTTTGGCGTAGTTTTTGCTGCTTATGACATTCGACTGTGCGACGAAAATCCCGAGGCTTGGCAATATGGACCGGTATTCCCGCGCACATTACTCGCTATGAAGACGATGGGGTCGATTGGCGAATTCGAGCAGACTTATCGCAATAGAGATGATTCTTTTAATGAACAGAAAACAAAGTTTCACTATGTTTTTTCTGCAATAGATAAGACTCTTACTTTTTTTGGGAATTACTCTGCAAGCCAGTTATCTAATTGGTCCCATTTAGAAGGATCACCATGGAACGAGTCTTCTAACAATGGAAAAAATCTTTATCGTCAGATCGATTGCTCAAAAATCAAAACATACTTTAAAGAGAATGTAATCTAGCTTCCCTTACCTCTAATCCAAAGAATGACAGAGGAACAAATTAACTTTGACCGCCATCCCCGGCTCAAGGAACTTCTCGAAAAAGAGCCTGAAGACAAGCAAGCAACGCGAGATGAGGATGACTCTGACGAGCGTAAACGAGAGGCCAATCAAGCCCACGAATTTCGAGATATTGCTTTCTGGGTTTGTTTGGCTCTTCTTGCGATCGTCGTCTATATGTGGATCTCGCTGATGTGCTCTTGGCCTGCTTTTCAGAAAAACACACCTACAGAAGCGTATTACCTGTATGGAGTCAAAACAATCCTGTCCTCTGGTCTATTCCTTGCATTCGGCAAAGGCCTCTTAACATTCGCCATTCAGTGTTATGGCCTTCACAACTCAAAAAACTCTCCAAACAACGATTCTTCGAAAGCAGATTCGAATATTGTCGCAGAAATAATTAAACAACTTATTAAATTAATTTCAGATCAAAAACAAATATAGGGATATATTAATCCACTAATGGAATGAGCTTCTGAATTAAAAAAATTTCTTGTAGAAAGCCTCGCTTCTGCGGGGCTTTTTCTTTTTCTGGAGCCGACATGAAAAAGGCTTACTTCGACCCGGCGCTTCAGAAACACCTTGAGCGCAGGGCGCTGATTCACAAATGGCAGGCGCGCCGGGCGCTCTTCAAAAAGTACCGAGTTCTCATCGCGAGCAGCGCAGTCTCCTTCGCCGGAGTCGCTGCGCTTTTCTTTTGGAAGATTTATCCGCTCATCCGGGAGCATCTATGACAGAAGCAAAGGTTTACACCGCAATCTCTGAGCTCACAGACGAGCTCAGACAACACGGCATCGAAAAGGCCAAGAAGTCGCAGGGCGGACAGTTCAACTACGCCTACCGTGGCATCGAGGACGTGTACGCAGCGCTCGCTCCTCTGCTGCCGAAGCATCACATCGTTATCGCCCCGGTGCGCATCGAGAAGGAGCCGGACAGCACAGCCGGTAAGATGAGGCTCGTGCGTATCAAGGTGTCGTACCAGATCACCAGCACGGAAGACGGCAGCCACTTCTGCGTCGAATCTCTCGGCGAAGGAGCAGACACCGGTGACAAAGCCGCAGGCAAAGCAATGAGCTACGCTTACAAAAGCCTAATGTTTCAGCTCTTCTGCATTCCCGTCGCAGGCATTCCTGACAGCGACAAACAGCAGTCGCCGGCGCCGGAAGAAGCGCGCCCGTTCATTGACAACGATCTTGTTGACCGGAACCGCATGGCCGCCAATGCCGGCAAGGAGGCATGGGTCGAGTTCTGGAAGAGTTGTTCAAAGGATGAGCGCGAAGCCCTGCGCACATCCGGCGAAGTTGATCTTGCCAAGAAGATCATCGAAGCCATGCAGGGAGGTTTGCCATGAGTAGCCCACTTCAGCAGACAGCGCAATGGTTCGCAGACCGTTGCGGTTGCTTGACGGCTTCACGCGCTGCTGCCGTGCTTCAGCGCAGAAAGGACGGAAAGCCCACTGCTGCCTATGAGGCTCTGATTGACACACTCATCTGCGAGCGTGTCACAAACCAGCCGGAAGGCATTGGCAATCCGCCGTCGATTCAGTGGGGCCGCGACCATGAGGATGAAGCGCGCGATGCCTATGAAGACGCTACTGGCGAACTCGTGGACCTCGTGGGATTTATCCCACACCCAACGATTGAGTTCTTCGGAGCGTCCCCCGACGGTCTTGTGGGAGAAGACGGACTACTCGAAATCAAGTGCCCGTACAGCACAAATGTTCACCTGCAGCGCGTGGCCGCGGGAATTGTGCCTGAAGAGTACAAACCGCAGATGCTCGTGCAACTGCTCTGTACCGGCCGCAAATGGGTTGACTTCGTGAGCTACGACCCGCGCCTTTCCGGAGCATGGTCGCTAGCCAAGCTTTTCATCGCGCGGTATGAGCCTACGCAAGACGAACTCCACGCAGCACTGGAGCAGTGTGAGACATTCCTTGCCGAAGTCAAAACGCGATTCGACGCACTTGCGATGGCTATCATCAAGGGAAAAGCTTCGCACCCAAAAACTGCCGCAGCACAACCTGACGCACAAGAACCTAAGCTTGCCGGCTATGAAAAGGAAATCTCGGTCGGCTTAACCATTTCTTCCGTCAGTGCGTTAAGCTTCAGTCCGTCCTCCTCGTAACCTCAGTAGAGCTTTACAGAGTGTCATGGACCAGTACATCACGAAGCGACCACTTTCGCTATTACCTTGACCTTTGGTCCATCATCCATTTTTAACGCAAGGTCTTCAGCTGAAGACGCATAGACACTCTAATAACGATTACTAACAAAATATGATCAGCGATAGAGTTTTTTCAACTGAATTCGGATCTCTTTATCAAGGAGATTGTATTGAGTGGATGCATTCCTTACAGACAAATAGTATTGATCTCATTTTTGCTGACCCTCCTTTTAATTTAAAAAAGGATTACGGGGAAAATATTAAAGACGATCTTACTGTTGAAGAATACATCTCATGGTCTTATAAATGGTTGGATGCAGCTATCCCTCTACTAACAAAAGGTGGCGCAATTTGGATATACAATATTCCTAGATGGAACATCGTTCTTGGCGCATACCTAATGCAGAAAACGGAATTACTATTCCGCCACCAGGTGGCTGTATCACTAACAATGGGGCTCCCTATTCCTGGAAAGTTGAGTCCGACTCATTATTCTCTTTTGTATTTCACGAAAGGTAAGCCACGATACTTTAAGCGTCCGAGAACTCCCATTGAAGTTTGCCGACATTGCGGCAGAGAAATTAAGGATTATGGCGGTCACCGGAACAAAATGAATCCCGAAGGAGTTAATCTAACAGATGTCTGGACAGACATCTGTCCGGTTCGTCACAGAAAAACGAAGCACCGTGTAGCTAATGCATTACCGGAAAAAATGCTAGAAAGGATTCTGACAATCAGTACTCAAGAAGGAGATGTAGTACTGGATCCATTTGGCGGATCAGGAACTACCTATGCCGTAGCGGAGCGCATGAAACGAAAATGGTTAGGTATTGAACTCGGAGATGTTGATCCAATTATCCGTAGACTACAAGGGCAAACCGCTAATTTCGAAATGCCCCTGCGCGGTGACGCAGGAAAAGGCATCTCAAAACCTAAAATGAGAACCAAGCAGATCAAGTCGAAAGAACCGTTGAGTTTTTCACTTTTTTAACTATTGAAGAGCGCGACCATCGGTACCCTTAGGAATTTTGGGAACAGCTTTAGATAGGCTATCGTGTTCAATGGTAATGATGCCTAGATAGCTAATATCAGCTAAAGTTTCCCATTTTTTCCACAAAGGAACATAAGGTCGGAGTTCTGGTTCATTCCCAATCCGATCTGTTAGGTATTGAGCTAAATTCTCAGAAGGAACCACTAAAATACCTCCTGAAATCCACCCTTTCAAAATTCCCAAAGCGATTCTATTTATGGCTCTATGGGATGAAGAGATGTTCCCGGTCTCCCACTCAATCACAAAAGGTTTTAGATTTGTGTTAAATGCATAATGACAATCAAATGCTCCAGGGTGTGAGCCTTTCCCTTTTCCTCGGCCGGCCCGTGCTTCCAGTTGCCATCCGGCTCGAGAAAGGTAATTCGTAAAGCCATTTTTGATTGGTTTAACACCATTACCCTCTCCACGTCTTTTTCCCGACTCTGGATAAATTGTAAACATCTCTGAATCCGGCGGCCAAACAACACTTTTAATAGCCTCTTTGATTTGCATTGAAACAAGTTCGTATTCAGGCAACAACGAATACTCTCCAGTTTCCAAAAGAGTTTCCCATTTAACAATTTTCATAAAATCGTTAATTCGAATCAAAATTAAGAAAAATTCAGTTTTCACCTTGAGAGGTAAGAAAACTAAAAGCTAATTTAGTCTGCTAGTGGACAGTTATCAAAAAAGAACCGCTTATCATAACAACAAAGCTAGCAAACGTCTCAAACTCAACATCAATTGCGTAGGTTAGCAGACTCTCCTCTATTCGTTGCAATTGGCGTTGCCGCCGCTTTTGGATACCAACGTGCGCGAGATGCCGTCTCTCAACACAGTGATCCTGACGACATCATCAAAGCCGAGATCGAAACCATCACGCCCGCGCAACAGCTTCAGCGTCGCTAGGAAGTCGCCACAACGCTGAATAAACCAAACCACAGCCGCCTCCGGGCGGCTTTTTTATTGCCATGAACAAACCAAAGAAAAAGCGCACCAAGAAGTACCACCCCGGCAGACCGAAGATTCCGACGTGGGCGTATGACTCCTGGGGGCAACTGACCGAAAAGGACTTCCAACTTTTCGAGGATACGATCAGGGTTGATCTTGGTCTGATCCGCATGGGCACTGACGAAAACTACCGATATGGCGACCTGCTCTACGCCATGCGTCAGCTCTTCGCCTTTTCTGAAAAGTTCTCGCAGGACACGGAGTATCAGCTGCTCGCCACCATGGGCACCGCTGCCATCCATGCCTTGAAGAACGTCACGGACAACGAGAAAGAAGGCAAGCCACGTCGCCAGGAATATGTTTCCGCCCTGCTCGCACCGCTGGAGCACGCCATCAGCGTGTACTTCACCATGATGCGAGAGCTCTACCGATCCGAACATGAAGCAGCCAGACGACAAGCCGAAAACCTAAGTCTCACGAAGGCTTTACAAGACGTAGCCGTCGGAGGCATTGCGTTGGTCGCTCCGGACGAAACAGACGAAGAGATCAGTCGCTGCGGCATCAGAGGCGTTGCCTACGTCCACGGTCGTTGCGAGCCAGGCTACATGGTCCGAGAAGAGGGGCTGAACTTTTGGATGATTCCGGAACGCGAGACATTCGTTCGCATCACAGAGCCCACATTGATGTTTTTCCTTGAAGAGAAACCCAGCTATGCAAACACCATCCGAAGCCAAAATCAAGATCATCCCAATTAAAAACCCAAGGATGCTAATCAAGGTCCGGCCCCTTCTAAACGGCCGCATACGGATCACTTGGCACACCTCGTACAAGACGATCTGGCTGTCCGACATGAGTGACCAGGAAGCGCTAGCACTGCAGGCGGCCATCAATGACGCGATGACCGAATTCGACAGTAAGGAGACACACAAATGAGAGAACGCAGAAAAGCAGAAACCGTACTTCCACCACCTATGCAACTGATGCTGTCGGACAAAGAAGTAGCCGCCATGCTAGGCATCGGCGTAAGTACCGTCTGGAAAAAGACAAACGATCCTGACGGGAACTTTCCCCGTCCCTTCAACATCACAGAACGCGCCCGCCGTTGGCGAAAGTCCGACATCATCGACTGGGTCAAAGGTCTCAACTACGACAAAGCTAAACAGCCGGCCTGAAACAGATTCCCCCGCAGCAATGCGGGGGAATTTTTTCGATCTTACTTCTGTTGAATCTCAGAGAAGCAAAATGCTCCCCAAGCATCAAATACCTCACGCATGTCTCCCAGCGCCTGTTCGCGGTCATAGGCGCACTGATAGCTTTCGTTGCGGTGATCCAAGCAGCTCTCTCGGAGGTCTCGAGAAAAGGCCTTGTGACGGTATCCACGTGCGTCCTTGGCCCACGTATTGAAGGTTGCACGCGCGCACCCGTGCAGAGTCACGATGCGAGGCTTGCCGGTTTGGTCTTTTTGATCCGGATCCACCCAGCCGATGCGATCAATTTTGCGCTGCTTGTTGTGCATACGCTTGATGAGCGCCCGGACAGCGTCGCGCGTCAAAGGAGACGGAAGGCCTCTATAGATGTTCGGAAAGACCAACTGCACATCATCTGACGGATACCTCGGGGTTGCTTTCAAAAGTTCCACTGCTTGCGAACTCAGAGGCGTCTTGCGGTCAAACGGGATCTTTTCGCTCTTGACCTTCATGCGCTCTCTGGGAATCACATGCAGCCAGTTGCCTTCGTCATCCTGTTGTATCTCGTCCCATGTCGCCTCTCTGGCCGTCGTGTTTCGTGCTGCCGTCAGAATGGCAAATGCAAGGCAGCGAGCCGTCTGGCTAACCGGCACCAACTCCATCAGCGCCTTAAAGAACGCCGGCATACGTTTGGGAGGCAATGCCGGCTCGTGTCCGCCAGCAGGTCGATCCAGCGGAAGCAGATCCCCAAGCTTGCCGTCTTTGACAATGCAAGGATTGATCATCGGCGGGATCATCTCGGAGCGCATCGCCCAGTCAATGGCCTGCCGAGCGTCCGACAGAATACGCTCGGGCGTGTCGACCATCGTGCGCCATTTTTCTGCCAGAGCGTCGTAAAACATCTGCGCCGTCAATTGCGTCACCGGGCACACACGCAACGACTCAGGGATATGGTTGCGAAAGAACCCGTCCCAAATCTGGGTTTTGCTCTTGGAGGTCTTGCTCCATTTACCTCGAGCCTCGTTGAACTCGATCCACTGTCGGATCAGTTTTTCAAACGTCAGGATGTCAAGCGCTTCGCAAATCCCCTCGCGCTCGCGTCTGAGCGCGTCTCTACGCGCCTTTTCCTCCTTGGCAGGGTCTACCCCTTGCTTGACCTTATCTTTCCATTCTGCGGCTTTTTTAAAAGCCTCTGCGAGAGACATGTCCGGATACTTGCCGAGATTGAAGGTTCTGTTAATCGAACGCTCCCTCAACACAAAATACTTCGCAAGCTCTCCGTTCTTGAGCGGGACAACCTTCACCCATAGCCCGGGCACAACACCGCAAGCTGAAGATTTTTGCAGGGTCTTGATTTTCTTTTCAGAGATTGGAGCAACGATTTTCATGGCATCTCCAGCTCAGAGCATTGATTTAAAAGGTTTTTTCAAATGGCAAAGAGAGCTATTGGTACCAAAAAATCCGAGGATTAAAAAGCAATTTTTCATTGGTACCCTAAATTGCAACCCTCATTGGTACCAAAAATTTAGAGCAGTAGACAAAAGAAGACAAGGCTTAATGTGACACTACAAGAGAACGTATCGAGCTGGATGCCTTGATTGACGGGGAAAGCGTAGAAGAAGACAATAAAAAAGGAGACGCTACAAACGTCTCCTTCCTGGAATTATGGTCGGGGCGGCGGGATTCGAACTCGCGACCCCTTGCACCCCATGCAAGTGCGCTACCAGGCTGCGCTACGCCCCGAACGAGTTGCGCATTATGCGGCATTCGAAAAAAATTTTCAAGTCATCCACCGCATAAGCCGCAAATTTTTCTTTAAGTGTGAGTCGAGAGACGATCTCCTTTCGAATCTGTCTCTTACTTCGTCTTCGTCAAAACAGCCGACAAGTCCTTGAGTTGATTGACGAAATTGGAAACCTTGCCACGCAACAAGGCGTTTTCGGCTTCCAATCGGTCAAAGGCTGCCGCACGTGCGCTTTCGTTAGTGGCCGAATACCGCAATGCAGTCGCCAGTTCGCTCTGCTTCGACGCCAATTCACCACGAGCCGCCGTCAGTTCTTCATTGAGCTGGGCCAACTGAGCGCGAGCAGCAACGAGCGCTTGGTTGACCTGAGCCAGTTCATCCGTCTTGGCCTGCAGAGCCTGCCCCGTCTCCAGAACCTTAGCGACTTCGGCCGACAGCAGCTCTTGAGCGCTTGCCGTCTTCTGACGTTCTTCTGCAAGCTGAGACTGAAGCGACTGAACTTCACCGCGAAGATTCGCCAGCTCGGCAGCCGCTGCGCGATGAATTTCGTCCATCGGCATGGCACCGGATTCGGTCGCAGTGTGAGCGGTCTCTTCGCTCTGTACGGTTTCAGGAGCAGATTCCTGCACGGGCTCGACGACTTCAGGTGACGGTGCAACTACCTCGGAGGCTACTTCGACCTGAGGTTCGGGCGTTACTTCCTGAACGGGCGCAGCCTGTTGCGGTTCAGCCTTCGCTTCTACTGTTTCGGCTTCCTTTGCCTTGCCGGAGTAATCAACCGGGAAAGCCATCTCCTGTTTCAGACGCCCCTTAGCCTGCTCAATGGTCAAGTGTTCGACGTACAGCAGCGTCTTGATGCGGTTAATGAGCGAAATATCCGAAGCGTTGTACATGTGCTTCGGTTTGGAGTCGTCTGCGGTTAACTCCGGAAAATGTAGCTCCCAATAACGCAGAATGTAGGGAGCAAGGCCACACTGTGCAGAGACTTCCTGCAGCGAATAAAAACGACCGGACTGATTGTTGTCGCTCATTTGAACTTTCTTTCTTCTAGACGAGAAAAAAACCGACGAACATGAAAAATGTGCGTCGGTTTTCTGAAATTTTTGATCCGAAACCGCACGCGGCAAATTAGCCCGTAAAGTTTAGCGGATCAGAGCGCTCTTGTTGGCCCGATCAGGCTCCTTCCTGCGGCACAGGCCCGGAATATCCGGCCACAGCATCACGCATGAACGGTGCCGGCAGGAACGTCACCACGCGCCGAGCGCTGATCTCGTAAGGCGCGCCCGTACGAGGGTTGCGACCGGGACGAGCCTGCTTGTCGCGGGTGCTGAACGTCCCGAAGTTCGCGAGCTTGATTTCGCGACCTTCGGAAAGCGCCTGTTGCATCTCGTCGAAAATCGAATCAACCACCTCATTGGCTTCGGCGCGGGACAAACCAACATGTTCCTTGAGCATTTCAATGAAATGCATCTTCGTAACTGTCGGCATCGTCCCTTCCGTGTTCGGGAACATGGCATCAAGCGAGCTGCTGATTGAGCTTTGATTATCCATTTTTCTTGTTTTTTCAAATTAAATCAAAAGGGTGTCGCATTCTACAGGAAAATTTTCTTCCTGTTATTTGCGAAGCGTCGCACCCAGTTCAGCAAACGCCCGTTCTACTGCCTCAAAAGCCGCTTCGGCTTCTTTTTCGCCAATGGCCTCGGCTCCCTGAGTCGAAAGCGTCAGGCGGAATGCCATGCTCTTTTCGGCGGAAGCTTCGGGACGATAGACGTCAAAGAGATCGAGCGACTCAATGATCATCGCTTCGGGTTTCGTGCGACGGATGCGAGAAACTGCGTCCTGCAACTGTGCGCAGGTCACGTCATTGGGCACCGTCACGCTGATGTCGCGGTGAACCGGCTGGAACTTGCTAACAGGACGGGCGCTCGGCACGTCGAGTTCGCACAACGGCGCCACTTCGAGCTCGAACACCACCGGGGGCTTGGACAGTTCGTAGGTACGGCACACCTTCGGATGAAGTTCACCGACAAAGCCAACGGCCTTGCCATTGACGATCACTCGAGCGCAGCGACCGGGGTGCATTGCGGGATGCGTAGCAGCTTCAAAAGTTGCCTTCAGGGGAGCGATCAGGTTTTCAACATCACCCTTGACATCAAAGAAGTCCACCGAACGCTTGGCTTCGGCCCAGCAGTCTTCGTGAGCATCGCCGTAAACGAGGCCGGCCACTTGCATAGGCTGGCGCACGCCCTTCACAGACGTTTCGCTGTCGCCGATTGACTCGTCCGGGAAGAACACGCGACCCAATTCGAAGACGCGAACGTTTTCAGCCTTGCGGTTGAGGTTAAAGCGCAAAACATCGACGAGGCCGCCCAAAAGCTGCGTGCGCATCACAGAAAGCTGGCTCGCGATCGGGTTGAGCAGACGAATCGGCTGTTCGTTGCCGGCAAAGTCCTTTTCCCACTGTTCCTGAACGAAGCTGAAGTTTACGAGCTCCTGGTAGCCGAGGCCGGCAAGAGAGACGCGAAGCGCGTGATTGGAGCGCGTGCCTTCAGCGGGGCAGCGCATGGCGCAACGGGCAAGCGGCGGCAAATCGGGCAATTTTTCGTAGCCGTACAGACGAGCGACTTCTTCTACGAGATCCTCTTCGATTTCGATGTCAAAGCGATAAGCTGGGCTCTTCACCACAAAGTCCGAACCTTCGCGCGTGAATTCGAAACCAAGACGCGTAAAAGCTTCGGCCATAAATTCGTCGGAAATATCCACGCCGACAATCTTGCGGCAGCGATCCGGGCGCATGCGAACAACGCGAACGGCCGGCAGATTGACGCACTGATCGTCAATGGGGCCAACGCGGGTTTCCGGCGTGCCGCAGATTTCAAGCACGAGCTTGGTAACGTAGTTCATGTGATCCACGTTCGAAGACCAGTCCACGCCGCGTTCGAAGCGATAGGCGGCGTCCGTCGAGAAGTTGAGCTTACGGCAGCGACCCTGGATAGCCACCTGCTGCCAGAAGGCCGCTTCAATGAAGACGTTGACCGTATCGTCGGTGATTGAGGTCGGTTCGCCGCCCATGATGCCGGCGACAGCCTGGGGACCGGCTTCATCGCACACGACGCCGAAATATTCATTGAGTTCGGGAGTCTGACCGTTGAGCAGTTCAAGCTTTTCGCCCTTCTTGGCCCAGCGAACTGTCACGTCTCCCGTGAGCTTGTCGAGATCAAAGAAGTGCGTGGGACGGCCGAGCTCAAGCATCACGTAATTGGAGATGTCGACCAGAGCGGAAATGCTGCGCTGACCGGAACGTTCCAGACGATCCTTCATCCACTGCGGCGTCGGAGCCTTGGCGTTGAGCCCCTTGATCACTCGGCCGGTAAAGCGGCCGCACAGATCCGGAGCCTCGATATGCACGGGTTTGACGCATTCGCACGTCGGCGCCACGGCATCGAACTTGGGCATGTTGAGCGGGGCACCGGTAATGGCGTGCACGTCGCGCGCAACACCGACGATCGACAAAGCATCGCCGCGGTTGGGCGTGAGCTTGATTTCAAAACGCTTGTCGTCAAGCTTGGCGTATTCTCGGATATTCATGCCGACGGGGGCGTCTGCAGGCAGAATCCACAAGCCCTGGTGGTCTTCGTTGATGCCGAGTTCACGAGCCGAGCACAGCATGCCGAAACTTTCGACGCCGCGCATCTTGGCCTTCTTGATCTTGAAGTTGCCGGGCAACACGGCGCCGATCGTGGCGCAGGGCACCTTGACACCGGTTTTAACGTTAGGAGCGCCGCAAACAATCTGCAGAAGCTCGGGAGCGCCCACATTCACCTTGCAAACATGCAGGTGATCGGAATTTTCATGATCAACGCAGTCGACAACTTCGGCAACCACCACGCCTTCAAAAGCGGGCGCAATCGTCGAGCAATCTTCAACTTCAAGACCGGTCATAGTCATGGCTTCGGCCAGTTCGTCGCTCGTCAAATCGGGATTGACGACACTGCGCAGCCATTCTTCGGAAAACAACATTTTTCTAACTCCTCACCGATTATTTGAATTGGCGCAAGAAGCGCAGATCGCCTTCAAAGAACAAACGCAGATCGTCGATGCCATAGCGCAACATCGTCAGGCGTTCAAGACCGGAGCCGAAGGCAAAACCGATGTACTTCTCAGGATCCAGACCGTAATTGCGGATCACATTCGGGTGCACTTCACCTGCACCGGAAATTTCAAGCCACTTGCCCTTGCGCGGACCGCTCGTAAAAGCCATATCTACTTCGACGCTGGGTTCGGTGAACGGGAAGTAGCTCGGACGGAAGCGAACCTTGAGATCTTCCGTTTCAAAGAAGCGACGCAGAAAGTCCGTATAGACACCCTTGAGATCGGCAAAGGAAATGTTTTCTGCAACCCACAGACCCTCGACCTGATGGAACATCGGCGAATGCGTGGCGTCGCTGTCGACACGGTACGTGCGGCCCGGCGCGATTACTTTGATCGGAGGCGTATGGGTACGGGCGTAGCGCACCTGCATCGGTGAGGTATGCGGACGCAGCGGCAGCTGCATGCCCTTTTCGTCACAACGGTCCACGTAGAAGGTGTCCTGCATGGAACGGGCGGGATGGTTGGGAGGGTTGTTGAGCGCGGTAAAACTGTACCAATCGCTTTCGATTTCAGGACCGTCGGCAACATCAAAGCCGATGGAAGCAAAAATCTCTTCAATGCGCATCCAGGTGCGGATCACGGGATGGATGCCGCCGCGTGCAATGCGACGGCCTGGAAGCGTGACGTCAACCGCTTCGGCAGCGAGCTTGGACTGCATGGCGGCGTCGGCGAGTTCTTCGCGACGGGCGTTCAAAAGCGCCTCGACCTGAGCCTTTGCCTTATTGATAGCCGGACCGCGTTCTCGCTTCTGTTCCGGCGTGAGGCCGGCCAGACCACGCATCAGCGCAGTGATGGCTCCGTTCTTGCCGATGTACTTTGCTTTGGCGTCTTCGAGCGCGGCATTCTGTTGAGCGGCCGCAAAATCGGTGCGTGCCGATTCCACGATTTGCACTAAATCATCCATTTCTACACACCCGGTGGATTTCAATCAATTGTCTTTTCGATACGGTCCTGCGTAAATCTGCTCGACTGAACACAAGCCCGTTTCAACCGTCACATGTTCGTAGGAACACGATACGCAATTTTGGCGGATTTTCGGAAAAAAAAAGAGGCCCGGTCACTTTTCAGCACCGAACCCCTTTTTTGGATCGAACCGCCGCCTTCAGCAATACTGTCAGCGAACGGTTCTACACATGCTCCCTGCTCGGATTAAGCCAGAGCAGCCTTGGCCTGAGCAACGAGGCTGGCGAAACCGGCCTTGTCAAACACAGCCATATCAGCCAGAACCTTGCGGTCGAGCATCACGCCAGCCTTCTTGAGACCGTTCATGAAGCGGCTGTAGGTCATACCGTTGGAACGGGTTGCAGCGTTGATACGAGCAATCCACAGACGGCGGAACACGTGCTTCTTGTCACGGCGGTCACGATAAGCGTACTGACCAGCGCGCATAACAGCCTGCTTAGCAACGCGGAAAACGTTGTTGCGACGCAGACGGAAGCCCTTAGCGAGGGCAAGAATCTTCTTGTGACGGGCACGAGCCGTCACGCCACGTTTTACTCGGGGCATCTCTATCCTCTCCTCTTATTAAGCGTAAGGCATCATGCGGTGAATCGACTTGCTGTCAGACTCGTGGATGGTGACCATACCGCGGAGGTGACGCTTGTTCTTCGTCGAACGATGGGTCAGGATATGACGCTTGGTGGCGTGGGCACGCTTGATGGAACCGCCAGCGCGGACCTTGAAGCGCTTGCTCGCAGCCTTCTTAGTTTTCATCTTCGGCATTTGCCGTATTTCCTTATGATTTGTCGGAACTCCAGGCGCGGGAAACTTCGCTCCCGACTTCTTTTGCCCGCCCCGACTTTTAAAAAGCCTGAAGTGCAATTTTCTTGCACTTCAGGGCGTTAAGAGCGTGTGATTATACACGCATTTTTATTTTTTGCGCTTGGGAGCAAGCACCATAATCATTTGGCGCCCTTCAAGCTTAGGCTGCAGTTCGATCTGGGCCTCTTCAGCGAGCTCGTCGCGGATGCGATGCATGATCTGAGCCCCCAAGTCCTGGTGGGCCATTTCACGGCCGCGATAACGCAGCGTGACCTTGGCCTTGTCGCCATCGGCCAAGAAGCGACGCAGAGCGCGCAGCTTGGTCTGGTAATCATTTTCGTCAGTGGCGGGGCGGAACTTAACTTCCTTAACCTGAATCACCTTCTGACGAGCCTTCATTTCCTGAGCTTTCTTCTGCTCCTGATAGCGGAACTTGCCGTAATCCATCAGGCGGCAAACCGGCGGCTGGGCGTTCGGCGCGACCTCAACGAGATCCACGTCGTAGTCTTCAGCCATCCGAAGCGCTTCGGCAGTCGAAACAATACCGATCTGAGCGCCGTCAACGCCCGTCAGTCGAACCTCAGGTACCCGAATCTCACGATTGATTCGGTGATTGCGATCTTGTGCTATGGCACGTCTCCCAAAATAGTTTTTTTACCGACGCGCCTTCGCTAAGGCGCGTTCTGATCAATTGTCGATCAATCGTCCGTGTTCTTGCGTGACTGATCTTCGCTCACCACACGGGCAATAAATTCCTCAATAGGCATGACGCCGAGGTTCTTGCCTCCGCGCGCACGCACGCTGACCGTGCCGGACTGCGCTTCCTTGTCGCCGACAACGGCGATGTAGGGCAGTTTCTGCAAAGTCAGTTCGCGGATTTTATAGTTGATCTTTTGACTGCGCAAATCTTCAATGACACGAATTCCGGCTTCGCGCATCTTTCGTGCAACATCGGCCGCAAATTCGGCCTGTGCATCGGTAATGGAGGCCACGGCGACCTGCACCGGCGAGAGCCACACAGGCATTGCGCCGGCGTAGTGTTCGATCAACATGCCGATCCAGCGTTCGAGCGAACCGAGAATGGCGCGGTGCAGCATCACCGGCACTTTGCGCGAGTTGTCTTCGGCAACGTATTCGGCTCCGAGGCGGCCCGGCATTTGGAAGTCCACCTGGATCGTACCGCACTGCCACGTACGGCCAAGACAATCCTTGAGGTGGTACTCGATCTTCGGGCCGTAGAAGGCGCCTTCGCCCGGCAGGATTTCATAAGGCAGACCGCAGGCGTCGAGCGACTCGATCAGAGCGGCTTCGGCCTTGTCCCAAACGGCATCTTCGCCGATACGCATTTCCGGACGGGTCGCCACCTTATAGAGAATGTCCTCAAAGCCGAAGGTGTGATAGACGTCGCGCACGATGCGAGTGAAGTCCATGCATTCCTTCAGGATCTGATCTTCCGTGCAGAAAATGTGACCGTCGTCTTGGGTAAAGCCGCGCACGCGCATCAGACCGTGCAAAGCGCCCGAAGGTTCATTGCGATGGCACTGACCGAATTCGCCGTAGCGAAGCGGCAGATCGCGGTAGCTGCGCAAACCGGCGTTAAAGAGCTGGATGTGCCCCGGGCAGTTCATCGGCTTCAACGCGTAGTAGCGGTTTTCCGATTCGGTCGTGAACATGTTGCTGCGATACTTGGCCCAGTGACCTGAACGTTCCCAGAGTGAACGATCGAGCAGCTGCGGCGCCTTCACTTCCTGGTAGCCATTTTCGCGATAGATGCGGCGCATGAACTGTTCGACGACCTGCCACAGCGTCCAGCCCTTGGCATGCCAGAAGATGAGGCCCGGAGCTTCTTCCTGCAGATGGAAGAGATCGAGCTCCTTGCCCAAGCGGCGATGGTCGCGCTTTTCAGCTTCGGCAAGCATCGTGAGATAGGCTTCCTGATCCTCCTTCTTCGCCCAGGCCGTTCCGTAGATGCGTTGCAGCATTTCGTTCTTGCTGTCGCCGCGCCAGTATGCACCGGCCACCTTCATGAGCTTGAAGACCTTGAGCTTGCCCGTGCTCGGCACGTGAGGACCGCGGCACAAGTCCGTGAAGTCACCCTGGCGATAGAGCGAAATGATTTCGCCAGCGGGAATTTCGCTGATGATTTCAGCCTTGTAGTGTTCGCCGATGCTCTTAAAGTAATCAATGGCTTCGTCGCGCGGCAGCGTGTAGCGCTCAAGCGGGATGTCCTTCTTCACGAGTTCCTTCATGCGCGCTTCGATCTTTTCGAGATCTTCGGGCGTAAAAGCGCGTTCGAACTTGAAGTCGTAGTAGAAGCCGTTTTCGATGGCCGGTCCGATCGTCACCTCCGCCGTCGGATACAGCTCTTTAACGGCCTGAGCCATCAGGTGCGAAGTCGAGTGGCGGATCAACTCGAGAGCTTCGGGGTCCTTTGCCGTAATGATGGCAACCTTGGCATCCGTTTCAACGACGTGAGACAGATCGACGAGCTTGTCGTCAACCTTGCCGGCGAGAGCCGCTTTGGCAAGGCCGGCACCGATGGATGCTGCAATGTCGCCCACAGAGAGCGGCCCTTCGTATTGACGAACAGAACCGTCGGGCAAAGTGATGGAAAGCATTTCTATTCCCTTTCGTTTTTAGCGTTGCGCAAATGGCTTCACGCGCGGCCGAAATAAAAAAAAGAGTGCTGACTCTGTGAGCCGCACTCTTTTCCTATTCAACACCCTCGCGCGCCCGCAGACTTACTGTTTGCAGGTCTTCGTCGTTCGTACGATCTTAGACGCGCACATTTGCTAGGTGTCTCCAAAAAATTCTGGTAGGCACAATTGGACTCGAACCAACGACCCCCACCATGTCAAGGTGATGCTCTAACCAACTGAGCTATGTGCCTGAGAGATGCGAACTATACCCGTGCTTTTTCAGGAATGCAAGTCTTTTTTCGAATTTTTCTCAACTTTTTTGCGTGTTTACGCATAAGTTATTGATTTTACTGTAAAACAATTTTTCAGACAAATTTTCTGAAAATGCGAAGAATCGGCATCTTCAACAGTTGACGCTCGTTTCTCTTTTTCGCTGACCTCGTAGTGAAAAAAAAGCCGCCAAGACGAATCCCGACGGCTCTCGGAAACATCAGGCGCGGCGTACGCTCATCACGCCTTTGAGTTCACGCAATTGCGAGAGCGAACGGCGAAGATCTTCCGACGAGCGAATCTCGATCGAGATGCGCATATGCGCGTCACCCTTCACATTGACCGTGTTCAGACCCGTGATGTTCTGCTTTTCCCGCATAAACACTTCGCTCACATCTTTGAGCAACCCTTGACGGTCTCGCGCCACGATGTAGATATCGACCGGGTAGACCGCTTCGGCCTGGTTGCCCCAGCCCACTTCAATCATGCGTTCCTGATCGTTGGCTACAAGGTTCTTGACGTTGGGGCAGTCAATGCGATGAATCGTAACGCCTCGACCGCGCGTAATAAAGCCGATGATTTCGTCGGGCGGAGCCGGATGGCAGCACTTTGCGAGCTGTGTCATCAAACTGTCGATGCCGACAACAAGCACATTGGACTTGTGGCTCTTTTGCGCTTGAGAGCTTCTCACGAGCACTTCGGGTTGAGGCTCGGGTTCTTCAATTTGTGGCTGCACGGCCTGTTCGAGCGCCTTGAGGCTGAACTCTTCCTTGGCAAACGCCACGCACAAATCGTCAACCGAGTCGTAGCCCAGGCGCTTGGCGAGTTCTTCGAGCTTGACGGCCGTCTTACCCAAACGAGCAAGTTCCTTGTCGAGTCGTTCGCGACCAGCCTGCGTCTGTTCCGCAAGCTTTTGCGCGTTGAACCACTGACGCACCTTGGTGCGGGTGCGCGCGCTCACGGCAAAGCCAAGCTCGGGATTGAGCCAATCGCGCGAAGGTCCGCCCGTCTTTGCCGCCACGATTTCAACGGTTTGACCGGTCTTAATCTGCGTATTGAGCGGCACCATCTGGCCGTCAATGCGCGCACCGCGGCAACGATGACCAAGCTCGGTATGCACTTGATAGGCAAAGTCGATCGGCGTCGCCCCCTTTTGGAGTTCCACCACTCGCCCCTGAGGCGTGAGCGCATAAACGTGATCGTCCTCAAGGCCGGGTTCGGCGGGGGGCGCCACATCGCTCTTCCAATCGAGCAGCTGACGCAACCAGGCCACACGCTGCTCTTCGGCTTCAGCGCCCTTGTCCTTGTTGGAATTGCCGGTTTCCTTGTAACGCCAGTGCGCGGCCACGCCAAGTTCTGCAAATTCGTGCATCGCACGAGTGCGGATCTGAATTTCCACGGGACGTCCGTTGGGATCGGTCACCACGGTATGAAGCGACTGATACCCGTTGGGCTTGGGATTGGCGATGTAGTCGTCGTACTCCTTGGAAAGCACGGTGAAGTTTTCGTGCACCAACGACAGCACTTCGTAGCAGTGCTCCACCGTATCAACAATGATGCGCACCGCACGAATGTCAAAGAGCTGATCGAAGCGCAGATGCTTGCGGACCATCTTTTTGTAGATGGAATAGATGTGCTTCGGGCGACCGCTTACTTCGGCTTCGATACCGTTGGCCTTCAGCAGCATCTGGATGCGCTCGACGCAACCGCGCATAAAGGCTAGGCGCTGCTCGCGTGTTTCATCGAGCTCTTTGGAAATCTCATTGTAGGTTTCAGGCTCCGTGAAGCGCAAAGAGAGATCCTCGAGCTCCCACTTCATCTGCCAGATACCCAAACGATTGGCCAGAGGCGAATACAAGGCCAGCGTTTCACGACCGTATTCGTCTGCCCCCGGTGCACGCGACTGCGCAAACCAGCGCAGCGTCTGCAGACGGCTTGCCAAACGCAAAACCACCACGCGCAAATCGTGGCACATGGCCAAAAGCATGCGACGAAGTGCTTCAGATTGATAGACAGCACCGCTCTCGCGGTTGTCGGAACGAGCGCGCTGACTGACGTGCATCAGCTGCTCGAGATCTCGCACAAGTTGCAAAACGTTCTTGCCGAACGTCTTTTCGATCCAACGATCCGCATCATGGATGCAGTCCGTGACGGAAAAGAGGTAGGCCGCAACGATCAATTCGTCGTCGTTACGGACGCCTTTCAGAATTTCAGCCATGCCATCGGCATGGGCCAGTCGGGGTTCTCCGGTGTAAAGCTTTTGATCCAGATAAAGCGGTTCGACCAAGCTGCGGGCCAACTTCCAGTCCACCGGAGCCGCTTCCCCGTCTGCCTCGGGGGTCTTGACCTCGATGTCTTCTTTGTGCTGCATGTTTCTCTCTTCTTTTCGTTTTGCATGCTCACGGCCTGCGGTGGCATGCAACTGTCTTTCCGAACTAAGTGCGGACAAAAAATAATATCCGCCAAGGCGTTACATTCTACCGCCCCATTAATTCCGTCAAGGATGCTGCAATCAATCGAAACAGGCAAACACAGGCTGACGCACTTTGGCAAATGCAAGCATGTGCCGACCGCGCAGGCAGAACTCGCTCATGCACTTCCGCCTGCGCAAGCCTTCCGTCAGCCTTTAGAAAAGCTGCCGGTACTGAAGCGAAAGCGAGCCGGACTGCTCCCGATCCGAAGCACGTTCATAACTGCCTGCCAACAGCAGAGTCCAGGCGTAAGGCTCCGTTTTGCCTTCATGGTTTCGGCTCCAGAAGTATGATTTGGAGTCCGAATATCCGTTGCTCGCAAGCTCGATCCCCGCCTGCAGTCGCACGGCAAAGCGCTGCGCACTGTCGTAGGAGGCCGCCGACGAAGCGCTTCCGTCAAACAAACGGCTTTCGATTTCCCAATCGGTATGACCGACAGAAGTACGCATGGAAACGCCAAACTGAGGTTTCACGCTCACAAGGTCGGCAACGTCAAACCGCCAACCCGCATCGGCTCCTACTTCCAGGGTTCCCCAGACACGGTTGTCCGCAGTGGTCTTGAATCCTTCACCGGCCACAGCGCCGTCTCTGTCGCTGTCAAAAATCGAACCGTCGTGCATCTTGGCCGTCGTCACGGACAGCTGGGCAAACGGTTCAAACAACATCTTTTCAGTAAGCGATCTTACCGTAACGCGCGCCACCGCTGTCAAATAGTCGATGTCCACATCCGTGTCCAGACGATGGCCGACGGAACGCTGTTCGGCGTCGCCCGCAGCACGGGAGTACGCCAGCCCCAAACGCAAAGTGAAGTCATCGAAATGTCTTGCTGCCGCCAAAGACACCGTTGCCACGGACATGTCACCCGACGTGCGTTCGATCACGCCTTTGCTGTCGGTGTCGATCCCGGCAAAGGACACGGCCACCGTCGTAATCCAATTGCCGAACATGGCAAAGTCGTAACCCAATGCTCCGGCCGTCACATCCGCTTCGAACCCAAAGTCGCCGCTTCCGCCGGAAAAGATTTCACCGGCCTTAATGCGACCGGACTGGCCGTGTGCCCACCAATGGCCCTTGCCTTCAAAAAGCGACAGATCGTGCGTCATTACCGTTGTGACCGCATCGTAAACCGCGCGTTCGGCCGCCGTGGCAATGCCCGACGTCACCGGCAAAAAGATTGCACCGTCAACCACGTTGGAGTAGGCGTCACGCCCCACGTTTTCTTCCGGCAGCGTATCGAAAATAAAGCTGTAGCCCGGGCGCTGCATCAGAATGCCTTCCTCTTTATCCTGGTCGGCCAGACCTTCCACGTGCCCCACCAGAGCTGAGCCCTGCAGGCCTGCGAAATCCTTGCACCACAGACGCGTGGCGATGTTGTCTTTGATCTGGATGCGAGCGCCGCCGAAAGCGTGAACGTTGCTCGGATCAAAGTCGCCGATGTCAAATGCCTGTCCGCTCCAGTTGTAAAGAATCAGCTCTGCATCATTCTCGGCAGTGATGCGGCTCTGATCCATTCCGGTGAGAACGCCCAGGCTCACGGGATCGCTCGCGAAGCTTTTGGTCTCTTCACTTGTGAAATCCACGATCCAACGGCCGTCGTTGCCGATGTGGATGCCTTCTTCGGCAGCCTTGTCCTGACTTAAATCCTCACCGATCACCACGGAAATTCCATCAACAATCCCGTGATTGGAACTCGTGATCAACGTCGCTCGCGAAAGCGAACCGGTAATGACTTTGCTTGAGTTGAGTACATGGCCAACGGTCCTTTGCAGCTCTTCGATGTTCTCACCGTCCGCAAGACTCGAACCAAGAATTAGCGTTCCTTCCCCTGTTACATTGACAGTCCTCTGATCGCTGGCCGTCTCCGGCGCCTGAGGTGATCTGTCGACCGCCTCAAGGTACCGAACAATCAGCACGCGGTTGATGGGGTTCAAACTCGAATCATCGGATTTGTCTCCGGCGACCGTCACGCTTGCTCCGGCACCCAACTGCAGCGTACCGATACGAAGAAACGTTTCACCGCCCTCTTGGCCGCTCGTTTCACCGATGACCAAATGTCCGGCTTGTGCATCAAACGTTCCCAAATCACCGATGCCGACGTAGTGAAACGCGTTGTCTGTTTCGCTGACGATGCTCCCTTCCTTCATGTCCAAACCACCGACAATGTCATAGGTGGACGGCTGCCCATAGCTCAAAAAAACGGTGCCGATACCCTGGATCGCCGTGTCAGCCTTTATGTCTGCATCTTGAAACAAATTCAAAGATGCGCCCTCGCCAAGCAAAATCCCAACGGAATAGGCCGACTGCCCTAAATCAATAGACACTTTGAGTCCGGTGCAGTTATCGCGTCGGCACAAATTGGCAGCAAGACCGAAATCGTCTTTATTCTCAGCGGTAATACCGACCTCTCCGTCTTCAATGCTCACTATTTTGAGCGTGTCGCCCTGGATATATTTCTCCCCCCAGTGAATCCCTTCGTAATTCGCCCCAACCAATGAGGTCGAGTTTGGCTGAGGCGCGAAAAACTGGATTTGGCTTCCGAGCGCAGCCGGAGAAATTGCTCCTGCGGCAAGAAGAATCGCTGTCAATACATTGAGGTTCGAGCGGTTCATGAACACTGTCCCTTTTGATTGGTTATAGGTTTTCAAAAGGTCGGCATTCTATTGTCTATAGCGAAATTTATGCTGTATACCTCAAAAGTGGTACTGATGCACAAAGAAAAAAAAGCGGCCGCCCTCCCAGGAAGCCGCTTTTCCCGTTTTGTCGCTGCCCGCCCGACGCTTCGAACAGGCCTATTTCCGATTACAGGAAAATGATGTCGACAATGAAGAACGTCGGGAACAAAATGCCGACCGACCAGAGCATGTAGCCAAAGAAGGAAGGCATCTTGACGCCGCGTTCGCGCACGATGCTCACGCTCATCAGATTGGGAGCATTGCCGATGTAAGTCACTGCGCCCATGAACACAGCGCCCATGGAAACGGCCATCAGCGTGTGTGCGTGCGTGGTCATCATCTCAATGGGATCACCGCCCGCGAGGTTGAAGAAGGCCAGATAGGTCGGCGCATTGTCAAGGAAGGCCGACAGCGAGCCGGTGAGCCAGAAGAACATCACGTTGTTGAATTCGCCGTTTTCGTCCGTCACGAGAGAGACGAGCGGAGCGAATGCACCTTCGTGACCGGCACGCAACATTTCGAGCACCGGCACGATGCACAAGAAGATGCCGAAAAAGAGCTTGGCAACTTCCTTGATCGGTTCCCAGGAGAACTGGTTGGCTTCGCGGGCACTCTTGGAGGTGGTCAGCACGGACAAGATGGCAACGACAATGAAGATCGCATCGCGCAGCAGGCCCTGTCCGGTCAAGTGCACACCCAGAACATTGATTTCAATGTCGGACTTCCAGATGCCGCTCATCAGCACGGCACCGATGATAATGGCCAGATAGATCAGATTGATGCCACCGTCGATACCAAAGGGCTTCTGTTCGACCGCATTGGGATTAAACGAGCCTTCGGCCACTTCCTTCTTAAAGAGGTAGGTGTCAATGGCAAGATAAATCGTGAGCAGAATCGCGAGCGTCACCAAAAGAGGCAGGATCAGATGCTGCGCCGTCCAGAAGAACGTCACTCCGCGCAGGAAGCCCAGGAACAAAGGCGGATCGCCCAGGGGCGTCAAACAGCCGCCGATGTTGGCTACGATGAAGATGAAGAACACGAAGGTGTGCATCTTGTAGCGACGGCCTTCGTTGGCGGCCAACAGCGGACGAATCAGCAACATGGCAGCACCGGTCGTACCCATAAGGTTGGCGACAAAGGCGCCCACAAAGAGGATGCCGGCATTGACGATCGGACGACCGACGAAGCTACTGCGAATGTGAATGCCGCCGGCCACGATAAAGAGAGCGCCGACGAACAGAATAAAGGGCACGTAGTCGCCGATCATGGCGTGCGCAACCGAGCCGACGGCCACCTCTGTCGGGAAGGCCATGAAAATCGGGATCACGCAGCTCAACCCCCAAGCAACGGCGATCTTGCCGTAGTGGTGGTGCCACAGGTTGGGAGCGATGAGCGGCACAAGGGCAATGGACAAAAGAATGCCCGCAAACGGAATTGCCCAAGTAATGGCGAGTTCCGCACCGTTGAGACTTGCTGCCGAAGCTAGAGACGGCAGAAGCACTGCTGCGGTTGCCAAAAGTGTTTTAAGTGCATGCATTGTCTTTGTTTCTCCGTGCACTGATCATTTTGAAGGCGTGTCTGAAAATGTAAAACACACCTTCAAACACAAGTCTTGTTGATTTTAGCTAAAAGTGCGGAATCTGTTTACAAAAATTGCCATCGAATCTCAGAGTCAGAACATTATCCACGCACCTTGCAAACAGGTGCCTGCACGTCTCAAAAACGTCAAATCGGCCGACCGCAGGAAGCAATCGACCGATCCATTGTCGCCAATAGCGACGTTACGCAAACGAAACATCAGGGTTTGGAAGAACCAACAGGGGCGCCAGGATCCAGCCCAAACACCTGCCGCAGGTATGCAAGATAGGTTTCGTCCTCGCACATCCCCTTGCCGGGCGTGTCGGAAATCTTGGCTACCGGCTGGCCGTTGGCTCGTACCATCTTCACGACGATATTAAGCGGCGTCGGGCCCAGATCATTCATTAGATTCGTTCCGATGCCAAAGCCGACGCGGATGCGGTGATTGAAGCGCCGGTAAAGCGCAATCACCTTGGGCACTGTGAGCGCATCCGAAAAGATCAGCGTCTTGCTTCTCGGGTCGCATTTGTTGGCCGCATAGTGAAGAATCATGCGCTCGCCCCAGCTCTCCGGATCGCCCGAATCATGCCGTGCACCGTCAAAGAGCTTGCAAAAGAACATGTCGAAGTCACGCAGGAATGGCTCCGTACCGTACACGTCGGAAAGAGCAATCCCCAAGTCGCCGCGATATTCTTTCGCCCACATTTCAAAGCCAAAGGTCTGGCTGTCGCGCAAACGCGGACCGAGCGCCTGGCAGGCCTGCAGATATTCGTGCGCCATCGTTCCAATGGGAATGATGCCGAACTCCTTGGCATACATGACATTGCTCGTGCCCGCGAAGAACGTCGGACCGAGTTCTTCGCAAAGCACCTTGATGACTTTGCGCTGCCAATCCCGGGAGAAGCGGCGGCGCGTACCGAAGTCGCTGATCTTGAGATTGCCGTTGTCGGGTTCGTTCTTGATCCAGCGGATTTTTTGGTGCAGTCTCGCCATGCCCTCTTCCTCATCGGGTTCGGGAACGGTATGACGGAAGTAGACCTCGTTGACGATCGCAAGAATCGGAATCTCAAAAAGAATCGTGTGCAGCCACGGTCCTTCGATCACGATGTCGATGCCGCAGGGCATTTCGGAACTGGGCGTGACGGTGACGTACTTCGACTTGAGATGAAAGAGACTGAGGAAATCCACAAAGTCGCTCTTGATGAAGCGAAGACTGCCGAGATAATCGAGCTCGTCCTCCTTCATCGTCAGCGCGCACAGGTGCTCGATTTCCTCTCGAATCTCATCGACATAAGGACTCAAATCCACACCTTCGGTACGGCAACGAAAGCGATACTTCACGTTGGCGTCCGGAAACTGATGCAGCACGCACTGCATCATCGTGAACTTATAGAGGTCGGTATCGAGAAGCGAATCAATAATCACTGTAATTTGTCCTGACTTCGGTTCTCGTTCACAGCGTCATCAACGAGCGAGAAATCTTGTAAACATTGGAAGCTAAAAGCTCTTCATGATTCGGCGGGAAGGGCTTTGGCTCGACAGCAGCCGCGCGCTCACGCCAACCGGCGTCCGGCTCGAAAGCCAGCTCCTGCAGCATCTGATCGACTTCCTCCGGCGCATTGCAGCAGATAACGGCATCGCACCCGGCTTCAAGCGCCTTCTGGGCTCTTTCTGTGAGTGTACCGCCCCCTGCGCCCTTCATCGACAAATCGTCCGAAAAAACAAAGCCCGGAAAGTGCAGTGTATCGCGCAGCAATCCCTTGAGAATGCGTTTAGAGAAGGTTGCGGGAACTTCATCGTAAGCCGGATACACCACGTGCGCCGTCATGACGGAAGCCAGCCCGATGCCCATCCAGGTATAGGGTTTCACATCGGCGTGTTCGATACGCGAAACCTCTCGGTCGTCAATCGGCAGCGCCACGTGGCTGTCGGCAGCCGCGTAGCCGTGACCCGGGAAATGCTTGCCACAATTGGCCATGCCCGCCATGAGCATGCCGTGGCTGAGCGCTCGAGCCAGACGCGTCACAACACGGGGATCGAGCGCAAACGAACGCTCCCCGATGATTTCGCTCTGCCCCCAATCGAGGTCGAGCACAGGGGCAAAGGTAAAGTCAACGCCTGCCGTGCGAAGTTCGGAAGCCATCACGAAACCGGCAGCCGTCAGCGATCGGGCCGCCGCTTCCGGATCGTCCTTGTAGGCTCGGCCGTAGGCGCTCATCGCCGGAATTTCGGTAAAGCCCTCGCGGAAACGTTGTACGCGGCCGCCCTCGTGATCTACACCGATCAGAATACCGGGCTTGATGTCATGGATGGCGCGGCAGAGTTTTTCGAGCTGCACTCGATTTTCATAGTTGCGGGTAAACAGAATGACCATGCCCACGAGCGGATGGGCGATGCGCTTTACCTCCGCTTCCGACAGAGTCGTTCCGGCAATATCGCAAACAACGGGACCGAGCATGTTTTATTTCCTTTCTTACTTTTGGTTCATGAGCGAAATTTGCTCGCTCGCGCGCAGGCAAACAGCGTTGTAGCGACCAACCGTTTCGGTCATGCCGTACTCAAGCGCCTCGCTGATCAGCGCGTGGCCGATAGAGACCTCGGCGATACATTCACAGGCAACGAGCAAATCCTGCAGATTCGTTAGACTGAGATCGTGGCCTGCGTTCACTCCGAGACCGACCTCACGGGCCGCGCGAGCCGCCTGCGCATATTTCTCGAGCATCGGGCCGACGGCGGCTGTGCCGCAGGCCGCGGCATAAGCTTCGGTATAAAGCTCAATGCGATCAGCGCCAAGGTCCTTGGCAAGTACGATCTGTTCAGGATCCGGATCCATGAATAGGCTCACGCGGCAACCTAGAGCCTTGGCCTCGGCAATCAGCGGGCGCAGCTTTTCGCCTTGTTCCGTCAGATTAAAGCCGTGATCGCTCGTCTTTTGCGACTCACTGTCGGGCACAAACGTCACCTGATCAGGACGAACTTCGCGGACGTGCTCCATCAAGTTCATGAAGGGATTGCCTTCGATGTTGAATTCGCGACCGGGCCAGTTTCTGAGAAGCTTGGCGAGAGCCGGAACATCATCGCGGCGGATATGGCGTTCATCGGGGCGCGGATGAACCGTCAGACCGGCGGCCCCGGCCTTAAGCGCCACGGCGCCGAAGAGCGTAACGGACGGCGTATTGCCGTCGCGGGAATTGCGGATGAGTGCAATCTTGTTGAGATTGACAGAAAGTTTGGTCAACATAAAAGGGGCTGCCGACAAAAAAACGGCGTTATCGGTTCTTTACTTTCACTCAGCAACCGAGTCGCCCGTCTTTACCTAATGTGTCAGATTTGCGACCAGATTTCCAGAGTCTTTCGAGTCTTCAGACCCGTGTCGCCAACATAGTAGCCGATTATGAGGCGAAGAACGTCGCGCACCTCACGCAGATCGGCACTCGGGGTGATTTCGGCTTTGGCAACGGCCAAGGCCGTACCCAGACTCACCGCTTTTTCGCCTTCACAAAGCTCATCAATGCAAACCAGTTCCCCCTGGCGAACCGTCCAGATGCCGCCCTTTTCAATCTCTTCGACCTTGGAAACCTGGCTCCATCCGAGCGAATTAAGGAGCTTGATTTCAAATGTGCGCAGGGCCGCAGAAAGTTCTTTGCCGTCTTTGAGCGAAACCTCGCTCAACACCTTCAGATAGTCGTTGTAGAGTCGAAGCGAGGCGTCGCTTCGCATCGTCAGGCGTAGCACCAGTTCATTAACGTAGAAAGCCGACACGAGTCCCTCGGGGTCAATGGGCGTCATCGGCCCCATCCAGCGGGCATCGGTGAGGTTTTTGATGTCTCCTGCGCCGGAAAAGCTCACCACAAGCGGGACAAAGGGCATGATGATGCCGCGGAAACGACTCGAAACACGTTTGGCGCCCCGCACCACAACCGTGACACGGCCATGCCGTTGAGTGAGCAGTTCGGCAATGACACTTGTCTCCCGCCACGGTTGGGTAGAAAGCACAAACGCCGCTTCGGAACGCACGCGCACCACGGGTGTACGTTCCGGGGAACGGGATACAGTCGCTGCGGCCATATGAGAAGAATCAGTCGCCGTAGCCGAGGGACTTCAGAATGCGGGCGTCGTCGCTCCAACCACGGCGCACGCGGACCCAGACTTCCAAATGCACGCGCTTGCCAAGCAGTTCGGCGATGTCGGCTCGGGCAAGTCGGCTGATTTCGCGCAGTTTGGCTCCCTTTTCACCGATCACGATCGGTTTGTGGCTTTCGCGGTTCACCCAAAGCGAAGCAATGATTTCGGCGCCGTCGTCGGTTTCGTTCCAGCGCTCGATCATCACGGCAAGTCCGTAAGGCAGTTCGTCACCCAGAAGACGGAATGCCTTTTCGCGAATCGTTTCGGCCGCTATGAAGCGAGGCGACTTGTCGGTATAAAGATCCGCATCAAAAAAAGGCGGAGAAACCGGCAACAGCTTCTTGATCTCGCCCTTGAGGTCGTCGAGCATCTTGCCTTTTTCTGCGCTCACGGGAACGATGGCGGCAAAGGGAAACTTCTGCATGGATTCGGCCATGAGCGGCAGCAGACGTTCCTTATCCTTCACAAGGTCAATCTTATTGAGCACCAGGATCACGTTCTTGGCTTCCCGGTCAAGAAGCTTCAAAACGAGCTCATCGTCACTTTTCCAACCGGCAGCATCAATCACGAAAAGCACGGCCTCGACATCGGCCAAGGCGGTGCGAACTGTACGGTTCATGTGCTTGAGAAGCTGCGAGGTGTGCTTGGACTGGAACCCCGGCGTATCCACAAAGACGATCTGAGCATCGTCGTCCGTTGCCACACCGAGCACACGGTCGCGCGTCGTCTGAGGCTTTTTCGAGGTAATCGAGACCTTTTCGCCCACAATCGCATTGATGAGCGTCGACTTGCCGACGTTGGGACGACCGACGACAGCGGTGTATCCGCAGCGGTAGTCCTCCGGAATCTCTTTTTTATTGCCCATGCCGGCAGCAGCCAGCATCGCTTCAAAATCGTTGTCGCTCATCGAAATTCGGCGCGGGAACCACTGCATTCATGCAGGGGAGGAAGCGCCGCCTCCTTTCTAAATTCTGTTAAGTAGGTAGTTCGAGGTTCCAG
>ENA-OWRC01000292-OWRC01000292.1-human-gut-metagenome-genome-assembly--contig:-NODE-292-length-67679-cov-5.295043_pt1 | contig 67679 bp, 95 predicted proteins | sample MGYA00248268_ERZ651895 | MGnify/ENA primary metagenome ERZ651895 (study PRJEB26924, sample SAMEA4378242) | human gut metagenome | biome: human gut; feature: human-associated habitat; material: faeces...
ACCTCTTGATCCCAAATCAAGCGCTCTAGCCAAGCTGAGCCACACCCCGTAAGTGTTATGTGTTTTTGTCGCTCACAACAAAATACATTTTACTACGTTCTGTTATGATTGTCAAGAACTTTTTTCATTTTATTTTAATTTTCTTTGTTAGACAAAAAAATACTGCGGATGACAGGAGTTGAACCTGCACGTCGTAGACACTAGAACCTAAATCTAGCGCGTCTGCCAATTCCGCCACATCCGCATATTGCAAAACAACAAGCACTTGTTTTCTTGTCGACTGCTTGAATAGTATATCAAGTATTTATTTTCCTGTCAAGTATTTTTATACAAAAACAGCTGTGTCTGCTTAATTCCCACAGATACAGCCATTTTTGTGTTTTTAGTACTGGTTCTTACTTTGTTTTTGCCGATTTTACATTCAGCCATTTTGAATAGACATTTTTGAATCCAACTTTCTTATAGGTACGAATGCGTACATAATATTTCTTCTTTGCTTTGTTAATTTAATGATAGCATATTTCCATACATCAAAAAAGAGACATGATCCTAGATCTCTCTAAAATCATATCTCTTACAACAATGAGCGTGCGGGGATTCGAACCCCGGACAACTTGATTAAAAGTCAAGGGGTCAAAATGCTCTCAAACCGCATAAACTCAATTGTCTTTAATTTTGGTTGGAACGAAAATGGAACATTTCGTAACCAACGTTGATTATAATATCACATCATTTTCGACATTGCAAGCATTATTTTTAAATTTTTATGTAAGTTGCTGAACAATACCCTGTCTTACCGTTGATAGGGTATTTAACTTTATGCCACTTGCTACCTTTTTTAAGAATCCGTACCGTTGAGCCTTTAGGCATTGTGCAAACAATCTTAGATTTTGTACTAGCACTCTTTCTAAGGATAAGCGGGTCACTTTTTGTAACGACTTTTCCATATACTCCTGCTTTCTTTGTTTTTTTCGCTGTGGTGCCTGCAATGTCTGATTTAAATTTGTTCCATCCCTTGTTATTCTTTCCAATCCATGGGTCTGGACAGTCCTTGCCGTTAACATCCCAGTGTCGTATAACGTGATCTGCATCAATGTTATACTTTTTCATGTAGTATGTAACTAGCCACACTAAATCCTTGTACACATCTGCCGGTACACCACCTACGCAATTGCACATTTCAATGCTTAAGCTGTTTGCATTTGTAGCAACCTTGTATTTGCTACCTGCACCATTTTTTAAAGTATAACATCCACCTACTGCCCATGCTACTCTCTTAAGAGATACAGATTTATATACAACTCCACTACCATCAATAAAACAATGAGCAGAAGCGTGTCTGTTTGGTCCTTGAAAATATTTGCAGTTATTTAAGGCTGTATCTCCTTTGTTCCCTGTAAAATGCACAACGATATATTTAATATCACTTAGCTTTCTAGTTCCGCCGTAATTGGAACTATGAGCAAATTTGTTGATAAATTTCATTTTATTCCACCTCTTTGTGTGTATTTTCTGTTAAGTCAACAGGTCCTTGATAGTCTGGGTCTACTGCCTGTCCTAATTCTTCATAAGACATTGCATTAACACTATCCCCGATTCCTTTTGTCGTTGGGTCCACCAATACCCCGACAGTCACTAAGATATTAAGGATGATACCTACAAGCTGTGATACTGCATCCTGTGCGATTGGTGCTGTGATACCTAAGATTCCTAAAATCTGATAGATAAATGCAATTAAGGCGGATGCCAATGCTACTAATGTTGCTTTATTCTTGAAACGTAATTTAAGATTCATAGTTGCTCCTTTCATTTGTTGAGTGCTTATATTAATATGTGATTGGAGATTTCTAGTCTTTAATCTCCGTAATTTATTTAATTCCTAAAACTCTGATATATTTAACACCATGATCAGCAGATAATTTTACAGCCATAGATGTATCGCTTGCATATGTAAAAGACACTATGGATATTGTACTGTCATTCGAACCATGAGCCACAAAACTATAGGATTTTCCTATAGTTTCGAAGATAATTCTTGGGACCGTTACAATGCTACGAATATCATCATCACTAACACCGAATGCAAATACAATAAATTTGTAATCGCTCAATTTTCGGCCGACATAGTGGCTAATTGTTTGACTTACTGTTGAGACAGATGTCCCTACTATAATCGTATCGTAATCACTATTTAACGTAGAAATATCTGATTGTATTTTACTTATATCGTTTTCTATATTTCCAATCCCTAATTTAGTTTTAATTGAGGACACGATTGTTGACCACTTAACCTTACTGGCGGTACTCCCACCAGTAAGCATGTAATCATCATCTGATATTGTCTTTTTCTCTGTTAAATCCGATATATGTACTAAAGGTATATTGATTGCCATAACATCACTCCTTAATTCAACTTGTTTTCTCTGACGTAGCTTCTGATAGCATCAATGTGCTTTTTAAGTTCTTTATCTACTACCCAGAAATTTTCTTTTTTATTCTGTGACAATGGTTCTCCTGTGTTATCGTCAATCTCATTGTATGTGTATGATACTCTGTCTCCACCGTCAATATTTAATACCATAAAGCTACTCAACTGTTTCATTTAACATTTCCTCCTGCTCTTTAATTAAATCGCTGATTTCTTCCATGTATTCTTTCTCGTAGTCAATTACTTCTTCTTTCTCTGAGTTGTCGAATTTTTCAAGTCTTTCAAATTCGTAATCTCTCTGAATTGCTTTGATTTCCCACGAAAACTTAAGATTTTCAGTGCCTTTTACGACAAAGTAGCTATTGGTCTTTTCTTCTACCCATAAGTCTCCTTTGCCCTCTTTCTGCAAGAATACTTGGTACTCAACACCTATGTTTACTGTCTCTGAAAATATATCGTCAATGTCTATGTAACATTTTCCTGTATTATCAGTACATCCAGAACCTATATCCCCAAAATATGGGGTTGCTGTTTCGTAACAATACTGCTTTCTTGTATCGTAATTTTCTGTATCTATGATTCTGTTTTTTGTTCCTGCAACAGACAAACTTCCGCCAATAGTAACTGGCTGATAAAAACTTGATCTTTCTTTTCCAAAATGAAATTTATATTCACTTACCGACCCAAGATAAAGTGATTCATCCGTCATATGCATTGTTATGTCTGTCTGTACTGTAATTGGTCCACTGCTGTTATTTTTTAATACAATCTCATCTGGGGACAAAATCGCACATGCACCAGTTCCATCCTTGTTTTCAGATAAATATATACCACCGAACACGTCTGGTGTTATACACACGTATGATATTGGCTTTTCTCCCATGCCTGATATATAATGCGTTACGACTATCCCTTTCGTGTTTATGTCAACAATTTCATTGTCATTTGCATCATAAACGTGCATTTGTCCATTACCGTACGTGTTTGCTTTTCCACCAAGATTTAATGTTCCACCTCTAGCATAAGTAAAATTGATATACAACTTACCGTCAGACCCACGATAAATACCTTGCCATGCTCCGTCGTTGGTCAGCAGATTGAATATATCTTCGTGAGTCAGTGCATCTACGTCAATGGCTACTGGAATTGTCTCAATATCCAACACCTGTGAAAATCCACCTGCGGCATACATCGTACACCTTAACGCTGTAAGATTTCTTGAGATACCGATACCACTTGAACCGCTTGCTGTGATACCGCTTGAACCACTCGCTAGTACAGAGTACAGTGCGTGAGTAATGTCCGTTTCATCTGAGGATGAAGTATAAACGGTCGTGTATGTATCTCCGTCTGTTGTTTCTTCAATTTTGAATCTACATTTATAGGCTGTACGTGCTGTTGCTGTACCGTCACGGTAGTAACCAGATAATGTAATGTAGTTCGGCACAATCGTGTTGTCTGCAGACATTTTCACGATACTTGACGATGTTTCCATGAAGTACGTTCTTCCTGCACTTCCTTGCGGACCAGTTGCTCCCGTATTCCCTTTTTCTCCCTTATCTCCTTTTGCACCTGTCTCTCCAGGGATACCGCCTTTTAATTTAGCAATGTCAAATCTTTTCGTAACAGAATATGTATTTAGGTAATTTGCTGTAATATCCACCCATCCCACGTCTGTTGTTAATGCTGTCACAGTGTATGTGTGAGTTGAATTGTTCCAAGAACCTACGACACCGCTTGACTTCTGCACATTATAAGTACAGTCGTTAGATATGTCGGTATGACCGTACAAAACCTGTGCTGTCGTGCGGCACTCTGGAAACGTTGTGTACTCTCCCTTATAATCTGTCGTGATTGCTTGATAATCGTTGTCCAGATTGATAATCATTGCACGAGATTTTCTGGCTTCTTCCAGTGCCTTATTGGCTGTCTCATCGTCCGTATACTTGTTAAGCTTCTGCCAGTCGGTTTCCACATAACTTGCACCCTCTCCCCTTGCTACAACGCAAGTAAGGATGTCTCCGTTCTGTCCTTGATTCCACATATCGCCAGTATCATAAGGTGGTGTAGGCTGTGTCAAAAATACACGACATTTACTGTCTGCTGTGGACTGTGCGAAAGATGCTGTCCTTAATGCTTTTGTAACGTCCGTGTCTTGTACTAACTGCCACTTCCATGTGTCGCCATCTTTGAAGAATCTGTAGGCATATCCTTTAGATTTCCAATAAAATAAGTCTCCCTCATGCTTCTTTTTATCATCTTCTGTTGTCCAGTCAGAAGCAGGGATATTTTTTAATGTTGGTTCGTAATCGTAGTAGAACGTCTCAATTTGTCCGTCTATCTGGTTCTGTAGGTCCGCTACACTTTTTGTAACTGTTTCTGCAAAATCTGATACTTTACCATCTGCGTAGTTCTTAGATTCTTTCACTGCATCACTGATTGCTTCTGGTGCTGATTTACCACCGATTGTGACGTTATCTCCAGAAATCTTTACAGTACCAGTCTCCATGTCTGCATAGAAGATAATGTTTCCAGATTTATCTTTGACTTTTAATGCACCAGTATTGATATAATCTGCATTGATTCCCTCTACATAAAGCAATCTTGCTACCATTTCCCCAGTGATCGTGAATCCATAAGGATATGTTTTACCACCGTCAATAGAAAAACCAATAACCTCTGCTGTCAATTTGATAACATTCTTTGATTCTTTCATTGTCGGTTTATCATGCAGGTAATATATTGTTGAGCCATCCAATAGAACTTCCTGTGTTGAATACATTCCGTTACTATTTTTTAATGCTTCTTGCATCTTATCTAAAGCATTTTGACGGTTATTTCTTTCCTGCTCAACTAACTGTTTACCTTGTATGATCGCTTTTTGATTACTTGATGTGTAGTTGCTCTGGTTACGCAATGGAGATTCTGCACTATTCTTTAATGTTGTATATCCGAAGAATACAAAGTTTACATCTGTTAATACTGAATAGAAGCTATTTTCTCTCCAATCTGTAACTTTAATCTTATCCATAAACTCTGCTATTGGATAAGATATATAGTCCATCGTAAAAGCTCTAAAAGTCACATTTTCAAACTTTTCATAAATCCACGAAATAAGTGTCTCTTCATGCCCTGTTACAAGTGGGTTCTCTACAGATAAAACATAACCATCTTTACCAACTTGTACCGTTTTTTCTGTGTCACTTGTATTGCCATCATCATCGGTTGTAGTAACCTTTTGTGTCATTCGCACGCCTGTTACCTGCACATCGTTCGTATCACTTGTCAGTTTATTGTAATCAACCAATTTATGAATATCCTCACTATCATAATCAAAATCATAGGTCATTATCTGTAATCGCCCTGTGCGGTCAATTCTTGCATTTCCGCAGGCAATCATTGCAATAAATCCTATAATTTGTCGGTGTGTATACTCACTTGATGGCATGGATGGTATTTGGAAATCGTTATGCAAAAAGTTACTGTCTCCAATCAATATACCGCAGGTATCACAACTATCAATTAACACGCTCTTTGCTGTCGCAGGGAACGTCAATGTTGTGCTGTATGCCTTATCAGCTTTGTACATATCATCGTATCCGACAATAGTTACAACGTTTCCGTAGCCCTCTGGCTGTGTAACTGTAAATGTACCGTATTCAATTTTTTCTGTTGTCTCTGATAATTCAAATGTTAGATACAGTCTTATTTTTGCTCCAAAGAAGTCATAATTGGATAAGTGATCATCGCCATTCATGATTTCTAACTGGACATTACGGCTGAGTGCAACACCTAAAGGAATGGTGTTAGCACCTGCCGCATCGACTAGACTATTGTTATCTATTGAAAAATCATCTTCTCCTAATGGCAGTACAGTTCCATTCGCAAGCGTTACTTCTGCATTGCATTTAAAATCTTGTCGTTCTGTCATTAGCTGTTTAAATTCATCACTTACATTTATCATATCGGGTTAACCCCCTGCATATTGAAAGATATACTTGATACTTTTTCATGGTTATTTTTAAGTGTTTTTATCTTAATGTCCGATACCTGTCCGACATAAAACTTTGCTGTTCTCCACTCTCCGTAAAATACAGAAAAATAATGTAAATCAAAAGATTTACCACGTGCCACCATTTCTAATATTTCCGTAACCTTAGACATTGGCACATCCGATGCACTGTATGTAAATCGCTCTACTGTGAACATCGGGGTAAACTTTCCTTTACCAGACTGTGCCCTTGTGCTACCTTGCGTATAGGTAGTTTCAAATGCTACAGCTGTGTCTGAATCTGGTTGCCAGACTTTTTTATTATTGATTTTTATATAATCCTGTGCCATTTTTTACTCCTTTCTACGCAAGGCTGAATGGATTTCTACCATTACTCATTTGTCTTAGTTTTGCTTCTTCGATAAATTCATCAAACAACGTCCTGCGGTTAATCTGTGCTGTGAAGTGATAATCTCCACCGTTGTTACCGCTGTTGTCTGATTCTAAGGACTTCATAACAGATAATAGCTGTTCTAGTAGATTAAGTACGTCATTGTTGCTGCTATCTGTACTGTGTTGCTTTTGTGCGATCACTGCGGATGCTTTCGCAGGTATTACCGCTCCACTTGCAATATATGGTGCTGTAAATGGTACATTCGCCAACTGCTTTGACTGATCTAGTAATGTATCAATCGTATCTGGAAAAGCTTTTTCCAAACCTACTGTGATTCCGGCAGGTATCATCTTACCTACTGTATCTCGCATCAAACGTGATGGAGAATGGATTCCAAAGAAATCTTTTACTGCGTTCCATGCTTCTTTTGCAAGGTCCATCATTTTATTTACAAGTCTGTATGCATTGTTTCCAACACCTTGAACAATTCCCTTTACAACATTTAGTCCAACGCTTCCCCAGTTCATGTCTGAGAAAACTGTTTTCATCTTTCTGATAGCTTCTTTCACTGGACTGTCAGAGTTTCCTGCCATCAAACTTTTTAGCTTTTTCAGCCCGCCAACCATCTTGTCTCTTACATTTTCGACTTTATCAACAACGCCTTGCTTCTTCTCTTCAAATGTGTTCTTGACATTTTTCATGGCATCGCTTGCATGCGTGCCAAAGTTAGATATAACTCCTTTGAATCCGTCAGACACACTATTTTTCACTGCTTCCGCTTTCGCTTTAACAGTTGATAAATTCTGACCACTTAGATTATCTCTAATTTTTGACATTGCGTCATTTCCAAACTGTCTAAACTTTTCAACGACACCGCTTACATTATCTTCAATCCCATGCCTTAATGTACTTGCTGTTGATTTAACAGTTTCAATACCGCCAGAAATCTTTTCTTGCAGTCCGTTGACAATTCCTTGTCCCCATGTTTGAGCATTTTCTGGTAATTTTTCTATTCTTTCTTTGATGCCATCTCTTAAATCTCCTGCTTTTTCTTTCACAGATTCCCAACCTTTTTTGATTGTTTCTCCTGCTTTTCCTATGCCGGATGCAACGGTATCAAATCCACTCTTTAATTTTTCCCATGCACCTTTGGCAAATTCTGCAACCTTTCCTGCGACTGCTTTGACCTTATCCCAGTTTAATACGATAAGTGCAACTCCTGCGACTATCGCAGCAACAATAACTCCTGCCGGAAAAGTGAAAAGTGCAGCTAAGCCACTTAATGCTGTTCCTATCATAGATACAAATGAACCAATCGCAGGTATTAACGTTGTTGCAAGTATTCCCTCTGCACCAAATATAGCTACTAATCCTGTCGAAAGGCCACTTGCGATTGTTCCAATAATTCCACCGCCACCAGATTTTCCAAGTGCTAATATGATATTCGCTAATAAGCTTTTTCCAGTAAGCATTTTAGAAAAGCTTCCTGCCAAATTGATTGCTCCAATCGCTGTACCAAGTGCTAACGCTAATTTTCCTGCTGTTGTACTTGATAAACCAGAAATCAAACCGCCAAGAACATTTTTTATAATTGTGAATACTTGACTAAAGATTGTACCCCAGTCAATATTGTTTAGGAATGTTCCAATTCCTCTTCCAAGTCCATTCCAATCGGTGTTTTGTGCAACACTAGCAAACACACCTAACAGACTTGTCACTGCATCACTTAACGTCTGCCCTGCCGTTGCCCAATCAATTCCTTGAATCATAGCATTAAGACCATTAGTGATGTTCTTTGCAATTCCAGACCAATCCACTGTCTTTACAAACGCTCCTAACGTTGCAAATGCTCCGTTGATTCCTTTTACTAACGTATCGGCAATTGTTGTGAAATTAACTTTATCAAAGATTCCATTAACAAGATTTCCTAGAGATGTTCCAAGTTCTTCCCAACCAGTCAACCCAAGATTGCTTTTTCTTGACATGTCAGAAACAAATCCGTTAAAGATATTCCATGCAATCATAAATTTGTTTCCAAGCAGATTTCCTAAGTTGGTCCAATTTACCTCATTGACTAACCCACGGAATCCTACTGAAAATTTCGTTCCAAGATTTTTCCAGTCGATACCCTCAATTAAGAGATTCATTGTATTGACAAGTGTATTAATACCTGCACCAACAGTTCGTCCGAGTAAATCCCAGTCAATGTGATCTACAAGACTATTGAACGTTCGTGTAAATGCATTTACAAAATACGTTATTTTCGGCCCTATATTATTCCAATTGATAGCATCATAGATTTTTTGCAATCCTTTATTGATACCGCTTGCGATATATGCTCCAAGTCCTTCCCAATCTTCGTCCTTAATCAACTTTCGGATTTTATCTGCTATTCCTTTGATAGAACTAGCAATTGGCACTTCTTGAAACATATCCGATGGACTAAGTCCACCACCGCCACCACCTACGCCACCGCCACCGCCGGTACTAGGTGTTGTGTCAGAATCATCTTTGTTCTTTTTCTGGAACTGTCTGATTTCATCAAGACCAGATAGATATGTCTGGTTCTCTTTGTTTGCTTTCTTTGTGGCATTGGCATTTTTTTTGCTCGCTTTTGCTGCATCATTCGATGCCGATGCTGTACTTCCTAAGGATGCAGCATAGTCTTGTTGCACCCCTACGGCTTTTGTAAATGTCTTTTGCCCTGTCAGTGCTGCAATAAACATTCCTACATAGGTCAATGCTTTTGATATTAAGTTAATCAACGTAACTAATGCAGGAGCTATTGCTGTAAGAATCGGACTAAATGCCGTTGCAAAACTGTTTTTTAATCGTGTCAGTGCCGACATCAAAGATGATAGTGCTGCATTTGTGCGATTGGAATACTGTGCTAGATTCTGCATACCGCTTGCTACCGCAGAATTGACCTTACCAATCATTCCAAACACGGTCGAATATAAGATACTCATACCAACCATTCGACCAACTGAAAAACGTGCATTATCAGCACTTTGCGATGTATTAAGGAAGCTTGTTGCAAGACTTCCAATTCTCTTTCCAACACTAAGAGCGGATGAACCAACTTTTTTTAATGCATTTCCAAGCTTGCCAATACCACTTGATAAAAGTGTTGCAAGTATTCTTGTTTTGCTTAATTTTCCGTTTGTTTCCGCTACTTTGCTACCAATATTGGTGTAAGATGAACCTAGCTTTCCATTTGTTCCAACAAGGCTTCTTTCTTTTGCATCAGTCTTAGATATTTCCTTATTTAATGCATTTAAGGCTTTCTCACTTTCTTCTGATGCTGTCTTTGCGTAATTTCCTGTAATCGGTGCAGTACGTACTTTCTCTGTTGGTTGTGCGGTTGTTGTTCCACTGTCTAGCTGTTTTTTCTTCGCTAGTAATTCGTCATATTGTCTGCCGAGTTTTTCCGCAGCACTCTCCAATGCTAAAAACGCAGGGGAAGAAGTTGCACTCTGATTTCTTGCAAAGATTTCTTGCTGTGCCGTTGCTACCTGCTCAAACTGTGTATCAAGACGTTGCAAAGAATCTTCAAGAATCTGATATGCTGTTGTCTTGATATTTGAATTGCTGATTTCATCCTGCAATTGTGTTGTTTGCCCTAAATCAGTATTTAAGGATTCAACACTTGTTTCTGTACCTGTGATTTCTGCATTTAATTTTTGCAATGCTTTTGCACTCTCTTTACTTGCAAGACCTGTTCCGCCAGTAAGCTTTGCACTTTTAGGTAGACCACTGTCTGTACTCGCTGTTGGTGCTTCTAACTGCTTTTTCTTTGCAAGGAGTTCTTCGTATTGCTGATCTAGTTTAGCCGCTGCACTTTCCATTGCTTGAAACGCAGGAGAAGCTGTAGCACTCTGATTTCTGTTAAATATATCCATCTGTGCTTTTTCTAACTCTGCAAGCTTCTGTCCTGTACTTTCTATAGCTTTATCTAACGTATCAAGTGCAGTCGTCTTAATGTCTATGTTATCAAGTTTTTTTTCTGCCTGTGCGGTCTTTTCCAGTTCCTCAGCCACGGTTTTTGCTTTTTTTTCGACAACGTCCATACCTTTTGTATCTGGTGCTTTTATACCGCCACTCATGGCTTTTTCCATTGATTTCCCAATGGTTTTCACTTGATTGGATAAACGTTTTAAAAGGGATGCGATTTCTTTCACACTTGCTTTTGCTTCGGTTGTATCAATTTCTGTTTTGATATAAATACTTCCATCAGCTTTTTGTGTAGCCATTTAATCACACCCCTTTCTGTCCATTAAGAAGTGCATTAAGTCTGTCTCTTTCTGCTTGTTCTTCTTCGGTGTATTTAACGTCTAAATCAATAAGATTCTTATTCTCTTTGTAGAAATCACGTTCCCAGTCATCAAGTTTCTTTCCTTTCGCTCTCTTTATGCGAACATTAAGAATCTGTGAAAACAAGGATTCTCCGATTTCCATATAAGCTCCCAAAAAAGTCCACCAATGAAGATATTGCATGGCTCTGATTTCTCTTCCTAAGACCCTATTAACCGATGGAATAATAACCGCACCGTCCTGTTCCCAGTCCATTGTGTGCGGTTTTTTCTTCCCATCGTCTTTTATACCCATGTCAATAAATTCGATGGCTTTTTCTCTTGCTTCTTCATAGTCATGCGGTGGCATTTCGTCAAAATCAATGTATAAAATGGTAAGAGCAACAATCCACTTTTCATCGTTCTCAAACTCTGGATCATTAAAAGTCTTTAATATATCCAAAATTGCTCGAAAATCTGTACGAATATCGTACTTAATGCCACCAACTACTATGGATGTTGGAAGTTCCCAGACTTCCATTTATTTGTGATATTTAGAAGTTGCTCTTTTGATCTTCGCCTGTTTCTTCTTAATTCGCTGATCTGTTACCTGCTCAATAACGTCCGCAATCTCAACGATGATATTCTCAATAAAGAAATCTCCACTTTCTGTTAATGTCAGCGGATTGCAGATAGAAAAAACAGATTTAGAAGCTTTAGAGTTGAGTAAGTAATCAATCTGTTCTTCTAATCTGTCGGATAATTCCAGAATGTCTTTTTCTGTAGCATTCTCTGGAAGTTCCATCTTTTCCAAATTAGCAACAACTTCTTCGTATCTTCTTACGATATTTAAATCAACTGGGTTGAATGGGAATCTTCCAATTTCCTCATCATCTTCGTTTGTTAAAATTACATTTAATGCCCCAGTTTTGACTTTTCGTCTAAGTTCTTCCATATCCTGCACTCCTTGTTATGATAAAACTGCTTTGTTGTTGTCTTTTAAGTCCCGTGTAGCACTTTCTGAAAATGTTCCTGATGTTACGTTGTAAGTACCTTTTCTGCGGTTCCCTGCGTAGTTAACTGTAAATGGAATCTGGTAACCACTTGTGTCTCCACCGTAGGATGTTGGAACAATATAACAATCTTCTGCGTATGCTTCATAAGCTCCGCTTGATGCTTCTTTCCATAGGTGTACTTCTACTGCGGTAGTTTTCAGATTATCGTCTTTGTAACGATTATCAATGATCTCCTGCAACTTCTGGCTTAATGTGCTGTCAGCTTCGGCATAGTAAGGGTCGGCTTCTGAAGAAACCTCATATCCGTTGTGTTTGAATGTAGATTCTCCGATAATATTTTTACTTGTTTCTGTATCGGGATTAAGTTCGACATTGTACTCTTCTAAGTCTTTTCCAAGACGTTCATAGGATGGTGTTTTACCACCGCACAAAGAGCCTGCATCTAAGAAATGAGCCATATACTTACGGTCAATTTTACCTGTTGTAACTGCCATTATGATTCTCCTTTATCTTTTCAAGGTCAGTGATCTACATCATGTCGTAGACCAGTTAATAGTTAATTTATTTATCTATCAAAGTCGTTTTGATATCGGGCAGAAATATTGATAGCCCAATTCTCAGACTTGTTTTCGTTTATACTGTCCAAATATGCAGGTGTTTGTCTGTCAATCGTCAAAAACTTTCGATTGCCTGTCAGCACTGGATATTCTTCTAGTTTATATGTGTTGTTTTTAATTGTGATTGTTTGCTTTTCCAACCATTTACCAAGGTTATCCAACCACTCTTTCGTGTCTGCCTTACGTTTTGCATTAGCACCGCTTATACGGTAGATCACACAAAATGGATACAGACAAACCTGTGTGACGTGACCAGTGATACTTTCTTTCTCACTCTCGATCACTGCCCCATTCACAGGGAACATTGCCTTGCCGCCTGCATCATCCAACATTGAAAAAGTGATCTCTTCTCCCTCTCGAATGTTCGGATACTGATTTATCAAGTCAGTTAGAGCTGTTGTTAGTACGTCAAAGCCGTCAAGATCGTATTTGACTACCTTTTGTTCTTCCGCCATCAGTTACCTCCTGCCTGCTTCTTAACATGAGTAACCCATGCTTTACCGTGATTCTTCTTTGCTGTTTCAAACCATTTTGGAGTCGCCTTAGGATTTGAATATGATAAGGCTTCTTTTGCATTTGTAGTTCCTGCGAACTCAGATACCAAGACTTTCTTAGCACCTTTTCTCGCCCACGGAGAGCCTGTTAATTCGTCAACCATACCTTTACCATAGTACAAGAAACGTCCCATCGGTCCAGTACCTGCACACACCATTCCAGTACCTGCAAGAGAAGCACTTTTTGCTCTCGTTACGTTAATGAATGTGCCTGTTTCATGTGGCATATATGGGACCATATCAGTCATAACTTGACTATCTAACCAATATTGAGCACTTTGTATTTGTTCATCGAATCTCGCCAGACTGATATTAGCTCTCAAGTTCTGTGTATTCACATTAACATTTCCTAATTTCTTCTTAGCCATATAACCACCTACTTAGCCATTACTTCAAAATGCTGGATTATGTCGTAAAAGGCACTTCCAGTTATTGCAAAGACATAATCATACTTAAGTTTCATTTCTTCATAGAATCCGTCAATATAATCATCCTCTGCAATCGGTTCTTCGTTCTCCCATTCGCCAACGATAAAGAAATCAAAACTATTCGCCTTAGAACTAAATGTAAGTGCTTCTGACAGCTTATCATTCGTCTGTTTACACCATTCTTTAGGTGGTAGCCATAATTTACTACCTACCATCTTTTGACCGCTTTTTAGGCTATACTGCACGTTTAATACAGCATTGTCCTGTGAGTCAGAACCGTACTTTGCAACGATGCTTGCTTTATCCATGTTTAGGTTCGTATTATGCAAAATAGAGGGATACCATGTATCTCCTAATTTACTTTCATACCTATTAAAAAGTGTGATTGTATCGTTATACATCGTATCCCCCTGTCTATAATGCCCCTACTTTTTTAAAAGCTTTGAAAATCTTTTTAGACTGTAAAGCAAACCAGTCAATCATTTCTTCATTTTTTGCCCAACAATCTACGTTGCAAGACTGCCCATCTAAACCACTTTCATATAAGAAAGCGTGCATAATCTCATGCCTAAGCACACTTTTTTGAACCGATTCAATGTTATTCACAGAATCAACACTTTTTTCAAAAATTGCAACGACTATTGTTTTATTTGAATAATCGCAATAACCAGACAATTCTTGTAGTTTTTCATCTTCATTCTCATGTCTGAATCTGATTTTATATGTAGTTCCTAAAACATTTACTTTACAATCTTTCATAAATACTCCGTTGGGTACATTCCCATATACAGTAGACTTACTCCATTGGCATCTGTGACACCCGATAAGTAGTCTCTTATTGTGTCAGAGTATAACTGCTTTTGTGCTTCCTTATCCGCTAGACACTTATCTATCAATGTAGCCGTACCTGCGTTACTGGAAGTCACATAGCTTATACTCTCGTTTCCTGCACTCTTAGATGCTACCTGCTTACTCATCACAGTTCCATCTTCTAATGTGATATAACCCTGTGATGCTTCAACTCTCGTTTCTGCCTGTTCAATCTTATATGTGATTGACAAAAGTTCGCAAACACATCTTTTAACTGCTTCTGCATCATCTTCATCTGTTGGAAAAGCAATCTTAAGTTTCTTCACATTGTCAACACCAGTCGTGGCATTATCTATCTTCTTGCAAGAATCCCAGACCAGACGATTAAAGTCTGCTTCTGGGATTGCTTTCTCTCCAAAAAGGGTTTTGTAATATTCATAGTCAATGTACGCCATGAAATCACTCCTTTTTATCCGTTGGATTTAATAACACCCATGCGGATATTCTTCTGATTAAATGCTAAAGACCAGTTTCCTTTAGTTCCTAACTCTGCATTTGTAGGAGACTCTTTTGCAATCTTGTTAGCATTAATAGAAAATCCGTTAGGATGTAATACATAACCCTGTTTTGTATACAGTTTTTCAATACCGGCAGATGTTTCTGGGTCATAGTCTGTATAATAAGGATTTTCATAGTTTGTCTTATCACAAGTCAATACTGAACCTGTACCAAGCATATAAGTTTTGTATACTGGGTTTGTTCCTGTTGTATCAACTGTAAATTTGTCTGTTACCAGTGGGATAAATCCACCGATTGTAGGAAGATTTACTTCTCTTTCTACTGCGTTAGCAATAGTGTATTTGTTGTAGTCAACAAGTCCCATTGCTTTGTACTTTGCATAAATGTAAGAGTTTAATACAAGTAATCCCATCTTGTCAGCGGAATCTCCTAAAGCTTTCTGCTGTGCGAAGATAAGTGTTGTATCATCAATTTTGTTTGCATCTCCTACAGTCCCCTCACCAGTTAAAGATAAGTCTGTAATATGGTTTTCCATACCAGACAGGCTTAAAACTGCATCAACTGTAGTCATTAAGTCACGTGTTCTTACCTGCTTATAAAATCCTGCAACAGAGTTTGCAACATGAGTCATAGGGTCTGCACCTGTTAACTCTTTTGTAAAGTCTTTTGATTTCCAAGCTTTCATTCTCTGGATTAACATGCAAGTCTGTTTCTTTCCTGTGATTTCAACAGGTGTATTGTCTGTTTCTCCATCGTTGTTTAAAGCCTGTGAGTCCTGTTCATCAATCGGTGTATAGAAAGGAATTGTTGCAACGTTTCCTTTTTCTCCGATTAAGTCCATGATTGTATTGTCCTGTGCTAACACACCAGATGCAATAATCGCATCATTCCATGTTGGGTTTTCTGTCATATAACGAGAAAATTCTTCTGGGTCAAAATAAAAACCGCCAAATAATCCTGTTCTTGGCATAAAAAAAGTCCTTTCTACCCTAAATAAGAATAGATAAGGACTTATCTTTGTCCCATCTACCTACAACTATTAAGGGATTTTTAGGTTAGCGGCTCACTTCCATATTGTGAGTCGGTATTATCTATCTGTCATTTAATAAGGCTGCATAGTAGTCTGGGTCCTCTGCCTTAAGCTTCATTCTGTCGTCTAAAGACATTTCCCTTAACTTCTGTGTTCCCTTTTTCTGCTCTCCGCTGTTGAACTTAGTCGTAAAGCTTGGGATATTAGTACTTGGTGCTTTCTTTTCGTCAACCAAGATGTTCTCAATTGGTTTCCCATCTTTAGTAGTAAGTTCCTTGAATACATCTTCTGCATTTTTCCCATTCTCTTCTTCTAACTTCTGAATCATCTGGGAACGGATAGAGTCTTCTGTGATTGCATTTACAAATTTTTTATCAGATAAGAAATCTTTTACCTTGTCTCTTAACTCTGTCTGCTTAGCTTCTTTTGCTCTTGCTTCTTTTTCGTCTGCAAGCTCCTGTGTTAATGTTGTAATCTTAGCCTTAAGACCGTCAACATCTTCTTTCTCTAATTCGGCTAATCTGGTCTGTACATCGTCTAAAGATATTTTGTAGTCATCTTTTTTCTTTACCTGTTTATCGTAGTCAGCTACAGTCTTGTAATTTTCAGACATCTTCTTTTTCAGATCGGACTTTTTGTCCTCTGGTACTTCGATTCCTAATTCTGCTAAAATCTGTTCGTAATTCTGCATTGTATATCCTCCTATACGATATTTGTATACCGCTCGTATGCGGTAATGGATTAAGACTTATATACCTAAGTCAAGGTAAAAGAAATGTGGGGACTTGAACCCCACTCGAGCCTCGAACTCTTTTCCTGTCGTCGTGTAACCAAAAACGCTTAAAAAACTCTGTACTTACAAGGAGGCTGTGGCAAATCTGCATAATTCCTACATATTTATTGTAAACCCTAAAATATGCCGTTTCAATACCCTCTTTTTTTACATTTCTGCAAGTTTCTTTATCTGTCGTTGTATCTCTTTTCTCTCGTCCATAAAGTCAGAATCAATAACCATAGAAGAAAGCATATCATACACTTCCACCATCAATCTACCGACCGATTCCATAAGCTTATCACGGTGTCCTTGATCTCCGTTTTCTTTGTATGCCATTTTAGCACTTAAGTAGTTGTCATACAATGCATCTATATTTTTATCATACTTGCCATTGCTGTACTTCTTAATAAGATTCTCTCCTGCATCCATGACGGTTTCCGCTATGTCTCCATGCTCCATCTTTTCCAGATTGCATAATGTTGTTGTAATCTTATACATTGCATCAAGATTAGATGTTGTGAGCTGTTTTAATGCTGAGTTTTTTTCTCTTTCTAGCTGTTCTTCAAGAACATGTTTGATTTCACTCATAATTTGACCCCCTTAAGCTTCTTTTTGTATTTCTCATGAATGCAGTCCTGTGTCTCTGTAATATACACCATATCGTATCCTACAGAGATTAGATCAGTAACCATCTTTTCAACTGTTTCTAACTCTTTAGATACGTCTTTTACCAGACATTCTACAAATAGTGCATCCGATACGTTTCCGTTCGTTCTAAGTTGCTGTGCGTACTTCTCATAGGCTTCTTTTGTCTCTTTCTCCCAGTTGTGATACTCTATAAAGCCATCCTCTACGGCTTTCTGCTTTGTAGATTTTCCGATACTTAGTTTACTGGCTGTATACCAAGAGTCGGGAATCACTTTTATAGTACCGCTAAAAGAATCTTTTAAAAGCTTGCCGTGATGATCTACAAAATACCTGCATATTTCACGTCTCTCCAAGCTTTCTGTAAGAAACTGGTATTCATGTAATCTTTTGTAGCCTTTCAAACCTAAGAAGTTGAAATAGTCTGCCATTTGACCGTGTATCATCATAGCCGCTACATATCTTTTGTTGATCTCGTCAAAGATATCTTCTGTTTTTGTTACTTCAAGATTGTTTGTAAATTCAATCATGATCGCACCTCCTTAAGAGATACGCTTTATAATAATATTCGCATCTTTTACTATTGCCGCTGTTGTTCCTACATTTCCGATGCTTACGATTAAGCTACCGCAAGATGGTACAGTTACAACCGTTGTTGCTCCCACGTTCTGAAATGTGTTCGCTGTAACTACTGTATAGTCCATTTCTGTTCCACCAATAGCTTCTCCGTTAAGCTCTACAGCAAGTGCCGTTGCTCCTGTTGCATTAGCGGATACATTTCCGTTAAATTCTACCTCTACAGTCATAGGGCAGTTCGATCTATTCGTTAACGTAAACAGACCAGACCCCTCTACATGATTCAACCACCCATAATTGCAGGTACAACGCCTACTACTATATCTTGTGTTTGCAAATAGTACGTTTGCCCCACTGTTTACGTCCTGCTGTGCTACATTTACCGCATTTAACATAGTTTTCCCTCCTAAACAAAAATAGGATGCCGAACCCGACACCCTATCGTCAATATATTGCTAGTCTACTTAGTAGATATGGATTCTTCCAACAAGCTTGATTTATTTACACATTTACACTTCCGCAGTTGCAACCACCGTATGCATACCCATTATAGGATACATAAGGACTTGCTGTAATATATGCAGGTGTTGGGAATGGTCTAACAGCATCCACAATGTTCTTAGTCTGTGATACCTGCGAAATCTGGAAGTTAGATAACTGTAAGTCTCTATCTCTGTCCGCAAGTTTATCTCTAAGATTCTGGATTGTGTTGTCCTGCATCAACTGGCGTGTAGCCTGTCCGTCTGCGAGGATTGTTTCCTTAATATCACAGCAACACTGTGCCATCTGTGCCTGCATATTCTGGGCCATTAAAGCCGCATCATAGCGGTTCTGTAACACTTCTTTCTGTGTTTCACAGCAACAAGCCTGCTGTTGTGCCTGCATCTGCTGTAATCCTAACTGTGTTGTGTATCTGCTTTCTAATACGTCTCTCTGTGTCTGACAAGCTGTATTAGATACGTTCTGGTTTGTATTGAAAATATCTCTCTTAACAAACTCATCGGATAAGAAAGCATTTTCGCCTGCGGTCGTTGCGGTATCGTTATTTCTTCCCCATCCGTTACCACAGAAAAGGAAAGCAATTAAGATAATCCAAATCCACCAACCACCGTTGCCGAAGCCGTTATCATATCCGTCATTTTTTGTCACTGCCGCTACATCTGACGCAGTGAGTCCCATTGCTTCATTCATTGTTGTTGTCCTCCATAAATTTATTTACCAAGCTGTGCACCGCTTAATATCTATTTGTTCACTTTGTCCACAATATCCTGTGGATTCATGCCCTGCTGTTGGCATAGGCTATTAAACACTTCTTGTGGGTTCTTTCCCTTGCACATTTCCATTGCCTGCTTGATCGCAGGGTTTGTCTGTGCCATGCTCTCAACCATAGACTGCGGATTGTTAGACCCTCTTACCATGCCCATTACCTGCTGTACCATCTGCATAGGATTGTTGTTTCCCATCATACCGCCTATCATGTTCATTAAAGGATTACTCATTGCTTAACTCTCCTTTCTCTGGTTGCTCTCCTAGCTTTGCTAGAAGCTCTTCAAACTCTGTTCTTGTAACATATCTATTATCATAGTTTACATTCTGTTTTTGGACTGTCTGCGTGGCTTCTGGTGGTATCTCTTCAAACCTAAACACCTTAAAAGTTGCACTGCCCATACCGTCTACACTCTTTACATAAAAGAAAGGTGCGTTGTTATCCATCATCCATGCCGTAGCCCCTGGTTGTACAATCTGATTCTTTGCTCCCTCTATACCTGCGACTTGTATCCAGTTCACGTTTTGCGTAGGTACTGGATTGACTGGTTCTTGCATCGGTTTATTATACTGCTGTTGCATTTGCTGTAACTGATTTAGCCTATCCTGCAACTGCATTGTATCCTGCTGATACATTGGTGCATAAGGATTATAGTTATATCCGTTCACTCTTCCACCTCCCTTTTATGTGTAAATTATCGCATTAAAAAAGAGACTCTAACAGGTCGTTAAAGTCTCACAAAAGTATCATATTAAATTAAAAAATTAGCACCATGATAGGGGCCATGGTGCTTGAAAATAAGGATAAGATTGAGGAACACCAATTGATGAAAAAAGGTGTCGTTGAAAAATAAAAATTAAACCAACATTTGGGGAAATCAAAATGTATTTCTCACGCTCACGATATTGTGAGCGAATGGAAGCAACAGGACTCGAACCTGTGACAGGTCGGTTATGAGCCGACTACTCTGACCAACTGAGTTATACTTCCACGGACTCCGTTAGGAATCCACCGTACTATATTGCATAAACAAAAATAAAAAAAGGATTAAAGTATTATAACATGAAAAAAGTATCTCCGAAACAAGCAACTATCATTTAAAACCAAAAAGGAAATCTTATAATTATTTATTCAACAACTTATTACTTGTTACATTTATATTGTATCATGGATTTTCGCCTTTTCAATACCCTCTTTTTTACACCTTTTCGTAAGTCTTTTCAAAGATTTCTTTCTTACATGGGTAGATTTCCCCGTCCACACCAGTTATAAGCATATCATCTTTTCCAAGTAACATATCTCCCTCTAATGTTGGAATGATATAGCGATCATCATCATATCTTTTGATAATATATCCATTGTATTCAAGTTCTATTGGTTTACCATGTTCATTTTTTATAAGCTCATCAAACGTGATTGCTTCTATCTCAACAGGTTTCTTTACATATTTAGCCATGTTTTACTCCTTATTCTGCAATTAGCCATTCGTTAGACAAGATATTATTAAGTGTGTATTCCACCATTTTTGTATCTCTAATATCTAATAAGTCTCCTTTTTCTCCGTTGTCCTTGTCTCTGCACTGCATCATGATAGTTTCTTTTTCTGTATCCCAGTACCAGAAACCACCCCACGATGGAAGTTTTACTTTACGCCCTGCTTTCATTCTTTTAAATGCTTCTGCAAACGACATGCCGACATCTTCCACTACAAGTTGTACTCTATAGCCGTCCTTGTGTACGATCCCATCTTTTCCATCTGTAATGGATGCAATCAGTTCCCCATCTTTTGTGATATTTAGCTCTTTAAAATTTATACCGTCAATTACCATTCTGTTCTCCTTAACATACTCTAATAATCTTATTGTTAACTCTCCTGCTGATTCTCTTTGCTGTAGACAGACTTACGTTCATAAGCTCTGCACATTTCTCTAGTGGTATATTCTTTGCCCGATACTCGAACAATGTTCTTTCAATATCTGTGAAGTTGCAATACATACGAAAACGATTTAGTTCTGGTATGGTAAAATCATATACTTTCAAGTAGAAACACCTCACTGTTTGTCGTGTGTTGTCAGTGCATTTATCAGATCGTCTCTGGTTTTTTTTAGACCCTCAATGTTGTTTCCAGTAATCTTATTCTCAATCAAATTAAACATACTCTTCATGACTAAGTTCATATCGTCTTGCTGTTTGTTGATCGTACTATAGTCACTATTGAGCTTTTGATTAATTTCTTTGATATCTGTTTCTATATGTTCTATTCGCTGTTCCAAATCGTCTGTAGGCTTCTTGTAATGCTTATAGGCAGTGTACAATACTCCTATAGCTCCACCAATTGTAATAATCCACCCACAGGCTACCATAATTTCGTTTATAGTTTCCATTATTTACCTCGTGCATTGTTGTATCGTGTCGCTGCACCTCGTGCTGAGGATGCTTGACTCCTGTTCCAGTCTGCCGTGTTTAGTCGTTCGCTTTGCTTCTTAAGATTGTTCTCTTTGCAGTAATCATTGTAGGCTTTGTTCTGCTTCTGCAATAGTGCAGCCTTTTTTTGATACTCCATGTCAAGCTCGTGCTTTAAGACTTCGTCCTTTGCATTATCCACAGCCGTTTTCATGCCGATTAACTGTCGTTTCGTCTTTCTAATACGTCTTTCAAGCTCTCTCTGTCGTTTCCGTTTCTCGTATTCCTTGCGATTCTCTTCGCTGTCAAAGTCCTCGAACGGATTGTTTATTCCATCCCCCGGACCGTGACTATGTCGGCAGTTCGCCCCATGGATTCCCTGCACGTTTCCCATACCGCAGACCGAAAAAGGCGGAAATCTTTGGTCATTACCGCTTTTGCTGTAAAACTTGCCTTGCCACCAGTAATGATTGGTTAAGTTGTCTCCACCGTCTCCAATTCTTGCTCCTAAATGTGCAGACGTGAGAATTATATCCCAGTTCATCTCGTCCATGCGTGCATCCGTGATCTCTCCTGCCATCTGGCTTACACCAGTACGGACCGCTCTTGCCGTAGCTGTCTCTATGCTGTCTCTACGTCCACTTGGATAGGTTACGTCTGCACCGCTGTTTATTATGTCGTTTACGGCTTCTTTAACCGCTTGTGTGTACCCTGTCGTACCGCTTGCAGTCTGTGTATATGCTTTATCCACTGCCTTAATGTAATTATCATGGCAGGCATTCGGCATCGTGCCAGTAAAGTTCTGCATTTCTCCTTTGGTCTTTTCATAATTCCTCTGGATCAATCGTTGCATATAAGGACTCTCATTAAGGGGCGTTGGTTCAAGACCTGCTTTCTTGTAGATTGTATCATCCCATTCAAGAGCCTTGATTCCTGCTTCTTTCATAGTGCGTGCGATCTCTGCAATACTTATCTTTGTCGTTTGTGCTATCTCTGCCTGCACCGCTTGCAATATATACCCTGCATCCTGCAATACATCCATCTGCCACTTGTCAATAGGAGTAAAAAGGTAATCTTCCCCACGTCCTAGCCTTATCATCATTCGTTCGATAATCACAGATACAATTTTGTTATGCAGTTCTTCCGCCTGCTTCTCTGCTTTCTCTGGCACATACCATAAGTAATCTGGCGTTAGCATTATTCTTCATCTCCCCCGAATAAGTCTGGCTCTTTTGGCTGTGCTTCTTCTTCGAGTGCTTTCGCTTCTTCTTTACTAAATCCCTCAAATTTAACTAGATAGTACCAAAATGGAATCTTGTTAGAAGTAACATAGCTGTACCATCTCGCTCTATCTTCATCTTCATTGTAGGTAATGTCTCCGAAGTCATACACGGTTTCATACGGTCCGCTTGGTGCTAATTGATACAGGTCGGCGAAAATGTTAAGTGCAGCTATCAAATCATCCATGCAGGCCTGTAGCTTGTCTCTCACGTCCTTGATAAACTGTATGGTCCTTTGCTGTTCTGCTTCAACTCCTGTGGCTGTCTGGATGCCTGTAGTCTCATTAAATACAAAGTAGCCATTGGAGAATCCGCATTTATATCCAATCTGACTTAACAAGGCATTGATTCCTGTCAGTCGTGTATCTGTATTTAATGATGGATTTACCTCTTGATAGAATCCCTCTAAACCAGTACCATTTACATTCTTTACGTATTCTGGCAATTTCAAACGCTTCTTGCTTCGTTCAACGCCTGCCTGCGTATCTTTCACAGGTGCACCACTTTCCATTAACCTATCAGAATCAATCAGCACCATACGTCTACTGTCGAATATCTCCGTTGCATTCCTGCTATATGCAGTGTCTAAGTCCTTTAACTCTTCTATTGCTTCATAAAAGATAGGCAATCCTAAACTACAATGCAAGTCTACATTGTTCGCCTGAGGGGTCCTCAGCACTGCGTACAGTCGTTGTCCGTTTAGGTTTGTAAGTCCTACATCTTCCAGTTCTCCCCTCCAAGGTGTCTCGTCTATGTCAATCGGCTTTCCTGTATCGTTTGCATCCTTAGATGCGTAACAGCGGTTAGTAATTTGATACACGTCCTCAATATACCTGTGATACTCTAGCTTCGTGTAATACGTCTTGCCATTACTAGAAATTTCTCTATGTACAAACACAATGCCTTGAATCTCTCCGTTGCTTTCGTCTGTAACAATAAAGTTCTCTGGTGTAATCAAGTCCACACTTGCACCGTTAGGCTTTAATACAACTGTACCGTATGCACAGCCATATTCTACGTGATGTCGTACCTGTTCCAGTTCCTTGTCTATCTGTTCCTGCAACCAATTAGCTCTTGCACTGCCATCTATCTCTATGCCTATTGCAAGTGTAGCAAGGCGTGCTGTCTCCGAACACACCGCTTTTGCAAAGTTGATAGTCTTGATATGTTCGTCCTTGTCTAACCAGTACGGACTGCCCTTATAGATGTATGCACATTTTTCTATAGCTCTCTGCATCTCTGGACTGGTAACAGTATCAATCTTAAATTCGTCTCTTGCCTTTTGTCTAAAAAGGTTACTTAATATCTCTTTCATTCTGCTTATTATACCCATTTATTCCACCGCTATCAGTTTAACGTTTCCGATTTTTGTTTCTATATCTCCTTGTATCAAATCGCTATTAATCGTAAGCCAAACCCCTCCATCATGGATAGATATTTTTTCTATATCCTTGATGCCTAACATTACATTTCCAATTTGTATACAAGTTACATCTTTTAAATTTATCATCATTGTTTTTATCTCCTTTATGCACTTTCCCCACGTCTCATGCTCATTGGACTTGTCGCATACCTTAATGCATCAATAAAATGGTCGTTGCCGTCTGGATAATCTGCCTTGATTTCTCCGTTTTCATCTACTTCATGCTCGTAGCTTATTACCTCTTCATACAGCCGTGGAGTTCTCGCAGGGTCTATGACTAATGTCCTGCACTGCAACCATTCATAAGAGTATTTACGACTACCCGGATATACGTTCGTTTTGTTCGCCACAAGTCCTGCATCCCTAAAGTCTAAGATGCTTTCTATCTCGTCAGCTCCACAGCTAATACTATAGTCGTTGTATCCCTTACCTATAATCATCTGTGACATTACAGTGTTGCGGATTTTTTGACCGCCCAACTCGTCTATGCACAAGATTTTTTGTGATGCAGGCATATATGCACATCTGACAAAAGCTTTCGGGTCTGGATAGTATCCCCAGTCCTGCCCTTGATAGATTCTTTCCTGCCTTGCGATTTCTTCGTCTGTGATTGTGCGTATTTCTAAAAGCTCAAAGATGTTTGTTCCAAGTCCTACAGGGATTCCAAGATACTCATGCTTGTATGCTCGTTCGTTTGTCTCTTTCAGATATTCTGCATCGGTTATGAACTGCTTCCCTAGCCATTCTACAGGAACTGTTGTGTAGTCACTCTTATGTCTAAAGCTATCCTCTCTTGCTTCTGCTACATATTTATTTGCCCAGTTATTAACAGAGATTGGTGGGTTGAACGTCTTAAACACTACGAATTTAGAACCACCACGCAATACAGATTGTTGTACAGTTCTGATCTCTTCAATGCCTGCAAACTCATCTAGTTCCTCGAACCACAAATATTTAATATAACCCTTTGCGACCTTTATAGACTTAGTTTTCTTTGCCTTGTCCAGTCCTCTATAGATTATCTTCTGCCCAGTCGGCTTATATATATGTTGTAATGGGCTCTTAGAAGATTCCCACAGATCGCTAACACCCAATGCATCTATTGCCCATTCTATCTGTTCGTAGACACTATCCCTTAGAGTATTACCAACTTTACGAAATACTGCCGCATTGCTGTATTCTCCTGTTGTTGCGTCCTGCATAATACCCAATACAATCTCTACACTAACAAAAGACGATTTAGTCGAGCCACGACCGCCGTATAAGTCGTAATATGTATGCTTTCCGTCTTGTATATCCCAATGTACAGCATAAAAAGATGGGGCGATCACATCTGTCAAATTAACCATGCAACCGCTCCTTACTCTCTAGGAATATTATTTACTATTGTAATTCCCTCTGTCTTATTCTCTTCCTGCTTCTTGTCTGCATCCCAGTCTTTAAAATTATTTCTTAATGCAAATTGTGCACCGTTCGAGCTGTCCTTGTGGAACAAACTTTCTTCCATTTGTTCTTCAACTCTGCTCTTCGCACGCGTGATGGTGTCGTAAAACTTATCACTGTCTTTTTTATGTTTTTGATAATACAGCAGATCACTTCTGCCACTAAATCCTAATGCAAGTGCTAATCCTGTTATCGTAGGATGTTTTCTGTCTAAGATAATTGGATACCCTTGTTTGTTGTACTGCTGTTCCCCATTAATGACTAATGGTTTTCCCTCGCAGCTTTCAAAGTATTCATCTATCTTCTTCTGCATTTCTTTTACACTCTTGTATTTAGGCGGTCTACCACCTGCTCCCATTGTCTCACACCCTTTCGTTTGTATATATTTTTGTTGTCGGTCCTGCTGTCTTGTAATCATCACATACAGTCAGATACCTGTCTTTTATTATTTTTTTACCTTTATCCTTAGTACAGTACATAATCCCTCTGTCAGATAGTGTATTCTTGCATCCTGCACAGCACAGGCTTTTATCTTCCATCCTGCACCTCTTTCTGGTATCTATTGCATACACACATGTGACTACACTTTATATTTACAAGTACCACTTCCGTTTTATCCTCTGGGATAGCTCTTCTCTTTGTCTCTGTCACGATCTCGCAATGTACACAATCGTTACAGCAATTCTTTAGTTTGTTATTAATCAAAAAAGACACCTCCCGACTATGGTTTTATCTAAGATAATTATACCATAGTGGGAAGTGCCTTTGTTTACACTCTTTTTATTCTTCTACAATATTTAGATTTACTCTGTGCCCCTTTGCATCACGATCTAGTGCATAAAAGCAGGGATTCTCTTTTCCTTGTAAGACATCGTTTACTCCGTAGCAATGTCCCCATGCTGTCTCTACCATTAAATCTCCAAAACTGTTTTCATAAAACTTAAAACTATCATTTTCTGGCAGTTCGACAATAAGTTCATCGTTTACTTCTGTCATTGGCACACCGTACGAGTACACAACTCTTTTCTCTCTTCCAAGTACCCCATAATTTGCATAAATTTTAAATTGATTTTTCATTTTTCAACACTCCTTTTTGTCCTTTACATACTCTTTATGCTCTTCCAGAAATTTTCCGAACATTTCTTTTTCGGCTTTTTCTCTTGCATCTTCTTTATTTGCGTATCTGCCCAAGTAATAATTCTTACCCTTAAATTGTATCTGTGCCACCCATTTATTTCTACTTTTATCCCAAGACACCCCTTTTATTCCGGAAGTGTTTGTTTTAGGCTTCTTCATTGTTAGACTTCTTATATTTGTTCCGTCAATGCACTGTTTCTTTGTTTCTTCTGCCATCTTTTTTCCTTGTTCTATCTCGTGCGGTTTTCTTAGGCATCCACAGCTTTTTATCCTGCCACTTGTCAAACTTCCACTATTGACAAAACTTATTTTTCCACAATCACATACACATTTCCAAATGATAGAGTCATTCGATGCTTTTCTTTCTGTTGGCTCTATTGCTGTGAGTCTACCAAATTTCTTTCCTGTTAAATCATTCATCTTTATTCTGGTAGTGCATCCGCAATCTTTGCCGTTCTTTATAGTTTCAGCTCGCGTTGTGTATATTTTACCACAGGCAGGGCAGACAACTTTTACTATCGTTCTTTTGTTTTCTCTGTAAACCTCCAGTATTTTGAAGCCGTTTACTGTTTTGCCCTGCATTTCCAACCATTTTGTTCTCATATTTAGTCACCTATCGTATTAAGACATCCTCAACAATGTTATTTTTACACCAAAAAATAAAATTTGTTGAGTTTCTAGCGTTTATATATGCAGAAACTGTAAATACATCATCTGTGAAATAATCTTTATCATCCACAATAACGTCTGTTTCTCCCTGCTCTTCATAGTCTTCAAAGTCGCAAATAATTTCGTCACAATCTACATCATTCCAATTCATACCGATGTATTTTTCTTTCAATGTGTTTAAGATTTCTTCTTTTTTGATCATGGCTGCGTCCTCCTTATAATACATAATCAATGAAGTATACTGTACCTTCATATTCTACAACTCCCCAGTCAAAAACCGGCTTGTTTGTTTCAATCATCTTTTTATACTCTTCCTGATCTTCTTCCTCAACGTCCCACTCATTCATGTACTGATCAAAGAATTTTACAAATTCTTCTTTCACGTATACTGCTGATCCATTGCATAAATAGTCAACAGCTTCTTTCTTTGTATGGTTGTCTTCCATTACAACCATTAATTTTTTTTCTGTTTCTGGGCTTAATTCTAATCCTGCATATTTAATTTTTCTTTTTTCGTCTCCTGTTAAATACATTTTTTTACCTCCTTATAATTCTACAATAACTCCGTCTGCTTCGTCATTAAGTTCCTTTAATGACATAAAAATTTTAAAATCTTCCATTCTTTCTCCGTCCTCGTCGTAACAATTTTTAATTGTTACCCAGATTCTTTCGGACTCTTCTTTTGTAAGTTCGCCGTCATTTTCAATATCAAAATCAATAACAGCATCTCCGTTTTCTAACGGAATTGTCACAATCCCGTTTTCTTTCATTTCTTTGTTTATACTTATCACTTTTTTCATGACTTCAATCTCCTTTTCTTTTTTGCCGTTTCCTTTAACTGTCTTTATTATACATAATATCTATGCATAAGTCAACACTTTTTAGATAAAATATTTTATTTTTTCATCGTCTGTTATTTCTATATCAATTACATCATCTACATTTTTTCTAAGCATACAACAAATAGCATTGAGACTTTTCATGTTTATTGGTTCTCCTCGCTTTATCTTTGCAAGCGTTCCCTCGCTTAAATACTTGTTTTTTCTTATTATATAAGAAGTATACCCTTTTTTCTTTAATTCTTCCTGCACATCTAATTTGTATTTTATCATCGTTTTTCCCTCCTTTTACATCATTATATCATACTCATAATTTTACATCAAGAATTTTATACATAAATTTTATGCACTTTTCTATTGACGTATGCATAGATTTTATGTATAATAAAAGTAAGTTAAGAGAACAAAGCAAACAAGAAAAGGAGAAAAGAAGAAAAGAAGATGAAAGAATTAAGAAAAGAAATTGAAAAGTTAGTCGAAAATGAGGACTTCGTTTCCTACGAAGAATTTATTTACGAACTGGAAGAAGAAAAAGAAGAAGTTAAAAAATATATCGAATGGAGAGCAAACGGTGGGAAGATGAACACCGAAACACTCCCAGAGGGATATGTAGAAGCTTGTAAAAAGATTTTAGAAAGAATTTAGGAGGTTGAAAATTATGGATTATTACAGAGGTAGAAAAATCGACAAAGCTTTTAAAGAAGAGGTTGCTAGAAATTCAGCAATCAGAGGTTATAAAAATGCGGTAAAAATTTTCATTTACCGTCAAGATTTAGAAGCTTCCTCACTTTGTGATGAACTGGCTGACAATCTTTTAAAACTTGGTTTTAGTTGGGAAGAAATCGAAGCTTTAGAACTTGAAGCCTATGACGAAAGAGAAAAAGAATTAGAAAAGTTTGATAAGGAACATCCTAACTGGGAGCAACTTATCAATGTATAACATACACCACCCACCCCGGAGGTTACGAGGGTAGAAAAGGAGAACTAGCATGATTAAAATTGTACAGTGGTTAATGAGTTGCGGTTATACCGAAAAAGAAGCCGTTAAAGAAGCAAATTCAATGATTGAGCAAAATCGTTGGGATGGTGCTGAAATGTGTTCACGAGAATATGCAATAGAAATGATTTTGGAAGATTTGGGGTGTTTATATGAATAAAATATTATTATCAATCATACTTACAGCGATCATTACCGCAGGTATCACAGCAAACTACATTATCACGCATCAACAGGTAAGCGGTACAACTGGTAACTACAACATAGAGATTTTAGATCACAACTTTTCATATAGATAACATTAAGGACCAGAAAAGTTCTGGTCATTCGCTGAAATTTTCTTGTACATTAGTAATATAATATGTATAATTCATTACAGAAAGAGGTGTTTATTTATGGCTTTAAGAGAATGCGTTGTCTGTGGAAAGACTTTTGATGGTGCACCAAGTGCAAAATATTGCTCCGAAGAATGTAAAAACGCACCACGATATACAAATGAATTTAATGGAGAAAAGTGGGGAAAATTAACTATCATAGATGCTTATAGAAAAAAAGGAAGAGTTTATGCCATTTGCAAATGTGAATGTGGAAATACAAAAACTGTAAGATACGATGCTCTAACATCTGGTCGAACTCAATCTTGCGGATGTTTTGCCGAAGCTAATTACTATAAACCATTTGACCTCACTGATAAAATTAACGATTATGGTTGTAAAGCAATTAAGCAAATAAGAGTTGGAAATCGGTATAAATGGGAGTGTGAATGTTCTTGCGGAAAGCACTACCTAGTTCCTGCCGGACTGTTTTACAAACAAATGTCTTGTGGTTGCTCACATCAAAGAAGTGCCAGAGAAAACCTCAAAAAGGCAGCGAAGACATGTGAACAAGGATATATAGAAAATACATCCATTATATCAATCAAACCTAGAAAAATGCTACGGAATAACACATCTGGAGTCCGTGGTGTTAGTTGGGACAAAAATCGGCGAAAATGGGCTGCTACAATAGTATTTAAAGGCAAAACATACCATTTAGGAAGATACTATAATATAGAAGATGCAGCCACGGTTAGAAAAGAAGCAGAAAACGCTCTGTTTGGAGATTTTCTTAAATGGTTTCAAGAAGTGTATCCAGAACGATGGGAAAAATTCAATAAAAAGGCAAAAAAAGAAGAAACAGAGGATTAAACCCCTGCTTCTTCTTTTATATTCTTCAGATTTTCTTTTAACATCTTCACACACTCATTAAATCCGTCACGTTTACCGCATAGATACATATTGTGACCGCTGTAATCGTCCATAGGCGGTATTAATGTACATAATGCATATAAATCTTGCTTATTCATTTTAAACTCCTTTAAATCCTGCAATTATCGCACAAAATACAGTTGATAACACACATACATAAGATGATAACATTGCAATTTTTAAAACTTTTTGTATATTTTTATCATTTTTAAATTCCTGTAATGTACGATTTACTACCAGATCAACACAAAAAATTAATAAATATATAGTCGTTGTTGCTCCACATAGTCCCAGTGATATTTCTGCAATACCATACATCACTATAAATAATATATTGCTCACTTTTTAGCCATCCTTTCGTACATTTCGCAAGTACACGTCAGTTTATTTACCTGTTGACACTTCTCTAAATACATCTTGTCCATGTCTTTTATGTCCTGCGGTGTCAATCCTGTTTCTTTGTACTCAAGAAGTTCTTTCAATGCCTTAGTTGATACCGCTTCACTTCCTGCAAACATTTTTGATAATCGTATCTGATTTTTGATAACGTCTATTGATAACCCTGTCATTTTCTTCCCCTCCTGTTCCTGTTTAAAGCATTCCGTTTCATAAATTTTTCTTTTGATAACGACTTATAATAAGGATTTTTTCTCTTGATAACATCCCTCTCTTCCTTACAATCGTCTTGAAACTGTTTATAGCCGTCACATAGGGTATGACAATTATAAGCTCTTCCTGTGGCTTCTGTGCACCCATAGCACGGATTATCTTTCCCTCTCATAATAACGCCCCCACTTTATACATCTTCTGGACTTCTGTTGTTTGCTTTGATAACGTCAAATCCATCTGGATAACGTTTCTCTAATTTTTCAATGTTCATTTGCATAATTTCATCCAACGACCAATTAAATGATTCACAAATCATAGCAACATACCACATTACATCCCCAAGTTCTTTTTTTGCGTGTTCCTCGTCAAACTTGCTTTCATGGAATATCCATTTTTTAACCATGTCAGTAAGCTCTCCAACTTCTCCAGATAATCCGAATAATCCGTTAATAATTCCGCCCAAGTCAATGCCTGTGTCTGGTACGTTGTCCTCTACTCCCTGTTCTAAATTATCAGCCATATTCATTATTCTTTCTATTCCTAATCCGTCATTAGTTCGCATTGCCTTTACTTGATATTCTTTACCGTTCATTTATAACACTCCTTTATAGCTTGATAACCCTTTGTCCTCTGTCATATTGACTAAGTATCTTGTCTAATGCATCTTCTGCTTTTTTATGTGTTTTGAATGATTGTATTGTGTAAATATATCCATTCATTAGCTCACATTCTACATTTTCTTCGTTTGCCCGAATTTCAAGAACATTATCAAGATTCAGAATCTCTCTATCTTTTGTCATTATTAACATGTAAGTCCTCACTTTCTCCCCAGTCTAACCGATTCCCACACTCACAAACTTCTGTCCATTCTGCTATGTAGTTTCCACACTTAGGGCATCTATATAACGCAACGTCCTGCTTTTTTAAGTTCTTATGTCGTTCTCTTATCGGCAAGCTGTTAAATACAGCACCGATGTGTTCATAATCTTCTAATGTAATTGTGATCGTATCTCTTGCTTTAGCAGACTGGCAGAAACCACTGCCCACCAGTCCTAAGATAATGCCGATGATAACAAGTAAGACTTTTAATATCATTCTTCCATCTCCACTTCTTTATAGATATTCACTACGGTATCACTGATAACATTATCTTTTGTTAATTCAACCTTATATCCTTTATCTGTAATGTTTTTCACAAACTCATTAAGTGGTAATACATCTTTCATTGCATCTGGATAATATATTTTTGTTGCTTTTTTTAAAACTTTTACCTGCTCCGTTCTCTTTCCAACAAGTTCGCATACATTTTGCGACTCTTTATCTGTATTTTTTTCATCAATTCTGCTTACATAATCTTTCAGTTTTTCGTCAGTTATTTCAGAAAAAACCATTTCTTTTTCACAGTCATTACAAAATTCACATGAATCACAGATATTTCCGTTGCAGTAATCTTCTAACGTATCTATCATCTGTTCTCTTGTCATTTTTTATCACCTAACGCCTTTCTATAGCTTTCCTCTACTTCTTCGCTCGTAGCTGTTCCATAGTTAATTTTTCTCGTTATGCACGGTTCTTGCCCTTTAAAAATGCAAATAGGGCAGATTCTTTTACGACAATAGTTTTCTAACTCTTTTTCCTGCATTTTTCTTTTTAATTTGTTTGTATTTAAATTCAATCTCATTGTTGCAATAATAAAACCTGTTTTTGTATCAGTCACACTCATCATTGCTTCTTCGCAAGATTGATAAGAAACTTTCGTATCCAACACTCCAACATCTAGTTTATTTGCCGTAATCATCTTTTCTATGCTTTCTAAAAAGTCGTGTGCTACCTGCTGTGCTATTGTCATAGTCGTTCTCCTTTACCCTTTTCAATCTCCCATTTACCGTAGTAACCTTTTGTCATTTCTTTTAGTTGTGTCAGTGCCATAATAAAATTGTCAAGTTCACAAGTATCAGTAAAGTTTATTCTCACTTCACTGCCTGTTTCTTCTTCCATGGTAACTGGTCCACCAACAGTTCTCCTAAAATTTAATGTTACGTGCAAACTATTGTGTTTTTCTGTTCTCATGCTTGTTCTGATACAGTTCACATTTTTATCAGCTCGATTTGAATATATTTTCATTCTCCCACCTCTAAATCTTTCGCAAGCTTGAATCCTGTTCTTCCAACATTTCTAAGATTTTCTTTGATAAGTGCATTGTTTGGTGTCCTGTGTATCTTATACCAGTTCCAGTCGTTATCCTCTCTCATTTTTATTTTCATTTCCCATCTTTTTTTGTAATTGATTTCTTCTTTTACCATCTCTAGGCAAGCGATCATGTAATCTATTTGTTTGATAACGTCCATATTCTTTCTCCTTTACCACATAAGTTTTACCCCACATCCTTGATATTAAGTTCTGCTGTCGCAGGTATAAATCTCATGTATCCTGCATCTCTTATAATCTCGTTTTCCGTCAAGTCAACAAGTTGTTTCTTTTCTTTTTCTGATTTAACCACAAGGTAATAATGTTCATTTTTTTCGCCCATACAAACATCTCCAATCTTGAAATGGCTTAATGTGTATGTTTTAATACTTGGTTGTTTTGCATTAATTTTCATCTTCTGCCTCCAAAATAAAGCCACCATTTGATCACGTTATAATCAATTTCATCTTCTTCTAGTTTTGTAATTTTACGATTATTTTTCTCGTATGTTTCTACCTGCTTCTTAACTAACTCGTTACTTCTAAGCTCTGGATAAGTAGCAATTAAGGTCATTCCATCTCCTGCCTTAAATTCTTTGTATGTATCCTTCTCATGGTCCATATAATTTTTAACGACTGTATCTATTTTTCTTTCTAGCTGTTGATTTTGAGTTTTATATACCTCTATTTTTTTATCAACTCCTTGATATTCAAACACTCCAAATATTGCAATAATATATATAAATGCCAATGCTGTTGTTGCAACCAATCCACCAGTTACCAATTTATCTATTGCATCATTTATATCTGGCACTGTATTAGCTAATTTAACTGCCATTCCATACCAAATTGCTGTAACCACTATAATTATTACCAATAGCATTATTCTTCTCCCTCACTTTCTACCCCAAAGATGTATTTAAGAATCATGTCTCTTCCCACTGCTTCTATGGCATCGTCTAAAACTTGTTTTGATGTGAACGGTACCGCTCCAAGTGGTCTGCGAACACTCCACACTTCATAGTCAAGTTTTTCATCACTGCTATCGTTATATGAAAGGTAAAAACTATCACTGCGTACCGAACCATTATGCTCCTTTGCATACCGTTCAAGTTCTACTTCTACTTTTTTCTTTTCTCTTGCAAACTCCGCTTCTTCTTCTGTGAAAAAGATGTTTCCTAATTCCCACATATCAAGAGCGTATTCATCGTTAATCCATGTCCTTTTTCTGATTCTTCCAATATAATCAATGTAATAAACCGTATCCCCATACTCTGGTTTCTTTACCTTTACATCCTGTTTCTTGTCTGTTTCTTTTCCATTCATCTTTCCAACCAATCTGTAAAACTCTTTTTCTTCTGTTTCTGTTAGATTTTTAATTCCCATTTTCTCCACTTCCTTTTTCTGTTTAGTCCTCTTTATTTTTTAAATAATCTTCGATAGCTTGATCTAAAAAGCCACTACTGATAAGCCAATTATCAATGTATGTTGTTTTATTTTGCTTGCTATATACTAATAAGATTTTCTTTCTAGCGTCTTTTAATGTTATCTTCAATATAAGTGCATCTGTATTATTACTTGATTCTTCAACAGCTATAACTGTTTCTTGTGTAAGTTGATTTAGTTGACTTGTAATACGTTGTAAACACGTTTCTTTGCAAATTACTTTGTTCCATGTTGGTTTCAAGCATCTGATAGTTGTCTGCATATCGTTTCTCTCGTCAGTGTTTGTCAAAATAAAGCAATCATCTAATTCTTTTATTTCTTCTCCACTTATAATTGCTTTTGTTTCTATATTATAAATTTTCATTTCTTTCTCCTTTACTCTTCATTCTCTCCCCTGCCGTTAATAGCAGGGGAAATCATGACTTATACAATAGCGAGTTGTATTGTAACTTATGCGTTGCTAGGATTCTTTTATTTAGTTGTGTGTGGTATACAAAAATCCTGTGCAACAAGCCTTTTCTGGCTTGAGTCTCTGCCTAAAGATGTAAAATGGAAGAATCTGAAAATACAAAAAACATTATTTACAGTTACTTAGGCAGAGAATCAAACCAGAAAAGGGGCTATTTAGTTACTAAACTTCTGTAAATTCTCCATCAATTAATTTGTACATCGTGTCTTCTTTGATTCTCTCTCCGTCCACATACTCTGTTTTTACACACTTAGGAACATATCTGTTTTTCTCGTAGCTATATTCCCATTCCGCTAATGTAATCCAACTTCCTTTTTTAGCACTTACATAGCTGTTATCTCCTGCACAGCAAATAATGCTGTCGTATCCTGTGCTTTTAATCTTTGCGGAGTTCCCAGAGCTACCAATCTGTGCGTAGTTCCCAGAGCTACCAATCTGTGCGGAGTCCCCAGAGTCTGGTTTCTCTGTCTGTGTTTTCTCAATCACAAAATCAACGCAAGTTTTAACAAATCCTGCGAAAGAAAACTTCGCTCCAACCTTAAGCTTTGTTGTGCAATATTTGATATCATCGTCTGTTTTTACTTCTGCATCGTCTGGTGCTTCTACTCTTGCAAAATCCGAAAATTCTCCATTATCGTCTACCAGATCATAAAAATTAAGCACATCGAACGGATTCTTACAGAAGTGCATACCTCTGCGACATGGAACTGCTCTTTCTTCCTCAAAAGTTTCATTCTCTTTGTACTGCTTTCCTTTACAAATTAATCCTTTATTAAATGCTTTATAACCTTTCATTTCTTTGATCTCCTTTTCTTATTTCCAGTAGACGGCACTGGATGTAACATGAATACCTCTAGGTTTCCTTTTGTTACTTTGCCGTTCTGCTTCAATTTCTTTTCTTACTTCATCTCCAAATTTTTCTGTCCAAAATGTAATCAAATACTCTGGAATCTTAAACATTTGTGAGCAAGATTTTGACGTATTGTTTTTTGTCAGTCTTGTCTTTACTACCATTTTTATGTATTCACGAGAATATGGGGCGTTTTCTTCTTTGTCTTCATCTAAGTTCTGTTTTTTCCATTTAAAGAGGGTGGATGAATTAATACCGTATTCTTTCGCAACGCTCTTTACCTCATGTCTTGCGTTACTTTCCGCAACAACTTTTCTTTTAAATTCTGTTGTGAATTTCTTATACCCCATATCACACCTCTTGTATCGTTAATTGTGTATTAATTTCTTTTTGCGAAAGAAATTTGTTTATAAAGTACTGTTGCCCTTTGCCTGTTACTTTTGTTGTCTTTCTAATTTTCACTGTTCCGTCTGGATTTGTGATAGTTCTTTCTTCGATTTCAAAAAGTCCCATTTCCATGCTTCTTTGCGTCGGCATATTCCAACTTAGTCCTTTTCTCGAAATCAAATATCCATTGTCTCTAAGTTTCTGGAATAATCTGTTTTGACCTATATCAAATCCTCTCTGTTTAAGAATCTTTGCTAAGTCTCCGACCAGAATTGAATCTTTACTTGCTGTTACAGCATCGGAAAAAATTTCTTTCGGCTTCATTCTTTCATTATCTTCAATCAATGCTGTATTGCTTGCTTGTAGATCATTTATTGTCTTTTGAGCTTCTAATACTGCTAACGCTAGCAATTCCTTTCCTTGTGGGATATGATCCGCAATGATTTGCTCCATCGTGTGAAATCTATCAATATACTTTGCTGTAAACTCTGTGCCTTTGATTCCTGTTAACTTGTGAGCAATGAACTCGCAGCCTTTCTTTGTAACATCAAAACATTGCAATACTCTTCCTGTTTTGTCTTTATATGTACTGTCTCGAAAAAATTCACTGGGCTCAATTTTGAGCTCAGTCAATTCATAAGTGTATTTTGCGATATCTCGTAATAAATTCTTATGTCTCTTTTCAACCATATCTGCTACTTCTAAACTACTAATTGTCTGTTCAATCTGTTTCATTATGTATTCCCTCCAAACTGCTTTTCTAATAGCCGTTGCTCTAAATTATCAAAGTCATAGGCTCTCTCGCACTCTAAGACACTTGCAGGATTCCGCTGTGGCTTCGGTTCTGGTGGTTTCTCGTAGTTCTCGTCAAGGTAATCCACGTATCCCGAATTAAAAAACGTCGAGCCGTTCTGTAGTTTTCTCCACGAAGCATCTTTTTCTAATCCATCAAGATACCGTTTCAATGCCCTCTGTATGTGTTCCTCTCCTATCTGGTACAACACTTTTTTCTTGGCATCGGATACCTGCCCTTTACCACGTTTATTCGGGTACTGTTTCCAGAGCCTTTCAAAACATTCATTGATTGCTTTTTTGTTCGACTTTTCGAAATTTTCTTTTGATTTCTCGCAATTTTTCTTTGCGTTTTTGTCTGTTTGTTCCATTTTTCGTTCCACTGTTTGTTCCATTTTTGTTCCATTTTCAACCACCGTGTTTTCCTCGGTAGTTGTTTCTGCAACTTGTCCACAATCTATGTACTTTTGATACCCATTTACTGTGTATATCGTGTATTTATTTGTGCTTTTTGTGGATATGTACCCAGTGTTCTTTAGTTTCTTTAGTGCTGTTCGGACCTGCGATTCTGTCAATCCTGTCTCTGCACTGATTCTCGGGATTGAAGATACAAATTGTCCTGCCTTTATCTCTCTTCCGCAGTATCTTGTATCCTGCGGATTTGTATGTAACAGGCAATGAGTAAATAATCTAAACACATTTGTGTTTTCATACCATTCCCAATCTGTATTTATGTTTATTTGCATCATTGCCCTCCTGCTTAGTATTTATCTCCGTCTTCGTAGATTGTTATCTCGATTCTTGGATTCTTTTTGTCAACCTTTATCCAGTTAATGATACCTGCTACCTGTTTCTGACCATCATTCGGAAACACTCCTGCTTCTACCAAGCTATCTAATATGTACTTAATAGCCGAAAAGACATTGTCTGGATCACGTCTTTTATTCTTTTCATACCACTTAATTTCCAGAATCACTGGAAATTTTATTTGCTTTTTCTTTAGCCATTGTGGTATGTATGCCTTGCAAATTTTTTGATTGTTTTTTTTGCATCTGGCACCTTTGTAGGGATTGGTCCTGTTTGCATAAATAAAAGTGTTAAGTCCATCAAGTCTTCCTTGGATTGTGTATGTTACAGCCATGACTTGCCAAACTCCTTTATAAACTCTTCTCTCGTGCCTATCTTTTCTTCAAATGCCTTTTGTGCCATCTTCTTATACATAAGGTCATATCTGGCATTTAAATGTGCGGATTGTTTACCGCCTGTATGGTGTTCGTGGCACAACGGAATCACTAAGTTATACTTATCAGCTTTCTTCCTGTTTGCTGTTCCGTGCAAACAGTGATGTATCTCTACATAAGGACTTCCACATAATTTACAATGTTCCATATCATCAACGATGATTGACTTTTTCTTTCTCAATCTTAAGTCCCCACCTTTCTTCCATTTCTTTTATCTCCTGCGGTGTTGCTGTCTCAATTCCAAGCTCTTTTGCTTCTGCAACAGTTCCTTTAATCAATTCAGACATTTCCTTTGTGTCGTAGGTATGACTCCCACGCATTACCAGATTGATTCTGAACAACTTACCTGCCTTATTGGTAGTTGTACTGGCTGTCGGTTGTAGGTGGCAAAATTCAAGGTCGTACACTTCTATGTCGTTATCTAATGGAAGTGATACAAGAGAACCGTTTATAATCTCATGCTGTCCGTACTCTGCTATGAGTTTGTTCTTTATATATACCTTGCTGTTGTCCATTACTTCTGCGATTTTTCCAACTAATACATGAAAGTATGCATTGGCATCTAAACTCCTGCCCTCACGGTACTGAACGACCTTGAGCCTACATTCTTTGTCTTTCAGTCGGTCATATTCCCCTCGTATGTCTTTTTCGCATACAAGGGAAATAACCTGTTTACCGCTTTCAAAATCAATGGATATATCATGGATTCTTGCTTTAGTTTCCATCTAATCAGCTCCAAATCTTTCTTACATTAGCCTTATCTTTATTAGAGACTATATATTGATATTCTCCCTCAGTAATTTCTGAAATGGATTCATGATGATAAGATGCAAGAATCTTGTTAATATCAAATGCCATTTCATCACACAAGCTTAAAAGTGTATCTTGTTTGATTTTTGAAATCTTCATACCTCTGATTGCTTCTGCGTTGTTATCGTCTGTCTGCTTGTCAGCTCTTGCTTTGCGTTCTTTTTGATTTTCGTCCGTATCAGCATCTTTTGTATCATCCAGTAAGAAGATTCCATTTAAGGCATACTTGCGTGCATAAGATGATGCTGTACCTGTTATTTGAGAATCATCCATTCCCTTTTTATTAAATGCTTCTCTTGCGAGTGCTGTTGCTTCTACGCTTGCTTCTGTTTCAATGTCCTGCACCTTTACTGTTGCTTTTACATAGACACGATCGCCAACCGCTATTACATCGTCCGTTATGTACATTGCAAGTTTTTGTTCTTCCAGAAGTGGTTTCACAGCTTCTAGGATTCCCTCTGCGTTGCGGTACATATACCCACCGAATGAGTTTCTTAGATTTTTTGGTGCTTTCAATGTTGTCTGAATCCTCATCATCTTTTCATGTATTGTCATTGTTATCTCCCCTCTGGTTCATATTCTCCGTTATATGGAATTACGTTTCCCTGTTCGTCACACTCTTTCACACTGCATACATCCTCAAAACGAGCTTCTTTTAGTTCCTCTAATTCCTTTTTGAATTTTGGATTTCCTGTAAACACGTCCCACATATACTCTAATAGCCATGTTTTATCTTCTTCGTTGTTTCTTGCCTGCTTCCAGATATATTCTGTTGCATCTTCTTCTGGGATTACTGTTCCGTATTCATTTGTGTATCCTGTAATAATCATTCCCGCTCACTCTCCTTTAGTTCTTCCATGACTTCATGAACAAAACCATCTCCAAATTCCATGAATGATTTTTCTTCTAATATCTTTTTATTTCTTAATTCATGTAGGGTATTAATTAATTTTTCAACACTTGACATAAACATCATAGCTTTAACGTATACCACGTATATTGGTGTACAGCATTTATCATTGAAGCAATTTTCCATTGCAATATTATAGATTTCGTTTATCTCTTCATGGCTTTTTAATTCTTCTTTATTTTTATATGCTTTTTCGAATACCTCTTCATAAAAATCCGCTAACATCTCTATACTTACTTGGTTTCCTAATCCTCTATTTAATTCGCTAACCCTTTCTTTTTCATTTTCAATCGTCCAAATGACGGCTTCTTTAACCGCATCTTTGAACTCTTTTTTTGTAATAATCATTGTCATATCTCCTTTTTCTTGCTATAATCGGTTTATACATTTTTTGTTAAGCACTTTAGACCTGCACGTCTGGGTGCTTTTTTTCATTTCCATCCATCACGCTCTTGTGCGATTAATGCCAGTCCTGCGGCTACACAAGTACCCATAAACCAGAATGGCATTAAATCTAATCCGCAGACTAACAGTCCACACCCCATCATGAATGCTCCCATTTTCATTTAGAATCCTCCTCTCTGCATTGCTTGGTTCTCATTTGCTAGTTTCCTTAATCTCCATTTTTCAAACAACTCAGTGTCAAAGAAGATTGGGGAATTTTTCTTAGCACCTTTTTGTGCAAAGTCTTGTCCACGTTCCCGATAAGCTTCATCCAGAAACGACCTCGGGAACCCCATTTTCACAAGCTCTCCCATCTTCATAACTGGTTTCGGGTACTCCATGTTTACCTCACTTTCTCCGCTTCTTCCTGCGGTAGTATCCTCTTTTCTTCATTCCTGCCTGTCTGAACGCCACTTTCTTGTATTTGCCGTTCTTCTTAGCTTTAATTCTTTGTCCCATTCTCTAAGTCTCCATCAATGTCGGTGTGATAGTTGTTAACTCCGCTTCCGTCCTGCTGAACGTATTCATATGAGTTGAACACATATATCCACACTGTATTTGTCGCTACCAATGCAATGAATGTAATTAGCCAGATTGCAAACCATCTTTTTGCTGTCCGTTTTCGTCCCCTATCGGGGCTTTTATTTTCTTAATGGCAGATACGCAAATAAAGAAGATGCAAGAGAAGCAAGTTTTCGTCCCCTATCGGGGCTTTTATTTTCTTAATTATAATAAAGACAGTTAAAGGAGATCAGTCAAAGAAAGAAAGTTTTCGTCCCCTATCGGGGCTTTTATTTTCTTAATAGAATATCATGATGAAATTAAAAAGCTAACTAATATGAATGTTTTCGTCCCCTATCGGGGCTTTTATTTTCTTAATCTATTTTTGTTTCTTATGATATAGATAAAAAATCTTATGTTTTCGTCCCCTATCGGGGCTTTTATTTTCTTAATCTTTCACTGCAAATCCACCAGTGTTTCCAGTAACATGTTTTCGTCCCCTATCGGGGCTTTTATTTTCTTAATCCTGGTCTTACAATCCTTGTATTTATGCGGGTTAAAAAGATGTTTTGCGGTGTAAACTTATTTTGAGATAAATTTTTATCTTTTTCTTATTCAAAATAAGGCTCTACACCGCATAAACAGGTCATCGGGGCAAAATCATATTTCTTCTATATAAACTTTGCACTTACCGAATTCATATTCACGTCCTGCATACTCAGTACACTTCTTAATATGAGGTGAAACACCTAGACGAACATCATTTATATGTTGCGGTTTTTCATTCTTTTTCCTAAAAATAGTTTTATCAAATATTTTACTGATCACACGAACGGCATCTTTCTTTGAGAAAATTCCATAAAGAATTGTTTTCGTTGCAAAACCAGCTCCTCCGCCTAAATATAGAATATCCTGTTCTTCATTAACAGGTCCAAATCCATTCAGAAAATGATAATAACTTTCTAAAAAATGATTGATTGCATCCAGAATAGTTTCATCATAATACGTATTGATACTCTCGTCAACTGTTAACTCAAATTCAATCTTCGTTCCCGGTTTTACACATTCTCTTAACATTGGCATTCTTGTTCTTTTGCCTCTTGTATCAACATCTATTTTCTGACATAATGTTAAATCTGATATTTTCAACGGCTTGCTATCGCTTATGATCATTCCTTTCATAACATCTTGTACAGCATTCATTTTTGATATATCTTTTATATTTAAAGTGTGGAATACATCTACTTCTATTTGCTTTATTTCTCTTTGAAGATATTTTTTCCCTCCTCCCGGCTTCCTCAAACCACTTTCAATCATGCCTTGTACTTGTGAAAGTTTTTTCTTATCATGTACTAATTCGTCTACGCATAAAATAGTTCTTAGTGCACCTTTTAAACTACTTCCAGGAACAAATGGTTTCCCATATACATCTTTCACAAAAAGAGAAATTTCTTTCGTGTTCCTATCCAATACTGCATCTGAACAATCAAAAGAATATTCTGCCCATTTTTTACTTTCAGCGTATGTAATTCCTTTATTCACTAACCACATATACAGATCTTTTTCTTTTGGATTTAATAAAAATTTTTCGTATTCTCCTGTAAGATTTTTTTTCTTTAACTGCTGATACATTTTTATCAGATTGGGAACAACAATTTCTTTTTTTTGTCTGTTATGAATATATTCCTTCTTACCTAATTGTTTCCCTGAACCAATATACAGCGGACCTTTTGTCTCTAATGTTACTTTGTATGTACTCATGTATTGCTGCATTAGATCACCCCCATAAATATTGGTATTGCATATCTGTATACTGGATGTTTCCCATAAATAGATACATCATAAATATCTCCCTGATATGGTATTTTAAAGCAAGACCCTGCCACAAAACCATAAAAGTCTTTCTTCTTCCGAAAAGTATCTGCATATGTCATAGAATTTACAAATCCACTTCTTTTAATCAACTGAAACTGAACTTCTGTACAAACTTTTTCTATTTCATCATCTTTTGGAAGAGAAATCGATAACGACATCATCTTGTGATATTTATTCACATTTAATCGTTGTTTTAATTGTGGATCCATATTTTTATATTTTGCTTGAAATTTTCCATATCCTGAAGTTCTTTTTCCACCGATTCCTGAATATGATAATCCTTCAATCAACGATGATATAAACTGAAATGCTTCTGTATCTTCATATCCGATTATAACATACAATCCTGCATTCTTACTAAAATGGTAGGATCCTATATAATATGGCAAGGCATCTAGTCCTTCTTCATATGAAATAGATGCTTTCTGTGTCATTTCATATTTACCAAGTCTGCTTAACTTTTCTTTTTCTTTTTGTGCATCCAGATTTCCTTTCATATATTCTTCTATTTTATTAATGGGAATATATTTTAATTTCTTAAATGCTTTTTTTACTTTTGAGTTCCCTTCTTCTTTTGTTTCAACAGTCGTCATCGGTTTTGGAACATACAAGGTATCATCAATATATGGCAACCCATCACTTAATTTTAGCTTTCCACTCTTACAATAATGAACTAATTTTTCAATTCCTTCTGAAATTCCAAGAGCTTCATGACATAATGCAGAAAAGAATGTGTCCGCCATAAAAATAGGCTCCCCATCTGTTAACATCCCTTTTCCAATATGCAAACCTGTCGAAAACTGCAATTTACATATTTTATATTCCATTATTTTTCCTCACTTAATATCTCATTACATAATTGCATCACTTCATCGCTAAGATTTCCAATTACATTTTCAGCTTGTAGATCTTCAAATTTGACTTTTCCATATCCACGGCTTCCACTTCCTCCGAGATAATCATATTCTAATAGTGTCAGCCCATATCTGATCGCTTCAAAATCTTCCTGAATCTGAGTTTCATCTTCTACATTATAAATCAGTTCCAACTCAAATTCTGAACCTCTGATCACTCGTTCAATCTGTCTTGGATTTGCAACTGCGGTTAATCGGTTGATTGAATTTTCAAATTTAACTTCTGTCGCAGAATGAATATCTAACTGTTTTAACTCATCCATGTTGGATAAGATCATATCAGAAAAAATCAATCTGCTATTTCTATGTTCTTGTACAGTTTTCTTCGCATTTCCAAATAATCGGAGTACAATTTCTGGGTCATCATCATGTTTCCCGATCATTGCACTGACACTATCAGAAAACCCTTTTGCCATTAAAGTTCTTAACTTCCCTTTTAAGGTAGTTCCCGGAATCATCGGAAGATCACTTTGTTTATCACGTATAACTGGTGAGTCTACTGCTCCAATTGCTGAAAATGCAGAAGATCCTCCTATATGCATACCTGTTACTACTTTTATTTTCCCTAAAATTTTTATCTTATTATACATATCTTCCCTCCCTATGTTTACTCATCTCTACCACTGAATTTTCTATATGCTACTAATGCTTCCATATATCTGCAAAAAAGCAGGAACTGACTTTTGCTGTCCTTTACTTTTTTTAGTTCTTCTAATATTTTAGCTTTTTGAACAAAATCTTTCACGGATGTTTCTCTTCCTGATTCATACACAATCCGCAATCTCAAATATTGAATTCGTTCCTGACTCGCTGAGGATAAAACTTCTCCTGATTCATGGACTACTTCATTATAAATTTCTGAAACCATTGCTAAAATATTACGAATTTTGCTTGTTGTCAGTGTAATATTTCCTTTGCGGTCTGTCATCAGATTTTTGATCACTTGTTCTGCTTGATCAACATAATTTTCCTTATTAATTCCCATCTAATCATCCTTTCTATCTCTTGTCAAATAAGCATATAAATAAATTGCCATCTCTAGCTGTTTCGCTTCTTCTTTATTTTTTATCCACTGATACATAGATTTTGAAAATTCCTGATATATCTGTTTCACTTCTTCTGCTGCATTCTTCTCTGGCTGTATTCTTGCCAACTGATATGCAAACCTTGCAATGTTTATCTTTCCATCCTCTTCCTGATTCCATGTAGCCCGAATCAAATCTAAAATTCGATATAAGAATGCTTTTCCTCGTTCTTTCTCACATGTCTCAAGATATTGTTTTAATATTCTAAATTTCTCTTCAATGATCGTTTCTATAAATTCTGTCCAGTGGAATGTATATTTCGGATCAAAAACAGCAACTGCATTTTTCCCTGTCATTTCTTTTGCTGCATCTTCTAATTCTCCTGTTTGCTTTGCCATAACAGATATTGGATATTTTGAAGGATATAAGCCAATTCCCCCTGAGATTTTTAACGTTCCCTGTGTATATTTCTTTAATGCATAATAAAGATCTACCGCAAATCCTATAATATCGTCCCAACTTCCTACAATAAACAGATCATCTCCACCTGAATAAACGATCACAGCATTGCGTTTTTTATCTTCTTTTTCTTTCAAATAAAATTCGCCATTCTCTAATAAATGGTTGATATGATATTTAAAAAACATCGACAGCTTTCTGGAAAATGTTGCTGTTCTTGATAATGTTACATATCGATCTTGATTCTCTTCATTTTTAAATCCTGAAACAAATGCTTCTCCAAGATTGTCAATATCAGCTCGTAAAACACCTAATCTTTCGATTCCTTGTGCTCTTTTCGCTAATTCTCCAAAATCGTTTCCATTTTTATAATCTCCTACCCAGAGTTTTGTCGCAATGGAATAACCTGAATAAAATTCATTTTTACTATAAGCCCTAATATAATTATCCTGTTCCATTCTCTGTCGTAATTTCTTTTCGTTGCTTTCTGTTATCAGATAACAATCTCCTGGCAATGGTAAGGAAATCTCTTCATGTTCTTTACTGATCACAAAGAAATTGTTGCTCATCATCTTAACAGCCATTTGTTCCAATCCCCAACAGATCTCACACTGATCATTTTCTTTTAGGTGATCCGTCCTTCTACAAATACTGCATTCTCGTTCTCCCGATTCTTCCTGTCTATGATTTAGCCATACAATATCTTTCGCTGTATATCTCTTAATTTTTTTTGCTGAAATATTTTTTGATATTTCCCGAAAGATTTCTGTATAGCTTCCAGCTGGTTCATTTTCCAGATCTTTTGTACTGCATACAGCATAACACGCTCCAACATACAAATCTGTCTGAAAAACTTCCAAAAACCATTGATTAACCTGCTTTTCATATCTTTCTATGATTGACTTTGTCTTTTCGGTATTTGCCATTAAAATATACGCATGTCCACCACCTGAATAAATTAGATTTGCTCTTGACAATTCAACTTTTTCTAACAACTCATCTATCAGATGTTCCATCATGATCTCAAGATAAAAAGATCTGGCACGAAGTCCTTTTAATGCACCTTTATTATTGATTGTATAGATAAAATCCTGAATTCCCGATATATCCATGCTATAGAGCAAAAATGTTTTCTTTTGATAGAATTCTTTTGCTTGTTTATAAAGTATTCTTTCATAATCTATTTCGTTGTTTTCTTTCATATATTCATAGATACAACTTCCAATCGCTGCTGTTATTTTTACATGATCATATAAAGAAATATCTATCATCTGTTTTTGTGATGTAGAAGATGGAACAAATGACAAGGTTGCTTCCAATATTTCTAACAATGAATTAATGTATTTATCATCATATGAGAATTCCTTTAAACACTCTTGTATCTTCTGATAAATACTACGATAAAAAGATTCATCATATTGTATCTTATCTGTTGTTGGAAAGTTGATCTCTTTATCCTTTCCAAGCATTGCCGGTCTGTAATGTGCATTTCCTTTATTATGGTTTAATATATTAAAGATACTTTCTAATGCTATATCCCGAACAAATCCACCTTCTCCATCTTCTTTATCCCTTCGATCTAATCCTGAAGCTATGTTATCAGCAATATATGTAATATACGCCAAAGAATCCTTATTCAGATCTGCCTGTTTGATATTTTGGCTGTGATGATATCTTATTTGATCTAAGATATCTTGATCTTTTATATCCACATCATTTTTCAAAAAATCATATCCACTCTGGCTATGATTTCTGCCATCGTCACTTCGATATAATACTTTTCCAATATCATGCAGTAAACCACCGATTATAACTTTTCGCTGATTATCATTCATCTTATCACACTCCTTCTATCTGTATCCTTCCCATACCCAATGCTGTTTTAATTCCTACCGCAGAATATTGTCCGAATACTGCCAACATCTTGATCAAATTCACCAGTTGTTGTGGACCTTTGACTCGCATCGTGATCGTCCCGACAAATGCTGGTATTCTTACTCCTTCTAACGAAAAATTCACGCTTCTTAAATGATATCTTGTGATCATCACGTACCGTTCAATATGTTCTAACGTTTCTTCACTTCCAACCATTGTTCCTGATGAAAAAGTATCATATTTATGTATCAAGCTTTGAAATATCAGACGAATCGTAGGCATAAAAATATAATTCCCCTGACTCTTAAAGGCCGTTGGAGAACAAAATTTGATTGTAATATTCCTTGTCTGCTCTTCAAAATAATAGTTTTCTATCAATGTATCGTAGGAGATTTCTTTTAAATTTCTTTCACATACCTTTAAACGTAATTCTCTATGTTTCATATAAAACTGATCCATTTTCATTAACGGCTCTATGATCTGTATCTTTGCCTCTTCTGTCATCGTACAGATTCTCCATGTAAATTCATCTTCTTTTATGTTACATACTTCCTGTACAAATGGTTTTAACCCGTCTTCATGCATTCGTTCCCCATATGCTCTGTCAATATGTCCCATCAAAATTCCATGCATAACCGATGATATATTGTAATTAAGTTTTTCTTCTGATTGATATTTTAATTTTATTTCCAGTTGTGTGATCATTGCCCTATCTTTCCTATGATTATCTCATTCATTGCATCATATGAATTCCAATCTTCTTTTTTTATGTTCCAACGCAGTTTCTTTACATAATTCTTTAAAAATCCATAAATTTCTTCTGGCGTGTATCCACTGTATTTTTTAACCCAGCTGGCTGTAATTGATACTAGATTGTGTGCTGAGATATTTCGTGTTGTTATTTCTATATCACGAATCTGTTTTGTCATCCTCTTTATCTCTGCATCTTTGGATAGCTCATCTATGATCGCTGTCAAATGATCTGAATATACATCTTTTCCTGTAAATCCACCTCTATCCAAATATGCTTGATCTAGAGCATTTTTCAATTCTTTATTACTTTCTATCTTTGAATGATCCCATTTCCATTGTTTTGTTTTCGTATTTTGCCAACAATATTTTTTCCAATCAATTCCTGTATATTCTTTTGTTGCTATCTTAAACAGTTCTACAACTGCTGGTGTGATAGCTCTTAAGAAGTCTCCATATTGTTCTTTTTTTATCTTTATTTCTAAACTTAATAAATACTCAAATATTTTCTGTTGTTGTTCTATCCTAACTGGAATAATTGATATATTATATGGTTTCAGAAGGTTATCAATTTCTCCTATATTTAATTGCAAACGGCTATTTGCTGCCTTCAATAATGCCATGGTTTCATCATCAAATGGTTCTGTCATTTCCCCAACTATCTGTAATGCAGCAACATAATCATATGCTTTAATATGTTTAATGATCGTTTCTTTTCGCACCTCATCTAAAAGATAAAAATGTTCAGATTCTTTGCATCGGTTCACAAATAATTCTTCATCATTATCTTCATTCAGTTCCCAATAACCTTCTACATCATAATCATCTCTATCTTCCTCATGTGGATTAATCTTTTTCTTCGGAGTACTTACCTGAATCGCCTGCATATGGATTTCCCCCATAGCCGCTAAAATCTGTAACGCACTCTTCATAGCTGGTGTTCCTGAAGATACATTAAGGATTATCTCACTTTCTGGATTCTTATCTCTGATATCATTTAAAATTTCTCGATATTCTTTCATAAATGTATCAAATACCTGAACCTCTTCCAATTCATTTTTTTGTATTTCAATAACTTCAAAATGCTTATCCAGCTTTTTCCCCAATTGTTCTAAACAATATCTATATCTGTCGTCTTTTTCCTGAAATTCACACATCTCTTTTGATAAATAAAGATAGACTATATCTGGCTTATATATTCTACAAATATGCAACATCGCTCCATCTCTAAAATTAGAGATAGGATCTGTTCCCCCTATTGGCGAAAATAAAATTTTCTTCATACTCTTCCCTTCCTTTTTATCAATTTTGTATATTTTTTCTCCTTATTATACCATATTTAATGTATATTTTACACAGTTTATAGTGTTTTTTACTTCTATCATAAATAACTTTAAAACTAAACTACAAAATATAATAAAACCCACAAACAGTAGCATGTTTTCCTACTGCTTATGGGTTTATTATCTCAATTTATAAATCTTCTATTTCTTTCAAGATTTCTTCTACTTCAGGTATATCAACCTGACATTCTTCTGCTATTTTTTCCTTTGAACAACCTTGTTTTTTTAATCTTATACATTGTAAAAATAATTGCTTTCCTTCCTTTCTTCCTTCCTTTCTTCCCTCTTCCAATCCTTCTTCTCTCGCCGTTTTCATCCTGCTGATTTCATCACTATATGCCATTTCTTCTCGCAAATACAAATATCGTTCTCTTTCATCCTGACTCATTTTATACATCTCATCTTTCACCGCCTCTCTATATGGATTTCCTTTAATCGTATCGTCAACTTCTTTCCAATCTTTTGCTGCAAGTAATTTTGCCCAATAGTATAGTTCCGTTTCTTTTTCTTCCTTGGCAGCATCTTCTAATTTCTTTAATTGTACCACGTGAAATTGCAATTTGTCATTATATTCTTCCCCTGTTTTTATATCCAATAATTTAATATGATGATGAAAACCTTGACTCCTCATCAAATTAAAATCTAAAATACCTATATGTATACATGGTTCTAATTCTCCATATGATTGTCCGTGATAAAATCCATCTGTAAACATCCTGCAATTATAAAACAAACTTCGTTCCGTCCAATCATTCTGATAACGATTTTGCATTTCTATATTGATTTTCTTATTATTGTTCAGATAAATTTTTACATCCAGAATCCCCTCTTTTTCCTGTTCACTTTCCCCCTCTTCAAATGGATCTGTAACTTTTAAATCTGCTATCTCATTCTCCTTCAATCCTAATAACGCCATCAAAAATCCTTTTGCTATGTAAGTATTTTTAAATGTTTTCCGAAAAGCATAATTGTTCGTTAATTGAATATTCAATCCATTACTATCCGCTGCTTTTTTCTTTAGATAATCATCTCGTGCATAAAGTTTGTTGTTTGTCATAGGCATTACTCCTTTATATTCTTACATTTATTGTAAATTTTATTATACCCACGATTTTGAAATATATCAAGATATTATTGTAAATATTTCTATTATTTTACATTTTAATTTAAAATAAAAAGGCGACTTCATATCGCCCTTTATTTACAACTAATTATACTATCTCAATCTGACACATCTTCATAGCTTCCAACGCATTCCTATGACTCTCAGGAGTCACTCCTGCACAGCATGAAGAATCAACACTTACCTTCACTTCCGGCAGTGCTGCTTTAATCAGCATTGCATTGGATATCACACAGATATCTGTACATAATCCGATCAGTTCGATCTCAATTTCCTGTCCTTCATAAGTTTCCTTCAACATCTGTGCCAGTTCCATAGAACCAAAAGTCCCTTTTCTACAGAAATTATGGACTTCTGCTTTCGTTTCTGCGATTGCCTGCATGATTTCGCTGTTTAATGCCCAGCCGTCTTCTCCACAGATACAATGTTCCACTGGAAGATTCTTTCCTTCCTGTGTGGAAAGATAATCTTCCTCATGCGTATCAAACGTTCCATAAATATCACCCTCAAAATTGCGGATCTTTTCTGCAACAGGTGTTACGATCTCCTGTGCTTCTTTGGTTCCAAGGCTTCCGTCGATGAAATCATTCTGCATATCGACAACAATTAATATATTTCTCATGAAAGTTTAGCTCCTACCAGCTGGTTTACAAGTTTACCGTCAGCTTTTCCTTTGACTCTTGGCATCAGGTTCTTCATAACTTTTCCTTTATCTTTCATTGTCGGCGCATCAATTCCAAGTTCTGCTAATACAGCATTGATCTCAGCTTCGATCTGTTCTTCACTCATCTGCTCTGGTGCGAACTCTTCTAAGACTGCTAATCTTGCTTTGCATTCATCAATGATATCTGTACGATCAGCAGGGCAAGTATCCATTGTCTCTTTTGTCTGTTTGATCTCTTTTGCGATAATTGTGTTTTCTTCTGCCTCTGTCAGCTCTTCTCTCTTATCGATCTGTGCGTTTTTTAATGCACTTAATAACATAGAAAGACTTTCTTTTCTCTCTTTATCCTTATTCTTCATCGCTGTCATCATTTCTTTGCGGATTACATCAATCATACTCATAGTTTCTTATCCTCCTGTATAAATGTTCTCTTGACATCTATTGTAGCACAAAATACTATCTTCGTTTCACTAATTTTACAACATGACTCAATTATATTTCCCAAGAGTGCCGGCTTCCCTCCAATTTTCTCTGATACGACAACACCAGATAATCTTCTTTATATTTTCTGATCTCCAGAATATCTGGCTTCGTGATCTCTGGAAAATCTGCTTCTGAAAATACATGAATATATCTCTTCTCACAAGGTTTATCGTCTTCGATCACTTGTCCTGCATCAATATAGGCACTTTCAATATCTAGACGCTTCCCCTGTCTTGCTGTGATCTTTGTTTGTTCATATACTTCCACATCCTTCGTCATAAACAAAAACAACTTCACTGGATGGACCTGAATGCTTGTCTCTGAAATAATTTCAAGATCACATGGAATATGTTGCCTTATAATATAATTTCTCAGAATACAGAGATCTTTAAATTCATTCATGTTCGTTGCTTTCAAAATCCCCATGCCGCCAAGTTCTGGCATATCTCCAATACTTTTTTCTTCAATGATCATCACCGCATTCCCAGATTCTTTCTGAAAATGAGCTTCGACTGCATGTTTCAGGGTTGCCCCTACATATAAAATATCTGTCTTTTTATCTCGTTTTAAGATCGGATAACTCGGAAAATCAATCTGTTCCTGCCAAATAGAATGCATATACTATTACCTCCTAAAAATTGCTCTCGTAATAGTATATGCATAATTCATCTTAATATTGACATTTTCCTACTGTTCTTGGATATGGAATGACATCTCTGATATTAGCAATTCCTGTTGCGTACATTACCATACGCTCAAATCCAAGACCAAATCCTGCATGTCTTGTGGAACCATATTTGCGAAGATCTAAATAAAAATCATAATCTTCTGGTTTCATACCTAATTCTGTGATTCTCTCTTCCAGTTTCGCAAGATCATCTTCTCTCTGGCTTCCCCCGATGATCTCTCCAATAGCTGGCACTAAAAGATCCATGGCTGCAACCGTCTTGTTGTCTTCATTCATCTTCATATAAAATGCTTTGATCTCTTTTGGATAGTCTGTGACAAACACTGGTTTCTTAAAGATCTGCTCTGTCAGATAACGTTCATGCTCTGTCTGAAGATCGATTCCCCAAGATACTTTATATTCGAATTCATCATTGTGTTCTTCTAATAATTTCACTGCTTCTGTATAAGTAACTCTTCCAAAATCAGAAGATACTACATGGTTCAAACGTTCTAATAATCCTTTATCTACGAATTTATTAAAGAACTGTAATTCTTCCTGTGCATGCTCCATCACATAATTGATGATATATTTGATCATCTGCTCTGCAAGGATCATATTATCCTCAAGATCTGCAAATGCGATCTCTGGCTCGATCATCCAGAATTCTGCTGCATGTCTTGTTGTATTGGAATCTTCAGCTCTGAAAGTTGGTCCAAATGTATAAATATTGCGGAATGCCTGTGCAAAAGTCTCTCCTGCAAGCTGTCCGCTGACGGTTAAGCTGACTGGCTTCTTAAAGAAATCCTGTTCATAATCAACTTTTCCTTCTTCAGCGATCTTGTTAAGATCCATCGTTGTTACCTGGAACATCTCTCCAGCACCTTCACAGTCCTGTCCTGTGATCAATGGTGTATGCACGTATACAAAATCACGTTCCTGAAAGAATTTATGGATCGCATATGCAATCTGAGAACGAACTCTGAATACTGCCTGAAACGTATTCGTTCTTGGTCTTAAATGAGAGATAGATCTTAAATATTCTAATGTATGACGTTTTTTCTGTAATGGATAATCGGATGGGCATTCTCCCTCGACTTCTACACTCTTTGCATGAATCTCAAATGGCTGTTTCGCATCTGGTGTCACGATCACAGTTCCATTAACGATCACAGCTGTTCCAACATTTAATTTGCTGACCGTATCAAAGTTGTCTATCTCCTGATCATATACAACCTGAATCGGTTCAAAAAATGTACCATCATTAATAACCAGAAATCCGAATTTCTTTGATCCACGATTGCTTTTTACCCAGCCGCAGATCTCTACTTCTTTCTGATCATATTCTTTGTAATTTCGAAATAATGTTCTTCCTGTCATCATTTCCATGTTATCTTTGTCCTCCGTTTTTCACTTAGAATTCAAATAAATTCAGCCCGATTTCTTCATCAAACTTGCGGTCAACTGTGCCTTCGATCTCAGTTAATACAAGTTCTCCGGTTCCGCTGATCACTGCTTCTGTCAGATGACCTCCATAGACATTCCCTGCTTCATCCGCAACACTGATATGGAAGTGTGTATAAGTTTCCCCATTCATAGTATTGATATTCCCACCAATGGAAACGATCTCAAGATCACCTTCCCATGTATGGCCTTTGAATACTTTTTCCTTTGTATCAAAAACACCAGCTGTTACTTTGCCTGCTGCCCCGATTCCTGTTAAGTATGCAAGTTTGATATTTTCTTTTTGGGCGACCTCTTTTAATTTTGCACAGATTTCTTCGCCTTTGTCAATTCTTATTACGTATTGATTGTTGAATTTTTTGTATTCCATGTTCATTACCTCCTTTTGGTTCTTATAATCCTGCATATATTTTACCGCACGTGCTATTTCTTTTCTAGGTGTTTTCATAGATTTCTTAGTGACATCCTCTCCCACCTATAGGACGCCACTGAAAAAAGATAAAACCATTTAATAATATATATCTTGTAAAAAAATGGATGCCTCCTTCTAAGAAAACATCCATCTTTTCAATCTCTATTTTATTTTCGTTTATCTAATACTACCATGGAATGACTACAAATAATCCTCCTGCGAGCAGTGCTCCAATGATCGGTCCTACAACAGGAATCCATGCATATCCAAAGTTAGAATCCCCTTTTCCTGGGATTGGAAGAACTGCATGTGCAAGTCTTGGTCCTAAATCTCTGGCTGGATTGATCGCATATCCTGTCAATCCTCCAAGTGACATACCAATGGAAACGATAATTGCAAATACAAAGAAATAATTAAGTCCCATAGAACTTGCATTTTCTACATTTCCGATTCCTAAGATTGCAAAGACTAAAACAAAAGTTCCAATGATCTCACTTAACAGGTTTAATCCTGTATTCGCAATAGAAGGTCCTGTACAAAATACTCCTAATTTTATTCCCTGATCTTTGGTTGCCTCAAACTGCCCTGCAAATAAAACATAAACAAGGACTGCTCCTACAAATGCTCCTGCAAACTGAGCGATCACATATCCTGGCACCATAGACCAAGAGAAATTGCCAATAGCCGCAAGTGCGATCGTTAATGCCGGGTTAAAATGAGCTCCAGATGAAGATCCAAAAATAAATGCTGGTACAAGCACCGCAAGTCCCCATGCAAATGTGATCTGCACTGCTCCTGCACCTTTCATTCCTGATCTGTCAAGGTTTACATTTGCTACAACTCCATCACCAAGTAAGATTAAGAGCATTGTTCCGATAAATTCTGAAATATAAGGTAACATAGTCTTTCCCTCTTTTCTTTTTAATTTTTCATGATATATCTAATTTTTAGCCCATCCGAAAGAATATTTTACTGCCTTTTCCCATCCAGCTAATTTTTCTTCTCTTTCTGCTTCCTGCATTTCTGGATGGAATTCACGGTCAATATTCCAGTTATTGATAACGTCATTTTTATCTTTCCAGTATCCAACTGCAAGTCCTGCAAGATAAGCCGCTCCCATTGCAGTTGTCTCAACGCATCTTGGACGACGTACTTCTGTGTTAAGAATATCTGACTGGAACTGCATTAAGAAGTTATTTGCACTTGCTCCACCATCAACTTTTAATGCACTTAATTTGATTCCACTGTCCGCTTCCATTGCTTTTAACACATCATATGTCTGATATGCCAGAGATTCTAATGTCGCACGGATCACATGATATTTATTGACACCTCTTGTAATTCCAACGATCGTTCCGCGTGCATACTGATCCCAATGTGGCGCACCAAGTCCTGTAAATGCAGGCACTACATAACAGCCATTTGTGTCTTTTACTTTCTTTGCCATATATTCAGAATCTGGAGATGAATCCACAAGTCTCATCTCATCTCTTAGCCACTGAATTGCTGCTCCAGCAACGAAAATAGATCCCTCTAATGCATAGTTGACTTCTCCGTTTAATCCCCATGCAATAGTTGTGATCAGTCCATTATCAGAAAAGACTGGTTTTGTTCCTGTATTCATTAACAGGAATGCTCCAGTTCCATATGTATTTTTAGCTTCACCTGCTGTAAAGCATGTCTGTCCGAACAATGCAGCCTGCTGATCTCCTGCTGCTCCTCCAATAGGAATCTCTTTTCCAAAATAGCTTTCATCTGCCATTCCATAAACTTCACTGGATGGTCTTGCCTGTGGAAGCATTGATTTTGGAATTCCTAATTCTTCAAGAATTTCATCATCCCATTCCAGGGTATTAATATTAAATAACATTGTTCTTGCCGCATTTGAATAATCTGTAACATGAACTTTTCCTTTTGTAAGTTTCCAGATCAGCCATGTCTCTACCGTTCCAAATAAAAGATCTCCTGCTTCAGCTTTTTCACGTGCCCCTGGTATATTGTCAAGAATCCATTTTACCTTTGTTCCACTAAAATAAGCATCGATCATTAATCCTGTTTTTTGTCTAAATTTCTCTGTCAGACCTTTTTCTTTCAGCTGATCACAATACTCAGATGTTCTTCGGCACTGCCAGACGATTGCATGATAAACAGGTTCTCCTGTATTCTTATCCCAGATGATCGTTGTCTCTCTCTGGTTTGTAATTCCGATGGCTGCAACCTGATCTGGTGTAATATTTAATTTGTTCATTGCTTCCACAGCTACTCCAAGCATGGAAGACCAGATCTCATCTGCATCGTGTTCTACCCATCCTGGATGAGGAAAATACTGTGTAAATTCCTTCTGTGCAACACTGCAGATCACACCTTGCTCATTAAATAAGATACAACGGTTACTTGTTGTCCCTGCGTCCAGTGCCATAATGTATTTTTTCATAATAACTACCTCCTATGACTCTTTTATTATATGTTCATATTACATTATGCATAATTTTGTGTCTATTATTTTTCTTTTTTTGTGCATTTTTTCAAATTTAAAAGGTCGAAAAAACCCTCTTTTTTCACTAAATTTTGTTCAAAAAGAGAGTATTTTCGTGAATTTCTAATTTTTTATTTTATTATTCTACAACAGTCGTAAATTTTTCCCAAGGAATATCAACTTCTGCGCCTTCATTGATGATCGCATCTACATGCATTAACAATGGAAAGTCATCTAAAGATACAACGCCTCTTTCTGCCAGTTTACGTACGGCACGAGCTGTTCTTGTTGCAATAACGATAGACTCTAAAGTTACACCCTGTAATTCTTCCATTGCCTGATCAAATGTCAGTCCACGTCCTAATAATGTACCAATCTTACGAGTTCTCCCACCGAATACTGTTACATATAAGTCTCCAGCTCCGTGGATGATGTTTTCTGGTCCACCATGGATCAGTTCTAACAGATGGATCATTTCTTTGACACCCTGTCCAAACAGTGCTGCCTGAGAGTTATAATGAACAGCTCCGATCTCTCCATCTCTCTTCTCTGCTAAACCTACAGCAAGAGATACTCCTAATGCGTAAGCATTCTTCATAGCTACGGCACACTCGACACCTACAACGTCTGTAGAAAGGCTGATATGATAGTAGTCTGTTGCTAATAAAGATTTAATGAATTTTAATGTTTCCATATCTTTTCCACAGAAAGCTACGTGGCTGTCATCATGGTCTGCTAATTCATAACTTGTACATGGTCCACCGATGGCGTTAAAGTTAATATGTTTTCCTTCTGGCTGTCTCTGTTCGAAGATATGTGGATAAGGAACTAAAGTTCCGTCATCTAAATCTACCATACCTTTTGTAACTGTTAATAAAGGTACATCTTCTGGTAATACTGGGAGGATTTCATCACAGAACCAGTCAAGTCCGAAACTGCTGACTCCACCTAAGATTAAGTCTGCTCCTTCTAATGCTTCTTCTAATTCTTCGATCTGATAATATTTGATTCCATCATGAAGAGTTCTCTTTAATGTGATATGGAAATTGTCTTTTCTTAATCCATCAATGATATCTCTGTCTAATGGTGATCCTACCAGACGTACTTCATGTCCATTTTCAAATGCTGGGAATGTGATCGCAGAGTTCATCTGACCTGCACAAACAAATGTAATAACGCTCATTTCTTATCCTCCTGAAATTTAAATATTTTACTTACATCATTTTATTTATTCTGCTACTTTTTTGCAAGCTACAACGTCAACTCCTAGTCCTAATACGTTAGGGATCACTACATCCCCGATCGCTACAGGAGCTTTCATTGTTACTTTATCTAATTCTTTCATGATATCATAGATTTTACCCTTTGGAATATCACTTGCGGTTTTGACTGGAACTCTTCTTGCAGTCTTTGCTTCTACTCTGACTGTAGAAGTGATCACTCGTGTTGGATTTACCAGTTCTTTTTCTCCGTAAGCGGCTCCTCTTGGGCATCCATTTCCAGTAACTTTATATCCATTTTCTTCATCAACTTTTAAATGACATCCTTTTGGACATACGATACAAATTAAATCTGTCATCTTTATGCACCTACCTTTTCTACAGATACTGTGATTTCACCATTTTCTACTTTATCTAAAAATGCTTTCGGAATAACGATCTTTTCCATTTCTCCTGGTGCCATATGCTCTCTCTTGAAGGAAGCAAGTTCTTCACCATTTGATTTCACTTTGATAGCTACATCTGTAAATACGTTTCTTGCACGGAACATAACTTCAACTTTCTTGTCTACATTAGATGGACGTACTTTCTGTGGCACGATTCCGTTGACCCCATCTCCATTTTTGATATCGATGCATGTCTGATCTTTTGTTTCTCCATTTTTTACGTATTCTGCAGCACTCTTTCCTGCCTTCTGGCTTTCTGCTGTAACGAAGTCTACCAGGTCATGAACATGAACGACATTTCCACTTGCGAAGATTCCTTCTGCTGAAGTTTCCATGTTTTCATATACAACTGGTCCACTTGTGGCTGGATCCATTGTAATTCCTGCAGATCTTGTTAATTCATTTTCTGGGATCAATCCAACAGATAATAATACAGTATCTACATCAAATTCCATCTCTGTTCCTGGAATTGGTTGATTCTTTTCATCAACTTTTGATACGATAACTTTCTCAACTCGTTTATCACCCTGAATATCTGTGATCGTATGTGATAAATACAGTGGAATATCATAATCATTTAAGCACTGTACGATGTTACGGTTTAATCCGTTAGAATATGGACAAAGCTCTACACATCCAACTACTTTTGCACCCTCTAAACTCATACGTCTTGCCATGATCAGTCCGATATCTCCGGATCCTAAGATCAGTACTTTCTTACCTACCATATATCCTTCGATATTCACATATCTCTGTGCTGCACCTGCTGTAAACACTCCAGCCGGACGATCACCAGGGATCGCGATGGCTCCTCTTGTTCTTTCACGGCATCCCATATTTAAGATAATGGATTTACCTTCAAGTTTCATATAACCATTTTTCTTATTCATGGCATGTACACATTTTTCTGTTTCATCTACGTCAAGAACCATCGTATCAAGCATCACTTCGATATTTGTTTCATTTAACATATCAATGAATTTACCTGCATATTCAGGTCCTGTTAATTCTTCTTTGAAATAATGGAGTCCAAATCCATTATGAATACACTGATTTAAGATTCCTCCAAGTTCCTGATCACGTTCTACAACCAGAACTTTTTCGGCACCATTTTTACTTGCTTCCACTGCTGCTGCCAGTCCTGCAGGTCCTCCACCTACAACGATTACATCATACTTCATTATTTGGCACCTCCATCTTTTGTTTCTCCTGTGATAATGTTTGTTCCCAAACGATCCTGTGGAATATCTGCTAATGGTTTATTCAGCTCTCTTGCGATGATCTCCTGAACTCTTGGTCCACAGAAACCACCCTGGCATCTTCCCATACCTGCATTACATCTTCTCTTGACCGCATCAATGGATGTTGCTGGAATTGGACGATGCACTGCGTTGATGATCTCACCTTCTGTGATCGTTTCACAACGGCAAATGATCTTTCCGAATGCTGGATTCTTTTCTACTAATTTTGCTCTGTCTTCATGACTTAAATGTTTGAAGCGGTCGATATGTCTTTCATCTACGATATCTTCTTTTGCTTCTAATGTAAGTCCTGAATTTTCAAGCATCTTTAAAATATCTGGTGCAATTGCACATGCGGATGATAATCCCGGTGACTGCATTCCTGCGATATTGATAAACCCTTTGTTGTTTTTGTCTTCATAAATATGGAAGTCATGATCTGCTGTTCTTGCTCTGACTCCAGCAAAATTTCTAATAGACTCTCTAAAATTAATTCCTGGTACAGATTTTAATGCTGTATTTCTCACAAAATCAAGTCCCTGTTTTGTTGTTGATACATCATTCGCCGCACTTGGCTGTGAATCTGGTCCAACGATCAGGTTTCCATGAACCGTTGGAGCAACTAAAACTCCTTTTCCTTTTTCATTTGGACATTGGAAGATTACATGATTGACCAGATTTCCCTGGCTCTTATCCATTAGGTAATATTCTCCTTTATTTGGTGTAATCTCAAATGTCTTTTCATTACACATCTCATTAACTTTGTCTGCGAAAACACCTGCTGCATTGCAAATGTATTTTGCTTCGATCACTCCGTTGTTTGTTTCTATCTTATATGTATCATTTTCTTTTTCGATTCCGGAAACTTCTGTATTAAGTTTCACTTCAACTCCATTTAATACGGCTGTTTCTGCAAGTGCCAGGGCTAATTCCCATGGGCTTACGATTCCTACATTTGGAGAACTTAAAGCCGCAACGGCTTTGTCTGAAAGATTTGGTTCTTCTTTTAGAAGTTTTTCTTTATCCCAGATTTCCATATCAGGAACTCCGTTTGTGATACCTCTTTGTTTTAATTCTTCCAGTGTTTTCTTTTCTTCTTCACTGAATGCAACTACCAATGCTCCGATCTGTTTGTAAGGTACATCCAGTTTCTCACATAATTCTTTTGTATAGACATTTCCTTTGATATTGTACTCTGCCATCTTTGTTCCAGGCTTTGGATCATATCCTCCATGGATGATCGCGCTGTTTGCTTTTGTTGTTCCTACAGAAACATCATTTTCCTTTTCAACGATTACAGCTTTCACATTATATTTTCCAAGTTCGTAGGCGATAGCGCAGCCTGTGATCCCTGCACCGATAATTGCTACATCATACACTGTTATTCCCTCCTGTTTTTCACTTGCTTTTGTTGCTTTCTGACTCTATCTAACCATAATTTTTTTTGCCTGTCAAACCCGTCAAACGCCCATTTTATGCGGTTTTCAGAGTTTTTCTATTAATCATTTTATTTGATTAACAAATGATTTCTTTCACGGTTTTTGGATTATTTTTCTTAAAGTACGTGTTCACTTGTTTTTTGTATTAATCAATTGTATAATATTAATAATCGCTAGCTTATTTTGATTAGTAATTCGAATTAATCAAAATAATTTTTGATTTATCTATTGCAAATGAAATGTATAGAAAAGAGGGTACTATTTATGGGAAAGCGAAACAAAGTAACAACAAGAGATATTGCTGAATACACTGGTGTATCACAGTCTACTGTCTCTATGATCTTAAGCAACAAACCACATGTTTCTTTTTCTAAAGAAACAATTGATAAAGTAAGACAAGGTGCAAAAGAACTTGGTTACAAGAAGCCTGTTGCAAGTGTAAAAAAGAAAGAACAGGCACTTGCTAAGAGTATCATCGTTATTTGTCCACTTCTTTCGAATGGTTATTATTCCATGATCATTCATTCGATCACAGAACGTGCCAAAGATTATGGTTATACCGTATTTACTGTCAGTACATTGAGGGACGTCTCTCAAGAAGAACTCTATTTAAACCTTTTATCTGGGTTTGAACTTGCAGGCGTTATTTCTTTATATCCACCAACAAAGATTGCACAGGCAAATGCATTATCTAAGCAAGTCCCTGTTGTTTCCATCGGTGATAAACCAGATGCATGCCGTTTTGATGCAGTTGAACTTGACAGTAAAAAGCCTGGATATATTATTGCTGAACATCTTCTCTCTCTTGGACATAAGCATATTACTTATATCTGTACACCGATCCGCCCAAAAGAGATTGGCCGGATCCATCGTCTTGCTGGGCTGCGTTCTTGTTTTAAAGATCATGGTCTTGATCCAGAATGGGTGGAGGTAAAATCTCCTACGATTGCTGCTTACGGAAGATATTCTGCGGATAATTCTGAATATCAAAACGGATATGATATGGCTTCTCAAGCTTTAGATGAACATACTTCTTCCACTGCTTTTGTTGGGAATAATGATATGACGGCTTTTGGGATCATGGCTGCGATCTCTGATCATGGATTCCGTGTTCCTCATGATTACTCTGTCTGTGGATTTGACAACATTCCTTTATCTTCCATGCCTCAGATCGCTTTAACTACGATCGAACATGCTTCTTTGGCAAAAGGTCGTGAAGCTGTGGATATTATATATAAGAAGAACACGCAGAAAAATATCTTTGCCAAACATCATTATATTATGCGAATGGAATATGAACCTGAACTGATTGTTCGTGATTCTACTGGAAAATGCAAAATAACAAACAAAACAAAAGAATGTCACAACATCTCCTGAAAAATATGACATTAGTATGCATTGATTTTCATACACTCTGTACGTTATCATATAACCATGATAAACGTTTATAAGTAACAAATAAGGAGGGCGCATGGCCAGCAAACTTCTAAGTAATGAATTCCAGAAACACATTTGTCTGGATTATGAATGTACTACAATTGAAGAAGCAATCCATAAAGCAGGAGATCTCTTAGTTCAAGTCGGATGTGTAAAACCACCCTACATTAATGGTATGATCCGGCGAGAACAAGAAACTTCCACTGATATCGGATTGGGGGTTATGATCCCCCATGGCACAGAAGACACTCTGAATTTTGTTTTAAAACCGGGAATCAGTATTGTTCAGATCCCACATGGAGTTTCTTATCATGGAAATACCATACATCTGGTGATCGGCATCTCAAGCCGTGAGGAAGATTCTCTGCAGGAGCTGATGCAGATTACTGATATTTTATTAAAACCTGAAAAATGCCATCAATTTTTAAATGCTTCTTCAAAACAGGAATTCATTGATATGATCAATCAGAATTATGTAGAAGAAGGAGAGTTGTAAAAATGAAAGAAAAAACTAGTATTTCACAAAAACTCCAGAAATTTGGTTCCGTTCTTGCAGGAATGGTTATTCCAAATATCGGAGCGTTTATCGGATTTGGTTTAATTACCGCATTCTTTTTGGAAACAGGATGGACTCCAAATGCAAAACTTGCAAAACTGATCAGTCCAATCTTAAATTACTTACTTCCAATCTTAATTGGACATACTGGTGGTAAAATGTTTGGTGGCGATCGTGGTGGAGTTATCGGTGCTCTCGTTACCATGGGTGCGATCGTAGCCGTTGACGGAACTCCAATGTTCTTAGCTGCCATGATCTTAGGACCTGTTGCCGGTGTTTGCATTAAGAAATTTGACCAGGCAGTGGATGGAAAAATCCCTTCTGGATTCGAAATGATCGTAAATAACTTCTCACTTGGTATTATCGGTGCTATCCTTTGCTGTTTCGCAATGTTAGTATTCGGACCAGTTATGGAAACTGTAACTACTGTATTAACAAATGGTGTAAACTGGATCGTAGCACATAATGCATTACCATTATCTGCAATCTTTGTTGAGCCAGCCAAAGTATTATTCTTAAATAACGCATTAGACCATGGTATCTTCGGACCAATTGGTTATGAACAGGTGAAGACTTTAGGACATTCTGCATTATTCCTATTAGTACCAAACCCTGGTGCTGGTCTTGGATTATTATTAGCTTACTGGTTCTTCGGAAAAGGAGAAATGAAAGAAGCTGCTCCTGGAATGATCTTGATCCACTTCTTCGGTGGTATCCATGAAGTTTACTTCCCATATGTATTAGCAAACCCATTAACGATCATTGGTATGATCGCTGGTGGTATCGTTGGAACAGGAACACTTACATTCTTAAATGTTGGTACTGTTGCCACACCATCTCCTGGTAGTATCTTCTCTGTCGTAGCTCTTTCACCTAAGAACTGTATGTTCGGAGTTTTATTAAGCGTCGTATTATCATGTGTTGTATCATTCTTATTAAATACCATTTTCGTAAAACGTATGGTAGCAAAAGGTGGAGACACATCTCTCGGAGAATCTGTAGTACCAAAAGAAGCAATGGGATCTTCTGCTAGTTCAAATGAATCTACTGCAATAACAAATGACAGTAGTCTTGGAGTTGCCGGAGTAGATATCAAAAATATTAAGAAAATCGTTGTTGCATGTGATGCTGGAATGGGATCTTCTGCAATGTCTGCTGCAGCATTAAAGAAAAAAGTAAAAGCCGCAGATCTTCCAATCGAAGTTATCAATACAGCAATCTCAAAGATTCCTGATGATGCTGACCTTATCATCACTCATGTAGAATTAACTGGAACAGCCAAAGCTGCCCAGCCTAATAAGCAACATTTATCTATTTCAAATTACTTAAAAGCTCCTGAGTATGATCAGTTAGTTGAAAGATTTAAAAATGAATTATAATTAAATAATCAATAAACACATTATCAAAGGCTAAGGACTTATCTCCTTAGTCTTTGATGCTATCACCTATCACAATACAAAGATATGACTATAGAAAGGAATTTTTATGAAAGCTGTTATGTATGGTGCTGGAAGCATTGGCCGTGGCTTTATTGGCGCATTATTCTCTGAAATCGGCTATGAAGTCGTTTTTATCGATGTAAACGATGACGTGATCCATCTGATCAACAAAGAGAAAACTTATCCTCAGATTATTATGAACGAGGAACAACCTGTTCACTGGATCAAAAATATCCGTGCTGTGGATGGAAAAGACCCTGAAGCTGTCAGCAATGAAATCGCTGACGCTGATATTATGGCAACTGCTTTAGGTGCTGCAGTCCTTGAGAAAGTGGCTCCTGTCATTGCCCAAGGACTTTTAAAGCGTTGGGAGAAAGAATCTTCGAATACTCTGGATATCTTAATCTGTGAGAATCTGATGGATGCTGATGTACTGTTACGAGACTATTTATTAAAAGCTCTTCCAGAAGATAAACATGCTCTGTTTGAGAAAAATGTTGGTCTTGTAGAAACTTCCATCGGAAGGATGGTTCCACCTGCAGATCCTGATCTGATTCCAGAAGATGAACATCCATTGGCTGTTCGTGTAGAACCTTATGATTTCCTTCCAGTTGATAAAGCTGCTTTCAAAGGGATGATTCCTGAATATAAGAAGATCATTCCTTATGAACCTTTCCATTACTATCTGGAACGTAAATTATATGTTCACAACATGGCCCATGTTACAACGGCCTTTTTAGGACAATATTTAAATAAAACCTATATTCATGAGGCTGCCCATGATATTTATATTCAGTCTATCGTACGTGGCTGTATGACAGAAAGCTGTATGATGCTTTCAGAGAAATATCAGGTACCTTTCTCAAAGTTAAATGCGCATATGAATGATTTACTGCATCGTTTTAAAAATTCTTATTTAAAAGACACCGTTACCCGTGTTGCCCGTGATCCTATGAGAAAGCTTCAGCCTTCAGATCGTCTGATCGGTGCTGCAAGAAGCTGTGAATCACTGCATATTACCCCAGTATATCTTTCATTTGCAATCGCACTCGCACTTTCATTTATGGAAGGAGAAGATGCTTTAAATCTTATGGAAACTGTCTGTAAGATTAAGAAAGAAGAACCTATTGCCGAACGCATTATTTATTTTTATAATAAGATTAAAAATAAAAATATTTCTCTGGATCAATTATATACAATAATTGATAATCTTCAATCTGATATCCAGGGTGAAACTATTTAGAAAGAAAAGGTGAGTTATGCTTATCTCAGATCGTTCAAAAGAAATCATTGAAAATTTAATGAATGCAAATGGTCCGTTAACCGTATCGGCTCTCTCTAAGAAGCTTGGTGTTACTGAACGCACCATTTATCGACAGATTCCTGAAGTTACCGAGATCATAGAATCATATGATCTTACTTTAGATAATTCTTCTGGAAACGGTTTTATGATCTTTGGATCGCTCTATAATCTTAAACGATTAAACAGTGCTTTTGAAGAAGTCAAAACAGAACAAAATTATTCCAACAAAGAGCGTGTTGATATCATTCTTTTGACTTTATTAAACGAAGATGATTATATCAAAACTCAAGCTCTTGCAATTGATCTAAATACTTCTTCTCAGACAATTCGAAATGATTATCAGTCTATGAAAGAAAAACTTCAGGGACATAATGTTCAATTTGAAACCAAGAAAAGTGAAGGAGTCCGATTAACTGGCCATGAAATTCCAAAAAGGCATTTATTTGTAAATGTCTTACTTCAAAATATTGCTCCTGATAACTTTTTTGACTGGCTGAAAGACAACAATTATCGGCCAAACCATTTTATTGATCTTTTAAAGAATTTTGACTACGAAGAACCTTTAAAAGTTCTTTATCAGAAAATGCAAAACGTTATTCGTAAAAGGCATCTAAATATTTCAGATAAAGAACTTCAGGAATTTCTTGTCTTGATCGCTATTTTTATTAAACGACATTCCTATATAAATGATCAAGAGGATATCTTAAAACTAACGATCCAAGACTCAAATACAGATTATGAAGATCATTTTCGTCAAGATATCCTCAAAATTCTTGAAGTTGATTTTAAAATTCAGCTTTACGATAATGAACGGGATTATTTTCATTGGATGATCCATCTATACGTTGGACGTTCACACTATGAATTGAATCAACAGATTTCTGCTTTTCAGAATCTTGATCATATCAGCAGCCTGATCAATGAAATTGAAAAGAAATTTCATTTTCCATTTAGCGAAGACAAGAATCTTGCGGAAAATCTTCTATTACATATTAATATGGCAATGGAACGGATTCAAAGTGGTATTACCGTAACAAATCCAATGTTAGAAGATATTTATCAGTCTGATCCAAAACTTTATGAAATCGTGAAAGAAAGCTTTCGTAATATCTTCCATCCTATAAAAATCCCTGAAGATGAAATAGGTTATATTGTTATTTATTTTATTGCATCTATGGATTATCTAAGCAAGAATTCGATTTCTGTTTTGGTCGTATGTTCTACCGGAATCGGTTCTTCCAAGATGCTGCGAAGCCGTCTGGAACGAGAATTTTCTGAAATTGATGTTAAAAAGATCATTTCTTTACATAAATTGCATGATGAAGATTTAAAACAATATGATTTTATTATCTCTACCGTCCCTTTGGATCTGGATGAAAGTAAATATTTGTGCGTTTCTCCTCTTTTAAATGATGGAGAAAAAGAAAAAGTACGAAAACAAATTGATATCTTAAATAAAAGATAAAGAAATAGTACACTAAATTTCTATTAAACAGAAATCTGGTGTACTATTTCTTTTTTATACCTAAGATTTTTACAAAAAGAAAAAGACCTTAGATATTCTCTAAAGTCTTTCTTAGTTGCGGGAGCCGGATTTGAACCAACGACCTTCGGGTTATGAGCCCGACGAGCTACCAGACTGC
>ENA-OWRC01000293-OWRC01000293.1-human-gut-metagenome-genome-assembly--contig:-NODE-293-length-67583-cov-6.538266_pt1 | contig 67583 bp, 61 predicted proteins | sample MGYA00248268_ERZ651895 | MGnify/ENA primary metagenome ERZ651895 (study PRJEB26924, sample SAMEA4378242) | human gut metagenome | biome: human gut; feature: human-associated habitat; material: faeces...
TCACAATATTTATTTGTAATAGGCTGGAGATGATTCTTCCAGTTGCTTTTCGGTGAATTGTATTTCTTGCCAGTTGTCATGCTGACACTGTTCCAGCTCAGATGCCCATGCATATGTTCCCTGTCAGTATGGACTGCATACACCGCCTCATAATCATCACCAAGCACATCCTTCGCGAAATGCTCCAGCACATACATTGCCTGCTCTGATGTTACTTTTTCCTCCGGTGAAAACGATATGATCACATGATAGCCCTGCCTTTTACCCGTCTTATGAAAAATATTCTTTGTCTCTTCCATCTGCTCAAATGCTGTATCCGGCAGACAGTTAATACTGCCCACCAGTACGCATTCTTCTGTCTTATCTGGATTCTGAATATATTCCAAAGCATTCTTCAGGTGCGATGCCGGATTTCTACCTTCCGATTCCATGATATTCAGGATCTTTATAATCGCCATATTTCCAGCACCTCCCCAAATGTTTTCTTTACATCATCCAGACTGCTCTGCAGTTTATCAATATCGCTGTAATATAACTTTCCCTGTGAATTGCCAAGCTTTACTGCCTGATTAATATTATTTGCAATACCGGCAATAACACGGATTACTCTTGCCCTGTCCTCAGGATAACTTGTATCTATGTTACCGCCTGTCCGGATCAATTCTCTTATATAGGCACTTGCTGTCATTCCAGTCCGATTAAGTGCCGCTTTCAGAATATCCATATCTTTTTCTGACAGTTTCACAGATACCTTATGATCTTTCCTGTCAGACTTGTATCTTCGCTTTCCATCTACCATACGTTTCTCCCCTTTCGTAATTCTTCAATGCTGTATCAAACCAATCTCTTTTTATCTGTACCATTGCTTTTTTCATCCTTTCTAAAAGTAGTGTTCACTGGTTTTGCAAGATGCGGAAAAGGTCGGACCTTTTCCCGAAAAAATATAAACGCCATCAGCGTTTACATAATTTTTCGTCTTGGCAGGAGCACCTGCACCCTGTATATGATATGTGGTGGTTAATATTCCACCATAATTACTGATATGGTGGCGCTTTTTGCCGTCACTTTACTGTTTTGACGGCGCTTTTTGCCCCCATTTTCGTGTTTTGGGGGCACTTTTTGCCCCCATTTTCATGTTTTGACGGCGCTTTTTGCCCCCACACTAATGAAACTGCATTACCACATCCATAATAACGATTTCCTCCGCCATCATCCTGGTCTGTGTTCTTAGCTGTAACTGTTCCGTAAAGGAATTGGGATTCTTTGGCTTATGCTTTTTCAGCCACTTAGCTTCAATATCATCGAGCAGCTCATATGCTGTATCATTGACTTCATCCGCTCTCTCTTCAAGCTCACCGAACCGCACCAAACTCTTATATCTCATTGGATATTCTTCCCTGATATATTTAATCCACATACGCCCATACTTTCCTGCATCTATATCTGCCTTCTCTGTTCCTGCGACAAGAACCGGATAGAAGATTCCATCCCTTTCTTCATATGGGATACCTAGCTTTTCAAATGTTGTCTTACTCATATTGATTACCGCCTTTCTCATCACTTTGCAGAATATCAAGCACATGCTTTAATGGAACCAGCAGTTCTTCAACATCTCTGTCTGCTTCATCTAATGTCTGTAATTCTTCCAGTATCGTATCAAGATGCACCTGTACTTTCTTTGCCACCTTCATTCCACCAACAACCCTGATTTCATGCTTCAGAAGACATTGGATGATATAATCCTGTTTTGAAAGTCCGCTGAGTGAAACCTTCACATTCAGCTCCTGTGCTTCCTCCGGTGACATACGAAACGCTACTACAACATTTCTCCATCTGTTCTTGGCATCCAGCCTTTTCTCGCTCATAATAATCTGCTCCTTCCGATATAAAATCTATTCTTTTAATTTCTGCTTCATATATCCAGCAAAACTTGTACCCGCATTATCAAACTGCCTTGTACTTATCAATGCTTATAATCTTTTCCGTAGCCGCATCCATATCAATCATAGGTGCTGTTTCCTCTGTCTGCATGATTTCTACATCATCATCCTGCTCTTCACAATCCTCAAAGCTTGCATTGACAGCATCAAGTCTGTCCGCCATTGTCACCTGCTTTGACGGAAACAGATGCGAATAACGATATGTGATATCAATGCTCTCATGACCAACCCTGTCAGCTATTGCAACTGCGGAAAACCCGAGGTCGATCAGATGTGAAATGTGCGAATGCCTTAGATCATGGATTCTGATTTTCTTCACACCGGATAATTTGCAGCCACGCTCCATCTCATGATGAAGGAAGCTCTTTGTAACCAGAAAAATCCTGTCTGTTGGTGTCTGGTCATATAACATTGCAAAATATTCCTGCATTTCTTCGGTAAGGAACTTCGGCAACTTGATTGTTCTGTTGCTCTTAGGTGTTTTCGGTGTTGTAATAACATCCTGCCCCTGCAGCCGCTGATACGATTTATTTATTCTGACTGTGTTCTTTTCAAAATCAAAATCTTCCATCGTAAGTGCAAGCAGCTCACCTAATCTCATTCCTGTCCAGTACAACATTTCAAATGCATAAAATGAAACCGGCTTGTCAATCACCGCTTCTGAAAACTTCTTATATTCCTCAGTTGTCCAGAAAAACATTTCCTTCTTTTCTTCCCTGCCCATATTTCCGGCCTGTCTTGCCGGATTTGATTTCAAATTATAAAACCTGCACGCATGATTGAATATCGCACTTAAAATGTTGTGCATTGTCTTCTTGTAAGTCTGGGAATAACTCTTCCCATTCTCATAACGGAATGCAACCATCTCATTCTGCCACTTGCGTACATCTCCCGGTGTAATCTCATTCATATTAAGATTCTTAAAATATGGAAGTATCTTTGTCTCCACAATGTGCTCTTTTGTAAGCCATGTGTTGAGTTTGACATAATTTTTCACGTCCTCTGTATACAGCTTCCAGAACTCTCCAAATGTCATATCCAGATTGTTCTCCTGCCGTATTTTATAATTCCGCTCATAATCAAGTGCTTCCCTCTTTGTTGCAAATCCTCTCTTCTTTACCTGTTTATTTTCCCCGGTCCAGTCCTTACAATAGAATTTGACGAACCAGGTGCCTGTCTTACTATCTTTATAACCTGGCATATTCATCATCTCCTTCTTTCCATATGCAGAAGCAGATGCCTAAGCTGTATCGCTTCTGCACCTGCATCCGCATTAATCTTCTTACCTGTTGCTTATCCTGCATCGCTCATACCATAAATGCGTTCTTCAAAATATTTTCTGCTTACTTTTCCACGGATTACAATGCAACCCTTCTTTTCAAGTTCACTGTTAATCTGTCTCATAAGCTTGTATGCTGCTGATCTTGAAATTCCAAGAATCTGCATCACATCTCCTACTTCTAAAAACTTTTCGTTCATGCCTTTCACCACCTTTCCTTTAAATATTTGTTTTGGCGTTTCTCCATACCAGTTCCGCTGATGTCACAACCAGCCTCCTTACCTGAGATAATCTCCTGTAATACCGCCCGCTCCTGCTCGAGGTACTCGATCCGCTTGGGGGAGTGTCTACATTCGCTCGATTCCTATGAATGTCATGGCAAATGCCTGTTAGATTTCTGATACCGCTCATTCAGTTGTTTTTCAATACTATATCGTGTAGATAATCGAATTGATATTATTCTATACCGTGTGGTATTGAATTGCCAAGATGTTTTTCTAATGTTCTCGTATAGAAAAACTTCCATTTTCATTTTTTCCGTGTTATACTGTCTTTAACAGTCCATCAGGGACAGATAAACGGAGGTAACTACACTATGACAATTGGTGAAAGAATAAAGAAAATACGGGTATTCCGTAAAATGACAATGGATGAGCTTGGCGGTGCACTTGGATTTGAGGGCAAAAATATGTCTGTCCGCATATCCCAGTATGAAACCGGTGCCCGCATTCCCGGTGAAGATATGATTCTAAAACTTGCTGATGCTTTGCACTGCAATTACAAGGCAATCTCTGATTACAGCCTTGGTGCTGCTGAAGATATCATTGAAACACTTTTCTGGCTTGAAGAAAGTGCCACATCTCTCCCGGCACGTGGAAAAGGAACAAGATTTCCAGAGTACACAGCTCCCGGCAACCTGATTCATCTGACTGCAATGACACCTGCAAAATCTTCCGAGGCTACCAGACCAACTTACAACGAAGATGATTATGCCAGTACAGGCTCACCTGTCGCATTAACTTTTGAATATGGATTGGTAAATGATTTCCTTTCGGAATGGTGTGAAATGAAAACGAAATTAAATAGTGGAGAGATTTCTCCTAATGAATATTTTGAGTGGAAAATAACATGGCCTCAGGCGTAAATGAAACTATTCACGCACAGCTCACTTTAGTACCATTTTAGTACCACAAGACAAAAAACAAGCTCGCAAATGCCCATTTTACTAGGCTTTGCGAGCTTTTGAAAATTATTCAAACTCGATCGTTCCCGGTGGCTTACTGGTCAGATCATAGAATACGCGGTTTACACCCTTAACTTCATTGATGATACGGTTCATTACCTTATTCAGCACTGCATATGGAATCTCTGCGGACTCTGCTGTCATGAAGTCGATAGTCTTGACTGCACGAAGTGCAACTGCATAATCATAAGTTCTGAAGTCACCCATAACCCCTACACTTCGCATGTTGGTAAGCGCTGCGAAGTACTGGTTCGGCATCCAGGATGGTTCTTCTCCATGTTCTTTCTTGTAGTCGGCGGCTGCTTTGTCGACTTCTTCACGATAGATGAAATCTGCATCCTGTACGATGCGTACTTTTTCTTCGGTCACTTCTCCGATAATACGGATACCAAGTCCCGGTCCCGGGAATGGCTGACGGAATACCAGTCTTTCCGGAATTCCAAGCTCCAGGCCGGCTTTACGGACTTCATCCTTGAAAAGATCACGAAGTGGCTCAATGATTTCTTTGAAGTCTACGAAATCCGGAAGACCGCCTACGTTGTGATGGGATTTGATCACTGCGGATTCTCCGCCAAGACCACTCTCTACAACGTCAGGATAAATAGTTCCCTGTGCAAGGAAATCCACTGCTCCAATCTTCTTTGCCTCTTCTTCGAAAATTCGGATGAATTCTTCACCGATGATCTTACGTTTTGCTTCCGGCTCTGTTACACCGGCAAGTTTATCATAGTATCTCTGCTGCGCATTGACACGGATGAAATTCAGATCGAACTGTCCATTCGGTCCGAATACGCCTTCCACTTCATCACCTTCGTCTTTGCGGAGAAGACCATGATCTACAAATACGCAGGTAAGCTGCTTTCCGATTGCTCTGGAAAGGAGACCTGCTGCAACAGAAGAATCAACTCCACCGGACAGGGCAAGAAGTACTTTGCCATCGCCAACTTTTTCGCGGATTTCCTTAATCGTATGCTCAACAAAAGCATCCATCTTCCAGTCACCGGCACATCCACATACACCCAGTACGAAGTTGGACAGCATTGTCTTTCCTTCTACAGAATGAAGTACTTCCGGATGGAACTGAATTGCATACAGTTTCTTTTCTGCGTTTTCTGCTGTTGCTACCGGGCAGTCTGCTGTATGTGCAGAGATTTCAAATCCAGGTGCCGCTTTGGAAATGTAATCTGTATGGCTCATCCAAACGATTGTTTTTTCTGATACGTTTTTGAAAATGCTGGAGTCTTTTTTGTCAACCAGCAGTTCTGTCTTACCATATTCGCTGACATCTGCTTTTTCAACTTTACCGCCAAGGACATGCATCATAAGCTGAGCGCCGTAGCAAAGTCCAAGAACCGGAACACCAAGTTCAAACAGCTCCTTCTGATAAGTCGGTGAATCTGCTTCGTAGCAGCTGTTCGGGCCGCCGGTAAGGATAATTCCCTTAGGATTCATCGCTTTAATCTTCTCAAGATCGGTCTTGTATGAATAGATTTCGCAATATACGTTACATTCTCTGACACGTCTTGCAACCAGCTGATTGTACTGACCGCCAAAATCAATAACAATAACTAACTCTTTTTTCAAGGCTTTCCTCCTGTTTTCCCTATAAATTCGTTACTGTTCACTTCGTGCACAGTAACAGAACTCTCTTTAGAATCTTTTTTCATTATAAATGAGTAGGAGGACTTTTACAACGGCTAATTTCTTTTTATTTTTGTGTCTCTGTATTTTCCAGCTGCTTTTCTGCTTCTTTAATAAAATTTATTTCTTCTTTAGAAATCCCTCACGTTTTCTTCAATTTCTCATCACAGTTTCATCACAGATTCCCTGTATATTAATAAGCAAATAAAGCAAATGCTTTTTTACATATATTTTCTTTTTCATACTCGCCGGGCCTGACAGCCCGGCCCTCCTTCTTTTTACGGATTTTTATGGATTCTTTTTATTTATTACCAGAGATAGTTTTTCCCTTCCTGGTACAAAGCTTCCATTGCAAAGCGAACACAAGGAAGTTCCGTCATAGGATCTTCAATCCCAACCGAGAGCCGATATCCCTTTTCCAGAAGACTATTCAGTCTTTCCGTTTCCAGTGCAGTCAATGTAGTCGCTTTTTCTCCCGGAAGCAGCGAAGATATTTTTATTGAGATCCTGCTCTTTTCAACAAGTTTGCCGGACTCATCTTCAATATACACGTACACCGGCCATTCCTTGTACATCGGCGCCACTCCTGAGTTTTCCCATGTCAGCTTCAATCTGCTGCCTTTAGCGGTATTCTTCAGTTCTGCCATTGAAATCCACAGCCGATATCCCATATTTTTCAAAACTTCTTTATATCCATCCACATAGTTTTCATCCGGAATCTTTGGTCCCAGAAAAGTAGTATGTGCTTCCCGGAGCATTTCTACAGTCCCGGACAGATTTGTATCCAGCATTTCTTCCATTGAAAGAGAACTCGTGAATTCTCCTCCGGAAGGTGCTGTTTTCCAGAAATCATTCATTGGAACAATTACATTCTTTTCACCTGTCTGATCATATTCACCACCATTATTGATCCAGCCCAACCAGCTCTGTGTGGCCTCCGGCTGTCCGGTCATGTCGTTGTACAGTCCAAATCCATATTTTTCTGCTGATGCAAAAGGTCTGCGCATAAGAATCATTGCATCAGGAAATGCTTCTGTCCATGGAAGAATGTATTTATCTCTTACAGCTTCCCTTGGAATTCTCTGGATTCCCTCACTGTAATTCACGTGCCACTCTCCCCAGTGGCCAAGGCTTCCAAGCTCAACATAGCTGATCAGACCATCCTGTCCAAAATGCTCTCCGATCGCCCTGACTGCCTTTCTATGACAGGAAATGATCGTCGGATTATTATAATCCGGTGCAAAACCTTTGCCATCCTCTCCGTCATACCATCTGCCGGCCTCTCCACTCTTCTCATACAGCCATTCCGGGATATCCATATGTTCTTCATCACTCGGAATATCACAGACAAATCTGAGTACCAGATGCTTTCCCTCTTTTCGCCATCTCGAAATCTGATTTTCTTCGTCAATTGACGCCCAGTTGTAAACACCTTCTTCCGGTTCCAGCTCCGCCCATGTGATATCCATATACAAAAGTGAAATATCTTCCGAAACCTCGTTATACCATGCACTTGGGACATATCCCATAAGCGGATTTCCAAAAGCCGCCTGACTTTCTTTATATTGTTTTATTGTTTTTCTTCTGCTTAGCCAGAACATTTCCACTCCTGCTGCCAATACGATTGTCAGAATTATAATCAGACAACGTATCACTCTTTTTTTAGCCATGATATTCCCCATTATACTGGATCAATGTCACATCATCTACATGCTCGATCGCACGGATTTTTTCCATAAAGTCCATATCCGTCTGTTTACAGAAGATCTCTACTGCCATTTCCGTTTTTTCTTTACGCATAGTTTTAGACTTTATAAAATATTTTCGTTTTCCAAAGCATCGGATAACCTCATCTCCTGCTTCATCTCCACTGTAATGGATAACTGCAATATAAATTTTCCCTCTCTGCTGTCTGCTGTAAAACAGTATTATCATAAAGATCATAATTGCTGCTGCAAGAAGCGCCAGCACATACATTCCGGCTCCTGCCGTGATTCCCGTGGTGATCGCCCAAAACAGATACAAAAGATCCATTGGATCTTTTACTGCAGTACGAAAACGGACAATAGAAAGTGCACCAACCATACCAAGTGAAATTACAACATTGGTGCTGATCGCCAGCGTTACCATACAGGTCAGAACTGTCATTCCTACCAGAGTCACTGCAAAAGTTCTTGAATAAATAACGCCTGTATAAAATCTTCTGTATACCAGAAAAATAAGAATTCCCAACGCCAGTGCTGCAGCCAGAGCGACCAGAATACTCGAAATATTATATTGATCAAATACACCTGATTCCAGCACGGACTTTTTTATCATGTCTTTTACACTCATAATATCTCCCTTTCCTGTGTTTCATACCAGTATTCAAACCCATTCATATATCTTGTTTTCTCATAACAGAGTACATATTTTGAAACTGCCGTAAATTCAGCTGCATGAGGCGGCAGAATATCTCTGACAATCTGAGGAAGCATCTCTGTAAATTTCACTTCCATAACAAGTTTACCGGGTTCCAGCACTGGAAGCGTCGGCAAAGTCGGATCAAAAATATCAAAACTTCCAATTGCTGCTCTCACATCTCTGTCAAATGTAACTCTGACAGTCCCCTCATCCATGATCCAGGGTTCTCTGTCATAATCCACGATCGTACGCGGACGCATCATATTGCTCACACACTCTACATAAAACTCTCTGCATAGAGGATACTGGCTTTTCAGAAGAAATTCATAATCCCCAGCCAGAATCTTCTCTACTTCTTCACGAGTCAGAGGTGCGCTTTCTTTAAAGATATAGCTTCCATGCTTTTTCTTTCTCTCCAGTTTTATGGATCTGTCACTATAATTATAGATTCGGATACGATATTTTTTTCGCATCAGAATTCCAGCTTCTTTTTCCTCATACGCACTGTTCCAGTAATCATCAAAATAAAGGCTTCGGATCATATATCCCCCTTCATCTGCATGGGGATCCAGATGAAGAAACGGTGACATACGCAGACGAAGAAGTTCTTTTTCTCCCTCGCTGATCAAATATTTCCACTCATTTCGAAATAACTCTTTCTTACTTTTCATCATAAGTGTCTTCCTCGACCCGATTATCTTCTGTGACATAAAAGCATTTCATTCCATAATTCTTACCGGAATCTGTTACATAATAATCAAAGGCATCCTGTGTATATCCGGATTTATTGCCTGCACGCACCCTGACAAAGTACTGTCCGGCTTCTGGTACATCCATCGCCATTTCCGGAAGCGGCTGATTCTCTGATCTGTAAATAACATCCTGAAACAGATAATCTCTTGCAACTTCAACGGTATATGTAATATCCTCTGCATCAAAATCATAAGAAACATCCCAGACCAGCTTCAGTTTATTATTCTCTATAACCGGTACTCCAATATAAAATGGCATCGGCTTTTCCAGGCTTTCCAGATACAGTTGATAATTTTTTTCCACCTCTCCGGGAATTGCAGCTGCCACCTGCTCATACTGTTCCTCCGTCAAAGGCTCATTCATCTGATCCGGCATGGAATACGCATAGGGTTTTACAACGCTCTTGTAACTCTCAATCATCGTAGTGAGCCTGTCCTCTGTAAGATAATTTTCCTTCAGATCCAGGATCGCATCATTTAATTTATCTCGGAATGTCTGTGATTTCAGGCATCTCTGAAATAAGACATTTCCCCAGTAATTACTGATTCCGGATTCCCAGCCGCCCTGATCTGAAAATTGCCGTATTTTATATTCTGTTCTCATAAAAGAACCATCATTATCCCAGCTGATAAAATACCATGTATCGGAATTAAGCGGACTGTAAATATAAGAATTTCTATTTTGTGTATCCACATTTCCGGTCAGGATCTGATATGCCATCCAATAGGTAATATTTTCCGTATCAAAGTACTGGTTCAGAATCTCATCAATCGGTATCGAGTAATCATTGACTGTATCCAGCATCTCTATCAGTTTGCTGTGATCAGAATTGCCTTTTATTTCCAGATGTTTTTCAAATTTTTTCTGGTCATAATCCACCTCATCTTCTTTTTTGATCACGTCCTCATAGCGATAGAATTCAAAAGAGTTAATTTTGTACAGCTGTCCATTCGAGTCCAGGCCATGAGCCTTCATTCCTGTTTTATTCAGCTGCTCTACCTGCGTATATAATCCATAATCTGCAAAGCTGTCACTCGTTCCATCTGTATTGTCCTTCACATACAAATGTACAAACTGTGTTCGGAGCGAAAGCATCTGCGGAATTTTCTTCATCAGATCATAGGCCAGTTTATTTCGGAAACGCATTCCTTCGCCCATATGTTTATTCAGATTGATCGTTCTCTGTCCACGCCAGGTTCCCTTGTTTTTTTTCAGCTCGATTTTGTAATTCTTCTGTGCATATTCGCTGGATGTCTGTCCACGGACCTGCACTGTGGCATTTGGCGCAGTCTCTCCATAACCGACCGCTCCCTGCTGTGGACCATCTTCATCCCCGACCTGCAGAAGAGCCGCAGCCTGATAACGTTCCACTCCCATAGTATCATAGTCATATACCGAATAATTGTTGATTTCCTTCCAGGAATGATCTGTATTCTCCGATACATTTCCTCTCGAAACAGTCAGATACATTGTCACCACACTGGTCTCATCATCATTTTCGTATAAAGTATCTTTATCTCTCAGATGTACTTCATTGATGTCCTGTTTCGCAGCTTTTTTTATTTCTGTATCTTCATCTGTCAGATTCGCTGTTTCACCTGCCTGACTTTCGCTGCTTTTTTCTCTGTCCATAACACATCCGCTGCACATCGAAATGACCAGGGATACTGCCAGCAATCCTGCTGCTTTTTTATATTTTCTCAAGCTCCTGTCTCCCTTCTAGTTTTTTATCAAGAAAATATCCAAGTTCTGTGAATATACCTGTTTTTTCCTCCTGAACCACCGGCTGTACACTCAGGATGTAATACGGAAGCCTTTTTGTATAGTAATCCAGTCTCAAAACTGAGAACAGAAAAAACGCCACACATCCAGCCAGAAAGCCAAAACCATAATATACCTGTGGGAAAAACAGGGATATTATCGTAAATACAGAAGTTCCTGCCGCAAAAATCCCGGAAGACCACAATGCACCTTTGTAATCTGTAAAATATAACAGGAGAAGCAGCATTGTATTTGCTACCGCATAAAGGCCATATCCCACACAAAGTGTCCGGAAATATCCTTCCATCAGATCGTTGAAACCAAGCGGCAGATACTCCAGAAGGATACCTCCCACCGAAATCACCAGAGCCGTAGTCAGCAGCTGTTTCAGTGCCGTATATTTTAGTTCCATATTTAAGACTTTTCGCATCTCTTTTCCGGCCTGTTTAATATCTCCTATTGCACCCTTATCGTTAAACAGACTGTAATAATTTCGATATTTCGGATAGAAATTCACCTCTACTGAAACCACAAAATTTACAGTTGTAACTAATATAGTAAGAAAAGCAATCAATGCCGGAACGTCATGGTACGGCGCCCCGACAAAAAGCCCCTGTACTTTTACCTGCAGTGGTCCCATCCACATGATCACCAGATGCGCAAACAATCCGATATTGATAAAAAGACCCGTAAATGCCAATGGCAAAAACTGATCCACCCATCTCAGAAAGAAAAAAGCGCTTACATTTCCCGACGGAAAATACTGATACAGAAGTGCCACATCCCACACCATCATTACACCATAACCGACAGAAACAGCAATCAGCAATGCCTCAACATGTGGAATCCCTGTCATAAGGAGAATCCACCCTGTCAGAAATGTCACCACGATCGCTGCGATAAAAGCCAAGAGAATTCCTCTGTAATCTTTGATCGCAGTAAGATAGCTCATCGCATTCCAGGTAATGATCAGCTCTCCAAAAAATCCAAAGCAGAGAAATCCATCCAGTAGTCCGGCTCCTGAAAATATGAGAAAGACTCCGTAAAGAATACCTCCCACAATCAGCATAAGCCCTGAAGAGCCCCAGAACGAAGGCAGTACTGCCTCATAATTTTCTTCATACAACTGATCTGCAATAAATCTGGTGACCACCATAGAAAGAAAACTTGTGACGGTCAGGGATGCCAGCAGAGTATATGTGATCATACATACCAGAAGCTCTCTGCTGTGTCTTGAACTGCCTGTGATATCACACAAAAACATAACTCCAAGAAGAAGCACAACTCCCAGGAGCATTGGTCCGGTACATACAACTCCGGCATATCCGTAAGCCCGAAATGCCGCAAACAGTCCACGCCTGTTGAAAAGTTTTTTCAGCTCAAATCCTATTCCAGCCATTTTTCTCTTCAACCTCCCTGTATACTTTACGATAATTCTCCATCATATCTTCATGTTTGTAATAGGTTTTCACTCTGTTCTGAGCATTTTCTCCCATTCTTCTTCGTCTTGGCTCCGACACACACAGCTTTTCCATTGCATCCGCCAGACCCTCACGATACATAGGTGCCACATAATATCCGGCCCGCCCAAAAGAGTCCCCCTCGCTTCCTTCAAGAAGTTCTCTGCAGCATCCGACATCCGTTGTCACACACGGACGTCTTGCGGCAAAAGATTCCAGAACCGATAGTGGCTGTCCTTCTGAAATGCTTGTAAGTATTGTAAAATCCAGCTTTTCCATATATTTGACAATATCTACACTCCCTGTAAAAATTATATTTTTTATTTTCAGCTGGTCAACCAGCGCATAGCATTCCTCTGCATATTCTTCATCATCCACGCCTCCCATGATATGCAGGCGCACATTCTGTAACCGCGCTGACAACTCAAAAAATGCATATATCATCGTTTTGATATCTTTGATCGGGGCCAGTCTTACTACCGCGCCAATATCAATCCAGCCATCTGGCTCTTTCAGCGGAATCCCTGACAGTCGGTCATAGTCTATTCCGTTAGATATCACTCTGCATTTATCTTTATCACAACCCATGCTTACCTGCGTATGCATAGCGTTGGTAAAAAGACTGGTCACGCGAAATGCTCTCTGATATATCATATCTGACAGCATATAGAAAAAAGAAATCCACTGTTTCTTAAAAGATGGCACCACCCATTTAGCACGGATGATCTCTTCTTCTCTTTCACGTGTATAAATCCCATGCTCTGTAAGAAGCACGTCTTTTTTGTTCACATAACCTCCCAGACAGGCAAGAAGACCTCCATAACCGGTGCAGATTGCATGGTATACATCTGCCTTCGGCACCTCTGTCCCCATCAGATACAGCACCGGGAGCAGCATTGAACGCATGGTATGAAAAGCATCTGCAAATGCGATATACGGGTAGTGTTCTTCGCAGCATTCTATAAGGATCTGCAGAAATTCCTCACTCTTCAGAAATGACATTGGGTTCATATGTTTATCATGATACAGCCGGAACAAAACTTCCCAGTCCGGTCTCCCACAAAGCATCAATTCTCTGAGAGACTGTGTTTCTTCGTCAGAAAATGAATGTCTTAACCTGCCGGTATCCTTCATCCTCAGCGCATCATCCAGAAAAACCTCATGTACTTCCGTAACATTTTCCGGAAACTCATAAACAAACTTTCCTCTGTTTTCTGCCTTTGCACCAATCACCCACAATACAAATTCATGTTCTTTCATTTTATTGATATACTGGTGCATCCAGGTGGAAACCCCACCAAACACATAGGGATAACATCCCTCCAAAATCAGACAGATCTTCACTGTTTTCTCCTCAATTTCGCTCAATCACCACTTCACTCTCCTGCGCGTGCAGAAGATAAAGATTTCCAGTAACATTTGTAAGTTCGCCGCCTGTAACCTGTCCCGGTGTACCATCATTGATTCTGACCATCAGATAGGCTTCATCATAGAAATTTCCAAGATGAATTCTGATCTCCTGATCTGTGATCTCTTTGTCTACGGTCAGGGCACCATAGCGCTGAACAGCTCCTGCCAGTTCCGAACCTGTAAGATTACGGAGTGACGGTGCTGATTCATTCATCCAGGTCATATATTCATCCAGTCTTGCTCTTAGTTTTTCCCATCCCAGTGCAGCTCCACGATCTTTATCCAGAAGATCATCCGGGTGCATAAAGTGACTGTTTACAAAATGCATATTCAGTTCTGAAAGTGCTGCCATCTGCATATAATCATCAATGATCGCACCGGATATGATTCTAGGCTGTTCAACAATCCCATCATCCGCCGTCTCAAACTCCTGTACATATGCGTATTCACCAGAGAAATAGTTACTTGCTATTGTTCGGATCTCCGGAAATTTTTCAGCCAGCATTTTTCTTCCTTCTTCTGAGAGTACATTTGAAGGTGGTACATACACCGACAGCTCTGTTCCGGGAAACATCTCTTTTCCAAAACGGATCAGTTCACCAAGTGCATCCTGCATTGCTTTCATACTTATCCACGTCTTATATGGAAGAACATCTCCATAATCCACATTTGACAGACTTAATGGCTGGTGGTTATACCCATGGTAGCCCAGTTCTCCACCCTGATGCAGGATCATATTTCCAAAGTACTGAAATCTCTGTGTGTCTGTCTGTTTTACGATTTCTCCATCTGTCTCATCTTCATAGTTTTCGATCATCACACCCGTATATCTGACGCCATGCTCTGCTGCAAGTGACATCATATCCGGCCACCAGATATTGGAATAAAAATCTGCAATATTAGTGTTATAATCACGTCTGACATAGGTACCATCTCCTCCCGGTACCGGGGAAGGAAAATCATCCAGATAAAACACAGAGCCATTGATCACAGGATAAACTCCCGCATCCGTAAGTAGACTATAAGAAGCAGCATAAAAGCCTCTGACCGCTTTTTCATATAATCCAAAATTATCAACTACAAATCTGCCTTTGCCATAATCCTCTTCCCAGATTACTGGTGTTCCACTCTGATCTCCAACTCTGGCATAAACCCTTGCGGTTTCCGCAAGTTCCACTTCCCATGCGGAGTCATATGGATCCATGATCGTATAAGCCTGTCCGCCACCGATCAGAAACTCCTTATCAAAGTAGATGCTATCCACTTCTGTATTCTCATAACCTGATGAGATAATTCCAAGCTTTTGCTCTATCAGAGACACATATGTATTCTTCTGCAGTGTCAGCGCAAACATTGCACTTCCACCATCTTCTACCCATTCACAGATATCCAGAACCTTCTCTTTTAACGGATCAAGATCACTGAGCAGAAGCACAACTGTCTCATAGGCGTCCAGATCGGGAATTGTATCCTTTTGTATATCAATCACATCAGTTCCAACACGCATATCCATAAAAATACGCTGAAACTCTATCCAGGCTTGTTCACTCTCTTTCTGGCTGCTGTCACGCAAAACCAGACATGTCTTTTTTAATGAATCTGCCGCCTCTTTTTCTGTTATGATTTTATCCTTATCTATATAAGAAATCTGTCTCTTTTTTTCCTGGTATTGAACCCCAGATCTTTCTGCAAAAAGCGCAGCCGCGATCAGTATAAAACAGCCCAGGATCATCAAAATCCCCTTAAACTGAAAATTTCTGATCTTCTTTATGAATCTAACCAAAAAGCCAGAACCTCCTTACTCTTTGAAGACAAATAAATATGCTCCTCTTTCATCTGTTTCAGAGCTGCCTGAATTGCCCTGCCATTTTTCTGCTCTGCAAATAACTGGATTTTTCTCACCCAGTATTCTTCTCTTCTGTGCCATTTTTTATCTATAACATCCAGAATCTGCTGAGCTCCTGAGTAATCTTTAAGCTTCATTAAATTGTCTGCCAGACACAAACAGCTGTGGAAATTCATATCTGTTTTGATCTTCTTCTGAAGAAGCTGTGTGTACTGATTTCTCTGCATATGTTCCACCTGTTTTTCAAGCAATCCCTGCTGCAGATATTCTTCCATAAAATCACAATACTCATCCAGTACAACCGGATCCTCCGGTGCAGCTGCATACGTGCGTTCAAAAGTCTGCAGTTTGCTGTCATAATCCTTAGACAGTTCTACCATGGCAGTGATCGCATAATGAACAACCTCCACATCCTCATTCATCCGAGCCTTCTCCAGAAGTTCGATATATTTTGAAGGATCATCATTCAGAATATCCATGATCAGCTTTCTGCGTTTTTCCGGATCATTGATCAGAAGTGCTTCCTCCAGGGGAACAATATCATGATCATTTTCTTCTACTGATCTGAAATTGTTTTTGTATATCTCTTCATTAACCTGAAGCTTTTCTACACCTATCTGTCTGCTGTTTTCTGCTTTGCTAAAAACCTGAAGATGGAGGATCAACATGCTTAAAGCTCCCCATACAGGTACAAAAATCACAGGTATTATCAGGTATTTTTTTACTTTAAGCATACCACTTCTGATTCCTGCCCATATAAGAATACAAACCGTCAGATGCAGGATGAGCAGCACGATTCCATTTACTGTCCGGATCATTTGTTTTCTCCTGTTCTGTTATTGCCTGTAAGCTCTTCATCTATCTGTCTGCACACAAGCCCGGCCTGCTTCAGCCTTGCAAGGATGATCGGAAGAGCTTCTTTATCCGTCTGAACCAGCATCAGATATAATTCTTTGCTTTCTGAGATTCCCCAGACATCATTTTCTCTCACCTTGGAGCGCAGAATCTCATCTGCTTCCTTCAGTGACATTTCCGAATATTCAACTTTCAGCAATACGTAAGATGCCAGCTTCTGTTCCCGCATATCATGCTGTACTTTCAGCCGCTCTTCAAAATATTCTGTTTTTAATATATGCGTTCCTTTCACATACTGTCGATATTCCACTGCTTTCTGATATTCCAATGCACGCAGAAGAGACGTTTCCACCAGGCCGGAAAGAATCTTAAAAAGATTCAGGAAATACAATGACATCTGCTCGCGACTGGCCTGCTGAATACAGATCAGCATTACGAGCTCTCCGTTTTTCCGGACTCCCGCCATATACATAGGATATTTTTCCAGGAATTCCCGGTTTGCCCACACATTTCCATTTTCCAGTTCTTCCATTGCAGCTGAATACTCACTCAGTTTTATCGAATTCGGATAATTTCCCTGCACCTGTGCGGATGCTGTCTCCAGACGTCCATAACCATTTTCCCGATTCAATGTGTAAAGTCCAAAGGTTTTATTTTCCAAAACATCTTCCAGAACACGGATCGTTTCAATATATAGTTCCTGCGGCTGGATCACATCCAGTTTTCTTGTGATATCAAAAATCTTTCCAAAGCTGTCTTTACTTCCAAGTATTTGTTTTTTATACAGATTTTTATCCTCTATGGTTTCCTGATACATTTCACGGGTAAAAAGGAATTTCTCCTGAAGCAAATTATTTTCTTCTTTAATAAATTGTACATTATCCTTATTTTTCATCCGGATATAACCGCAGATCGCTCCAACCGCAAAATAAAAGATAAATGGAATCCAGTTTGAAGGTTCATAGAACAGTACATACCAGCTGCTTCCTTCTGCTTCAAACGCACGTATAAGTGATAAGCTTTCTGCTGCTGCCGCTGCTATTCCGTAATTGATCCCATACGTACTGCCAAACAACACGACAAAAATCAAACGAAGATCGATCATTTTAAACTGTGCCTGATTTCCGGCTATTCCATTCAGCAATTCAAACAAAATAAAAAATGCCGCAAACTCAGCAACTCTCACAGCTGCTTTGTGTTTTGATATAATATGTTTTAAACTGTCCAGACGGCCTTCCTTTATATTATTTCTTTCCTGATAATGTTCATAAAGTTCCGGAAGCTCTTCCAATATTGAGATTTTAGGAAACCAGCCGTATTTATAGCGGATTATTTTGTCATCCTTTAACATATTTTCCATTATGCTGTATCGTGCATATGAAACCTTAAGATGAGGACACAATTCTGTCAGTTTATCTCCCAGATCCTTAAAGCAATGATCAAACCCATCCGCTATATTGAGAATTTCTTCATCCTCATCCCAGTTATCAAAAATTTTATACATAAGTTCTGCCAGATCCTGCATTGACAGGAAAAACATTCTCTGTGACTCATCTTCCTGAAAGGTTATTTTCTGCTCTGCAGAAATTTCACGGAAAACCGTATTCAGGAAATCTTTCTCGTACTGTTCTGAATATAAATAAGGAGACCTGATTATTTTTACAGTGGTCTTATAGAGTTTTGCGTATTCTCTGCTCAAATTTTCCATTTCGGAAACCAACAGTGTTTTTCCGGTCGTAACATCATACAAGCGTTCAGGACCTGTCAGATATACAATACGCATATTCCTTTTTCCTCTGCACAACTGCAGTATTTTACGAAGCATCTCAGCTTCTCCACGTGTTTCTCCATGGAATGTCAGATAATTGGAGAAATAAATGATCTGTTCAAAATCATATGTGCTGAAAATATCTTCCAGTTCTTTTTCATTTTTCACAAACGGACGCACAAACAGATTTTTCTTACGATTTTTCCTGATATTAGTATCTCCCATTACCATTACCAGGCTTTCCGGAAATGCTTCCTCAACAAATTTATTTGTAATATACCCCGTATTTCCAACCAGTAGAGTCCTCATATATTGCCTGCCTTTACAAATACTTTGTTTTATTATTTTCATGAACAAAAAAACACCGTCCCCGTAGCTCCTGTGTCTACAAAAACAGTGTTCTTAGTGCGCCTTCAGGGGTTCGAACCCTGGACACCCTGATTAAGAGTCAGGTGCTCTACCAACTGAGCTAAAAGCGCATACTTTATAAAATTTTGCATTGGCTATTTTCTCAACGCAAAAACTATTATATGAAACCCTAGACTAAAAGTCAAGAAAAAATTTATAATTTTTTTAATTATTTTTTATTCTCCTTTTCTTTTTCTTTTTTCGGTGGCATGGAATCCAGTATTTTACATAGTTCTTCCGCATTTTTACGAATTTTTCGCATGCAGCATTCAAGTTTCTGATGCTCATAACAGAACTGTGCGAGCAATGCCTGTCGGTGGCATTTTCCTTTCTTGCAGCCCATGCAGTTACCACTCCTGTAACTTCCATCCGGACAGTACATTCATTTCCTGTCCGGATCATTCTTTCTATATTAATATGCAATTATTCTTCACATCGTGCAATCAGCTTGCAGATGGGATTTCCCATAGAAGAAAACTTTTCTTCATATTCTGTCATGACATTTCCCACCATCATATCCTCCTGGTGATGCAGATCAAAGGTATGTGCCAGAAGAGTCCATCCTTCCGCTTCTGTCACTTCCTCGAGGGAAAATTCAAACAGATCTTTATTGTCCGTTTTAAATTCTACCGTTTCACCAGTTGTCAGAATCTGACTGTAACGAGCCAGAAATTCTCTGGAAGTCAGTCTTCTTTTTGCATGACGTGCCTTTGGCCACGGATCAGAAAAATTCAGATAAATACGTTGTACCTCTCCTTTTTCAAAAATATCCGGAAGAATCCTTGCATCAATACACATAAACTTCAGATTATCCAGTTTTTCTCCGTCTGCTTCCATTCTTTCTCTCTTCTGCAGTGCACGAAGCAGAACACTGTCATACATCTCAACACCTACATAATTGATCTCCGGGTGAAGGCTCGCCATATCCATCAAAAAACGGCCTTTTCCCATTCCAACCTCTATATGAAGCGGTTGTTCTTTTGTAAAACACTGCTTCCATTTACCTTTCCACTCTTCAGGATTCTGTACAACATAACTACTTCCTGTAATGGCAGCTTTTGCGCCAGGTATATTTCTTAATCTCATAAAATAATTCTCCTGTTTTCTATCTGTATTGCATTTTCAGCAACTCTGCCTTCTATCATACATGATTCATCCGTCAACATCAAGCCAGAACGCCTGTATTCTGTCTTTGCCCGTACCGTAAATAATATCGTCTTTTTCTTTTATTTGAAAACTTCCCGCAGATACAGAGATCTGTAAAATTGAACTGCGATATGTTCCACATACTTTTTATATTGGTCTGGCCGTCTCTGGTTCGGCACTGTTATTTTTCCTTTTCTGGTATATGATTTTCCGAAAAAAACAGATTCAAAATTAAAATGACTGTTTTTGTTAAATTATTTGTTTTTTTCAAAAGATTTTAACCTTTCATTGTGCAATTTCGTATAGCAATTATTTAACGGAAGGTGTATTATATGATAAAGTTCCAAAAAAATCATAGAAAAGGAGGGTGAATATGGAACAGATACTTAATAAGTTATCTGAGATTGAAATCACAGCGCAGCGCATCATGGAAGATGCAGGCAGATCCAAAGCCGCCCTTTCGGCAGAAATGGAACAGCAGTGCAGGAACTTTGACGCAGAACTGGAGCAGGAAACCAACCGTAAAATACAGGAGCTGAAGGATAATCTGGAAGCTCAGAAGGATCAGGAACTAACGTCTCTCCGTCACAGGACCGAACAGCAGCTTGAAGATCTGGATACGTATTACAGGCAGAATCACCAGCAGCTGGCGGAAGACTTATTCCAACAGCTTCTCAGATACTGAAAGGGGTGATCCGATATGGGAAGACTCCTTTCCTACAGCGGAATATCAACAAAGATCCGTGCCATGCAGAGTAAACTGATATCCGAATCAGAAATTCAGGAAATGCTTCAGTTCACCAGCGTCTCACATGCAGCGGCCTGGTTGAAACGTACTCCGGAATATGCCAAAGCATGGGCGGATCTTGATGAAAATTCTCTTCACCGCGGTCAGATAGAAAAACTGCTCAAGGCTTCGATCTTTAAAGATTTTTCCAAAATATATCAGTTCGCAAATCCGGAACAGCGCAAATTTTTAGATCTTTATTCCAGGCGCTATGAGATTCGTGTACTGAAGGAGATCATGACCAATCTGTTCGATCACAAAAGCACAGATGCCGTGGATGTTTCACCTTACTGTGATTTTTTCCGCAGACATTCCAAGCTCGATCTGGACAGACTGACAGCATGCACGACTATGGATGAGTTTATCAATACTCTGAAAGGAAATGAGTTTTACGTACCTTTGTCCAGAATCCAGAATCATGACACTGCTCTTCTCTTTGACTATGGAATGGCTCTGGATCTTTATTATTTTTCTATGATCTGGAACGTACGTAAGAAGCTTTTCTCCGGCAAGGATCTTGAACAGATCACCACTGCCTACGGTGAAAAATTTGATATGCTGAACCTGCAGTTTATATCTCGATCAAAACGTTATTTCAGTATGTCACCTGCAGATATTTATGCGCTGTTGATTCCAATGAATTACAAGCTGAAAAAAGAAGAAATCACTGCACTCGTAGAGGCTTCCACTCGCGAAGAAGCCCAGCAGATCTTTCGCAAGACATACTACGGCAAAAAGTATGATCATCTTTCTGCCCACAATCTCGAAGAATTCTATAATTATATGCTCCGTACCACTCTGGAAAAGGCATCCCGCAAGGATCCCTATTCCGTGGCAATGCTTTATTCCTACATGTACCACAAGGAGCACGAAGTAAATCGTCTGACCATCGCTATTGAATGTATCCGTTATGGCGTGGCTCCAGACGAGGCAATGCAGTATATTCGTAACAATTAACTATCCCGGGAGGTATGGTAATGATTGAAAAAATGAAATTTTTAAGCATCACCGGGCCCAAGGCAGACATTGACAGAATGACCGAAACTTATCTTTCCAAATATGAGATACATTTGGAAAATGCTCTCTCCGAGCTTACGGAAGTTGCCAATCTGTCACCATTTCTGGAGATCAACCCTTACAAAGAGGCTCTTTCGACGATCGACAGCTTCTATGAACAGCTGGAAGATCCTTCTCAGATAAGCCCGGAACTGATGGATATCGAAAAGGCCATCAAAACTGTCCGGGCGGTTCAGGACGGATTCCGACGCCTGGAAGAAGAAAAGTCCAGACTTCAGTCCGAGCATGCAGAAATACTGGACCCGCTGAAGATCATCCGTCCGTTCAAAAATCTCAACTTTGATGTCTCAGAGATTTTGAATTTCAAGTATATTCACTATCGTTTCGGACGTATTGAAAAACAGTATCTTCAGAAATTCGAAAAATATATCTACGATAACCTGGACACTCTGTTTATCAAGTGCGGAGAAGATGAAATGTATGTCTACGGTGTTTATTTTGTACCGGAGCATCAGGCACACAAAGTTCATGCCGTATACTCTTCCATGCACTTTGAACGTATTTTTATTCCAAATGAATACCATGGAACCGCCGCAGAGGCTTTTGAAAAGCTTGACACCCGCCATCGTGAGATTCACAAAGCTCTGGATGCCAACAAAGAAGCATCCCGCAAATTCCTTCAGGACAACAGCACAAAGATTGTTTCAGCCAAAGCTGCACTGGATGCATGCTCTTCCAGCTTTGATATCCGCAAACTGGCCGCATGCACTCCTGGTGACACGAATACTTTCTATATTTTATGTGGCTGGATGACTGAAAAGGACGCTCTTGCTTTCCGGAAAGATATCCAGAATGATGAAAAGATCTTCTGTCTTATGGAAGACCAGAAAGCACCTGCCACACAGAAACCGCCTACAAAGCTGCGAAACCCTAAGCTTTTCAAGCCTTTTGAAATGTATGTCAAGATGTATGGTCTGCCGGCATACAACGAAATGGACCCAACCTGGTTTGTGGCTATCACATATTCCTTCATCTTCGGCGCAATGTTCGGAGACGTAGGACAGGGACTTGTACTTTTCCTCGGCGGACTTTTCCTTTATAAGACCAAGAAGATGGATCTTGCAGGAATCATCAGCTGTGCCGGTGTATTTTCCGTCTTTTTCGGATTTATGTACGGCAGTTTCTTTGGTTTTGAAGATGTACTCAAGGCCATATGGCTGAAGCCTATGAACCAGATGATGGATGTCCCGCTGGTCGGAAGACTGAATGCAGTATTTGTGATCGCTATTGGATTTGGTATGTTTATCATCCTCATCTGTATGGTATTCAACATCATAAATTCCATCCGAAGAGGCGATACCGAAAAAACCTGGTTTGACAGCAACGCTGTAGCCGGTCTCGTATTTTACGGATCCATCGTACTGACCATCGGACTGTTTATCTCCGGCAAAAAACTTCCGGCAGCAGCTATTCTGGTCATTATGTTTGGCGTACCGCTGCTTCTGATGTTCCTTAAGGAGCCACTCACCAACCTGGTTGAAAAGAAATCCAAGATTTTACCAGAACAGAAAGGCATGTTCTTTGTTCAGAGCTTCTTCGAACTGTTTGAGGTTCTGCTCAGCTACCTTTCCAACACACTTTCTTTCCTGCGTATCGGCGCATTTGCAGTCAGCCACGCAGCTATGATGGAAGTTGTACTGATGCTTGCCGGCGCTACCAATGGCGGCAGCCCGAACTGGGTCGTAGTCGTTCTCGGAAACATCTTCGTATGTGCCATGGAAGGTCTGATCGTAGGTATCCAGGTTCTTCGTCTGGAATACTACGAGATCTTCAGCCGTTTCTATGCAGGTAACGGACGCGAATTCAAACCATTTATGAAGGCAGCGCATAAAAATTAAATACCGCAGGGACATTTGTCCCATCCAATAAAATTACATATATCAGGAGGATATCATCATGAACATGATCATTCAGATTACAACAGCTATTGCACTGATTCTCAGTATTATCGTACCTTTTGGATGCTTTTTCCTTGGAGAAAAAAATAAAAAACGTTATAAAAAATCTCTCATCGCCAACTGCTTTATGTTCTTCGGTGTACTTCTTGTAGCTACTGTAGTCAGCTTTGCAGGAACTGCAAGTGTACAGGCTGCCGGCTCTTCAGCTGATGGTCTTGCTACTGGTCTCGGATATCTTGGTGCAGCTCTTGTTACAGGTATTTCCGGTCTTGGTTCCGGTATCGCCGTTGCAAGCTCCGCAAGTGCAGCTCTCGGTGCTCTGAGCGAAGACGGATCTCTCTTTGGTAAATCCATCATCTTCGTAGCTATGGCCGAAGGTATCGCACTTTACGGACTGATCATTTCCTTTATGATCCTTGGTAAGCTTTAAGGAGCGTTCTCTATGAAAATGTATTTGATCAGTGATAACATTGATACCTACACAGGCATGCGTCTGGCAGGTGTGGAAGGTGTTGTCGTCCATGAACGCGCTGAGCTTAAAGAAGCTCTGGAACATACAATTGCAGATAAAGAAGTAGGGATCATTCTTCTCACCGAAAAATTCGGAAGAGAATTTCCTGAGATCATCGACGATGTCCGTCTGCATCACAAAACACCTCTGATCATTGAAATTCCTGACAGACACGGCACCGGCCGTAAACCGGATTTTATCACTTCATATGTTAATGAAGCGATCGGACTGAAATTGTAGGCAGGAGGTAACAATATCATGACAATAGACGAAAAACTGCAGCATTTTTACGAGGTTTCTCTCGATGAAGCCCGCGAAGATGCCGCACAGGCTATCCAGGAACACAAAGAACATCTTGCCCGTACACTGGAAGATCACAAACAGACAAGCCGCCAGAATGCTGAAGCTGAGATAAAAGCAGAGACCGGCCATGTCCGTCGTGAAGTCAACAAGGCTCTTTCTGCCGAACAGATCACTCTCAGAAGAGACTTGTCCAGAAAACAGGAAGAACTGAAAGAAACTCTTTTTGCAGAAGTTAAGACCAAGGTTCAGCAGTTTATCACTACTGCAGAATACGATGAATATCTCTGCCGCAGGATCAACGAAGCTGTAAAATTTGCCGGAGACGATGAGATCCAGATCTATCTCTCTTCTTCCGACAAATCCAAAGCAAATGATCTTGCGCAGAAAACAGGTACCCCGCTCCAGGTCTCAAAAGAAGATTTTATCGGCGGTATCCGCGCAGAGATTCCACATAAAAACATACTTATCGATAATTCTTTTTCTGCAAATCTTGCTTCAATGTGCAGAGAATTCAAATTTGACGGAGGGCTGAAGAATGAGTAAAACTGGTATCATCTATGGCATCAATGGCCCTGTCGTTTACTTAAAAGGCGATTCCGGATTCAAAATCTCCGAGATGGTCTATGTAGGTAAGGAAAACCTGGTTGGCGAGGTCATCGGCCTTAAAAAGGGTATGACAACCGTTCAGGTATTTGAGGAGACCACAGGACTTCGCCCGGGCGAAACCGTTACCGGTACCGGCGATGCCATCTCTGTACTTTTAGGACCTGGTATCATCCACAATATTTTTGACGGTATCCAGCGTCCTCTGGAGGAGATTGCCAAATCCTCCGGAAAATATATTTCCCGTGGTGTCAGCGTAGATTCACTGGACACCCAGAAAAAATGGCACTCACATATCACAGTTAAAGAAGGAGACGTAGTAGGTCCTGGCACGATCATCGCCGAGACACAGGAAACTGCTTCTATCCTCCATAAATCCATGGTTCCTCCGAGTATCACAGAGGGAACTGTTATCAAGGCAGCTCCGGACGGTGATTACACCATTTTGGAACCAATTGTCACAATACAGCTGAATGACGGAACCACTAAAGAGCTTGCACTGGCTCAGAAATGGCCGATCCGTATTCCTCGTCCGACGCATTTGCGCTACCCTGCAAGCGTTCCGCTTGTCACAGGACAGCGTATCCTTGACACTCTGTTCCCGATTGCCAAAGGCGGTACGGCTGCCGTTCCGGGTGGTTTTGGAACCGGAAAGACCATGACACAGCACCAGATTGCCAAATGGTCCGATGCAGATATCATCATCTATATCGGATGCGGCGAGCGTGGAAATGAGATGACACAGGTTCTGGAGGACTTCAGCAAGCTGATCGACCCGAAATCCGGAAACCTGATGATGGACCGTACTACTCTGATCGCCAACACATCCAACATGCCGGTTGCTGCCCGTGAAGCATCTATCTACACAGGTGTTACTCTGGCTGAATATTATCGTGACATGGGTTACGATGTAGCGATCATGGCAGACTCCACCTCCCGTTGGGCTGAGGCTCTTCGAGAGCTTTCCGGACGACTTGAGGAAATGCCGGCAGAGGAAGGTTTCCCTGCTTACCTGGCTTCCAAGCTTTCCGCTTTTTATGAGCGTGCCGGAATGATGCAGAATCTCAATGGTACAGAAGGTTCTGTCTCCATCATCGGTGCAGTTTCCCCACAGGGCGGTGACTTCTCTGAACCAGTCACTCAGAATACCAAACGATTTGTACGATGCTTCTGGGGACTTGATAAGGCTCTTGCTTATGCAAGACACTTCCCGGCGATCCACTGGCTCACAAGCTACAGTGAATACCTCGAAGACCTGACCCCATGGTACCGCGATCATGTATCTCCAAAATTCGTGGCTGACCGAAATCAGCTGATGGCAATCCTGAATCAGGAAAGCTCTCTGATGGAGATCGTTAAACTGATCGGCAGTGATGTACTCCCGGATGATCAGAAGCTGACTCTTGAGATTGCCAGGGTCATCCGACTTGGCTTCCTTCAGCAGAATGCCTTCCATCAGGAAGATACCTGCGTTCCAATGGAAAAACAGTTTGAGATGATGGAGATCATCCTTTATCTGTACGAAAAATCCAAAGCACTCATCAACCGAGGCATGCCGGTTTCTGTACTGAAAGAAGACAACATCTTTGAACGCATCATTTCTATTAAATATGATGTTCCAAACAATCAGCTAGACAAATTTGAACAGTACCGAAAAGACATCGACGCATTTTATGACAAAGTATTAGAGAAGAACGGCTGACAGGAGGAACGTTTTTATGGCAATTGAATATTTAGGTTTAAGTGAAATAAACGGCCCTCTGGTAGTTCTGGAAGGTGTAAAGAATGCCTCTTTTGAGGAGATCGTCGAATTCCATATGGATGACGGAACACAGAAGATCGGCCGTATCATTGAGATTTATGAGGATAAAGCAGTTATCCAGGTATTTGAAGGAACTGACAATATGTCCCTTGGCAACACACATACCCGACTCACCGGACATCCGATGGAGATCGGTCTTTCACCGGAAATCCTCGGCCGTACCTTCAACGGTATCGGTCAGCCGATCGACGGACTCGGTGCGATAACTCCGGAGGTTAACCTTAATATCAACGGTCTTCCGCTGAATCCGGTCACGCGAGAATATCCACGAAACTATATCAATACCGGTATTTCTGCAATTGATGGTCTGACTACTCTGATCCGTGGTCAGAAACTTCCAATCTTTTCCGGAAATGGTCTTCCACATGACAAGCTGGCTGCACAGATCGTACAGCAGGCTTCTCTGGGCGGCGATTCCGATGAAAACTTTGCAATCGTTTTTGCAGCTATGGGTGTTAAATACGATGTTGCAGAATTTTTCCGCCGTACTTTCGAAGAAAGCGGTGCTTCTGATCACGTTGTCATGTTCCTGAACCTGGCAAACGACCCGGTCGTTGAACGACTGCTGACACCAAAGATCGCACTTACCGCTGCAGAGTATCTGGCATTTGAAAAAGGCATGCATATCCTGGTCATTCTGACAGATATCACATCTTTCTGTGAAGCCATGCGTGAGGTTTCCTCCTCTAAAGGTGAGATTCCTTCCCGTAAAGGCTACCCGGGATATCTGTACAGTGAACTGGCTACTCTTTATGAGCGTGCCGGTATCGTACAGGGCGGCACCGGTTCTGTCACACAGATTCCGATTCTGACCATGCCAAATGATGACATCACACACCCGATTCCTGACCTTACCGGATATATCACTGAAGGTCAGATTGTTCTGGACCGCCAGCTGCATGGCCAGGCAATCTATCCGCCGATCAACGTACTTCCATCTCTGTCACGTCTGATGAAGGACGGCATCGGAGAAGGCTTCACCAGAGAAGATCATCAGGACGTTGCAAACCAGCTCTTCTCCTGCTATGCAAAAGTAGGCGATGCAAGAGCTCTGGCTTCCGTTATCGGTGAAGATGAACTTTCCCCGATTGACAAACGTTACCTTGTCTTCGGTAAAGCATTTGAGGCAGAATTTGTCGGACAGGGTGAAACAGAAAACAGAAGTATCACAGAAACCCTTGATAAAGGCTGGGAGCTTCTGGGGCTTCTTCCGAAAGAAGAACTCGACCGAATCGATACAAAAATCCTGAACAAGTACTATAAAGAGACTGTACGCTAAGGGGAGGTGACTGTTTATGGATCCGAATACCTTCCCCACCAAGGGTAATCTGATACTTGCCAAAAATTCTCTGGCTCTTTCCCGTCAGGGATTTGAGCTGATGGACAAGAAACGAAACATCCTGATCCGTGAAATGATGGAACTGATCGACCAAGCCAAGGATATACAGGCTCAGATTGATGAAACCTTCCGTACCGCCTATGCAGCGCTCCAGAAAGCCAATATGGAGCTTGGAATCGCATTTGTACAGCAGGTTTCTTATACTGTCCCTGTGGAAGATTCTGTGAGGATCAAGACACGCAGCGTTATGGGAACTGAAATTCCTCTGGTTGAATATGACAAACAGCTGACAAACACACCTACCTATGCTTACTACAGCACCAGAGTTTCTCTTGATCAGGCAAAAGCTGCCTTCGAAAAGGTAAAAGAGCTCTCTATCCAGCTCGCCGGTATCGAAAATGCCGCGATCCGTCTGGCTGCAAACATCAAAAAAACACAGAAAAGAGCGAATGCCCTCAAAAACATCACAATTCCACGTTACGAGGCACTGACAAAAGATATTCAGAATGCTCTGGAAGAAAAAGAGCGAGAAGAATTTACTCGCCTGAAAGTTATTAAACGAATGAAGCAGAAGGGGTGATCCCCTCCTGCTTTTTTTGTCCCGGGCAGCAAATCATACCTATATACGGCCCGCATTATTGTCAGATAATTATTCTTTGAAAGTTTAAAATTTTTCTTTTGAATGCAAAATTCTTTAATATTTTCACTATGAAAAAGTCAATAGATTTTTTTATTTTTTTGTCGAATTTCTTAATTTCATCATTATTAACCAAAACATTTGTTTTTTATTTATTTATGTAAATCTCTTATTCCACATTAATTTTTTGTGGATAATGTGGATAACTTTGTGTATAACTCAAATATCTCGATTTTTCAACCTTTCCAAGATGTGGATAACTTTTACACCATTTTTCGCGTTATCCACATTTTCCCCCTTTATTCGACAGCCTTTGTGCAATTTGCTAAATACCCCTCTTTCTTCGACAATTTTTGCCAAAAGAAAAGAGTCACAGTTCTACAAATTGCGTAGAACTATAACTCTTTCTGTTTTATTTTATACTCCACAATAATTTTCCATTATGCGGAACTCTTTTCAGAATTCCTTTTGCTTTTAAATACTGACATTGTGCATGTGTTGTTGCATGTATCTGATAAGCCATCTCATATACCTGGTAATACTTGCCGTGCAGTTCTTTTACTATCTCATGTAATGCCATAGGCTTTTCAGCTTTCTTTAATGTATCAATAATGTGTTCCTGATGTGTGAGCATAAAAGCAAACGATTCCTTTATCAACTCATTCGCTTCCTCACGAGTCAATATTCCCGTATGTGCAGTACATACACAAGTACAATTTAATTCTTTTATTTTATTTAATGCATCAATATAATGTTCCACATTAACAAACAGAGGAAATGTTCCTATTCCACTCTCGTTCATGGTTCCTCGAACCTGAATGCAATCTCCCGTTATTATACAATCCTTTTCTTTAATGTAAAGAAGAATTTCTCCTGGAGAGTGAGCCCCCGTATGGTATATTGTAATTGTCATTCCATTTCCTATATCAATAACGGTTTCTTTTCCTTTAATAACCGTTGTTATAGGAGAATCGTGCCCACTAAAGTCAATAACCGCTTTTTCATATGCATCATCTGGGTACCATTGATCCGTATATGATAAATACATTTCATTAAAATGTTTCTGATGGTCTTCCATCCATTCATAGTCCATTTCATGAGCCATAAACTCAATTTCCGGATTGGAAGTATACATCTTAAAATTACCACCAAAATGATCATGATGACCATGTGTTATAATTATCTGATTTATATCATCGGGTGTCATTCCATGCTTTTCAAGCCAAGGCAGTATATGTTCTTCTGGTGTAGAATAAACTCCAGTATCAACTAACACTGTCTTTTTTCCCCGTAATAAATATAATAATAAGGGAAATCCTCCGAACGGAGCATCAATAACCTCTATTCCTTCTGGAAGACAAATCTTCTGTTCACTCACTTTCAGCTACCTCCTTATTATTTTTGAAACGATACTTTTTTACTTTTCGTAAAATCCGAGATTTTATCTGCTGATACAGCTAATAAAATTACTACACCTTTAAATACATACTGGTATTCAATACCAATTCCCATAAGATCAAATGCATTTGAAAGTACACCAAGTAACAAAATACCAGCCACAGTGCGTCCGACACTTCCTTCTCCGCCATTAATGCTTGTTCCACCAATTACAGTAGCCGCAATTGCATCCATTTCGTATCCAGAAGCGTATGTTGCCGATACAGAACCAAGTTTTGTTGTCATCATAATTCCAACTAATGCACAACAAAAGCCTGAGATTGCAAATGCAATAATTCCATATAAGTCAGTTTTTATTCCAGACAGTCTTGCTGCTCTTTCATTTCCACCTAAAGCATAAATATATCTGCCTGGCTTTGTTTTGCTCATAAATATCTGTCCAACTATAACACAAATAACAAACAACAAAAGGTTAAACGGTATATCCAATATTTTCATTTTTCCAATTGCTTTAAACAAATCATTCGTAGACATTATAGAATCTGAATGTGTATAAATAAGTGCAATTCCTTTCATTGCAATGTTCGTAGCCAGTGTTGTAATCAGTGCATTAATACCTATTTTTTTGACAATTAAACCATTACATGTACCAAAAAGCAGGCCTACAACCAATGCCCCTAACAGTCCTAGCAATACTGAACCAGTAGAATTCGAAACGATCAGCGCCACAGCACCACACATTGCAGTATTCGAACCTACTGACAAGTCAAATCCCCCAGAAATAATTACTATTGTCATACCAACTGACAAAATACCATTCATCGAGATCTGGCTTCCTATATTAAGAATATTATTTTTTGATAAAAATGCTGAATTTAATGTTCCAACAACTATAATTACCAGAATAAGAATAATGTAAATTCCCAGGCTTCTTAATTTTTCTGCATTTAAATATTTTTTCAATGTTTTTCACCCTTTCCAAGTATTACTACGAAATCGCCGATAAAATTTCCTGATCATTAAATGGCTTCTGGGTTTTCTCCCCTACAATCTGACCATTATTTATCATTATGATTCGATCTGATAGCTCTATTAATTCATCCAGTTCTGACGATACAACAATAACACCCGCTCCGTTTTTAGCCGCATTACGTATAATACTATAAATTTCTTGTTTGGCATGGATGTCTACACCATGTGTGGGTTCATCAAACATTAATATTTTTGCATCATCACGGACCCATTTTCCCAAGAGGACCTTCTGCTGATTTCCTCCGGATAACTCATTGCCCGTCTGTTCACAGTTATTTGCTTTTATAAGAAATTTATCTATGTATTTGTTTCCTTCATCCTTTTCCCATTTTGAAGAAATAAAACATTTTGTCTTTTCATAAAGATATGGAAGTGAAATATTCTGTTTAATAGACCATTTCAAAAAAAGTCCCTCAGCTTTTCTATCTTCTGGCAAATAAATTACTTTTTCTTTAATTGCATCTCTGACAGAATGAACTACTACTTTCTTTCCAAGGACTTCATATTCAGCATATCCAAGCGCCCCTCCAATTGCTCTCAAAAGAGAACTTCTTCCAGATCCAAGGGTTCCTGCAATCCCAACTATTTCTCCCTGATATACAGCAAAGTCTATATTATCCAATTTATTTTTCAAACTTCCTTTAAAATGCAATGCAACTGTATCTCTATGGATTCTGGCTTCTGCATTATCCTGCTCTTTTTCCCTTTCTTTCTCTTTCTGATCTGCTTTCTCTCCAATCAGATGCATAATAATATTTTTTTCTGTAAATTCATCTTTTTCGAGGTTCGCTACGACTTTGCCATTTCTAAGCACAGTTGCACAATCACAGATAAATTTCACCTCATCCATTCGATGGGAAACAAATATAATTCCAACACCTTGTTCTTTTATCTTTTTGATATCACTCATAAGATGAAAAGCTTCTTCTTTAGTAAGAGATGCTGTTGGTTCGTCAAGAATCAGAACCTTGGCCTTTGTAGACAGTGCTTTTACAATCTCTACAAGTCTCTTTTGTGCTGTACTAAGTTCAGACACCTTGGCTTTTACAGGTATTTGAAATCCAAATTTCTCTATTTCATCTTTAACTAGCTTTTGCATGGTGGAGAAATCCACTCCACCATGTAAAAGACATTCTCTTCCCAGGAGTACATTTTCATATACCGTCATCTGCTCAACCAGCTGACTTTCCTGATACACTGTTGCAATCCCCTGTTCAATAGCATCTTTTGGATTCTTTATAGTAATGGGGCTGTCCTCAATATAAATTTCGCCTTCATCTGCAGTGATATCTCCTGATAAAATTTTCATCAATGTTGATTTTCCCGCACCATTCAAACCAAGCATTCCCAAAACCTGCCCCTTTTCCAACTTAATGGATGCCTTATCAAGGGCGATTGTGCCAGGATATATCTTACTGACCTCTTTCATTAACAATAACGGCACTATGATCTCTCCTCACTTATTCTTTACCACTCTGCAGTAAATTTATCTACATTTTCCTGAGTACAAACATCTCCTGTTTCTGCAAACAATGGTAAATCCTGTACATTATAAAAAGTTTCTTTTTCAGCTTCTCCACGAACTACTTTTGCAGTTGCTTCCAGTGCTGTGTAGGCTTCTGTTTCTGGAACATACATAATCGTTCCATAAATTTCACCTTTCTTAATCAGATCAAGTGCATCTTTTGATCCACCAATACCTACAATTTTAACTTTATCTGTCATATCCGCATCTTCCAGTGCTTTCGCTGCTCCAACTGCCATATTATCCGAATGGCATATAACCAGTTCTACTTCTGGATTTGACTGAATAATATTTTGCATAGCAGTATATGCCTTATCTACAACCCATTCACCGCAAACTCTTGACACCACCTCGATATCTGGATATTCTTTATTTTCCTCATCAATACCTTTTTTTCTTCCTTCTGTATCTGACATTCCAGGTGTTCCTTCAATAATTGCAATTTTTCCCGATCTGTCAAGTGCCTCTGCTGCAATATCCATTGCTGTTCTTCCCACTTCCGTCTCAATATGTCCTACCAAACCGACAGTTTCTGGATAAACAGGGTCTTCCGCATCGCCAGTTCCAATTTGCGTTGTCAAAGCACATACCTCAATCCCTGCATCTAGTGCTTCGTCTACATATGTACATACTGCACTTGGATCTACCGGAGAAATGACAATGCCATCAGCTCCAGAAGAAATCGCATTTTGGATCGCATTTGCCTGCTGATTCGCGTCCCATCCACCATCTACTAAATTAACTTTAATATTTAAATCTTTTTCTGCTTTTTCGAAGCAATTCTTGTAAGCAGCAATATATGGCTGACCAGATCCCTGGTTAATAAGAGTAATATTCAGAGTATCATCATCTGTTTTTGACGCTGCATTTACTGCAATCGCACACTGTCCCATAATCCCCATTACTAACGCCATGCTTAAAACAACGCTCATTCTTTTTTTCATTTTTTCTTCTTATACGTGCTTCGTATATTTTCCTTTCTCTTTATTTTCACTTTTTCATTTACCTATTAAGAGTTCTTTTTCTGGCACAGTAATAAATGATCTGCTACCATTACCGTTTCCCCTTTTTGATTAATAATTTCAAGAGTTTCTGTCACAAATCCCATGTTTGCTCTCTTTTTATGATCCTTTTTCTCTTTGATTGTAACTTTGGTATGAATAGTATCTCCAATAAATACTGGCTTTATAAATCTGAGATGATCATATCCATATGAAAAAGCCACCGGATTAATCACTGTTGCGGTTAATCCTACACCAACTGAAAATGTAAGAGTTCCATGTGCAATTCTCTGTCCAAATTCAGTTGTTTTACACCATTCTGCATCCATATGATGTGGAAAAAAGTCACCTACTTGACCAGCGTGAATGACGACATCGGCTTCTGTGATTGTTTTTCCTATCGTCACCCTTTCCGCACCAACTTCATAATCTTCATAATAAATTTCCTGTTCCATTTTACTGCCACTCCCTTCTTTATTTTATAATAATAATTTATTATCTTCTCCGACTTCCGGTGCCGGTCTGTCACAAAAGTATTTTATTCCGTCTATCCTAATTGGACATCGAGTTGTCTCAAATACTGGCTCATCATCTTTTTTTATAGTCTGAATCATATCAAGCGTTTTAAATCCCTCTGTTGCAAAAAGTTCTTCCCAATTCATAACTTTTGCACACCAAATATCATTTGCTTCCAGTATTTCTAACCAATAATCAGCTGTCTGTGTTTTCAAATGTTCTTTCAGTATTGCCTTTATTTCATCACGCTTCGTCGCCCATTCTACAGGATTCTCATACTTTTCAAGTGCTTTGCACTCCAGCAAACGCCCAAGCACTACAATAGATGCCATCGCTAATGCCAGATAACCTTCTTTCGTCTCATAAATTCCATACGGTGCTCCAATATACGCATTTGCATTATTTACGCGACTTCTCTGCGGTGTTTTATGTCCATTATTCAAATATGCCGTAAACATCTCAAATTGGATATCAAGAATGGATTCCATAAGGTTTACGCTTATGCAAACGCCTTCGCCTGTTTTTTCTCTTTTTATCAACGCTGCAAGTATTCCCTGAACAAGATGCTGCCCTGCAAACATATCCGCCAGAGACAAGCCAAGCGGCGTAGGTGCGTTCTCGGCATTTCCATTAAGCCATGTCACTCCCGAAAGACTTTGCGCTAAAAGATCTTGACCCGGCTTACTTTTCCACGGACCTTTTTCTCCATATCCGGAAATTTTCCCATATATAATCCGAGGATTCCATTCCTTTAAATTTTCATAAGAAAGTCCGAGTTTTTCTGCTACTCCTGGTCGAAAATTGAAAACAGCAACATCCGCTTTTTGAACCAACTTTTCTATTTTTTTCAAATTTTCTTTTTGTTTAAGATCAATTGATATCCCCGATTTATTTCTATTAATTGCGTGAAATAATGTACTGTCATTTCCTATCTTGCAATCAGAAACGTACATTGTTCTTGCAATATCTCCGCCCGGACGTTCAATTTTAATTACCTCCGCACCAAGATCTGCCAACCTAAGAGTCGCAGACGGTCCAGATAAAAACTGGCTAAAGTCAAGAACTGTAATTCCCTCTAATGGTTTCAATCTGCCGCCTCCTCTCTAAGTTTCATTTCTTCTATAATTTTTTCTGTATGTTCTCCAAGAAGTGGGCCTCTTAAAGAACTCCCCATTTTTTCTCCATTCACCGAAATTGGGCACCTTGTGGTAGTCATAGACTCACCATTTGGAAATACAAATGTCTGCAGAAAATCAAGGTTTTTAAATCCTTCCGATTCAATCATTTTTTCCCAGCTATATACATCTGAACACCAATAATCTTCTTTTTGAAGAATTTCAAGCCAATGTGTGGTAGATTCTGTTTTTAATTTGTCAGCAATAATTTGTTTAATTTCATCTCTTTTTATGAATGCATCTTTATCTGAGTTATACAAGAAAAGTTTTTCAATTTTTAAAAGTCTTCCTAGCTGTTCCAAAGACCCCATTGCTAGCGCAATATATCCATCCTTCGTTTCATAAATTCCATATGGTGCTCCCAAAAGCGGATGCGCATTATTACAAGTAGCACGAACCGGAAGGTGATGACCATTACTGAGATATGTACTAATTCCCTCAAATTGCATATCCAACGCAGATTCCATAAGAGTTACCTCAACAAGTCCTCCACGTTTTGTCTTTGTTCTTCTTATCAATGCTGCAAGTATTCCCTCTGCCATATGTGTCCCTGCATAAGAATCCACAACCGAAAGGCCAAAAGGCGCCGGTGGATCTCCACCGTTTCCATTTAACCATGCGAGTCCAGACATCGACTGAATCAGAAGATCCTGCCCTGGTTTTGTCTTCCACGGACCTTCTTGTCCATATCCGGTAACTGTAGCATAAACAATTCCCGGATTCCATTGACTTACACTCGCATAATCCAGACCATTTTTTTTCATGACCCCCGGTCTGAAATTTTCAATCATGACATCTGCCTTCTTAATAAGTGCTTTCAGAATTTTCAGATCTTCAGGATCTTTCATATTTGCACAAAAGCTTTCCTTACCACGATTGATTGCAAGAAAATTCATGCTATCTTTACCAACCACAAGATTTTCAAGCGTCATTTTTCTTCCACTATCGCCACTTCCTGGTCTTTCTACTTTGATTACCCTTGCTCCCATATCAGCCAGCCGCATGGCACATGACGGTCCCGCCAGATACTGGCTAAAGTCAAGTACAAGTATTCCGTCTAGTAATTTCAACCTTTTTCCTCCTTTGATATGAGATAAAGCTCATTTAATTTACAGATTATTTTCTGTGGATTTCCACCATTCATTACATATTCGCGCACAAAATCACCTGCATTATCCTGAAACTCAAGATATCCACTATATCTTGGTCGAAGGTAAGAATGATCCAGTGTATAAAGCGTATCCTGGAAAAAGTTCATACATCTTCTATTATTTTCACCATCCAGCCAAGCTGATCGATGTCCTGGTTGCCCTCCATTATCAAAAAATATTGTTTTTTGAATTTCTGAGGATGCTGCATATGCTGCAAAATCCACTGCTTCTTCCGTATATTTTGTTTTAGCAGATATAGCAAGCCCTGTTCCTCCTAGTACTGTATGGAGTGGAACTCCATTAAAACTTACAACATCATTGGCTTTAAGAAGATATTTTGCATAACCGCGTCTAGAATAATTGGTATAACCATATGCAAAAGGACAATAATATATTTTATTTTCTGATGCCATCACTTCATGAACAGAAATAGGATCCCAGTTAAACATTTCCTGTGGACAATATGATGCAAGTTCTCTCATCTTCTCCAAAATTTCACATCCGCTCTCTTCATCAACCATGCAGTCATCTGTAAAAAATTTATCTGCCATATTGTCCGCAAACATATAAAAATCCATTAAAAGATTAATTGGAATCCCCGCATATGCGACAATTCCCTGTCTGGCAAGACCAAGAACCTCTTCAAATGTCTCTGGTATTTTCTTGTCTGTGAAATAATCTGGTCTGTACACAGCAATCGGAGTTGCTGCATCAATTGCCAATGCACTTTGATATCCATCAAAATTATAACTATTATGTGAAGCTCCAACAGAGTTCTCTGCCTGATCATTCAAATACTCTTCACTTAAATATTCCTGCAGCGGCAACAGAATTTTATGTTTTGCAGCAAATCCAGCCCATGGATGATCTATAATCAAAAGATCATACGCTTCAGCCAGTTTCTCAACCGGTGCATCCGCAAATTCCTGCAACGATCTTTTCTCCCATGTAATATCTATATCCGGATGTAATTCAGCATATCTCTGAGATACTGCTACAATAGATGTAAATCCACGACTATGTGCCCATGTAATTCCTTTCAGTTTCTTCATATACATTTCCCTTCCATTACAATATATGTGATAATACCAATATTTTTTGTTTGGTGGTACCAATTTGATTGTTTTTTGTTATTTCCATTATTTTTCCACGTTTGGTAGTACCAATTTTAATATACATAACCCTCTGTATTTTGTCAATATGTATATTTTCACTTATTTTTTTCTGTTTTATTGTGTATTTTCACTATTGAACATTATTTCACCTTTATATTATAATCAAAAAAATGATTTATTTTGGTAGTACCAATTCCAATTATTATTACAAATCCAGCTCTTGGTACTACCAATAGAAAGAAAGGAGATCAAAACACACAAATGGAAAAGACTAAATTAATTGCTGCATCCCTATCTATTTTTGACAACAATAATCAAGTAAATGACAGTGAAATGCTTAATTTATGGAATAAACTAGTCGAAGAAGGGGCTGATGGTATTTTCATAGGTGGAAGTGTTGGCGAATGCTTTTTATTAAAAAACAGCGAACGCATTCATATGTTCGAAGAAGCTTCTCGTTTTGCTGCTTCTACTAATCGACCGTTGGATATCTACGCACATGTTGGCGCGCTCTCTACTGATGAAGCAATCGAAATGGCACGCGCAGCTAAATCTGCTGGCATTAAACATATAGCTTCAACCCCACCTTTCTATTTCAGTCTATCTCGAAAAGAAGTGGCACATTACTATTATGATTTAGCCTCCGCAATCAATGATTCTGTATTATACTATGATATTCCTTCAAGCACACATATCGACTTGAACACAGATGATCCAGATATTCAGAGTCTTTTGAAATCTGGTGTAATTTCAGCTATCAAACATACAAATCTCCAATCATACAGAGTTAATAAAATCAAGTCCCTGAATCCCAATATTACAATCTTTGGTGGGTTTGAAAGTCGCGTAATTCCAATGATGGGGTATCACTGTAATGGTTTTATAGGCAGCACATTCAATTTCATGCTCCCACAATACAGAAAAATTATCGAAGTGTACCACAGCTCTCAGTCTTCAAAAGTATACAGAATGGTTCAGGATACCACTTCTGTTTTGAACGTTTTACTCGAAGTCGGATTACCGGCAGCGATTAAATACATTCTTGCCTCTCGTTACGGAATCCAAGCCGGTGAAGTCCGTCGTCCGCTCCTTCCATTAACGTTGGAAGCAAAGAAAAAAATTGATGAAATCCTGAACCAAAAATTATTTGATGTCACTTCTCTTTGATGTTACAATGTATGGTAGATTTAACGAAATTCGAAATTCAGAAAAGAGACAATTTACCATGGCATCAAATAACGATAAAAAACTCACTTCGACAGAAATAGTAATTCAGGAAATTGCAGAGACTATTCTTTCAGGAGAGTTAAAACCTGGCGATAAACTTCTCACCGAGAGAGAACTTGCAGAAAAATATCAAGTCACTAGAAGTTGCGTTCGAGAAGCAATTCGATCACTTTCTTTAATTGGAATGCTTGATATTCGTCCCGGTGGTGGTAGCTATGTTGCCGATTCTCAAAAGGCAATTCCTGCTAATACAGTATTGTGGATGTACCACCAAAATCTTCATGAATACGGAAATATTTACGCCGTCAGAAAGTTAGTTGAAACAGAAGTATATTTGGAATGTTTTGATCATATGACCGACGCGGCGCGTAATTATATTGCGCAAGCGCGAGACATGCTCTTAAATGTAAATACTGAAACGATTAGTGCTCAAGAAATGGAAGCTACTTTAGCTGATATTGATTTGAATATTGGTAATTTCTGTGGAAACAATATTCTGTGTAAACTAATGCAAACTGTTATCACCTTACGAATGGAAGCTTCTTTAAACATCCTTTCTCTTAACTCTTCAAGAGTAAGCGCTGTATATTATAGATGTAAAATATTAACTGCTATGTTACAGGACGATCGAAAGATAGTAAAAGACAGTATTAGAAGTTTCTTCAAAAATTCTATCAAAGAATTAAACCTTAATAAAAAAAGCAATTCTTAAATTATGCCCAAAGAAAAGAGTTACAGTTCTACAAATTGCATAGAACTATAACTCTTTCTGTTTTATTCCATATAGGTTCCAACGCCTACCGGTGTATCATAATTATAATCTGTAATCACAATTCCTTTATTGGAATTCAGTGCATGAACAACTTTGCCATTTCCGATATATAAAGCCACATGAGAAATTCCGTTTCCGTAGAAAACAAGATCCCCGACTTCCATATGGCTCAGATCTTTTTTCACAGAAGCACCATACTGAGCTGCTGCCACTCGTGGAAGCGCATAACCAAAAGATGCAAATACGGACATAACAAAGCCGGAACAGTCAGCACCATTCGTAAGGCTTGTTCCTCCCCATACATACGGATTACCAACAAACTGTACAGCAAAGTCGGCAACTTCCTGACGCTTCGCCACACGTTTCTCTTCTTTTCGCTTAGCAGCTTCTTTCAGCGCCTTTTCGCGAATACGGGTAGTTTCCTCTTTCATCTCCTGCGCACGTCTTGCCACTTCCTGCGCATCTGCATATTTCTTCGCTTCTTTTTTCAGCTCCTGGTACTCCTGTGCACGGACTTCTGCATGTGCCACGATCTGATTCGCCATCGCACTGATATCACCACCGGATACACTGTCATCCTCTCCATCAGAGAAATCCTCATCTTCCTGGTCTTCTTCTGCAATCTCCATTTCAACATCTGCAGAACCACTGGAAAAATCCGCCGCCTGCACGCTCCATGTACTGCTGATACAACATATTGCCAATAACATTGCTGTTATTTTTTTCTTCATCTATTACTCCTTTGCGTTTGTTAAATACATAATTTACGCGCAACAGTTATGTATCTTAACACAATTGTAATAGATTTGTCAAATTTTTCTTTATTTACGCTTTAATACTCCATCAAATAGCGCTGAACAGATGCCACTGCATTGGCTCCATCTGCCACTGCAGTTACTACCTGACGCAGATTCTTGGTTCGGATATCGCCGGCGGCAAAGATGCCCGGTGTACTTGTCACGCCATCTTCTCCAGCAATGATATAGCCGCTTTCATCCATCTTCACAAGATCTTTGAACTTTCCACTTCCCGGCACGATTCCTACTGCAATAAATACTCCATCCACCGAAATTTCCTTTTCCTCATCCGTTTTTACATTTCGTACTTTCAGTGCCGTCACTTTGTCCTCACCTTCCACAGATACCGGTACACTGTCCCACACCAGTTCAACATTATGGCAGGCAAATAAGCTGTCCTGAAGAATTTTTTCCGCACGAAGTTCATCACGTCTGTGTACCAGATAAACTTTCTTGCAAGTCCGGGAAAGAAGAATTGCATCTTCCACAGCCACATTTCCGCCTCCTACTACTGCAACTGTCCCTTCCTGGAAAAAGGCCGCATCACAGGTTGCACAATAGGAAACTCCCATACCACCCAGTTCTTCCTCTCCGGGAATTCCAAGATGACGGTGTGTCGCTCCACAGGCTATGATTACCGCCCTTGCATGATATTCATTCTTTTTGGTCCGGATCACCTTGATCTCTCCCTCGTCTGTAACAGAAAGAACTGGCTCTCTCTTTGGTTTCAGTCCAAGTTTTTCCGCATGGCCTGCCATCGCCTCACCCAGATCCAGTCCGGTGATTCCAGGAAGTCCCGGATAATTGTCTACTTCATATGTGTCCACGATCTGTCCGCCCTGCACAAATTTTCTGTCCAGCCAGATTGTATTTAACTTTGCTCTTGTGGCATAGATTGCAGCACAGATTCCTGCCGGCCCTGCACCAAGAATTGCCAGATCATATATATTATTTTCCATCAGCTTCCGCCTCACTTTCTACGTTGCTGTTCACTCACAGCTGCTGCCTATCAGTTTAGCATACAATCGTTTTTTTTCCAATAAGATAGTAAAAAGCACTCCTTCGAGGTCTTTATGAAGTTATCTTTCCACAGACCAACATCCCGTATTCTGATTGCAGGCACGTTGTGTCTCGTTTTTCTGCTTGGAACTGTCCTTGGCTGGGCAAACACACACCTGCTCTCCGCAGACAGTCGTTTTGAGCAATTTACAGAAGAACTTTTTCAAAAAGAAGTTTCCGGCAATATGCTGAACCTTCATTATTCACTGGCTTATCCGGAAAAGAAAGGGATACAACGCCCCAAAGCTACACTTGGTACAATTTCTCTGCCTTCTTCACAATTAACAGACACATCTTCTGCCTCCCTTTCCAATACCTCCTCTGAAGCAGAAGATTTTACATCCCAAACGCTCAAAAAGCTTCAGACATTCAAAGCCTCCGGTCTTTCTGAATCCAACCGGCCCACACTCGACATGCTTCTTCTGTATTACAAAACACAGGCTGACTATCAGGACTATTCCATCCTTTATGAACCTTTAAGTCCCAGTCTTGGAATTCAGGCACAACTTCCCGTCCTGCTCGCCGAATATGCCTTCTATCAGAAGCAGGATATCGCAGACTATCTGAACCTTCTTGTCTCTGTAGAACCATATTTTGAAAGCATTCTTGCTTTTGAACAGGAAAAATCACAGCAGGGATATTTTATGAGTGATACAACACTGGACCGTGTTCTGGACCAATGCCGTAGCTTTATCAAGGAGCCCGATTCCAATTATATGCTGGATATTTTCGCCGAAAAATTGAAATCTTTCGGAAAACTTCCTCAAAAAGAACAGGATATTCTCATCCAAAAACATAAACAAATTCTTCTGAACAAGGTAATTCCTGCCTATCAGAATCTGATTCTTGGTCTGCAGTCCCTCCGTGGCACCGGCCGCCCAAGTCAGGGACTTGCACACTTAAATGGAGGAAAAAAATATTATGAATATCTGATAAAGAGCCAGACCGGCTCCTATACACCAGTCAGAGAAATGCAGAAACGACTTGCCGGGCAGATTGCAGCTGATATGAACAATGCACAGAAGATTCTGAAGCAAAATCCTTCTCTGCTTCGCAAATTGAACAGCCATTTCGACCTTCCCGAAATGGAACCACAGGACATTCTCACTGCTCTCTGCCAAAAAACTGGTAAAGATTTTCCGGCTCTGCCAGAGACAGACTACACCGTACGCTATGTACATAGATCCATGCAGGAATACCTGAGTCCGGCTTTCTATCTGACTCCTCCGCTTGACACCCGAACACCCAATATCATCTATATTAATCCTTCAGACCAGCGCAGTAACCTGGAACTTTTTACAACTTTGTCTCATGAGGGATTTCCAGGACATCTGTATCAGACTATCTTCTTTGGAAACACAGAACCTTCTGATATCCGCTATCTGATCACCTCCAGCGGCTACATCGAAGGCTGGGCAACTTATATAGAATCTTATGGATATCAGTATGCTTCCAATTATCTGGATGATAATGATGGCTCTGACTATGTCTGTCTTACCTGGCTGAACCGCAGTATTAATCTGTGCATCTATTCCCTTCTGGACATCGGCATCCATTATTATGGCTGGAGTCAGGACGAAGCCGCCAGATTGCTGAAACTTTTTGGAATCACAAATACAAATGCAATATCTGAGATCTACCAGTATATCGTGGAAACGCCCGCCAATTATCTGAAATACTGCTGGGGATACCTCTGTTTTCTTGATCTGAAGACAGAATGGCAAACTGTACTCGGCAACAACTTTAATCCAAAAGCTTTTCACCAATATCTTCTTGAAATCGGTCCTGTCCAGTTTCCAGTACTGCAAAAATACATGCAGAAACATCTCCAAAAACTGACAGCCAAAGAAAACGGCCATTCTGCCGCTGTAAATTCAGATACAAAAAGGAGGTGCAGCTATTTGCACCTCCTACTCTTTTCCGTAATCATCAAAAAATCTCTGCAGTTTCAGCAATGCTTTCGTTAAATCCTTGGTTTCCTGCGGATTCAGGCTGTCAAGCACTGCCATGACCATCTTCTCATGAAAGATTTTATGATGAAGATAAGCTTTTTCTCCTTTTTCTGAAAGAGAAACCAGGACAACTCTCCTGTCCTCTTCACTTCTGGTTCGTTCTACATAGCCTTTTTTCACAAGATGGTTGATTGCAATCGTCAGTGTTCCCACCGTAACAGACATTGTTTTGGCCACTGTAGACATATTCTTGGATTCCTGTATACCGATCGCTTCCATAATATGCATATCATTTACTGATATATCTTTATATTCTGATGTGATCAGTGCTCGTTCTTCAATATCAAGAATATCTTTAAACAACCTCACCAGAATATTATTCACTGTTTCATATGAATTCATGCGTCTCTCCTCCGCTTCCTGACCCCTGGGCGCAGTCTCTCTGTATTCGTTATTTTTTATTATAGCGTATCTTTATTTGAAGCACAAAGTATTTTTACACTTATTTTTTTTACTTAATTCTTTCTTTAAAGTAATCTATTTGCTATAATGGTGAATTGAACATAAACAGACTTTTTTAGGTCTCACAAAATACACAAAGGAATTTATTATGAAAAAAAACAAAAACATCCCCTTAAACCTGAAAGAACAGATCAATTCCCGCATTGGCCTGATCTGTTCCATTGTAGTCATGCTCCTTCTGGTTCTTGTTTTTCACCAGCTTGATTATCAACTGATCCAGAAACCTGCAGACCAGGCTGCAAAAGAAGCAGCCAAGCAAAAGGAAAAAGCCGAGGCAGCTGCCAAAGCTCCGGAAATTTCCACTGCAACTGTTGTCGCAGTCGGTGACAATCTCTTTCATGATTCACTGATTGAATCCGGCAAATCCGACTCTGGTACATGGAACTATGACAAAATTTACGAAAATGTCAAAGATGAGATCCAGGCTGCCGATATTGCCATGGTAGACCAGGAAACCGTCTTTACAACAGACCATGATGCTGTCAGCGGTTATCCATCCTTTGCAACTCCGACGGAAGTTGGTGATGCACTGATCAATGCAGGATTCGATGTAATCGAGTCTGCAACCAATCATATCGATGACTACGGATATGACTGTATGGCACAGACACTGAATTACTGGAAAACCAGCCATCCGGATGTACCGGTTCTCGGAATCCATGAGACAGAAGAAGATGCAAATTCCGTCAAAGTGCTGGAGGTAAACGGTATTAAGATTTCTTTCCTTGATTATACATATGGTACCAACAATTCCGGTGCCGGCGAAGGCAAAGAATACATGATCGACATCTTTGAAAAAGACAAAGTAGCTTCCATGATCCAGAAAGCCAAAGAAAACAGCGATGTATTGATCTTTGTCGCTCACTGGGGCAAAGAAATGGAACCAATGCCTACTGAATACGAAAAAGAATGGGCAACCTTCCTTATGCAGCAGGGTGTTGACGTTGTGATCGGCGGTCATCCGCATACCCTTCAGCCATACGGAACTATGTCTGATAAAGAAGGCCACAGTATGCTGCTCTTCTATTCACTCGGAAACTTCGTATCCACTCAGGAGTCTTTTGATGCACTTCTCGAAGGAATGGGCTGCTTCACTATCCAGAAAACAGTCAAAGACGGACAGACTTCTATCGAGATCATTGATCCGCAGATCAAGCCAATGGTAATGCATTACAACAAAGACGCTGGCGTATTCAGTCCGTACATGCTGTCCGATTACACCGAAGAACTTGCTTCACAGCATGAACTACGAACAGTCCTTGGAGATGACTCCTTTACACTCGCCAACCTTCAGAACCGTTTTAAAGAACTCATGTCCCTGACCGTAAAACCATCCTCCAACACCGATCTCCTTGATGTTACCTTCAACTCCGACGGTGATATGGTCGATTCCGACGGAAACTACATAGATGACACCTGGTCCATCAGCGCATCCTCTTCCCAGACCGGAGATACCGCATCCTCAGATGAGTCCGATAACTCCGACGAGTCCGACTACTCCGACGAATCCGATTACTCCGACGAGTCCGATTACTCCGACGAGTCCGATTACTCCGATGAATCCGATTACTCCGACTATTCAGAAGAATAATCACCAGCTTCCGGTTCAGGCTCCTCCGTTCCGGAAGCTGAGAAAAAAATAAATGGATATTCAAAAATCCCCATACAGGTTGCATAACAACGTATCCCATCTGTTCTACAGGCCTGAGAAAATTTGTAGAAGTACTTAAAGAAAAAATAATACGTTGCCCCGGAAAATGATGCTGTGTAAGCGCAGCGAGTTCATCATTTTCCGGGGCGTTTTTAGTAGTATTTTTTATTGCTAGTACTTCTGAATTTTCGAATTGCCTGTAATGGCAGATGCGATACGTTATATACAGACTATATGGGGAGTTTTAATTATATTTTTTAGTTCTTTCTCACTTCCGGAACAAAAGCCGCTTTGCATTCTCCTCTGTCACAGCGATCACTTCTTCGCCGCTGATTCCTTTCAGCTCCGCGATCATCGCTGCCACATACGGAAGATTCAGCGAACTGTTTCTTTTACCACGATTCGGCTCCGGACTTAAGTACGGACTGTCCGTCTCCAACACAAGCTGCTCAAGCGGCGCATACTCCACCACTTCCTTCAGCTTCTTCGCATTCTTAAACGTCACAACTCCGCCAATTCCAAGATAAAGTCCCATATTCAGGTATTCCCTTGCCATTTCCTTTCCATAAGAAAAACAATGGATAATCCCTCCATGCATTCCCTCTTTCATGCATTCCTTCACCAGCTCCAGCGTATCCCTGGCTGCATCCCTGCTGTGGATCATAAACGGCATTTTTTCCTCTCTGGCAATCTCCATCTGTGCGCGAAACATCTTCTTCTGAATCTCATGTTCCCGTTCTTCTTTATGCCAGTAATAATCCAATCCAATCTCTCCGATCGCAACTGCCTTTGGCAGATGGCACAGATGACGGATCTCATTCAATGTATCCTCTGTCATCTTTTCTGCATCATCCGGGTGAATTCCAAAGGCGCCATAGACAAAGGGATATTTTTCCATCAGTTCTTCTGTCGCTTTCAGACTCTCGATCGATGCACATGCATTTACAATATGTCCAATTCCATGTGCTTCCATAGAATTCAATAATGCCTCTCTGTCCTGTTCAAAAGCCTCATCATCATAATGTGCATGTGTCTCAAAAATCATATGTGTTTCCATCCGTCTTTCCGCTCCTCAATCATAAACTCTCATCTCTGTTTACTCCGTCAATCTGTTCAAACTCCATTCCCGCACGGATGCTTCCTCCATGCAGAACTCTTGTAAAAACACCCTCTCGCGGCATAATACAATCCCCCATCTTCTGAAAGATTGCACATCCATGATGGCATTCCTTACCAATCTGCGTCATTTCCAGAACAACTTCTCCACAACGAAATCTGGTTCCAACCGGAAGTGATGAAAAATCAAACCCCTGCACTACAAGATTTTCTCCAAACGCTCCATCCTCTACTTCGGCACCTCTCGCACGAAAAGCTTCTATTTTGTCATAAGACAGAAGGCTGACCTGTCGATGCCATTTGCCTGCATGTGCATCATTTTTAATTCCCCAGTCCTCTACAAATTCTGCTTCCTCTACCGGATGTTTCTGCGTACCCTTTTTTTCACTGATACAGACTGCGATCACTTTACCCATAATCAAATTCTCCTATATTACAATTGACCAGTCCTGGACTGGTCATCTGTATTTTTCTATATTATTATTTTCGTGCACAATTACCGGCTTCGCCCGTAAGGATCTCTATTCCATGTCCCAGTGCATCAATGATATATTCCAGACTTTCCCGCACTGCCTTTGGACTTCCCGGCAGATTGATGATCAGTGTCTTTCCTCGAATTCCTGCAGTTGCACGGCTCAACATTGCACGCTTTGTGATCGTCATACTATAAGCACGAATCGCTTCCGGAATTCCCGGAACCTTACGTTCAATGACTTCCTCTGTTGCTTCCGGCGTTACATCTCTCTCAGAAAAACCAGTTCCACCTGTCGTCAAAATCAATTCTGCTTTTTCTGAATCTGCTATTTCCTGCAATTTACCTGCAAGCATTACCTGATCATCCGGAAGGATATCCATGGAAATCACTTCATATCCTTCTCTTTCCAGAATCTCCCTGATCGCGGGCCCGCTTAAATCTTCCCGTTCTCCCCTGTATCCGGAATCACTTGCTGTTATAATTGCTGCGCGTTTCATATTATCCTCCTATCTGTGACATGCACAAACTCTCTGTATCGTCTTCTTTTGCTTTTTCTCTGAAATGATGGCCATCCGGTTTTTCTGCCAGTGCGGCTCTGATCCTGTCCTTCAGCTCCTCATCTGTTCCTCCGTTTCTGAGAACGGCACGCAGATCACGTCCCGCCGTATATTGCAGACAGGTTTTCAGATATCCCTGTGACGTAAGCCGTATACGATTACACTGGCTGCAGAATTTATGGCTGATTGCGCTGATAAACCCAATTTTTCCCTCAAATCCATCAACAGTATAATACGTACATGGCCCATTTCCAAGAGGTTTTCCATTATATGGAATCATTTTTCCAAATTTCTGTTCCACCAAATTCATAATCTTTTCCTGTGGCATTCCTGCAAAAGAACTTCCATATCCAATCGGCATCATTTCAATAAAACGTACATGAACCGGATTTTTACGTGCAAACTCTGCTATCCCACAAAGATCCTGTTCTTCCAATCCCAGTGGAACACAATTGATCTTCAACTGGACATCCGGATATTTCATTGCTTCTTTGATTCCATCGAGTGTTCCATCCAAAAGATCCCTTCGGGTAATTTTGCAGAAACATTCTCTGTCCAGAGTATCAAGGCTGATGTTCAGACTGTCCAGCCCGGATTCTGCGAGTGCCTTCATTTGTCCTTTCAGAAGGATTCCATTTGTCGTCAGTGTGACCTTCTCAATCCCTGAGATTTCCTTTATCTGGTAAATCAGTTCCGGAATCCGCGAACGCACTAATGGTTCCCCTCCGGTAATCTTAATTTTTGTGATTCCAAGTTCTGACATTACTCTGCATACACGAAGGATTTCCGGCTCCTGCAATATTTTTTCACGTTCAGTTAATCGGATACCATCTTCAGGCATGCAGTAGATACAGCGAAGATTACAGCGGTCTGTCACAGAAATTCTCAGATAATCTATCTTTCTTCCACAACGATCAATCATTTTTTTCTTCAAAACGAAAATCTCCGCTTTTGCCTCCTGTTTTTTCTATCAGATGAATCTCTGACATAACCATGTGTTTGTCGATGGCCTTGCACATGTCATAAATTGTCAGAAGCGTTACCTGAACACCAGTCAGGGCCTCCATTTCCACACCTGTCTTTCCCTCCGTTTTTACGGTACATAAAACATGTATCCGGTTCTTTTCCTGATCCAGTTCATAATCGATCGCACATTTCTGAATCGGAAGCGGATGACACATCGGAATCAGTTCAGATGTTTTTTTCACGCCCATGATTCCAGCCACCCTCGCCACGCCAAGGACATCGCCTTTTTTGACATTTCCCTCCGTAACGCATGCCATGATTTCCGGACCTACCGCAATATATCCGGTTGCCAGTGCAGTCCGATAAGTAACATTCTTTCCGGAAACATCCACCATCACTGCATTTCCTTCTTTATCAAAATGTGTAAGTCCATTTTCCATGGCTTTTTCCTCCCTGAAATCTTACGCAGATTATTTTGGTCCCATGTCTGATCCTACGTCTGACTGTTATCTGCAATATTAATTATCTACAGTATACCCATAAACCATATTGCTTCGCAAGTATAATACAAAAACAAATCCCCCGTGTTCGCTTTCACGATACACAGGGGATCAGACTTTCAGTTACTATAATTTTATTTACACTAACTATTCAAATGCTATCTTATATTTAGCAGATTTCTGCTCCTGCCGGCATTTCTTTTTCCGGCACCATCAGAGAAAGCTTTCCATCTGCATCTTCTGCACAGAGAATCATTCCTTCACTGAGGATTCCGGCAAGTTTGGCTGGTTTCAGGTTCGTAACGACCATAACTTTCTTTCCAACCATCTCTTCTGCACTGTAATGAGATTTGATTCCGGATACGATCTGACGTACCTGACTTCCGATCTTGACCTGAGAACAGAGAAGTTTACGGGATTTCTTCACTTCTTCGCAGGCAATGATCTCCCCAACCTGGAACTGAAGTTTCCCAAAATCGTCAAATGTGATCTCTGGTTTTGCTTCAATATCAATCACATTTTCTTCTTTTTTCTCTTCAACCGGTTCTGCTTTCTTTGGATGAAGTTCTTCTACTTTTGCAAGCACTTCTTTGAGGTCAAGACGCGCAAACAGGATCTCCGGTTTCTCTGTTACTTTGTTTCCTGACGGATAGAGTCCGAAGGTCTTGAGATCTTCCAGAGTACGTTTTTCTGCATTCAGCTGTGCAAGAATACGTTCTGTTGTTTCCGGCATGAAGGCTTCCAGAAGAGTTGCACCCATTGTGATTCCTTCGACCAGATTGTAGAGAACTGTTGCCAGACGGTCTTTCTTTGCTTCATCTTTTGCAAGCGCCCATGGCATAGTTTCGTCAATATATTTGTTCAGACGTTTGAACAGAGTAAAGACTTCTGTCATTGCATCTGCGACACGCAGTTTGTCCATCTTCTCGGCAACTTTGCCCGGAACAGCCAGTGCAAATGCTTTGAGATCCTCGTCAACCGGCTCAACAACACCTTTGTTTTCTACAAGACCTCCAAAGTATTTGTTGGACATGGAAATAGTACGGTTTACAAGGTTTCCGAGAGTATTTGCAAGCTCGGAATTCAGTCTCTCTACCATCAGTTCCCATGTGATGACACCATCATTTTCGAACGGCATTTCATGAAGTACGAAATAACGGACAGCATCTACACCAAAGAAATCTACGAGCTCATCTGCATAGATTACGTTTCCTTTGGATTTACTCATCTTTCCATCACCCTGGAGAAGCCACGGATGTCCAAATACCTGTTTCGGAAGCGGCAGGTCAAGTGACATCAGGAAGATAGGCCAGTAAATAGTATGGAAACGGATGATGTCTTTACCGATCAGATGCAGATCTGCCGGCCACAGTTTGTTGAACTGTTCGGAACTTTCGCCGTCGCAGTCATATCCGATTCCTGTGATGTAGTTTGTCAGAGCATCCAGCCATACATAAACAACGTGTTTCGGATCGAAGTCTACCGGAATACCCCATTTGAAGGAAGTTCTGGATACGCAGAGATCCTGAAGTCCCGGAAGAAGGAAGTTGTTCATCATCTCGTTTTTACGTGATTCCGGCTGGATGAAATCCGGATGTGTATTAATGTAATCAATCAGACGGTCTGCATATTTGCTCATTTTGAAGAAGTATGCTTCTTCTTTTGCAGGAACGCATGGACGTCCACAGTCCGGACATTTACCGTCTACAAGCTGTGATTCTGTAAAGAAAGATTCACAAGGCGTACAGTACATTCCTTCGTAATGTCCCTTATAGATATCTCCTTTTGCATACATTTTCTTAAAGATCTTCTGAACCTGTTTTTCGTGGTCAGCATCTGTGGTACGGATGAATTTGTCATAAGATGTATTCATCAGATCCCAGATTCTCTTGATCTCACCGGATACGTTATCTACGAATTCCTTTGGTGTGATTCCTGCTTCTTCTGCTTTGAGCTCGATCTTCTGACCATGCTCGTCAGTTCCTGTCTGGAAAAATACATCGTATCCTTCCTGTCTCTTGTAACGTGCGATCGCATCTGCCAATACGACCTCATAGGTATTGCCGATATGCGGTTTACCGGATGTATAGGCAATCGCGGTTGTGATATAGTATTTCTGCTTATCCATTTTATTTCCTCCTGAATATATATTTCATAGTGATACCCTGCGGCTTGCTGCGTAGCACGCTGCTCCCAGGGTATAAAAAAACGCCCTCTCTATTCTATATAGAGAAGACGAGTCCTGCCCGTGTTACCACTTCTGTTCGTTCCTGCCTCGCGGTCAGAAACCTCATCGGGTGCGATTCCAGTCTGACATTCCAATCATTTCTATGATGATCTGTCGCTGTCATGATACCCTTCCGCTATAACAGGCGGTCCTGTTGCAGTCTGAATAATTGCCGAACTATCATTTCCAACATATCACATGATTGCCTCATTGACATCGATGCTCATCTCGACTGCACCTCTCCCAAGCCATCTTCCATCTGCACCTGCACTTCCCTCTCAGCCACAGGAATCGAATGATTCTTTTTCATTCTGCACTACTCTTCTACTCATAGAATAGCAATTCTTCCATCGGGGAATTCTCTGTAATGTGGCCAGCAAATGTACTCTCTTGTTCGTTGAGTTTGCTTATATTCTGCGGAAATTCATGTTTCCGCTTCTTTAGAAATAGTAGCATATTTGCCTATATTTGTAAACTGTGAATTTCGATGCCATAAATATGCATAATCCTACATATTTAGCACACACTACCTCCTGTCAGCATCCTCTATCTAACATGAGAATTGACTACCTGATGTTCCAATTGACGAACATATATTCTGAGTTGTATTATAAATTCAAGAAACAGTCCTTAAATTATCTGACACTAACTATTTCTATTTTTCCCAAAAGGAGGGATTTTTATGCAAGCTTTATCACAGACAAACACAGGCGATACCTGTACCATTAAATGGATGTTCGGTGTTCCGGAAATCCTTGAAACTATGAGAAACATGGACATCAAAGAAGGCAGCACCATCCAGGTTATTCAGAAATGCCGCGACTGGCTGATCATCGGAAGCAATAACCGCCGGCTGGCAGTTGGAAATGAAGTAGCAGACCGGATACAGGTATAAAACAATGTTAAATACCCGACATCTGTCCGAAAAGTCCAAAGAAATTGAACTCCAGAAAGATCCTCAGCGCAAAACCCTGAACCTGATCTCCGACTGCCTCAAAACACATAATGTGGAGTATATGCTGATCTGAAAATCGACAAAAGACCTCCTTCTGACATCATTCAGAACAAGGTCTTTTATTATTATTTCATCTTAAATTCAATCGTCACCTTAAACAGATCCCCATCGAGATACAATCTGAACTCTCCACCCTGGAGCTGTACCAGATCCTTCGCGATCGACAGTCCCAAGCCGCTTCCTTCGGTATTTCGTGAAACATCACCGCGGATAAACCGCTCCGTCAGTTCATCTGCCGAGATATTCAGTGGCTGTGCGGAAATGTTTTTGAGGGAAAGCTGCACATTCGGTCGATCAACTTTTACATCCACATAGACTCTCGTATTTTCCATTGCATATTTCGATACGTTTCCAAAAACATTCTCCAGTACTCGCCAGAGTCTGCGTCCATCGGCACAGATGATTGCTTCTTCCTCATCGAAATGAACCACCATCGTCAGATTTCTTTCTTCAAATTTCTCTTCGAATTCACCGATCACCTGATGTACCAGTTCAATAAAATTCAGATCTGTCATTTCCAGTGCAATATTGCCGGTGCTGGCTTTAGATGCTTCTACAACATCCTCAGTCAGTACTTTAAGTCTCTGTGCCTTGTTTTCCAGCACTTCCAGATATCCCCTGATCTTCGGATCTTCCGGATTTTCACGCTTCAAAAGATCTACATAATTGATGATTGAAGTAAGCGGAGTCTTGATATCATGAGAAACATTGGTGATCAGTTCCGTTTTCATACGCTCATTTTTAAGGCTGTTCTCTACCGCTGCGTCCAGGCCTTCACCGATATGGTTGATATAATCTGCTACCATCTCCTGTTCTCCAGAAAGCTTCTCTGTTGGAATCTTGTATTGAAGGTCACCATCCGTGATTTTTTTCAGACCAGCTATGATCTGCTCTCTTCCCCAGGCTTTTTTGATCAGATAATAAAGAACTGCACAGTCCATTACGATCATCAAAAGCAACGAAAGCGCTGAACCACCCTCAACTGTCATTCCGGTAAACATAAACTGTAAAAATATAAATATTCCAAATAACAGAATTATTTTTACTCTGCTGATCATGTTGCCACCAAGAAAGACAAGCAGATCACTGCATTTCGAAAAGCATTTTCTTACCAATAGCAGGATATGCCTCAACAGGCTGTCTCTCCAGAGCGAGCTCGCCTTGATCCTTCGTACCAGACTGAGCCATCCGGCCAGGAACCATATTCCAAACCAGAGTCCTAAAGTGCCAAATCCAATCGCCTTCCAGACCATTCGCATTTCTTCGTCATCCATTGCCTGAACAATTACAGAAGTACCCATCAGCCATATCATAAATACCACTACTGCTACGATTTCCGTGTAGCATCTGTCAAAAAAGTTCAGATGTACTTTTTTATCCTCGTTATTCCGTCCGGCTCCTATCGTCATGAGCACAACTCCTGCAAGTGCCAGAATCAATGCCAGCACAGAACCTGCCATAACCGGCACCAGCCACGGCTCAAATTTATCATAGACGAGTTTTTCCTGCTTGATCCTGTCTAACACAGGAAAATCTTTATCCACAGAAACAAAATAGAGATAATTTTCTCCGGCAAGTCCTGTATTTTCGAGCATATTCTGCCAGTAAGATACTGTCCAGTCCGAAATATTGGAAAAGCCCAATACACAATCCTGTATATCAGGAGCGATCAGCATAAACGGACCGGCTCCGGAAGTCAGTTTATCCAGCGTTTTCAGATAATTCGATGATGTAACATCTTTTATATTTGTGTATACTTTACCGGACTTTGTGTCTACGTACATATAGTTGACATTCGTTGCTCCCGATGCATATGTTTTCAGGATTTTTTCACCATAGGAAGCATCACTGTACTGTACCAGTGCTTCATACAAATACTGATATGCCTTGTTGAGATTTCCTTTCCATTCTTTATTATTATTTACAACATCCAGGATGCTGTCAGCTCCGTCCGGCTTGTATACCTCTTTCAGAGGTGCATCATTATTTCCACTGGATTCATAATTGTACACATCTGTATAGACAACATTTCCATCCGCATCTGTAACGTACTCCACACCGTTATTGCGAATTCCTATATTATCACTTTCATAACCATAATACGTATACTCTCTACCTGAAAGCATGGAAAGTATATCCTTTGTATTCTCTGTCCCCTCATCTTCATCACTGCCAAAGACAAATTTCAGTTCCCCGGTAGCAATCTTATCTGCAAAATCTCTATAATACATATAATAATCGCTGCCATCCGGCTGACGGCAGATCAGAACGTTTGTGCTTGTATCCCAAGATGAACTTTTTGCCCAGTCATACAGGTCACCTGCCCTGTACGCAAGTCCCGATGTGCTTTTGTGTGTCAGTGTATCTCCCCGCTTCAGCTCCTTAAGATCAATCAATTCCTCATCATCCGCCTGATCCAAAATATGCCGCTCATTAATCGCATCAACGATCGTATGAGAAAGATTATACACATTATCTGTAAAGCTCTGGGAATCCACATAATCCTTGCTGTCCAAAGGCTGGACACCCGTATTCATGATCATCACGGATACCCCGGCCCCCGCACAGGCTGCTACCATAAAAAATACCGTCAGCAGCACCAAAAGTCCCTTGATACCACTCTTTCTATACCACCTTGTCTTCATTTATACCCCTTTCCTTTCCCGGATGAATCCATCTGATTTCTCCGATTGCAAACACAGGAGTTTTCTACAGATTCCTGCAAAAGATTAAATTTTATCCACTTTATACCCAAGTCCCCACACGACTTTGAGATAGCGTGGTTCCTTCGGATTGATTTCTATCTTCTCCCTGATGTGACGGATATGGACAGCAACCGTATTGTCCGCAGCAATCGCTTCTTCTTCCCAGATACTCTCATATATCTGATTGATAGAAAAAACTCTGCCCTGATTCTGTACCAGAAAAAGAAGAATCCTGTATTCTATCGGTGTGAGTTTGACAACATCGCCATCAACCGTAACTTCTTTACGGTCATCATCAATCTCAAGCCCGCCGGTCCTGTAAACATTTGCCTTTTTTTCTGCCATCGCACCCAGCTGCGTATATCTTCGGAGCTGTGATTTAACTCTCGCCACCAGCTCAAGCGGATTAAAAGGTTTCGTCACATAATCATCTGCTCCGACATTCAGTCCGAGGATCTTGTCTGCATCCTCTGACTTTGCAGATAAGATGATAATAGGAAGCACATTTTTTTCACGAATCTTTAACGTTGCCCGGATTCCGTCCAGTTTCGGCATCATCACATCAATGATCAGAAGATCTACCTTATTATTCTGCAATACCTGTATTGCCTGTTCACCGTCATATGCCTTCAGAATGTGATACCCCTCCTGTGTCAGATAGATTTCTATTGCCTCTACGATATCCTTATCATCATCGCATACCAGTATCTCAGCCATTTTCTTTCCCCTGCCTCCTGTGTTTTATGAATTTACTATAACTGTTAAGAATTAATATCTATGGGGTAAAATATTAAGACTTTCTTAGGATTTCTCTTTCTCTCTATCATACCAGAAAATCTGTATAAAAAAAATCCAATTTCTTTGTTGACAAAGCTGGACCATTATGGTACAGTATAGTCACAGCAAGAAACAATAACTATTACTATTATTAAATAAAACAATTTTCAATTATGTAAAGGAGATTAAGATTATGGCAAAATGGGTATGTAATGTATGTGGTTATGTTCATGAAGGTGACGAGGCTCCGGAAGTCTGTCCAGTATGTAAAGCACCTGCTTCCAAATTCACAAAACAGGATGAGAACCTGACATGGGCTGCTGAACATGTTGTTGGTGTAGCTCAGGGTGTCAGCGAAGACATTCTTGAAGATCTGAGAGCAAACTTCCAGGGTGAATGCTCCGAAGTTGGTATGTACCTTGCAATGGCAAGAGTTGCCCACAGAGAAGGTTATCCGGAAATCGGTCTTTACTGGGAAAAAGCTGCTTACGAAGAAGCAGAACATGCTGCTAAATTCGCTGAACTTCTTGGCGAAGTTGTTACTGACAGCACAAAGAAAAACCTTGAAATGCGTGTAGAAGCTGAAAATGGTGCTACCGCTGGTAAATTCGATCTGGCAAAACGTGCAAAAGCTGCTGATCTTGACGCTATTCACGATACAGTTCACGAAATGGCTAAGGATGAAGCAAGACATGGAAAAGCATTTGCCGGATTACTGAAGAGATACTTCGGAGAATAAAACTGATCTACAGAAAGGAAACGCGATATATGGCCACGTTGAAATATAGTCGTCAGAGAGAATCGATCAAGGAATTTCTCATGACACGTAAAGATCACCCTACCGCAGATGTTGTTTATGAAAATGTAAGAAAGATTTATCCCAACATCAGTCTGGGAACCGTATATCGCAACCTCTCTCTGTTATCCGAACTCGGCGAGATTCAGAAGCTATCCAACTTTGGCGGTGCAGATCATTTTGACGGGTGCGTTACTCCACACTGCCACTTCATGTGTAAAAAATGTGGACAGGTTCTGGACCTGGAAACAGAAGATCTGAATGAAGTTGCTGAAAAAGCAGTCAAAAACTTTTCAGGTAAAATCACAGAATGCGATATACGCTTTTTCGGAATATGTCCGAAATGTATGAACAATTGATGTATTTTATAGATATTTGCTTGACTTTGTAGTTTCTATATGATAGATTGAAACTACAGTTATTGATAATTATTACTATTATTAAACAAAACTAACTTAAAACGAAAAGGAGATTAAGATTATGGCAAAATGGGTATGTAGTGTATGTGGATACGTTCATGAAGGTGATGCTACTCCGGAGGTATGTCCAGTATGTAAAGCACCTGCTTCCAAATTTACAAAACAGGATGAAAATATGACATGGGCTGCTGAGCATGTTGTTGGTGTTGCTCAGGGCGTTAGCGAAGATATCCTCGCTGATCTGAGAGCAAACTTCCAGGGTGAATGCTCTGAAGTTGGTATGTACCTCGCAATGGCTAGAGTTGCTCACAGAGAAGGCTATCCGGAAATCGGTCTTTACTGGGAAAAAGCTGCTTACGAAGAAGCAGAACATGCTGCAAAATTCGCTGAACTCCTTGGCGAAGTTGTTACTGACAGCACAAAGAAAAACCTCGAAATGCGTGTAGAAGCTGAGAACGGCGCTACAGCTGGTAAATTCGATCTTGCTAAACGTGCAAAAGCTGCTAACCTCGATGCAATCCATGACACAGTTCATGAAATGGCTCGCGACGAAGCAAGACACGGAAAAGCATTCGCTGGACTGCTTAAGAGATATTTCGGAGAATAAAATTTTAAATTTTATATGAAACAGCTGATCCCCAGGGCATATGCCCCGGGGATCTTTTTTAATCAGATTTTTTTATACTCTCCGCAATCTTTTTCTTACTGTCATTCCGCACTTCATCACGGAGACGTGTCAGATACTCCGAAAACTGCACTTTATCATTTCCGTAAGTCATCTGCAGATCATATTCCAGCGGAATCCATGTACTGATATCCGACTCATTATGCTGGATCAGAGCTTCCAGATTATCCAGTGCCTTATAGATTCTGGCTTCCAGCGTCTTCCGCTCTTCCATTTCTCTGTAAAGCTCCTGCATTTCACTGACAAAAGGTTCCGGCAACTGCATCACCCATTCGTTTAAAAGTGATGCTTCTTTTTCTTCATCTTTTTCTGACTTTTCAAAGGTTGGTATGTCCCCGGTAAATGCCTCTCCAAGGTCATGGATCAAGCACATTTTCATTAATTTTTCCAGAGCTGCTTCCGGAAACTCATCACTGACAAGATATGCCATCAACGTAATTCTCCAGGAATGCTCCGCCACACTTTCCCTGCGGCCTCTGGATGTATAACAGTGCCTGGTGGCATCTTTCAAACGCTCCGCCACAGCTAATGTTTCTATCAGTTTCTCAGGTTCCATCTATCTGCTCAGTCCCCTTTTTGTATTTTAAGTTGTTTTATTATAACACTTTTTAATCAGTGTCGTCTATAAATAATCTTTTTCATACTCAGGCAAAAGCCTCTGGTACCTGGCAGAAATCTCGCATTTCAAACAAAAACGATCTCCGCAATTGCTCACGGAGATCGCCTCTTACACTTTATTTGTTGCTGCGAACAGTAACCTTCATTTTATTATTTCACAGTCACTTTGCATGTCATTTTCTTAGAACCACTCCGAACTGTGATCGTTGCTGTTCCCTTTTTCAGACCTTTCACTACACCCTTAGATGTTACAGTTGCAACTTTTTTGTTAGATGATTTAAAAGTAATTTTTTCATCTGTGTTCTTTGGTGTTGCTGCTGCTTTGATCTTAAAGGATTTTCCTTTTGCGATCTTCTTGGTTGCCGGAACACCGGAAAGTTTTGTTGTCTTTACGCCGGTAACCTTTACAGTTACAACAACTTTCTTACTTCCTGATTTGACAGTGATCTTTGCTGTGCCGGCTTTTTTCGCTTTGATCACACCTTTGGAGCTGACGGTAGCTACTTTCTTATTTGAAGAAGAATATGTAACTTTCTCTTTGCTTGTTATCGGAGTAACTGCAATAGAAGAAGCCAGTTTCTTGTAGGTAGCTCCCTTTGCAAGTGTCAGTGATTTCGTCGTTGTTGTAATCTTAGTGGTTTTTACTGCTGCCTTCTGAACAGTTACCTTGAAGCTTGCTGTCTTTTTGCTTGCAAGAGTAACAGTAACTACAGCACTTCCCTTCTTCTTGCCGGCAGTCAGCTTGAATGTTCCATTTTTGTTTACATTTGTTACTTTTACAGTTCCCGGTTTATTTGAAGTAACTGCTGTAACATAGTCTCCTTCTGAAAATCCTGTTGCTTTAAATGCAGTTGTGGACTGACCTGTTTTCATTTTCAGAGAAGAAGCTGTCAGATAAATGGTACCTGGAACTTTTGCTATTGTATTCTGCTTCTCAAGGACTGTACCACATACAGAACAATGACTTCCTTCGGTCTTTCCGTCTGCAAATACAGTCGGAGCTACTGCTGCATCTTTCACTACTGTGTGGCCTTTTGCAGGGATTGGCTGCTGTGCTTTTATTACTTCACCGCCTACGGAACAATGGCTTCCCTCTGTCTTTCCTGCTGTCGTACAGGTTGGAGCTACTGCCGCATCTTTCACTTCTACATGAACATGCTCTTTTGTTTCATCAAATTCATATTTAACTCTGTCAATTTCCAGCCAAGCACCAACTTCTTCATGAAATTCCTCGGCAACAACCGTAAACCATGTGGCATTGTATGTCGTTCTGGTCATGATCGGAAGGTCGTAACGGGAAGGCTGCAGGTTCCATCCATCTTCATCATACTCCTTCACGATAACTCTTAAATTCGGATCTCCAATCGGAGCCCAGCCGCCCAGTTCAGGCTCATAACACCACATTCCAATACCCAATCTGCCAATATCAAGTGATTCTCCAACCTTCGGATTCAGCCTATTTCCCTCAGTATCTTCAAGAACCTCCGGTTTCAATCTGGCTTCATTAGTCTCACCGCCATCAAATACACCGACAAAATAGTATTGGTGATCAACAAGCTTCTGCCACTGTCCGTTCTCATCTTTTACCTGTGCAGTAAGTGTGAAGATTGTAGAAAAGCTGGCAGTTCTCTCCAGAATCGGAAGTTCCTGTCCTTCCACATCTATCCATTTCCAGCCATCGGTGTCATAGTCATATTCTGTTTCACCTGTTTCATCATCTCTCCATGAGTCTATGATAATCCTGTAATTATCTCCTGTAACAGGAACGCTTTTACCGTTTTCATAGCGAACAATCTGTGGATCCATATCCTTTTTAATATCCAGCTGTTCTCCTACCTTCGGATTTATGGTATTACCATCCTCATCGCTATAATCTTCAGGCTCAATTACATATTCACTGATACCAACCCAAATCCACTCTGTAGCTACTGTCTTTCCGTCTACCAGAACTTCTACCGGAATCGTAATATCTCCCGCTTTACTTCCGGACTTAACAACAATCTCTGTTCCATTTAATGATACCGTCGCCATTCCAGCATATCCCTCTTCCATTGGAAGCAGTTTTAAACTGTACTCGGAAATCTCATTCCAGTCATCTCCATCTACGCAATCCAACCATGTTGAAATGTTCATGGTACTGTTTGGCAGCATATATCCGGTATTACTTGAGGAATCATCATAATTCCTGCCAAACTCATACCTTTTTTCTCCTGCCTCACCAGCATCATCACTGAAAATCTCCTGAGCTGTAGCATCGGAAAGGTCTTCCTCTGCTGCAAAATCCTCATCCTGCAGCTCTTCTGCATCGTCCTGAATTTCTGCTTCTGCATCTTCTGAAGCATCCTCATCTGCTTCTACTGCAACTTCTGCGTCAGCATCATCCTGAGCCATTTCCACTTCCTGACCGGCATCTGCTGTCAGTTCCTCTGCTGCTACCGGTACGGCTACACTCTGTGTAACAGTAAGTGCCATTGCCAGAAGCATTGCGATTTTGTTTCTTTTCATATAAACCCCATTCCCTTCTTTTTTATTGTCTGCAAACAGACTGATAAATCATTATAAAATGAAAAAGAAACAAAACCCATTACCTCGCAGCATAGTTTATGTTTTTATTTATAAAAAAGCTCCTGCAAATTATATCGCAGAAGCTTTCAGACTGTTCTTTATTCAAATGTCGCTTTCGCTGTATCTACTGCATGATCTGCTTTATTCTCAATATCTGTATCATTTCCTGAGAACACACTTCCGGCAAAATCAATAACCTCATTTCCCGGCAGGCTGTCAATGCAGACAGCAGTTCCATTATCCGTAAATGTATTATTCACATAGTTTGGCGCAGTACCGTAAGCCATAGAGGTATTAAATTTCAAACCAACCGTATTATTCGCGAACGTACATTCCATTGCATTAACCCATGCACCATTCTGTGCAACAGCAGCCGTATCCCAACCCGTGAAGTTGCAATCTGTAAGAAGCACCAGACAATACGCATCCAGTCCGATTCCACCCTCACCTTCAAAATTAATCCCCGACAGATCTGCATAGTTGCCATCATGTCCCTTTATACTGACAGTTCCGGTAAAAGTAGTCACCGCATCACCGTCTTTGCTTCCTGAAATGCCCCAGACATGATCGCCAAAAGTGATATCTCCGTCATAGGTCACTGCCGGAAGATGCAGATATACCGGAGTATCTGAGGATACCTCTTCTTCAATGGAAGCAAGCAGGGCATTCAACTCTTCGGTGGTCTCCATCGGTGTATCTTCCGGATAATAGCTGACTGCCGGCTGTTTTTCAATCGTAAGTCTCGTACTGAGAAAAATTGTATCTCCATTCTTCATGGTAAGTGTCCACTGGATATCATTCGTTCCACTGTCAGATACATAATTGATATCAGAAACATACGCTGCATTTGGGAAACTTTCATTGTACACCGGTTCTACATATTCCATTTTCTGCGAACCTTCTGATGGATTTGTATCTACTTTGCAGGACTCTACCTCTTTGGAAAATTCTTCTCCAGCCAGTTCTCCTGTATCTTTGTTTAATACATACAGCTGACATGGAAGTGCACTGTTCATGCCTTCCGACAGCGTATCTGTGCGCTCACCCTGGGCATGTCCAGTCATACCGCCTTCCTCAGAAAAACTCAGCAGAACTTTGTATGATTTTCCCTTATCCGTATAAGTGATCTGTGCACCGCCTTCATATATTTCTGGTCTGTGATAGATAGAAAAAGCGATTCCGATAACCGCAGCTACGGCCAGAACTGCCACTCCTATCACTGCCTTCTTTCTCCACTTTCTTGGCGTCTTTATCTCTTTCTTTTCTGTCTGAACTGTTGTACAGTGCGGGCAGAAAGACGCGTCATCCGGAAGTATCTCTCCACATTTTATACACTTTTTGCTCATTGATTTCCCCCTTATCTCTTTTTATTTTCTTCTCTATTTTTATAGAAAATTTTCTACAGAACCTCCATCAGATGAAGAATATTCTTATATCTCTTTGCTGGATTTACCATCGTACAGCGTTGAACGATTCTTCCCATTCTGCCACCTGCAAGTTTCCTGGAAGGATGTTCGCCGGTCAGCATAATATTAAGTAAAACACCAAGCGCATAGATATCTGCCCGTCCATCCGACTGCGAAAGGCCATACTGCTCCGGTGCTGCAAATCCGGTCGTTCCCAGAATCTGTGTATCTTCCTGAATTGTGCTTTTATATATTCTGGATGCATCAAAATCGATCAGAACAGCTTCTTTTCCACGTATAATAACATTATCTGGCTTCACATCTCTATGCACCACACCCATAGAATGAAATACCCACAATGCAGAACAAAGCTGTCTTGCAATCTGTTTCGACTCCGCAGTTGTCAGAAGACCGCCTTCAAGGATCTCGCTAAGCGTATCACCCTGCACATATTCTTCCAGCAGAGCTGTCTTTCCATCTTTTTCTCCGACTTCCATTATTTGCGGCAGATTTGGGCAGGAAATATTCAGAAGTTTCTGATAAACTTCACTGTTTCCATAAAAATGCCGGAAAATATAACGGGTGCCGCTGTCTCTGTGACGTACAAGTGAGACCTCGCCCCGTTCACTTTTTTTGATCAGCATGAGCACATCATATTCGCTATGAACTGCACCCAAAAGGCTGTCATAAATATTCATATTTCTCATCCTTACTCGTTACTGTTGTAACTGATATTCCTTTTTACTATGCGGTCTGCATATTGTTTTTCAGAACTGTTTATAGTATATTTTAATTTATGTATACTATTTAAAATATTATAACTTATTAGTAATTATTCAGCAAGTAATATAACAAATAGAATATTTGTATTACTATTGATACTATTCGTAAAGTAGCACGAATAGCAATATATTGTCCAAAAATAACGATGAGTAAAGGCGCGGATTATGAAAAAGAAAAATACAGATGGTTTACAGCAGGAACTTATGGATTCACCAGATCTGACTCAGTTTCTGTCACAAAACCAGGAACAGTTTGTAAATAAAAATATGGCAGAATTATTAAACCATCTGTTTGAAAAGAAAAATATCTCAAAAGCGGCTCTCGCCAAACAGTCAGGCATGAGCGAAATCTATCTGCACCAGATTTTTGCCGGTCGCCGAAATCCTTCCCGAAACCGTCTGCTGTGTCTGTGTTACGGTCTGGATGCAAGCGTAGAAGAAACTCAGGAATTATTGAAACGTTGCGGAAAAGCCCAATTATATCCCAAGCTGAAACGTGATGCAATTATATATTACGGACTTCTGCACAAACTTGATCTTTTTGAGATCAACGATAAACTGTTTGATGAAAACGAAGAAACTTTATTCTGAGACTACATCTTTTCATTTATCACATAACAGAGCAAAATCCCCTTTAAAACACGATATGCTGTCAGTACCCTGGATATATCAATGTTTTAGGGGGATTTTTTCTGTCTGTCACTAATAAAATGGTTGAAAGTCTGTTGCAATGCCAAACATTTTCCCAATTGTTCTTTCATATTATAGAAAAAGTGCGTATACTAAATATATATATCTGAAACAGTCTCTCAAACAATAAAAAGGAAGTGTCATTTATGAGCGTAATGAATACATACAGTGGGCAAAAATTTGATCCAATGAAGATCGCCCCGGAAGATGTTTATCTGGAAGATATTGCACATGCTTTAAGTCTTGTCTGCCGCGGTGGCGGGCAGATCCGGTGGTTTTATTCTGTAGGCCAGCATTCCATTAACTGTGCTCATGAAGCTCTGGCACGTGGATGGTCGGACCGAATGGCTCTTGCCTGTCTTCTGCACGATGCAAGTGAATGTTACATTTCCGATATCATCCGCCCGGTTAAAGTCCATCTGCAGAACTACCTGGAAATCGAATCTATGATCATGGATGCGATCTGGTCCAAATTTCATCTAAAAGATATGACAGATGAAGAAAATCAGAAATGGAAGCAGATTGATAATGAAATCCTGGAACTGGAATTAAAAACTCTTATGAAAGGTGAAAAAGACAGGGAGATCATCCCCCTGTCTTCTACTCCTGACCTGTCTGAGCGCACTTTCAGTTCTGTAGAAAAAGAATTCAAAGAACTTGCACTTGAACTGTTTCAGAAACTTTCTTAATTTCGTCCAAAACTTCGTATCTCCTGCCGCACATTATCTTCCATACAATACAGAGGATGACTCACCCAGCCGGTTATACAATTTTACTGCATCATCAATATGCGGATTACCTGTGCCCGGTGCACCAGCTGTTACAAGAATGTATTCTACTCCATCAATTTCTGCAAAACTTGCGAGGCAATGACCTGCCTGACTCGTGTACCCGGTCTTGCCTCCTTTGATCTCTCCATCGATCACAGAAGTATCCGACAAATTCTTAAACATCGTACTGTAAAATGTGATTCCATCCGGATGAATATTTGTTCCTGATGTAGAATGATATGGACTTTCAATGATCTCACGGAAAGTGTCATTTTTTATCGCATAACGAAGCAACAGCGCAATGTCTTTTGCTGTGCTGTAATGATCTTCCCTGTGCAGTCCTGAAATGGAACTGAAATGAGTACCTGTCATTCCAAGCTTCTCTGCTTTTTCATTCATAAGAGTTACAAAATCACTCACCGAACCCGCAACGGTGTCTGCCAACGCTACGCAGCACTCTGCACCGGACGGAAGCATGACTCCGTAGAGAAGATCAATTGCCTTCACTGTCTCATTCGGCTGAAATCCAGCCTGCATTGCATCCTGCACATAAAGATCCGCTACCATATCGTTTGTAATCGTAATCTCCTGATTCAAGTCCTTGAGATTTTCAATCGCAAGGATTGTAGTCATGATCTTTGTCATAGAAGCCGGATACATCTGTTCTTCACCATTGATATCATCGATGACTTTGCCACTCTTTGCATTCATGAGCACCGCATAAGGGCTGTTGATCCCTGTGATATCCAGTTCCTCGACTGCAGGTTTACGGATACTGTTTACGAAGTTGGTGATTCCTGTTCCCAGTCCCAGATTATGCCCCACGATCATTACAAGAACGACAACTACGATCAGTTCTGCAGCAATCAGACCCTTGAGCCTGCCCTTCTTTTTTCTTCGACCGTTATTTCTTTTATTTCCTGTATTTGGAGTATTTCTACGTTTCTTATCAGCCATACCGCCCCTTCTTTTCTATTGAAGTTTCTTATTATTGTATCATATTACCACAAAATCCTGTAAAAAACTTTAATGTTTTATTAAGAAAGGAAGGGAACCCTGTGATGGGTATGATTGGAGATGCAAGGGCGGGGGTGGGTGTATCCGGAGTGGGAAAATTCATCGGTTCTAAAGTACTAAGACTCTGATATTTTGCTAAAAGCGATCATAAAAATGTCAAACTCGCTTCGCTCAAACAGTGCCATTTTTATGCTCAACACAAAATCCCAGAGCCTAAGTACTTTCACGAACCTCTTCAGGCTTCCCCCTCCCGGATACACCCTCCCCGCCTCCAACATACTCCACAAACTCACTCACCAACCCTGGAAATGAGTGTTCGTTAGCTGCACCACTTCACAAGCACCTTCATAGTTTTCACACATGCTTCTCTTTGTCAGATCTTTTCAGCGTGGCCGACAAGGGGGAGTCCGAGGGGGAACAGCGGCCTTCGCAACTGTGAGCGAGTTCCCCCTCGGATGGTTTTCATATTTCCAAATATAAAAAAGTATATTAAAGAAAAAATTTCGGAAACATAAAAAAAAGACACCCTTCAAAAGGGTATCTTTTTTGTCATTTATTTAGGCGAATTTAGCCGGGTTAACTTTCACACCAGGTCCCATAGTAGGTGTAAGAACGATACTCTTCATGTACTGTCCTTTCAGTGTGCTTGGTCTAGCTTTAACGATCGCCTCAATCAGCGTCTGGAAGTTGTCGCTTAACTGTTCCTCAGTAAAGGAAGCTTTACCGATCGGAACATGGATGATATTGGTTTTGTCAAGACGGTATTCAATCTTACCTGCTTTGATATCATTGATCGCTTTTGTAACGTCCATAGTTACTGTTCCAGCTTTCGGGTTTGGCATAAGACCTTTTGGTCCAAGTACACGACCAAGACGTCCTACAACACCCATCATGTCTGGTGTAGCAACAACAACGTCGAAATCCAGCCATCCTTCGTTCTGAATTCTCGGGATGAGATCTTCTGCTCCTACGTAATCAGCTCCAGCTGCTTTAGCTTCTTCAGCTTTAGCGTCTTTTGCGAATACAAGAACACGAACTTTTTTACCAGTTCCATGAGGCAGAACTACTGCACCACGGATCTGCTGATCTGCATGACGTCCATCAACACCAAGTCTAAGGTGAGCTTCTACTGTTTCATCAAATTTAGCAACAGCTGTCTTCTTTACTAAGCTAACTGCTTCTTCAACTTCGTACTGCTTTGTTCTGTCGACCAACTTAGCAGCTTCTGTATATTTCTTTCCTCTTTTCATAATTAAATAACCTCCTAGTGGTAGTAACGGCGGTATGATGACACTTATGTGTCGCCTCCCACAACGTTCAATACAATAACACTCTTTTTTTATCTCAAACGGTTGTAAATCCTGTTACTTGTTTACAACAATCCTCATTTTTGCGATTTTCTATTCTTATGCGATGTGCAGTTTTCACTGCGATTTTCTTTCTTAGTCCTCTACAGTAACACCCATGCTGCGAGCTGTACCAGCGATCATGCTGATAGCTGCATCAATAGATGCTGCATTTAAGTCAGGCATCTTTGTCTCAGCGATCTCCTGAAGCTGAGCCTTTGTAATTGTAGCAACCTTAGTTCTGTTTGGTACACCTGAACCAGATTCGATCTTGCATGCCTTCTTAATCAATACAGCTGCCGGAGGAGTCTTTGTAATAAAGCTAAAGCTCTTATCCTGGTATACAGTGATAACTACAGGAATTAACA